>JAESGF010000247.1_pt1 | contig 26996 bp, 28 predicted proteins | sample 9269621 | NCBI WGS metagenome assembly JAESGF01 (sample SAMN14515066, study PRJNA621663) | algae metagenome | isolation source: Tolypothrix carrinoi HA7290-LM1 and co-occurring heterotrophs from dry rock... | place: USA: Makauwahi cave, Kauai, Hawaii | collected 2011-01-06
AAGAAGAAGAAACCTACAACATCGTTGCCGCACACGGTTACTTCGGTCGCTTGATTTTCCAATACGCTTCATTCAACAACAGCCGTTCACTGCACTTCTTCTTAGCAGCATGGCCTGTAGTTGGCATTTGGTTCACCTCTTTAGGTGTAAGCACGATGGCGTTCAACCTGAACGGTTTCAACTTCAACCAATCAGTAATTGATTCGTCGGGTCGGGTAATCAACACATGGGCTGACGTAATCAACCGCGCTAACCTAGGTATGGAAGTAATGCACGAGCGTAACGCTCACAACTTCCCTCTAGATTTGGCTGCTAGTGATGTAGCTCCTGTTGCATTGACTGCACCTGCTATCAACGGCTAATTTTTAAACCTGTAGAGACGTGACGATGGAACGTCTGTACGATAATGTGAAAAGCGCCTCCCGAATTTCGGGGGGCGCTTTTTAAGCGATAAATCGCTTACTACGAGCTATTTTCTCGCTTTGATTAATTGTAAACTTCCACCCGCAGTCAAAGTGCGATCGCATTCCCGAAATCCTGTCTCTGTCAACAATCCAGGCAAATCGGTTTTCAACAACTGCCAAGCTGTCTCTGTCTCAAACAATAGCAAAAATAGCGACAACCCAGGCACAAATAGCGGGTTGGTGGGATTATGAAAATCTACTAATGTAAATACCCCACCTGGTTTCAGCACTCGATAAACTTCTTTAATTATTTGTTGCAATTGCCCAGACTGCATTTCGTGTAAGGCTACACTAGTATGCACAACATCAAACTCATTATCTGCAAACGGCATTTTCTCCGCAAAAGCTTCTACATACTGCGCTTGCGGCACATTCTGCCTTGCTCGTTTTAAAGATAGCGGTGAAGCATCCAGTCCTGTTACATTTTGTGAATATTTGACTAATACTTGCGTTGCTTGACCGCTACCGCAACACAAATCTAAAACTTTAGTATCTGATTCAATCGTTAGCCTGTGCAAAGCAAGCTGTCGAAAACGCGCTTCACCACCGACGCTTAAAGCCGCCAAGCGGGATATAGCATCATATAACCATTGATAGCGGTAACTCCAATCCCTGAAAATTGTTGCCATTGTCTCCACCCTTGCCGTTAGCCTTTATATTGAATAAAGATATATTGTTAACATTAGTAAAAAATCTGAAAAAATTGGGGGACTGTAATTGCTATGGATCGTGTAGGCGTTTTATTACTCAATCTGGGCGGTCCAGATAAATTGGAAGATGTTGGACCGTTTCTGTATAACCTGTTTTCCGATCCAGAAATTATTCGCCTACCCTTTAGCTGGTTGCAAAGACCCCTGGCATGGTTGATTGCGTCAAGGCGAACCCAAAAATCTCAAGAAAACTACAAGCAAATTGGCGGTGGTTCTCCATTGCGGCGGATTACCGAAGCGCAAGGAGAAGCCTTAAAAGAACAATTGCAAGCTTTGGGGCAAGAAGCGAACATATATGTAGGAATGCGTTACTGGCATCCTTACACCGAAGAAGCGATCGCTCAACTTACTCAAGACAACATCGAACATCTAGTAATTCTACCTCTTTATCCCCAATTTTCCATCAGTACCAGTGGTTCCAGCTTTCGGCTGTTAGATAAACTCTGGCAACAAGACCCAAAACTTCAGCGGATTGAATACAAGGTCATTCCCTCTTGGTACAAACAACCAAGCTATCTGCAAGCAATGGCAGAACTGATAGCTCAGGAACTCGATCAATTTCCGAATCCCGACTCTGTTCATATATTCTTCAGCGCTCATGGTGTTCCCAAAAACTACGTTGAAGAAGCAGGTGACCCCTACCAGCAAGAAATTGAGGAATGTACTGCCTTAATCATGCAGACCCTCAATCGACCAAATGAACACACCTTAGCTTACCAAAGTCGCGTCGGTCCGGTAGAATGGCTGCAACCTTACACTGAAGACGCGCTTGCAGAACTAGGCGCAACAGGCGTGAAAGATTTGGTCGTTGTACCTATCAGTTTTGTCTCAGAACACATTGAGACATTACAAGAAATTGATATTGAGTATCGGGAAGTAGCAGAAGAGTCGGGAATTGAAAACTTCCGGCGCGTACCTGCTCCCAACACCCATCCAATGTTTATTAGAGCTTTGGCAGATTTAGTTCTAGATGCACTCGAATCTCCGAGTCTGAAGCTTTCACAAGTCTATCAGATGAAGAAAAAGGTGAGAATTTATCCACCAGAGCGTTGGGAGTGGGGTATGACTACTAGCGCCGAAGTTTGGAATGGTCGTATCGCCATGCTTGGCTTTATTGCCTTAGTTCTTGAGTTAATTACTGGTCGCGGTCTGTTGCACATGATAGGTATTTTGTAAAACATAAGATATAAAAGGTAAAAATTGCCTATTAAGGCGTGTCTTCAAAGTCCAAAAGCCTTCAGGCTGTCCACCCTTGGCGTTCTGTGAAGGGTAGCCTGAGGCTATACAAACAAGGAACACGAAAGTGGGCTAAAACCAGATTAATAGCCTAGTTTTTTATCTATAATATTGCAAAGAGGCATTCCTGCTCTATACCTATTAAAGTTATCCAAAAACAGTGCCACTAACCGCTGTCGCACTTGTGGAGATGTTCCAGCACAGTGAGGTGTCACAAAAACATTGGGCAGTGTCCAAAATGGACTTTCATGTGGCAATGGCTCAGTAAAAAAAGTGTCTAATGCTGCCCCCCCAATCCAGCCTTCAGTTAAAGCCTTTAACAAAGCTGCTTCATCTACTACTGCACCTCTGGCGACATTGATCAGGTAAGCATGAGAACTCATAGCACGCAATGCTGATTCATCAATCATGCCTTTAGTTTCTGAAGTTAAGGGTATAGCAATCACCACATAATCTGCCAACGGCAGCAGAGAACGCCACTGATCCAAACCCACCACCCGATCAAACTCTGGTAGTGGCTGGGGATGACGGCGAGTGCCTAAAACTTTCATCCCGAAGGCTTTAGCTCTGTGGGCAATTGCGATACCGACACTACCAGTACCAATAATTAACAAAGTTCTGCTCATCAACTCTTGCAGTTGTAATCCTTTAATCCAATTGCGTTGATGCTGTAAAGTTTGCAACGCTGCTATCTGTTTCGTATGGTAGAGCATGAAGGTTAACACGAATTCAGCAACAGCAACAGCATTAACCCCAGCGCTACTGGTGAGAATAATATTGTGTTCTAGAAAAGTTGGTGTCAGTATATGATTGACACCTGCACTAACTGTATGGTGCCAGCGCAGTGTGGGTGCTGCCGCTAGTACCTTATGCAGAGTAGTTCTCTTCAGATAAAACCAGTTGATGTAAACTTCAGCATCCTTGGCATCGCCATCAAAATTGCCCTCACTATCGACACGCACTACTAGTACGTCAGGAGGTAAATGGGGTTCAATATCAGCAGCTAGTTCTACAGGCAGAATTAGTTTTAAAATCATACAGATAAAAGTTTCAAGCGATTGTTTTCTGTACTGAAAAGCCGCTTCCTAAATTTAGTGAGCTACAAATAAGAAAGATTGGAACTGTAAAAAGTTGAAAGTTTCTAACCTTTTTAAAGCCTATGCTTACACATAATTTAATATGGTAATCGGCTTATGAGACTATATAAGCCATATTGTGACGACACTTCCCAAGCTTTGACCTTGCCAGATTATTTGAAGATAAAAAAATAGCAGGTCATTACAAAGCCAACCATAATAATAAAGTACCTTACTAGGGAAGGCTTAAGATATTGGGCATAGTAAGCTCCACTGTAGCCACCGACAACTGTTCCCAGCATCATCAAAACTGCTTGTGGCCAAGCTACGATATTGGCAACTATGAAAGTAACGATCGCAAAGCTGTCAATGCAACTCATTAGCAGTATCTTCAGGGCATTCATCTTGTGAATATTGTTTATACCGAGTATTCCTAAGACCGCCAATATTAAAAAGCTCATCCCTCCACCGTAAAATCCTCCATAGAGAGCAATTAAAAACTGAATTAACAATACCTTGAACAGCGAATGCCCAGAGCCTTGACTTACCTGTAGTAAATTAATTTGCAAGCGAGTTGTGATTGAATCACTGAAGGTAAACAGTAGTGTTGCTAACAGCAAAAGCCAGGGAACAAGACGCTCAAAGGAACTATTGGGGGTGGAAAGCAGCAACATTGCACCAAGCATCCCGCCTACAAGGCTAATGCTGCCCATAAGTAAAGATACCCGCCACTGAGATTGGAACTCTTGGCGATAGACATAAATACTGGCAAGATACCCCGGCAATGATACAACTGTAGTTGTGGCGTTAGCGCTCATGGATGGTAAACCAGCGATTAAAAGGGCGGGGAAGATAACCAAACCACCGCCACCAGCAACCGAGTTCAGCGCACCCCCCAGCATTGCGACGACAAATAGAAAACAATTATTTAGCAAGGAGTAATTCCTTAAACCTACAAAAAGTCAGGTTCTTGACGCACAATCATCTGGTACAAAGGTTGAAAGCTCAACCAACCTGACTGATGCGTCCCAACTTGGCTACGTGTTAAACGAGCCGTGTCCGGGTCTATTAGAATGGGAGTACCAGCTGCCTCTGCCATCAACTGTGCCTGACAGCAGATTTCCATTCTGATAAACCACCAAGCAGCTTCATCGATTGAGTGACCGACAGTAAGCAGACCGTGGTTGCGTAGAATCACAGCCTTATGATGCACTCTTTGCATCAGCAATCCTTTTGCCTTCTTCCAGCGCTAAAACTACCCCAGTATAGTCATTAAACAGACTGTGATCTTCATAAAAGGCACAAGCATCCTGAGTGATGGGATCAAGGAGACGACCAAGACTAGACCAGGTTTTACCATAAATTGAATGCGCGTGTGCCACTGCGATCGCATCAGGACGGGCTGCATGAATTTGAGAGTGAATTGCAAAAGCAGCCTGATTAATTGGGTTATTGCCCTCAATTATCTTACCTTGGTGATTGACCATAATCAGGTCACTAGCCCGAATCAGACTGAAATGCATTGCCAAGGGATTGACCCAGAAGCAATCCAGATGTTCCGGATCGCGGACGGTAATGTGACCCGCAATGCCATGATCAAATCCAAACCGGGCAAAAAGGCGAAAAGCTGCTGCTAAACGTTGCTTTTGATCGCGACGTTCTTCTGCAAAAGAACTAAATGTGGGGGGTTGAATAATTGATGGAGAGCTGTTTGCAATCAGCATGTATTTTTCCTATATCTTAAATATTTACTCTTCATTAATAGGAGATTTCCACCATGAGAAAGCCCCTAAAATTACTGCAACTATAAGGATGACTGCGGCAAGACGAAAAGTAGTCTGCGCTCCTATAATCAATGCCTCAATCGGTGCAGTTGTCAGATCAACCTGAATGGAAAGTCGAGTATTAGCCAGGGTCAAGCTGGAAAATAGCGTTCCCATAATTGCCAGACCTATAGTTTGACCTAAATTCCCCGACAAAGACACCAAACTCGAAGAAATACCTAACTTATCCTGGCTCATCGCTGCCATCACAACACTAATGTTAGACGGTATAAACATCCCAGTTCCTAGCCCATAGGGTGCAATCCGTAGAATGTATCCATATACAGTTAAATCCCTGTTAAAGGTGCTGATTGCCAAGCATCCGCTTGCTATCAATAACAGCCCAATTAAACGGATAGTATAAGGTCTAAAATTGTCAGACAGAATACCAGCAATGGGAGATATTAATCCTCCTAAAATGGGTGATGTTGCTAATAAAAGACCAATCTCAAAGCTAGGATATTGCTTCACTAATTCCAGGAAGAAAGGAATAATAAACATAATACCTGCAAGAAAAGCATATACTATTAAACTTAGTAATAAACCTAAACTTACCTGTAAATTTTGAAAAATCTTTAGGTCGATCATCGGGTCTGATACGCGAGATTCTACCACTAAAAACAATATTAGGCTGACCACTGCAAAGATGAGCAAAGTCAATGTTGCTGTACTGCTGAATCCGTCTGTTTGGACGAGTGTCATGCCGAGTGAAAAGCAAGTCAGCGTTATTGCCATAATTAGTGCCCCAATAACATCAAATCTTTGTTTGACTTCACTGTTAACTAAAGATGGTACGAAAAGGGCAACAGTTAAACTCACAACTATGCCAATTGGCAAGTTTATAAAAAATATTAGACACCAGCCTCCTAGACTCATTAGAAATTCTCCTACCGTGGGTCTTAGTGCAACTCCTAGTAAGTGAATGCCACTTATAATCCCCACTGCCCGTTGTCGCTCATCACTAGGGAAAACTTCTGCAATAATCGCTAGTCCGAGTACCGAAATCAACACAGCACCAAGTCCCTGAAGCACTCTAAAACCAATTAAAAATTCTACTTCAGTGGCAAGTCCGCACATTAAAGAACTGATGGTGAATAGGCTCACTCCAATAAGGTACAACCACTTCTTGTTCCACATATCCCCCAATCTTCCTGCACCCAGAACCATCACAGTGAGCGTTAGTAGATAACTTAGGACAACCCATCGGATGGTGGCAGAATCAGTATGGAATGCTTCAACTAATTGAGGCAGGGCAATGTTGACAATATATACATCCAACGCAAACATTAGCGTACCCATGCCAATGCCTAGCATTGTCAACCATTTTTGTAATGCTGTTTGTCGAAATTCATCAGTGTAAAACTTAATCAAGTTAATAGCTTTAAGATGTAGCACGTTTCCTGCTCCTAATGGGACATTTCCAGATGGCTTTCTGATAACAAACACAGATATTTTGCACCCATCAAGATAATTCAAGATAATTAGAACTTACTACATTTTTTTATTTGTTAATGATCTTAAATTCGGCATTGGGAAAAAGTTGCTTGAGTAGGGGAAGACGAAAAGCATCAATTGATGCTTTTAACAACCAAGGTTTGCTGCTAATTTCTTCTGGGCTAGGACGACGACGAGGTTTGAGAACAATAAAGGGAGGCTCTTCAATACAAAAGTGGGGATTCGGTGGACCTTCTGGATAACTAATATTTGGGAAGTATGGCTTTAGTAAAGATGGTTTAAGGTCGTAATAAAAGGGATTAAATTCCGGGTAAAAAATTGATAATGATTCTAGAATTTTAATCAAAAATCTGGATGAATCCCATTTTTAATTTTCTTGAAAATATTCTCTACAACATTCTTCGATGTGCCAGTAATACTGCTGGGCTGATAAAGCTAACTGTGGCCATTGCATGGGTAGCCTTAAAGCGAGAAGTTGACTGAATTATTTCAATTCTTCTTGCCCATAAATTACTTTCTCAGATCCCACGCATACATCTGATATAAAATCTCTGGATAAATTATCAAATTTTTCACTCTTTATATTGGGTATTCCTAAGTAGTCTGATTGATAATTGTGAAAAGTAAAACTGTAGCCATTGAGTTTATAATAAGCCGTATGTTCTCCATTTAAAGAGAGCAACTGTTCGCTCTGACTGAGGACACGATCCGCTTTGCTAAAGCCCAAATCCTTGGTCAAAAACTGACGAACTATATCGCCATCTAATTTTTCAATTTTATATCCTTCGCTTGTTAAGGCGTGTTCAACCACTTGAGAAATGGTAGTTTTACAAAAAAACAGGGTGTGGGGTGTTGGGTGTTGGGTGTAGGGGTTTAAATAAAAACTTACTTTGTGGGTTTAAAGCTCAGTTTAAAAAAAGATGTTTTTCGAGACGCAAAGCGCGAGAAAAACAGTGTCCTTGTTACAATCCCACGTTTTAAAACGTGGGTTCCCCACACCCCACACCCTAACCATGCAACCCTACACCCTTTGAACTGCACCACTTAAGCCTGTAAACCAGACCGTCATCCCAGAACAATCTTTAGCTTGATTCATAATCTTTGCCTCCAGATAAAGAAATTGCTGCTTAGATTGGTAAAACACCAATTACCGAAAATTCTCGGTTTTTTCACTCTGACAAAATTTATTGCAATGGATTGAACTATCTATTGCAGTTTATTTGTCTAGGACTTACGCACTGAGATTGCTTCTGTTCTGTTTCAAAGACGCTGCGCGAATGAGACGCTCCGCGAACGCTTCGCTATTGCTGCGATCGCACCGGAAGTAATTCCTTCACGATGCCTAAGTCCTATTGTTGTAAGCTACATCGCTGTCTACTCGCCGGAAAAAGATACCAGCTCCGGGAGTCCCTTCTTTCTCTGGTGCATGGAATATGTGTCCATCAAATACTGAATTATATTGACCCTCTTTGATTACAGAATCGGGTAGCTTTTTCAGTGGTTTGTAGAGATGGTGTTCTTGTCCTTCATGGATAATTGGCTCATTGGAAACCGCATTGTATGAACAATGTATCAGGGTTCGAGGTCTGTCAGATTTGTTTGGGTCAGAACCATGTAAAGTGTTGGAGTGAAAGAACATTACATCCCCTGGCTCCATCTCACAATAGACAATTCCCAATTTTTCTAATACTTTGGCTATGCGAAATGGATCGGGGCAGTGGGTATCTTTGGTTTCTCCAATCCGAATTCGGTGAATACGACCCAGCTGATGTGAACCCGGCACCATCTTCACACATCCATTACCTTTGTCACTCTTATCAATCGCAATCGTACAAGTCACATGATGGGGAAACAAACAACCATCTTTATACCAAGTGGCGTAGTCTTGATGAAAATGCAGTTGTCCATCGTTGGTTAGCTTCCTCACAATTTTCGAGTGCCAATGATAGCATTCCATTCCCAGCAGCGTCTCAACTGCATCTATCATCCGAGCCATGCGTGGCATGACACCTAACAGACTATCGCCTAATTCCGAACACAGTGCAACCTTAAAATATCCACCTGCCTTGTCGTTAACCGTCGTCTGTATACCTCGCATATCCGGATCTTCTTCGCAAGCATTGTGAATCGGCTCGATTTATTCAAGGTCAAAGAAGTTACGAATGATGACATATCCATCTCGGTGATACTGAGCAATCTGCTCTGCGGTCAAAGGACGGGTTGTGTGAATTTCTGTATCAGGAGTCAATACCACATTATCGCGTGGGTTAGCTTGGTTTTCATTTTTTTCTTTATTTTTGATAGATGTTGTTGAATTTAACGAGAGTCGTTGAGCGTTCTTCTTATTTCTGTCACTCGTCTTGGCAGCCATTGAATATGATTATCCAGTTGATATTTTTAAAACTTATTCAGTCGAATAGTCTCCTGGAACCATCAAAAAAGACAGCAAGAATAATTTCTCTTTCTTTATGCAAAATTCCTTTAATACTATACACAAAAATTTCATCTTATTTTTGGAAAAAATTTTTTTTTTCTTAACTGTCTTAACTGTCTTAACTGTCTTAACTGTCTTAATTGAAAGAACTTAATCTTTTATATCTTGATAGATTTACTTAGGAATTTTCAGCTAACATTTTTAATTACTCTAGGCAAAAAAAATCAGGAAACCAAAAAGTGTTTCCGAAGATGCGATCGCTCTACAAAAATTATTCATTAAGGCTTACTATTCTCCGCTCGCAGTTCGTCTACAGGTAGAAGATTTCAATGCATTAAACGAGTAAAGTCTTAGTTACATAGCTGAAAGACAGGTAAAGATTTTCTCCTACATAATTCAAGCTGTGCAATATATGTAACTTTACTAAGCAGTAATTATGCGTTGGCAAATCGGTCGTCGGAGCGAGAACGTAGAAGATCGGCGTGGAGGGCGGATTTCCGCTCCTGTGGTGGGTGGGGGTATTGGAGCAGTGATTTTATCGCTCGTGGTAGCCCTTCTGGGTGGCGATCCGAGTGTAATTTGGCAACAGGATGGCGTAGAGAGCGATCGCCCGACTACTGAATCACCTCGAACAACACAAGCTCAAGACCAAATGGCTGATTTTGTATCTGTGGTGCTAGCTGATACAGAAGATACATGGAGCAGTATATTTCGACAACAGGGAAACACCTACGTAGAACCGAAGTTAGTTCTTTATTCAAACGCGGTTGAGTCAGCTTGTGGATTTGCGCGATCGGCAGTTGGTCCATTTTATTGTCCGCGAGATCAAAAAGTCTATATTGACTTGAGTTTTTACCGCGATCTGAAAAATAAATACCAAGCACCAGGAGATTTTGCCCAAGCATATGTGATTGCTCACGAAGTTGGGCATCATGTTCAAAATTTACTGGGTATTTCTGACAAAGTTCGAGCGATGCAGAACCAGGTCGGTGAAGTAGAAGCGAATCAGCTTTCTGTCAGGTTGGAATTACAAGCAGATTGTTTTGCCGGAGTTTGGGCAAATCGTGCCGAGCGATCGCGGCAAATTCTTGAAGAAGGTGACATCGAAGAAGCGCTAAATGCAGCGAGTAGCATTGGCGACGATCGCCTGCAAGAACAAGCTAGAGGATATGTCGTACCAGAATCTTTTACCCACGGTTCCTCAGCTCAACGAGTTAGCTGGTTCAAGCGGGGTATCCAAACGGGCGATCCTAAGCAATGTAACACCTTTGCGAAAAGTTAGGAGTTAGTGGTTAGTGGATAGTCGATAGTCGATAGTCGATAGTCGATAGTGGTTAGTGGATAGTCGATAGTAGTAATTTTTGACAACTAACCACTATCCACCAACAACTAACCATTAACAACTAACAACTAACCACCAACAACTAACTACTCTAAATACCCAACCTTTGATAAACCTCCTCTAAATGCTTCAGATGCTGCTGTGGATCGAAACATTCCGCAATTTCTGCCGGCGATAACTTTTCGGTAACGCGAGGCTCTTTGCTAATCAAGTCGTGAAAATTGCCTTCTGGTTTATTCCAAGCTGCGTGAGCGCTTTCTTGAACAATTTTATAAGCTTCTTCTCGCTTCATTCCTTTTTCTATTAAAGCAAGTAGCACTTTCTGACTAAAGACCACCCCACCATAACAGTTGAGATTTCGTTCCATGTTCTCAGGATAAACCAGCAGGTTTTTCACTAAGTCGATGGTTTCCTTTAGCATGAAATGTGTCAAAATGCAAGCATCGGGAAACATTACCCGCTCAACGGAACTGTGGGAAATGTCGCGTTCGTGCCAAAGTGCGACGTTTTCCAAAGCTGCTACAGTATGACTTCTGATAATGCGTGCCATTCCCGTTAATCGTTCGGAACGGATGGGGTTACGCTTGTGTGGCATAGCTGAAGAGCCTTTTTGCCCTTTGGAAAAGAATTCTTCAACTTCGAGAACGTCTGTTCTTTGTAAGTTGCGAATTTCCACCGCAAAGCGTTCGATGGAGGCAGCGAGTAAAGCTAATTGTTGCACGTAATCGGCATGACGATCGCGTGAAATAACTTGAGTTGATGCGGTATCGGGTTGTAGTCCCAACTTAGAACAAGCGATCGCTTCCACACGCGGATCGATGTTAGCATAAGTTCCGACCGCACCGGAGATTTTCCCTACAGCGATCGTTCCTTTGAGAATTTTTAAGCGTTCTTGGTGACGCAACATTTCTGCCAACCATCCAGCCAGCTTAAAACCAAAAGTAATTGGTTCAGCATGAATACCGTGCGATCGTCCAGCCATCACCGTATAACGATGTTCTTTTGCCTTTTCGCGAATGGTAACAATTAAATCTTCCACATATTGCAACAACAAATCAAGACTTGCTATTAATTGCAAAGCTAAAGCCGTATCTAGCACATCCGAACTAGTCAAGCCTAAGTGAATATAACGTCCTGCATCGCCAACATATTCATTTACGTTTGTTAAAAAAGCAATCACATCATGGCGGACTTCTGCTTCAATTTCTAGCACTCGCTTTGGGTCAAAATTCGCCTTTGCCTTAATTTCCTCAACTGCCTCGGTAGGAATGTAACCTAATTCAGCTTGAGCCTCACAAACAGCAATTTCTACTTGCAACCACGTTTTTAATTTATAAGCTTCCGTCCACAAATTGCCCATTTCTGGCAAGGTATAACGCTCAATCACAGACTGCCACAGAGTTCAACCGTCATATTTTACAGTTTTACAGTAAAAGTGTTGTAGAAAAAAACATCAGTTAAGCGCCAAGAACGGACTAATACTAATTGAAGTTATACATTCTCTATAAATATATTCACTTATACTACAGTCTTATCTGCTTTCTGTTGAGGTAAAGAACTGCTTTTGGAATCAGATGTAATGATACTAATGCTACCATCAGCTTCCAGATACGCCTTTTTCACATCAGCTAAAAACTCTACACCCTGCTGACGTAATTGGCTCATCAACTCTTCTTCTGTAATCAGTTCCTGTTCCAGATGGCGCAATATCAGACGCCCATTTTTTACAAGTAGTAAAGGTGGGGGATTAAGAAACTGTTGAAACTTGGGAATTTTGTAGCCTAACCAGTTGAGCAAATAGCTCCAAAAAATAACAGTTCCTACTAAAATGGCTCCTTCGGTAATTGATGTATAAGTGCTTGCCATCGCATTTTGGGCGGCTTCAGCAAATAATACAACCACCAGCAAATCGGGAATTCCGAGCGTTCCCATTTGTCTGCTGGGGAGAAAGCGTAGCACTGAGAACAATGCAAGGTATACCAGCGAACCTCTAACAATCAGTTCCACGACGCTCATGCTGGGGACAAAAATTGCTTGCCAATTGACTGAGAACCATCTATGCATTATCACTATCAGGTGGGCAAACATAAATTTTTAGCCTTGAGTTATGAAAATCACTAATTTTTGCCTCTGCGTTTTAAGCGTTTGCCTTGTGTCAGTTTCCCAAATAGGCGATTAATAAAATTAGAATTTTTTTTCCTCGTTGATGGTTGTTCAGTATGCTTGGATTTCAGTCCTAGATTAGCGCGAGCTTTATCAGTCATGGGGATAGCATTGTCAGCCGGGACAATTTGCGAGCCGTATCTTCTGGCGTAAACTTGGGTAAACTCAGCACCAAAAAAGAGAATTTGGGCAGCATAATAAACCCAAGCGATGACAACTACCAGAGAACCTGCCGCACCGTAAGTTGAACCGAAACTGCCGTTTCCTAAATATTGCCCTAAAACAAACCTACCGAAGGAAAATAATAGTGAAGTGATAGCAGCTCCAATCCAAACATCACTCCAGGTAATTTTTACATCTGGTAGAACTTTAAATATTAGCCCAAACAGCACAGTACTGATTGCAAAACTAAGTAAGAAATTAATTATCTGCCAGATAAAAGCAATACCCGGTATCAAGTTATTAAAGTAAGCTACTATTGCTGCTAATATTCCACTAATTATCAGGGACACCAGAAGTAAAAAGCCGATACCCAGCACCATCGCAAACGACAAAAAGCGATTGCGAACCATGTTTTTTACAGCGCGTCCTGGTTTGGGCTGTACTTCCCAAATTGTATTTAGAGCATCTTGTAGTTCAGTAAATAGACCAGTCGCACCAAATATTAGAACTACGATACTAATGATGGAAGCGATCGTACCCTGTTTTGGTTGACTGGCATTTTTAATTGCTTCTTGGATGACTGTTGCCCCAGCCTTGCCAACTAAACCTTGAATTTGTGCGAAAATTTGACCACTTGCGGCTTCTTCTCCAAATACTGCACCAGCGATCGCAATTACAATAATTAGCAACGGTGCGATCGAAAATATCGTGTAATAAGCTAACGCTGCCGATAACCGCGAGGCTTTATCATCATTCCATTCTTGAAATGTCTCTTGGAATAGCCCCAAAATTCCCTTCACATTCATCAACAAGTCTCCTTTTGCCAGTATCTAGCTTGCCTTAGACTTAATTGATACCCAATCTCTCAAGCCGCCACATCTGCCAGAAGGCGTTTTTCTTGCGTCCTTGAGGCAGAACTGTAGTTAAATACAATTAGACTTCTGAATTCTCATTTATCTGTATAATTTATCAAATTTTCCGTAAACAGTGCAAAACTACATGTAGATTGTAATAACCGCAATACTACTGATGACAAAGATTTACAGGGTGGCTGACTACTTGACTAAATCAGTAGATATCAATATACAATCATAGACTTATCATGCGTACTTTGGGATTTACTCAGCGCTTTTTTCTATTGGTTACTCCTTTGATAGCTACTTCTAGCTTAGTAACCTCACCCAGTCAGGCTGCTACACTCGCTTTATCTGAGGGAGAATTTTATTTAAAAAACTTCAGTCTTGACCCGGAAGTAACCGCAACTGTAAATAATGCTAACATCTCACTAAATGGCGAGGTATCAGCCACTAATAATGCAAACATAGATTTTCTCCTCGAACCAGCAGAAGTCATTAATAAATCTTTAAGTCAAGCCTTTGGTGAAAATAAAAATTATTTAGGATTGGCAAACGCTGATGGTAAAGTTTTAGGTAACTTTTTTGTAGATGCTGGTGAATCTTTTTCTGTAGACTTTACAGCATTTTTAGACTTGGAAACATCAAGAGATGAACCAGCAGAGAAAGCCAAGGCAAGTGCAGATATTTATTTTTTATTATTTGACACAACTGACATCGCCAATCAAGGTCTTTTAGATGACTTTTTTACTCAGTTGTTATCTGACACTACGCCGAACATTAAAAAAACTCCTTTAGACTTCTTCTCTTTGACGGCAAATGTAAATTCTTTCAATGACAAGGATTTTATTACAAGTCAAAAAAGTGAAAATTTAACTTTATCTAATCAAGATACTCAGTTTAATTTTGGTGGCAACGCAGAATTTGCGACAGCTTTGTTTGAAGGTTCTTTAAAACGCTCTTTTGCCACTCCAACAAATTTAACTTTCATCCAAGTTAGAAGAAGTCAGGTGAAAGTTTCAGTACCTGAACCATCGACTAGTCCGGCTTTACTTTTTTTATCTGCCTTAGTTGCCGTTGCTACTAAAGCAAAACTGAAAAAGACTACCTCAGCATAGTTTAAACGTATATAGCAACCTTTAGAAACCCGGTTTCTCCAAGAAACCGGGTTTCTGCTATATTTGGCATTGCTGATTTGATTTATGACGCAAAATTTTATGTAATACCAAACTGTTATGTCTTTACATCTTGGTTCATACCTCAATTCAGCAGTACTGCAAATTTTATGCCATTAGGTAGAGAAACGCTTTCTACCAATAGGAGTATGACTAATGCTTCCGCTTTCTGTTAAATAACTAAAGGAAAAGATGTAGTTAGTGCGATTTTATCCAACTAACGATTAGTAATGCCCAATTCGTAAATAAAATATTTATGCAACTTACAAATAAAGTAGCATTGGTGACAGGAGCAGGTTCCGGCATTGCCAAGGCAGCGGCAAAGTTGTTTGCTAAAGAAGGCGCTAAAGTTGCTGCATTAGGGCGTACAAAGGAAGAACTAGAAGAAACTGTTGCTCAAATTGAAAGCGATAATGGCGAAGCAATTCCACTGATTGCTGATATTTCCCAGCCAGAAGAAATGCAACAAGCAATTCAGCAGATTGCAGATAAGTGGGGACGTTTAGATATTGTATTTGCTAACGCCGGAATTAATGGAGTTTGGGCACCTATAGATGAATTAACACCCGAAGAATGGGACAAAACAATCAATATCAATCTGAAAGGAACCTTTTTAACAGTTAAGTATGCTGTACCTCACCTGAAAAAGCAGGGTGGATCGATTATTATCACTTCTTCTGTCAACGGGACACGCATTTTTAGTAATAGCGGTGCGACTGCTTATTCATGTTCCAAAGCCGCACAAGTTGCTTTCACAAAAATGATTGCTTTAGAACTTGCTAAACACCGCATTCGTGTTAATGTAGTTTGTCCTGGGGCAATTGAAACTAATATTGATGACAGCACCCAAAGACGAGATTTAGAACATATCCAAGAACCAGTTGAGTTTCCTGAAGGTAAAATTCCTTTGACTGATGGCAAACCAGGAACATCTGAGCAAGTAGCACAATTAGTGCTATTTTTAGCATCAGATGCTTCTAGTCATATCACCGGTACTCCAATTTGGATTGATGGGGCAGAATCTTTGTTGAAGGCTTAGGAGTAACTCAATCACTGCATTCTATCTATGGTGCGATACTGAATTGCTTCTGCGACATGATTTGCTTTGAGGTCATCATCTCCCGCCAAATCTGCAATTGTGCGTGCTACTTTGAGAATGCGATCGCTTGCTCTTGCCGATAAGCCTAATTTTTTGGCATTGCTAAATTTAGGGATGAAAATGATTTTGCGTGATTTCAAAACCCTTGTAGAGACTTGCATTGCAACGTCTTTACACCAAGATTCATACCATCAATCAGCAACGCCACTTCATTTTATACAAACAAAGCTAGTTGGAATTGAGCAAGAAGGAGTTGAAAAATTCTTGGCTCTCTAGTGTCAGTTGCTTTGGTGTTCTTGCTCCCAGAATAAACATACGATCGCCCACAAACGTCATCCGATAGTTGCCTGTAGTGCCATCTTTATGTTCAACAATCACCTCAAGAGCAGGGTGCTTATCATACTTAAGGGCTTTGCTTTGAGTAATTTTCCCTTCTGCTTCACCCTCACTACTAAAAGCTGATTGAAAAGCCGCCATCATCTTGTCCTGAAGTTCTTGCTCATTCAGAGATTCAATTTCTGATGATACAGATGTTTCCAGAATGATGTATACAGTTTCAGTTGTTTCATTGTAAGACACTAACATTTCAGGTGTATCTTCAAGGATTTTACCCGGCATCTGAATTGAAAAATGCTCTCTGGTGTAAGCTTTATTCGCAGTAACCTGAGTCACGAGTTGTTGCGATCGCATTGAATTATTGCTCAATCCAAATGCAAAACTTGGCGAGCTTGAGAACAAAAGAGTTGATGCTACAACGGGAGCCACGAAACGAAATGAAAAGGAACTGAAGTTTTTATTCAACATGGAAGTTTCTCCTGAATTGGATGCTTCCAATATAGTTATGACGTATCTGCGTTCGGCTCAAAGTTCTTCGCGCAATGATGAACTTTTGATATGAGTTATTATTATGTAATGATTTTTTTATTGCTGTTGTGATTGTTTTTTACGTTGGAGGAGATCATCGCGTAATTCAATCGTGTCTTTGTCATACTGGTTTAGTTGAATCGCGCGATCGTAGTCTGATAGAGCCTCATCATAGCGACCTAGAGCCTCATAGACTCGTCCACGTAGAGAAAATGCCTCTTGATCGGCTGAATTGAGTTCAATCGCTCGATTTAAATCTTTCAGCGCTTTTTGATAAAGTTCCTGTTTACTAAATTCTCCTAATGTTTCCGGATAGCTCGCTGCTAAGTAATAAAGAAGACTTCGTGTGTAGATTGCTCTATCGTCATTACCAGGATCTAGTTGAACTGCTTGATTGAGGGCTGACAGTGCGTCTTTATATTGACCTTCTATTCCATAGTAGGAACCGAGTTGAACCCATGCTCGTGCTATTTTAGGATCTACCTTAATTGCCTGCTCCAAATCTGCCAGAATTTGCCCTTTATGCTTCTCGCGATCTAATTGCCAAGAAGCAACGGCTCGTGAAGTGAGCACCTCAGCATTATGGGGATTGAGTATCAGTGAGCGATTGTATTTCGAGATAGCTTCTTTATACAGTTTATCAGAAGCCAGAAGCTTACCTTCATCGTACAGTTGTTCAGCTTCGCCAATCGTTTTATATTTTTGCGCCTCAGATTCAGGATTTGATAGTAATTGAGGATTGCCTCGTTGAGCCAGTTTGAAGAGTTTGATTGCTTTTTCAACCTCACCTTTCTTCGCTTCCTCTCGACCTTTTACAACAAGGGCTGGTGCGGTCTCCTGAAGAATAGAATTACTCTGGCAAACTCTCAAATCTAATAATGCTTGAGGCTTTGCAATGAAGTAATTAGTAAGCCAATTGCAACCCTGATTGAGAAGCGTACTCAATTTTAGTTCTTGGGGTTTCCACCGTCTTACACTTCCATCCCCTGCTCCCACAACAATTTCTCCATCGGGAGCAAAACTTACGGTAAAGACATGGGTTTGCCCCATATACAATCGAGCAAACTGCTTTTGGGATCTCCAATCCCAAAGTTGAGCAGTGCCGTCAAATCCTGCGGTTGCTATGTGTTTTCCATCTGGACTAAAGCTTAAGCGCCAGATAAGGTCAGATTGAGGTTTTAATTCTGATAGTTTCTTTCCTGAACGATTCCACACTCTAACAATTCCGTCGTATCCTGCGCTTGCAAACTGCTCACCAACAGGACTGAAACTGACGCTCATCAGAGGTTCGTCAGAAACTTTAATGTCACGCATTAGCCCTTTGTTGATCGCCTTTATTGGATTGAAATCCCAAAGTTTGACGTGACCATCTGTTCCTGCGGTTGCAAGGGTGCGTCCATCATTACTAAAACTGATATCCCAGACCCATGAGTCATGCTTGAACTCAGCAACCTGCTTGCCAGAGAGATCCCACAGCCTTACAGTGTAGTCCTGTCCACTTGTAGCAAAGTATCGCCCATCAGGAGTAAAGGCGATACCAAGGAGAGTGGCATTTGGGTGTCCTGTCCACTGTTGAGATTTACGGGTGACAAGATTATGAAGCCGAATCTTGCCATCTGCGCTGACTTGGACAATCCACTTGCCATCTGGGCTAAAGCTAGCATTGTTTGCATCGCCGCGATCGCCTAGATATTCATAGACGACTTTATCTGCTCGATCTTTATCTGTTATATTGCGCTTCCTGTCTTGCTGTCTTGATTTTTGATTGTGCGCTGCTAAGAATTTTCTTTGTATTTTGTAATTGCTTGTTATTATCTGCTAATTCCTGTCTTGCTGTATTGATTTCTGATTGTCTGCTGCTAAGAATATTGTTTGTATTTTGTAATTGCTTCTTATTCTCTGCTAATTCCTCATTACTTCGCTTAACTTTCTGCTCTGCAAACTTTTTTTGTGCCTGAAACTCTAGCATTCTTGCAAAGCTCGCTTGCTTGTCACCATTAGCTTTCCTTAGTTTATATTCTGCATTACGAGCTTTTTGATCTAATTTTTGAACATCTTTCTCCTTGCGTTGGGCTAGTTGTGTTTGAGTGTTAGCTACTCGCGTAGCGCTTTCTGCTATTTTTTTTGCTTGTTGAGCTTCATTTTCTGCCTGCTGTTGTTCCCTTGTTGCGTTCGACACAGCTAACGAAGAAACGCCAAATACCGCCAATGCGATCGCACCTGCTAAAATTGCACTAATACGCCCACGACGAATCACCCGATTGGTTTGTTGTTGAACCTGTTGCAAATTTTGCTTTGCTTCTTGCAACTTAAGCTCTGCCTGTCGGCTTGCTGCTGCCAGAATTTCATTCGCTTGTCTCTGGGTTGCCAACTCCTGCTCAACTTCTCGACGTTGTAAATCTTCGCTTGCTCGGAGAAATTCATAATCACGATCGCCTAATCGTTTCCCCACTGCCCAATTCTGAGCCGTTATAAGTGCCTCACCTCGCAATAACCAAGATTCATCACTTCTGCTTGACTTTAACCAGGCATTCATCTGTTCAGCATACGGACGAAGATTTGTTAGCGATTCATTCACCCAGTCTCGATCAAACACTATGGCATAGATGCGGTTGTAAACCCGCAACTGCCTATGCTGCTCGACGACAAGTCCCGTTAACCGTAGCGCCATTTGCTCAAAACTGTCATCGGTAACGAGCACGCCTTGCTGCAAAATTTGTTGATAGAGTTCTAGTACTCGAATCACGGTTTCTTCTCGCAGCAAAATGCGATCGCGAATGTACTTCAAATGCACTGATAAATCAGATTCAGGATTAGTTAGAAAATGCGATCGAACAAGGTACTCAACCTGCTTGGCTTCATCTGCCAGTCGAATTTTTGATTCCGATTTTGCTAGTAAACTGCACAGCTTTTGAGTTAGAAAGGGTTGTCCACCAGTCCAAGACAGTACTTCCCGCAACACGGCATGGGAATCATGGGCTTTGTCTTCTAGTCCCTTTGCTAAAGGTGAAACTTTATCCAGTTCAAATCCCGTCAATTGAATGGGACGACCTATGTTGAAAGGTGTTCGATTTTTATCAGGTATCAGCTCATCAGGAGTAGCAACACCAATTAAGGCAAAGGTGAGGCGATTATAAATTGAATTGGTTTTGCGTTTTTCGTAGCAACTGCGGATAAATGCAAAGAAATCGCTGGTGAGTAATTTTAGGCTGAGAATCCTATCGATTTCGTCAATAAAAATCACAATCTTTTCGGGAACCGAGGGCAGCAAAACCGTCTCAATCATTTCTGCTAACCGCTGCGTAGGTGTGAGCATTTCTCGATCAGCCCACCAAGATTGTAGGAAAGTGAGGGGATCGCCAAGGCGAAAATCTTTGACCAAGGTGTAGGCAATCCCGTTGTACCACTGTTCCATCTGAAGTTGGGAACCCCCACGCCCCTGTAAGTCGATGGTTGTACAAGCAATCCCGTCTGCCTTGAGTCGTTCCATTGTACGAACAAGTAAACTGGTTTTACCCATTTGCCGCGAATTGAAGACGTAGCAAAATTCACCCACCTTCAATCCTTCGTAGAAATCTGTATCAGCTTGTCGCACCACGTAGCTTGGGGCATCTACGGGGAGACTGCCACCAACTTTATACTCGTAGCGTTTAGTCATGGTTGTCTTGCCTTAATCAATAATCGATTGCGTACTCACGGAAGTATATGTTGTTCCAATTGATCTCAATCAATCGCCTTTTAATGTAGGTATCACAATCGAACTGCGTGAGTTTACGCATGAGCAGGTTCAAACATTAGCCGATCGCCATTATTTGTCTTGGACATCTGTAGAAGTTGATCAATTAATGGCGATCGTTGGCGGTCATCCCTTTTTGTTACGTTTAGCTATGTATCGGATCGCCAATCGCGACATTACATTAGATGAACTCATGCAAACTGCCTTCACGCCTAAGAGTATTTACACAAATTACCTCCGCCGTCTAGGACAAATTTTAATGGAACAACCAGAACTTGCCGCTGCGATGAAAGAAGTTGTTGCTGTAGATGAACCAGTGTCTTTAATGTCAGACATCCAATATAAACTGGAAGCGATCGGGCTAGTTAAACTCACCAGTGAGGGCGTGATTTGTAGATGTGAACTTTACCGACAATACTTCCGAAACTTTTGGGGAGCATAACTGGAATCACTGTAGCAATCAAATTATAAAGTCCAATTGTCCAAAACTAAATTGGGTACTTGACAAAAGTCCCGATTGTTCCGTGTTACCAGAATTCCATTTACAGAAAGTGCGTTAGCGTTCGCGCAGCGTCTCGAAGAGAAGCTTACCGAAGGTATCGCGGCAATCCCTAAATCCTGCCGACCAACTTTAATCTTTTGATTGAGTAGATTCGTATATAATGCTTGTGCTTCAAAAGTGAATCTTAAAACATTGAAGCTTTTCAAACTATCAAACGTTACCTGTAGTTTCTCATAAGCCGAAACCAAATCATTAGCAGTAGCTCGTCGAATGACTTGAAATCTCCCACGAATTTGTTCTTCAACAGTGATAATTGTAATCGCGATTTCGCTAGCATCAACACTGTTTAAATGACGAGCAATTTCTAAATTTCCTCTTTGAAACAGAGAAACGCTATCAGTATCGAGAATCCAGAGACTCAACTTGCTTTTCTCTGCGTATCAGAATCTGCTGCATCCAATTCTTGACGATACTTTTGAATATACTGCTGAACTGCGTCAAAGTCTGGATCATCTTTGAATACCCCTGCAAATTTCATCCAAGGTCTTTGAGATTGCTCAGTTTGAGGTAATTTGATTTCCATCGGAATTACTTCAACTTTGTCCATACGCTGAACCAAAAGCTGTTTTAGCATCAAGAGTGCCTGTTCGCGAGTTGCTGCTTCGACATGATACTGTGGAAGTTCCAAAACAGATGCGATCGCGCTACCATCTTCTCTAGTTTCCAGCAAAATATTGACTTTTAAATTTGCGGTCTGTAATTCTACTAAATTATTGATTTCCATAAAGTTTGGACTCTCACTCATCTATATAGAATCATAGCTTTAGCCTTGCTGTTCTAGCTGTTGGTAACACGAACTATCTGCGTCAACCCTTAACAGATTTAAGCCATCATCACAAGATTGCTACTGCATTCTATCTATGGTGCGATACTGAATTGCTTCTGCCACATGATTTGCCTTCAGGTCATCATCTCCTGCCAAATCTGCAATTGTGCGTGCTACTTTGAGAATGCGATCGCTTGCTCTTGCCGATAAGCCTAATTTCTTAATTGCGCCTTCTAACAGATTGCGACTAACATCATCTAATTTACACCATTTTTGAAGATGACCGCTCTGCATATGTGCATTACAACGCAGATTGAGTTCATCTTTAAATCGGCTTGCAGTTCTTGACCGCGCTTGTTGTACTCGTTGACGTACAATTGCCGATGATTCTCCTGTTGGTTGTTGAGTAATTTCCTCTGGTTTCAAGCGATTAACCGCAACTTGCAAATCAATTCTATCCATCAACGGACCCGAAAGCTTTGCCCAATATTGTTCTCTTTGTCGTGGCGAACAGGTACACTGTTGGACAGTATCGCCATAATAACCGCAAGGACAAGGATTAGTACTTGCTACCAATGTAAACTGTGCGGGAAACATTACCGATTGTTTCGTGCGTGATATAGTGACATAACCATCTTCTAAAGGTTGACGCAGAAATTCTAAGACATCACGTTTAAATTCCGTTAATTCGTCGAGAAAAAGAATGCCTCTATGTGCTAAAGATATTTCTCCAGGACGGGGAAAACTACCACCACCAACTAACGAGGGACCAGAAGCTGAGTGGTGGGGACTGCGAAAAGGGCGATCGCGTACCAAACTCCCGCGATTTTTCAACAACCCAGCCACCGAATGAATCCGCGTCACCTCCAAAGCCTCAGCGAAAACTAAAGGTGGTAAAATCGTCGGTAAGCGTCTAGCTAACATCGTTTTACCACTACCAGGCGGTCCAACAAAAATTAAATTGTGTCCCCCGACTGCGGCAATTTCTAAGGCACGACGCGCATGTGCTTGTCCTTTAACATCCTTTAAATCATCACTGCTAAACGAATCTGAAGGCTTTGCAGGTGATATCTCTGGTGTACTATCAAACTGCACAGGTTTATGAGAACCTGGATTATTTAAAAAATTTGCCACATCAGATATATTATTAAAGCCATAAACCTTCAATCCTTCAACCACAGCAGCTTCTTGTGCATTATCAGCCGGGACAACCAAACCTGCAATTCCCATCTTTTCAGCAGTCGCAGCGATAGGTAAAACACCCGCAACAGCACGTAAATTTCCATCCAGCGAAACTTCACCTAAGAAAAGATAATCTCCCAACAACTCAGCGTTGACTTGTTCCGAAGCTGCCAAAATTCCCACACTAATAGGCAAATCAAAACAGGGACCTTCTTTGCGTAAATCAGCAGGTGTCAGATTTATGACAATCTTTCGCATCGGAAAGGCAAAACCAGCATTTTTCAAAGTCGCTTTTACTCTTTCTTTTGATTCTTGCACGGCAGCGTCGGGCAATCCTAACACGACAATTCCCGGCAAACCCCCCGATACATCGACTTCTACACCTACTTTAACGGCGTCGATGCCGACAATTGATGCACTCCAAACTCTAGCAAGCATATATTCCCTAGAACGATTATTAAGTTATGTATCAACCAGCGTTGAGGATGACTTCAATCCCATCCAGCATCTGTGCCAATTCCTGACGCTGTTGGTAAATCCAAACTTTCTCAGCTTCGCGGTATTCTGGTGTTTCTTGCTGATATCGCTCTTGTTGCTCTAGAAAGTCATTGTAAAATGCGATCGCATTTGCCATAGTTTCAGTCGCGAATTTAATTCTGTCATCAAAAATGGCTGTGATAAAGTTCTCAATTTCTACGGAAACCGTGTCTTTAAACTTAACAACGTCATCCCAGTTGATATCACCCCAACCCTGCTCTACCAAAAATTTTAATCTTAAATGATATTCAGGTAAATGTTCTATGGGATTATTTAAGTTGTTTTCAATTTCAAGAGTTCTTAAGACTATCTGTTTATTTAACTTAGCTTTTTTCTGCTGGTCTAGCAAATTGACATAGTAATGGTATGATTTTAGATTAATATTTATAAGCTCTTGATAAATCAAAATTAATCCTTCTTTTAAAATTGCGGCTATTTTTTCATATAGCTTGTATAATTCAGACTTAATTTCATTAAAAAAACACTTTTTTTCATTCCAACCGACTCCTTTCTTCTGCTGACCTTTTGCATCAATAAACCATTTCGTTTTCAAGTACTCTATTTGTTTATCCCAAGATTGTTTAGCTTGTTTGACTGCTTCATTTTTGCCTAGACTTCCTAGTAGCGTAATTTTAATGTAACGCCCACTAATCTCCCCAAGCTGTTCCCATATTTCATCTTTTGCTGCTGACGCAATCATTGGCTTGCTCTGCCAAATATTCTCAGCACGGTATAGATCATTAGAACAGACTAAAATTAACTGCTTGAGTTTAGTAGCCGATTGTTTGAGTTCTTTAACACACGGTTTAACTGAGTTCGTCAGACTTGTAGCAGATTGCTTAATTTCTAAAGAATTATGCTCATCCTTCAAGAGTTGCTCAAAAGATTGGGTAATATTCTCAAATGTGTTGAAGTAGTTATTCACAATAATGTTTTCCTAGAATGGTGATCCAGGGCTATTTCATTCTCATCTAGTCTGCCTCAGAATGAATTCTGAGTCTAATAGCGAAAGTCGTCTAAAGACGACTGAGAAAAAGTTATAGTCCGTTTAAACGGACTTTAGCTATTAGCCCGGAACTTCAGTTCTGGGCGATTTCTGTCTAGAACGAAATAGCCCTGATGGTAATCTGATATAGTTGCTCGTAATTTAATATGCCCAGATTTCACTGAAACTAACTACGTAAAAACACCGTTATCTTTGCCAATAGGACAAGCTAGGCTGTAAAAAATTATCTTCAAACGCTTTAAAAATATGCTGTTTCAGTTTGCTCCGGCAATCCAAGCGTTAATTAACTCTGGTAACTATGAGATTGTTCGTGATAAAGTTACAGGGCAATTATTGGGCATAGTTAGAGACAAAGCAACAGGTAAATTTGTGGCTCACGCAGTTGGTCTTGCAACCAAAGTAGGTTCTCCTGTTAATCCTTTATTTGCCCCTGCACAGTTAGTTATGGGTGGCTTGCAGATGGCTCAAACTCACATGGGCTTTCAAAAAACCTACACAATGCTTAACGCTCTCCAGAACAGTGTAGGAATTTTACAAGCAACTACAGCGGTGATAGGTGTTGGAACTGTAGCAGGTTTAGCCTTATCAGCCGTAAACCTGCACCAGACCTTGAAACTGAGGGAAGACGTCAAGCAACTGCGCTTGGAAGTTAAAGACGGCTTTATTGATATGAAACAAGCCTTAAAAGACCAAGGAGCAGAAATCCTAAAACACATTGACCAGGTTGCCCAGGATATTGAGTTTAAGCATCATCGCACGATTCTAACTCAGGCTTATGGACACTTTATCGAGGCAGTTAACTGGCTGCGAAGTACATTAAAGTTACCAGATGCAACTGACAGAAATGCGGCTCTTGTCGGTGTAGAAGGAATGTTACGTAAAGCTATAGCAGATTATAACAATCCGCAAATATATAAAGATACCTGTGCTGCCGGAAGACTGCGTAGATTAGAGTGCGCTTGGGCAATTGACCAGACAATTACCTTGACATATGAACTGCGCGGTGCATTTGAAGTAGTGAGCGATCGCCTTTCCTATCTCCAAGATAAAATCCGTCAAGATAGCCTTACTTTAATTGATCTGTGTAAAACAGATGATGAGCTTGATTTTGTCTTTCCTGAGATTGTGCGGATTTACGAGCATGATTTAGTTGTACTAAACTCGTGGCAAAATGATGTAAATTGGAAGCGTTCACGAAGTGACTCCAAAGGAGTATCGCTGCCTCCATCAGAAATAAAACTGCTCCAAAGTGCTGATTTTGATACTTCAGAAGTTACTGTTGGCAGTTGTGCCGCTCACGCAACTGCCGATTCAATACCCCCAGAACTATTACTTTATGAGAATTTGAAGAAAAAATCTCATTCAGCATCCCTGCGAGATCAGCTAAAATTTATGTTAAAGCCTGATTTACGTCAAGGATATGAATCCTACATTAGTCAGCAAGCAACAGCGTCTGGATATAAAGCTTTAGCCCCCTCAAACTGGCAAGAAATACCAGATTTTACTGTTGCCAACCTCTACTGGTACTTCAAAGATAAAAGTGCTTGAGAGCGATAATACGAATTCTCCGCGTTTCTCTGCGCTTACCTCCGCGTGCCTTTGCGTTTAAATCTTAACCCTCAATTCCCCATAATTTTACGCAAAGCTTTACTAAGCGAAAATCTGTAACACAAAACATGACAGAATCTGTAGCAGATGAGCAGGTAAATCGGCATGAGTGAAACCACAGACACGATTTTCGGTAAAATTATCCGTCGAGAAATTCCGGCAGACATTGTTTATGAGGATGATTTGGCGCTGGCATTTAAAGATGTTCAACCTCAAGCGCCGGTTCACATTCTCGTCATTCCCAAAAAACCTATTGTAAAACTGGCTGATGCCGAAGAAAGCGATCGCGACCTTTTGGGGCATCTTTTATTAACCGCAAAGCGCGTTGCCTCTGAAGCTGGACTCACCAACGGTTATCGCGTTGTTATCAATACAGATTCTGATGGCGGTCAAAGTGTCTATCATTTACATTTACATATTCTAGGAGGACGGCACATGACTTGGCCCCCTGGTTAATGCAGCTATAGAGGCGCAATTCACCGCGTCTCTAGCTTATATAAGAAAAACAGATAATTCATATAATAGATACTTAAGTAAAAAATGTTTACAAATCTCAACTATTCCTTTAATCTAATAAACAGGTAGGCAATCTCACCTACTCAATATCAAAAAACAAAGCAATCATAAACTCATGACCACAACTTTACAAAGACGCGAGAGCGCCAGCGTATGGGAACGGTTCTGCAACTGGATCACCAGCACCGAAAACCGTTTATACATCGGCTGGTTCGGGGTATTGATG
>JAESGF010000248.1_pt1 | contig 26921 bp, 26 predicted proteins | sample 9269621 | NCBI WGS metagenome assembly JAESGF01 (sample SAMN14515066, study PRJNA621663) | algae metagenome | isolation source: Tolypothrix carrinoi HA7290-LM1 and co-occurring heterotrophs from dry rock... | place: USA: Makauwahi cave, Kauai, Hawaii | collected 2011-01-06
TTAAAGGTAATCATCCTACACTTCATGAACAGGTTAAGGATTGGTTTAATCAAGCGATCGCTCTCAATTTTGAGGGTATAACCTTTAGTTACGATGAACGGATCGAAAAAGGGCATCACCGTACTGAAAAGAGACAGGTTTGGACTGTACACAAGTTCAGTTACCTCCGCTACATCAACAAGCTGACTGGCTAGGGCTGTTGACAGTTGTGATGGTTGTGCGAGTACGACATTTATGGGACAAAACTACCCGCGAAGTTCAGTTTTATCAAAAAAGGCAGAGGGCAGGAGGCAGCTATGCTGAAGGAATACTGCCTCCTGCCCTAGAAGTGTGACCGAAGGGAACAAGGGTTTAAGACCCCCACTGAACAAGAGTTCAGTGGCTCCAAGTCAGGAGGGGGCGGCGGTTCGCCGGACAGAAGGTTCTGTCCGGCGACACGCCTTTTTTCATCCCCTTCTGACTTGTTCCTTCTGCCCTCTGCCCTCAGCATAGCTGCCTTCTTCAATTGACTAGTTTAGACAGCGATGCCTGCAAATTAGGGAAAGCTATCCGCCTGCATTGGAGCGTTGAGAATGGTCTACATTGGACTCTGGATGTCACTTTCAACGAAGATGCTTGCCGTGTCCGAACGGGACATGCACCACAGAATCTTGCTTTGTTAAGACGGATTGCACTTAATGGTTTAAATCGAGAGCAATCTTTCAAACGTAGCAATCGACAAAAATCGCTCTCGTGCCGCAATGGATGATAATTATATGCTTACTATTCTTGAGGCTTGTTTATGTCAACATAATGATGCTTCTAAAACCGCTTGTCAATAGCATTTGAGACGCGCTTACCCTGTCTGAAATCTCCACAATTTTCATGATGTAACAGTACGTTATGCACATTTTTTAGGGACTTGAATATCATCCAACGCTTTCATGGAGCCAATCTGTTCGGTTCAGGCTATAAACCGAGCAGTCATCGTCACCAAACCGTCGGTGTTCGACAAATTGGAAGCCGAGACGTTCATAGAAGCGGTGAGCGCGGGTATTCCTGGCAAGTGGATCGATGAGTACAGCCGTCACAACTGGGTCGGCGAAACATCGGGCAAGTGCAAGCTGCATCATTTTCGTTCCATACCCTTTACCCAAATCGTTCTCCTCTCCAATCCAGATGTCAATGGCACGAAGACCCTCTGGAATATCACCCCAATAATGGCTATCCTCACGCGCTGGATCGATGATTTGGATAAATCCGATGGGACGACCATCGATTTCGGCTATCAATTGCTCCCGACCATCGGGAGTGCGGTCAAGTTCTACTTCCCAACCCCAGTCATCATTAGGGTCTGAGGAAATTACGTGAGGTTGCTCATCCCAGTGTTGCAGCAGTTCCAAATCAGCAGAGGTGGCAGGTCGTAGGTTCATCACAACTTCTTGAACGTTAAAGTTATTAGTTCTCTAATGTCGGTGCAAACTGTGCAAATAGCTCTGCTCCTGTCATATTCTTAGTTTCATTGGCAAAAGAGTAATATTCGGGCTTTTCGTCAATGAAAACCTGATGCTCGAAAATAAGACCTTCGCTATTATCGAAGAGTCCAACAGGCATGAAGTATTGGTTATTTTGTTTCAATCTGTAAAATAGATGGCTACCACATTTCTGACAGAATCCACGTTCTGCCCATTCGGAAGATTGATAAACGCCGATATTGTCTTCACCCTTAAAACTAACATCACTGCCACACTCAACGGCTAAAAAAGCTCCTCCGCCCCACTTTCTACACATATTACAATGACAAGCTCCCACGAGATTGCTCATATTTGTCGTGGATATGCTTACCGCTCTACACAGGCAGCTACCTTTGACAACACTAAGATTAGACATATTCTTCTCTCCTATCCCTTGAGGCATAACTATTACAATATTATCAAAACGGTGTATTTGCTCGTAAATGCACAGTTTGTCCGGTTTGCGGATGCTGAAAGCGAAGTTCTCTAGCGTGCAGATGTAAGCGATTTGCGTTGTTTACGCATCCATAAAGGCGATCGCCTAATATACTTACCCCAAGTCCTCTAACATCGGCAGCATGAACTCTCAGTTGATGGGTGCGTCCAGTTATTGGTATAAATTCTATACGAGTGTAGTCTTTTTCTCTCGCAATTACCCGGTAGTGAGTTAAGCTGAATTTACCGCACTCATCGACTTTCTGATATGGGCGATTTTGCGGATCTCCCGATAATGGCAATTCAATCGCACCTTGATCAATTGTCAGCAAACCGGAAAGTACCGCTTCATAAACTTTGTAAATTTGGCGTTGCTGAAACTGTTGGCTGAGTTGACGATGAGAAAAGCGATCGCGTGCTAGCAAAAGTATACCAGATGTTTCTTGATCCAAACGATGCACAGATGCGATCGCCATGCCATCAGGTAACTTTTGATGCAAGCGAGTCAAGACACTATCTTGGCGATCGCGATAACGACCAGGCACAGAAAGCAGTCCTGGAGGTTTATTTACAGCAATTAGCCATTTGTCTTCATAAATAATCGGTAAGACCTCTCCCCTACCCCTCTCCTGCAAGGAGAGGGGATAAATTACTCCCCCTTCCCTCCTAGGGAAGGGGGTAGGGGGGTTAGGTCTTAATCCTGACAATAAAAACCCCATCAATGGCTGACAGCGTTCCACACAAGCACCGTAAAATTCTCCTTGGATTTTGTCTTGATTCACCGAAGATGCACCCCACCAAAACTCAGCCATTGCTAGAGGTTTGAGGTTGTGTGTTGCCGCATAGTGCAGCAGCTTTGGGGCACAACAATCTCCCGTTCCAGTCGGCAACCCTGTTGGTATTAATTGCTGCAAACATTGCGATTCCCCTAGAAAATTCACTAGGGTATAAGCTGCGTGCATCTGCGTTTGTAATTGGCGGGAAAGTTGTTTGCGCTGTTGTTTCAGTTCGCGAATCTGTATATCTGCGGTTTCTATTATCTGCTGAAGCGGTTGCAATGTTTCATCTCGTAAACGTTTAAGGTGTCGTCGCTCAATTTTCTGCTGACGACTTTCTTCATCGAGTTGTTCAAGGGCAATTATTAAAGCTTCTCCAGTCAGCGTTTGGCAGAGTATCTGACGTTTTTCGTGTCGTTGCTGTTTATAATTTTGATGGCGATCGCTCAGAAAGTGCAACTTTATATCAAACTCGCTTTTAAGCGTTTCGTATTCCTGCCTTTGGGGAAGTTGCTTTAAAGTGATAATTTCCTGCTTGATAGCTTCTAACTCAGCCAATGTGCGAGCTTCTTCTAATGCTACTTCATCACGTCCGGGAATTGGCGGAACCCAGCCCTCAACTATGCTGTTACCATTGAGAAGACCGGAGAAGGCTTTTATTATCCGTTGTTCGCCTAATGGTAGTTCTAGCAGTAATATTCCATACATCTTCCCTTCACGACAGTATAAGTCATTTTGGGCGAGATGTTGCATTAATTTATGAGCGATCGCCTCTACCAATGAAGTCCGGGGTAGTTTCACAAGTTCGCCATCAGCACAACGCCCTTGATAATAATAGCTAGGAGATGAGTCACTGACTGTATAATTGTCGATAAAATCTGAAAGCGGATGAAGAATTACCATATAAGGCTATAATATCAAATCTCGCTCCAAAAATTGTCTTTCCTACCCTTATTTTCGGCAATTTTTAAGGACTATTATCCGACTTTGAAGCTTAACTGAACCGTATTGGTTAATGCCCTATGAAGATATGAAAAGAAGGGACGTTCTTAAGAACGTCCCCGTAGTGAAATTTACTTTCAATCAATCTTAGAGATATTCGAGAGCGTCTACAACTCTCTCAAGAAATCAATCATCGCTTGTTGATCAGAAGGTGTCAAAGAACGGAAACGAGCGATAGATTCGCGTGCTTCACTTCGATGAGTTGTCGAAAGCTCACTGTTATAAGGTGGGCAAATGACATTCTCAGGTGATGTGCCGTATAAGCTGTAGTCGATAACATTGCCGATTATATTGGTGACTCTGCCACCTCTGGGAACAGGGCATCCACCACCCCGCAGCTTAGAAGTTTTAAAGTCATCCGGTGCTGGCAGGTCATGTAACTCAATTGCTGCCAGAATCGCATCGTCTACTGAGCGAACAACTAAAGGTGCGTTGGTCACTTCGCTATTGGTCGTTACAGTACCCGCAGGCGTGGTGTCACGGTTGAAGGTACTTAAGAAAACACGACCATCATGCAGGAATGGGGGACCGACTCTCCCAATTCCTGTCAGAGGTGGTGTCCGGAACTGATCGCCGTCAGCAGTACCTTTCTGGTTTGAGAAGGCATCACTACTCAGGTTGCGGGGGAGATCATAGGTCATGAAGGTCTTGCCGAATTTACCTTTGCGCTGCTTATCTCGATCATCGTCATCGGAATCTTTGCCGGATTTGTCACGACGAACAATTATTTCAGAGCGGCTGATCAGGATGGGGTCGCGGGGAGTTGGCGCAAACCGTTCAGCATCTATGGTTGGGCCTCTATGGATATTAAAATCTGAGAACAGAGGAGCCCAACGGTAGCTCAGAGCATCTACAAGTGCTTGTCCATCAGGGCCCAAGGATGGGTCGCCAAGAGCCGGAGACAAACCAGTTCTTTGAATTGGAGTATGACAACTGACGCAACCAACCATGCGATCGCTCTGGTTAATCGCATTGCCATCTCGACCATCGCCGCGTTTAGGCATCCTATCGGCAATCGTCCGGTTAGCAAAGGCAACCAGGTCAATACCAAAAAGCTGCGCCCCTCGTTGTACTCTACCAGCAGGGCTGTTGCCTCTGATAGGCCTGGAGGGATTTCGGGAATTTAGCACCGCCAAGAGATTGTTGCCAAATTCTGGGGGAGCCGTCCCGCGGATGAAATTGCGCGCACTAAATGGGATGCTGACAGGAATCTCTGGATCATCGATTAAACTGCGGCAGTTGCGATTATAGGGGGCAATGTTGCCGTCAGCAATCACTTGCTCAAAAGGAGAGATCCGGTTGGTCATGCTCAGAGTACCAAACGTCCCTCCCACAATAAACTGCATCATCTCTGTACCATTGGCACGTAAACCAAAACGCCCTAGTCCTTCGGCGAGTTGATCCTCTCTGCCACGAGCCACATTCGGAGGAATTGTATTGTTCCCACCTGTGATGCAATCACCCGTACACTGAAACAAAGAAGTGTTGAGGGAGGAATTGTCACCTCTGACATCGTTGGGGTCAGGCACACTGGCAATATCGACGTTTGGAATAGCCTCTACCAACCCACGAGCAATATATGGGGGACCAGCAAGTTCAGTAATAGCACGTCTAAATCCAAGTGGACTCTGTCCCGTAATTGGATCGACGGTTCCGAGGTTTCTATCTTCTGCAATGCTGGGGATAGCCTCTGGTCTGCAATCTAAACTTGGGTCTAAAGCTTTCAGTTCTTCAGTCGGAGGGCGCACATGTTGCAAGAAACCACCAAAATTCTGAGTTACACCGAGGAAATTTGGCGTATTAGTCAACGGATCAAAAGATGTCCGAAAATTGACCTCTTCTTGACTGGGTGAAAAGTCTCCAAAGACTGTAAAGGCTGCGGTTCGCCCTGTATTATTAACCGCATCTAATTCTCCACTGGTGTTTAGACTCAGACGACTTAAGTCAACAGAACCATCGGGATTGACCGGATCTAAGCGTCTACCGGGAGCTTGACCGCCATTTGTAGTATCGCCTGATACAATACTGAAGTTTGTGGTAGTTGTCCTGCCAGCTCGACTGACGAGAGAAGAACCTGTGAGTAGTCCTTCATTGGGAACTGACTCAATGTTATTCAGGTGACAACCCGTACATCGAGTTTGCATGCCTACCGACCCGAAACCGTCCTCAACTTTTTGTGGGGTAGTAAAGAACTCAGACCCTTCTATCACTCTTTCACGAATTGAGGTTGGTATAGAAGGATAAAGTAATCTATCCAACTGCGGCAAAGTTTTTACGGGGGTAAGTCCGACATCGCCATAGGTGTCCCGACGCACACGCTCCGCTGGACGCAGGGGGCGATCGGGAGGTTGAACCACAAAGTTGGTTGCAACCTCGGCTTGGCGGCGGACCATTAAAGTATCTTCGTCAGGAAGAGGAATCTGACCGAACACTTTGAGTGGGTTAACATAAGCAATCAACACTGAAATGCTCAAAGATAAACCCACTATCATCAAGACACTGAGAAGTTTAAGTCTTCGCATTATTTTTTTCCGCCTTATTCAAGATTGAGTAAGACAAGCTGAAGATCGCGAATTCCATATTGGATTTGTATCCTCTACTTACGATTAAGTATGAAAAGTAACAACAGAGTGATAATGGTACTTAGATATTGATTTCGCAAACCCTAAGGGTAATTACATATATACTTTACGACAATATTAAAGTAAAGCCATATAGGACTAAATATTTCTACATAAAAAGCCCTCCATCGTAGGGAGGATTGCGTAGAGTCGATGGGAGGTATTATCCTCCGCACCTTTGTGGCGCGAACCGTGCGTGCCACTTTCAGGGCACACGGCTCCGGATATTTGAGCGGATTTACCCCCAGGCAAATGCACCTAAAATAGCTTGACAATGTATCTGTTATGTGTATATACGTAAAATGATAAATATGATTGATGTGTCAACAAAGAAGGGGGTAGGGGGTAGGGTGTGGGGTGTGGGGAACCCCATCCATAAATGGAGGGGCTTGATACAAGGACACCTTGTTTTTTCAGGCTGCTTACTCAAAACAAATATTTTTTTCTCTCCACGACTCAAGTCGGGGGCTTGCACATAAGTGGTGTGTGGGAAACAACCGCTTTCCCTACCCCCCCACACCCCACACCCCACACCCCGTTCTCGGTCAATATCTGACCCGAACCAGGCGATCGCCTTCTTTGAATAGCAGCCAAAGTGTTGATAAAAATTAGAGATTATCGATCGCGAATGAGCGCAAAACACATCCTAAGTAGCGATAATTCATGAATTATCGCACTCGTAAATTTTTGCGTAAGTCTTAACTCGATTAATTACAGGGTAAGCATCGTATACCTTTAGTTTAGGAAACGATGCAGCGTCTATGCACTTGATAACATTGCCATTTCACAACCAAAAATAAAGTTACAGATGCGATCGCCTTACTTTTTAATTGCCTTAAACCGTTCTTTCGCACTTTCAAAAGCAACTTGCATCACTGACTGAATCTTCTTCGGATCGGGTTTTTTGCCCCCCATCAAATCACCGAAGTAAACACAAGCACCTTCCCCCAACGACCAAGTATAAGCTGCTGCCCAAGATGCAGCAATTACGCTACCAAAACCTGGTATAAATTTAATTAACTCGCGGGCGATCGCCTTTGCCAGAAAACCACCTGCGATCGCACTTACCAAACCCCCCGCTTGCGATGGTGTCAGCGTCTGTCCATACAATTTACCCAACAACCCCACCATCGATACTTGCAATGCGGTTAATACTGGCATTGTCGCTAGTGGCAACGGTACCGCCGCCAGGGTAGCCGCCATAATTGCAAATGCTAGCATGTAACGACGCCCTACATCGCGGTAGAGGTTGCCAATTTGCTCACCAGCAGAGCGATCCAATAACTGATAAATTGCCTGAGATTCAGCCTCTGGAAGTAAATCTGCTAAAGTATCTCTCAACGCTTCTAAACCATAAAATACTGGTGTGTAGCCGTCTTCTTCTAAAGTAAAATCGATCATGATAGAGCGATCGCACACTCCACTAAAAGCTTGCTCAATTGCGGCGAATGCTCGCTTGACTTCCTGATAATCTGGTGGATAAGCCGGATGATCTGCCGTACCGGGAGGATAAACTTCATGCAAGCAAGTAACCGCTAGCAAACAGGGAATATCTGGATATTTCTGACGTAATTCTTTCGCAATTTGTCGTAACGAGTCAACAGCAAAGTCGTTGATTTTCACCGTGAGAATCAAAATTCTCGCACCGCGACTTTCTTTTTGCAAATCGCCAATTAATTCCTGAATAATTGCCTTTTGCTCTTGATACACATCTCCCAAACCGACCGTATCCGTAAAAATGAGTAAAGGCAGGTCATTTGAAGGATAAGCGTAACGTTCAGTATGTTGCGTATGCGGACGATATCCTTGACCGACAATCTCGGCAGAAACTCCCGTCAGTCCCCGGACAATCGAACTTTTTCCGGCTTGCGGCTTACCAATCAGCAACGCTTCAGTAGTTGGTAATTCGGCGCGAACTGTCTGCAAAATCTCTGCAACTTGAGCTTCGCTGACGCTCAACTGTTTGACAAGCCTTTGTGCTACTTGCTCTAGGGGTAAAAGTTGCATCATGCGGCTTGTTGCATTATTCCAGACTCCAGCGATGCGGTTTTTACTGAAATTATTGCCCGAAGTTTTCACATCATCAATCGATTCATTCGACTGCTGAGAATCAGTTGATGGCAAGTTAGCATCATTTTGCTCAGTCATTTGCATCAAGGTAGATAGAGTCTATCATTCAGGACGCTTCATGTTTTAAATCCAGAAGATCCCCTGTAGTCATTTTAGTTGATGAGACGATCAGCCGATAAAATTTTATGGCAAGCGTGAAAAGTTAGGCACTACCGTGTTGGAGATACTAAAACTCGCTTGCACTCTGGGCAACCTGCCTCAGTGCAAGAAAAGCCTCTTTTAAAGGTTGGCTGACAGCACTTTCGGGTTCTGCTAATACTAACTGTTGATACGCTTCTAAAAACTGCAATCGCAAACGGTGAAATAAATGCAAAAAGTGCTGCAAAAAACTTAGGCAATCTAATACTACAATCTCAATACCAGTTCGTCCGTAGATACTTTTAGCGTAGTCTCGAACTCGCTCTTCAATCAAATCGGTGGTAATGAAGATATAGTTATCAACTCGCTTGTTACTGCTGTTGATTTTCTGTAAGGCACGGTCAATATCCTCTAAGGTGACACGTCGCGTTTTCATTTCATAGCTCGTAATTACATTTGTATCATCAACCAATGTGATTTCAATATCTCCTAATGCCCCAGTCTGCTGATCCGCTGCGTTGTGAGCTTCAAGCGGTAAAAAACGTTCTCCAATGTACTGTTGGGCTACTTGGTAGGCAGCAGCAACAATTAATACCGGGAGGCGACTCGATCCTCTACACTCTAAATGCTGATTGATTAACGTGATAATTTCTTCTGCTGATAAAGGTATCGCACCTTCAAATTTATTCAAATCGGCTAGCAGGGTTGCCATACGCGATCGCTTTTCGTTTCGGGCAATGATGAGACAGCGGATAGTTTCTGTCAGTAAATCAAGAGCAGTTATTCTGCCTTGATCGACATCATCGAGTAATTGCAAAGCGGCTTCATATAGTTTGGGTGGTCGTCCAACTAAGTTGACTGTCGGGGTTAAGGTCGTGTTGCGGTTACGAAGGGCAGGTGTCAAAAATGCAGTGGTGGGATTGCAAGGTAGTTCGTGCTTGTTGATAAAGGCAGTTATGAAATTTTCATCATAATAACGCCCAGAGTAGCTATCCGGAGTATTAATTTCCGTGTAGGGTTTTCGGATATCAATGTCTGAACGGTGGATCGCTGCCAGCGAACAAGCAAGTAACAAACGAACCACCGCTCGATTGCCCACATACCTAGACACATAGTCAATCTTCTGGGCGATCGCTTGTGAGGAAACAATTGATTGACCAATCGATGAAGAGGCTTGTTGAAAGGCTACATCAAGGATAGCTGGCGGTGTTGTGAACATTCGCTCTCGTCTAGGTTGTGTGTTGCCCAATCTAAGTCATAATTTACCCAAAGTACTTCCTGCCTCAACTCTTTGATGGAGTGGCAATGTTTCAAAGGTGCTTTGATGCATTTCCAATCACCGTACAATTCCTGCATCAGTTGACAATCATAACCGGAAAGGGCAACTTTACCTTGAATACTCCGCAGAACATGTGCAAGTTCTCGATGCTCGTTGTCCGTCATCTCGTAAGCGTAAGCTTTACCTCCACGCGAATCATGGGGGTAAGGAGGGTCACAATAAAATAATGTTTCTTGGCTGTCGTAACGTCTAATAACTTCGGTTGCCGTGTCATTTTCTATTTGAACACGCAAAAGCCGCTGTACAATTTCTGACAGACCCTCAACGCTACCCAGCCAGCGGGAAACTGCACCAGCCATGTTAGCACGACTAGTAAGTTTGCAGTGTGCCCAGCGCCCCTCGCTAGCAGTTTGTGCTAAACCTGTTCTTACTTGTCGTGCGCGAACAAAAAAACGTCGCGATCGCTCCAGATCCGATAAATCTTCCTCCTTGATCGCAATAGCAGTCCGAAATTCCTCACGAGAAAACGGCGTTAGTCCAATTGCCTCAATCAATGCGTCTTTTTGCTCGCGTAGCACTCGGAAGAAGTTAACCACCTCACCATCAATATCATTGTAGGTTTCAACAGGCGAAGGTTCCCGGTTCAACAGTACGGCTGCCGATCCTCCAAACGGCTCGCAGTAATGAGTCGTTGAGGGTAGCAAGGGTAACAGCCAGTCTAAATGACTGTACTTGCCGCCATACCAACCAAATGCGATTTTCTTCGCCATAAACGCCAACCTCAAACGAATGAATAAACATAAAAGCCTGCAAAAAAAGAGACAAATAACTATTGACAAATAACTAATTTTTACATTACAGTTTTTGCCAGTTGAGCGATCGCTTCTTCCATATGATTGAGATTTAACAGCGTACCAGTACCAATAATGCATTCTGGTAATTCTAAACAAGGAAGTTAAAGATCGGAACCATCCTCAAAAATATTTCCGCAGTCTGTGGATTACTGTGAGTCAAAGTTAAAATTTAACTTTTTCACGTCCTCGTTCCCCATTGAATTTTGTACCCGATCGGCAGTGGTGGGATATTACGAAACGATGTCTCTTGACTCGCGGATGCAGTGTGTACATTGTGGTCAACCTCGCCATTTCATAACTAAAAATTAGGGTTGCTTCGGCGATCGCTATCCGCCACTATTCAGGAAAAAAGCAACGGATAGAACAACAAAATCCCGGTAAAAGTGGCGAGGTTATTTCATCTGAGCCTAACAAAGTAGCAACTAAAATTAATCGCGCTTTTTCTCGTCGATAAACTTCAACTTGTTTAGTTAACCGATCAACAATCCAATACTCCCGCACACCTTGAACTGAATAAAGTTTGAGTTTTGCTTCTTTATCTCGAAATTCGTTTTGTTTACCAGGAGATAAAACTTCTACAACTAACTCTGGTGCGCTTGTCAAATGTCCCGCTTCATCTTCAATTTGCGCTAGTCGTTCTCGACTTACCCAAACTACATCCGGTATGACGCTATCTGCTTCTGAAAAAATTACACCGGGAGTAATAATTGTTTCCCCTAAACCACTCGACTCTGACCAAGCATCGAGTTGTGCGAATATTTTACCACAAACCTGTTGATGGCGGCGATGAGGTGAGCGAGTCATGAAAAGTTCTCCATCAATAATTTCATAGCGCGTCCATTCATTCTGCGGTAGACCCTCTAAATCGTAAATTGTCCAGCGTACTCCCTCAATAGTTTGGCTCATAATGGTTATCGTCTGGCTTATTGTCTTTGTTTGATTTTATCTAATTGAAAAGTCTTTCAATTAAGCGATCGCCTACCGTTTAATCCCCTTAAACCGCTCTGTTTATGAAGCAAATTTTTGCATTAAAGTTTTTGAAAAGAGAGCGATCGCTTCCCAATCTCCACTATTTACCAGCTTTTTCGGGAATAATTCACTACTCAAACCAACTGCGACAGCACCAGCAGCTATAAATTCTTCAGCATTATCTAACGTAACCCCACCTGTAGGAATCAAGGGAATTTGTCCTAATGGTCCTTGTAGACTTTTAATATAATTAGCTCCTCCCACCGCTTGCACGGGAAACACTTTGACACAGCTTGCACCTTGATTGTAGGCGCTAACGATTTCTGTGGGAGTCAGCGCCCCTGGTATAATCGGTACATGTTTCGCAATTGCAGTTTGAATCATAGTTGAGTCAACGTGGGGTGTGAAGAGAAATTGCGCTCCAGATGCGATCGCCTCTTCCATATGATTAAGATTTAACAGCGTACCAGTACCAATGATGCATTCTGGTAATTCTAAGCGCAGTTGGGCGATTAATTCCGCAGCGCGATCGCTATTCCAGGTAATTTCGATTAACCGCATTCCTCCTGAAGCGATCGCCATTGCCATTTTACGTCCCAATTCAAATTCAAGAGCGCGAATCACGGCGATCGCTCGATGTTTTTGCAGTTGTGATAACCAAATTTGATTAAACATCTAAAATTTAACAGCGCTAACAGTTGTTTTCGCAAACGTTACAGGCTATCATATTTTTCTTTGCTTGCATATAGTAATCCGCGCATAAGAGCGTGAAAAGTTAGATCCCCGACTTCTTTAAAAAGTCGGGGATCTGGACACCGGGAATTTTCACAACTCAAATAAGATTGCTATATATAATTTACAATTTCACAAACACATTAATTCTCCACGTAAATGAACCTTCATCAATTATCATCTTCATCAGTTATAACCTTGCTAATCGCAGCAACCCTTGCTAGTGGTGCAAACTTATTTCCATCCTTGGCACAATCGCAACTAACACCAGCGGAGAAATCTAGGCAAAGCTTTCAACCAGTTTACCAATTGCGCGGACATATATGGGATGTTGCCTCTCTTGCTTTATCGCAAGATGGGCAAATCCTTGTTAGTGGTAGTTTTGACCAAACAATTAAGGTGTGGAACCTGAATACAAAAAAACAGCTGGCTACCTTAGATGGACATACTGATGGAGTTAACGCGGTTGCGATTAGTCCGGATGGGCAAATTCTAGTTACTGCTGGGGGAACAGCGCAAGCTAATACTGATAAGAATATCAAATTATGGAACTTAAAGACAAGAAAATTGGTTGGCACTCTACAGGGACACTCACAAGGCATTACTTTTCTTGCGATCGCACAAGACGGGCAAACTCTCATAAGTGCTAGTTACGACAAGACTATCAAATTATGGAACCTGAATACAAAAAAATTGCTTGCCACTCTACAGGGACATTCTAGCCGAGTTAGTTCTATTGCCATCAGTCCGGATGGGCAAACTCTAGCTAGCGGTAGTGGTGCGGTGGATACTACAAATAATATCATCAACTTATGGAACCTGAAAACAGGTAAATTACTGCGTACCCTGACTGCACATTCTGGGGCAATTAGTTTTCTTGCTTTTAGTCCGGATGGGGAAACGCTTGTCAGCGGTGCAGATCCTTCTGTGAAGATATGGAACGCAAACACCGGAGAATTGCAGCGTACTTTAAATTTATCTTCAATTGGGGGCATAACTGCGATCGCCATCAGTCCGGATGGACAGACGCTGGTTAGTGGTGCTTTAGATACTTCGGTTAAGTTGTGGAATTTGTCTACCGGAACGCTATTAAAAACGCTGGTGCAACCTCCCAGCAACAATCAAAATTTTGATCGTCTTACCCCTAGTAGTATCGCTTTTAGTCCGGATGGCAAAATTCTTATTATTGGTCATGGTGGTGAAGCTGCTTTGTCTAATTTCCCGATTGACATTTGGCGGATATCTTTCTAAGAAAGAGATATACATCTATAGTGCGATAAAATAACAAGCGATCGCCTAACTTAAGTAATATTTTTTTTCCATTCATAAGTATTTTTTTTCTACCTGAAGTCGTATTTAAATCTTTAATTCCGCGTGAATCATAGCTTTTGGGGTTTAAGAGAAAATCATGAGACATTAATCTTCATCAACATCAATTAAATTCTGTCGCCAGCAGGAGGTAAACAAACAAAGTAATGTTTACGCTATTCCTAGATAGATATTTTAAACATCTTAGGAACAGCAGTATGCCTCTTTACAAACTCGAAGACTTTGACCCCAACTATAGAGATACCTTTGCTGGTGATGACATTAAAGCTTTGGATCTGTATACCGAAGGTGGAGAAAAAATTGGCTCAGTAGCTGATGCATTAGTCGATCCAGAAGGTCGTTTTCGTTATTTAGTCATTAATACAGGTATTGCATCTTTAGGTAAACAAATATTGCTTCCGATTGGTCTATCCCACATTGACTATAATGAAAAGCGCGTCTACGTTGATGGACTCAGCAAATCACAAGTAGAACGTTTACCAGAATACAAAGACAGCATAACCGTTGATTACGACTACGAAGAACAGGTACGCAACGTTTATCGTCCAGAAGGCAGAGACGTTAATTACAATCGCGACACCTACAATTATGAGCATGAACCTTCTTTCTATAATTTGAACGAGCAATCTAATCAAACTTTGAAACTCTATGAAGAACGATTAGTTGCTAATAAAACTCGTGTCAAAACTGGAGAAGTCGCAGTCGGCAAGCATATTGAAACTGAAACTGCACGAGTTTCAGTACCAATTGAAAAAGAGCGAGTTGTGATTGAGCGAGTTACTCCCACAACAAGCGAAGCTGTAGTAGATTCTCGTGAAGTTAAGTTCCAAGAAGGTGAAGTTGCACGCATAGAACTGTACGAAGAAACCCCGGATATCCGTAAAGAAGCGTTTGTCCGTGAAGAAGTTAGAGTCACCAAGGTTGTAGATCAAGAAACGGTTGAAGCACAAGAAACAATTCGTCGCGAAGAGTTAGATATTAACACTCAAGGTGATTTGCGTGTGAATGAAAGCGGTTCTAATGTTAACAAAAGTATTTAAGAGCTGATTAACAAACTTGTTGAGTGCATTTAATGATGCAAACAGGTAGAAAATTTAGATTTCTGCCTGTTATTTTTTTGATAAAAATATAAATAAGTTTTGTAAATAAAGCAAAGAGGTTAGATAGATTTAAATATCTACCAATTGAATGCAGAGATAAGTAATTGAAGTCAGTCGTTAGAAAGAGGAAAATAAACGAATAAAAAATTACCATATTAATGTAGGATAAATAAAGTTGGAGTAAAAATAATATGCCTCTTCACAAGCTAGAAGATTTTGACTCAGACTATCGCAACAGTTTTGACGGTGATGACATCAAAGGTAAGAGTGTATATACCGAAGGAAGTGACGAAAAAATAGGTACTGTCAGCGACGTTTTAGTGGATGAAGATGGACATTTCCGCTATTTTGTTGTTGACTTAGGCTTTTGGATTTTTGGTAAGAAAGTATTGTTACCAGTTGGTCGTTCTCGCGTCGATCATGGTGCCGATCGCGTATATGCTTTAGGTATGACCAGACAGCAAGCAGAAGATTTACCAGAGTTTAGCGATCGCCTTGCAGTTGATTACGACTACGAAGAAAAAGTACGCGGTGTATATCGTCCCACTACTGGAATTACAGCTGAACGATCCTTAGATACACCTACACCATTAGATGCAACAACTGGTTTGGGTGCAACCAGTTTGGGTGCAGCAACTGGTTTGGGTGCAGCAGCGTATCAGCCAACACCAGGGGCAGATGCAATTGTAGATCGTCCTACTTACAACCGCGACACCTACAATTACCAGCTAGATTCTTCTTTGTACGACATGAACGAGCAGGATCATCAAACCCTGCGATTGTACGAAGAACGCTTAGTAGCTAACAAACAACGTCGTAAAACCGGCGAAGTAGCGATCAGTAAGCACGTTGAAACTGAAACAGCACGAGTTTCGGTTCCAGTAGATAAAGAGCGCGTAATAGTCGAGCGAGTAACACCCGCTGATGCTGGTAGAACCGTTTCTCCTGATGCAACTGCTTTCAAGGAAGGTGAAGTAGCACGCATGGAAATCTACGAAGAAACTGCTGACATTAAGAAAGAAGCATTTGTCCGCGAAGAAGTCAATATCAAAAAAGTTGTTGACCACGACACAGTAGAAGCGAAAGAAACTATCCGTCGTGAAGAATTGGATGTAAACGCTCCTGATCTTCCCATCGAAGAACGCTAATATCACACAATGCAGACTTCAGACATCATATAGTCTGTTCTGCGGTCTAACTAATTAAATACAGTACAGGTGAAGCTTTTTAATTAGCTTTGCCTGTACTTGTAATCAATTTGATAAAAAATTTCATTTAGATTTTACAAAAAATAATTAACAAATTTTTGCATATGAATAGTCAAACTGTGGTACAAAACGCAGAAAATACTGACAACGCAACTCGTATTATGTCCTTGTTAGAAACCTTACGGCAAAAAGTACAAAACTTCGCTGTCCTAGATATGCAAGGTCAGCGAGTAGGTGAGGTCAATAATTTAGTATTAGATGCCAATCGTCAGCTAAACTTAGTTGTATCGGAAGATCCTAATCCGCTTAACAATAATCGCTTTTTCTTACTACCAAGTAAGCTGATCAAAAAAATTGACACCTCAACAAGGTCTGTATATATGGAAATAGATAAATTAGCAATATCTAATCAGGAATATTTAGGACAAGAAATACCATCAAACGAAAAAATATTAGATAATTCCAATATTACACAAGTCAATAACTCAACTGTAAATAGTACAGTAGAGCCGAAACATAATTTAGAAAAGGTGGTAGAAGAAGATATTATTCGTTTGCTAGGTGAAAGATTAATTGTTGACAGCACCAAGCGAAAAATTGGTGAAGTAATTGTTCGCAAAGAAATTGAAACCAGGATGGTACAAGTACCAGTCCGCAGAGAGAAACTTATTGTTGAACAAATCAACCCAGAACGCAAACAACTTGCAGAAATTGATTTAGGGTTGACAGAAATCTCTGGTATTGATTTGGCTGAAAGCCAAAAACCTGAATTTGCAAGTCTTGATGGTAGTTTAACGGTGAGTGGTGATTTTAGTTCGCCGAAAATAGCTAGTTTACTTTTAAATGCGATCGCTCTTGAGCGCAATCATAAATGCAAGCAGGTGCGAGTCACAATCGTTGTTGAAGATGAGTCAACTCAAAATAAATATCAAGAATGGTTCGATCGCTGTTCCCAAGGTCAAGAACCAAACGCAGAAAAATAGTATACATCGTAGAGACGTTCCAGCGGAACGTCTTTACAATATGTGCGGAACGTCTTTACAATATGTGCGAAACGTCTTTACAATATGTGTCATTAATTAAAACTCACAAACCGAGTCTCGCTCGATAGAACAGGTATTTTTAGCAAAATCGTTTCTTTCAACTTTGAATATCTGCATTTTCTTCAGAGGTGCTAGAGATTTAAGGTTATTTGGGAGAATCAACGGTTTTTGATTCGGTTGAAGCATGTCTGCGAGCGCAATTGCCGAACAAGTCATATTCGCAAAGCTTGCTACACCCATCGCTTTAAACCAGAACTCAGATTTTTTTAAACTTGATTGCATAAATCGTCTATAATCTTGAAAAGATATAGACGATTTTATGCTTTAAATATCAAAAATATATTGGTAAAAATACGTATATTAAAATCTAGATGTTTCCGTCACGGCGAATAATATAAAGTCTAAAAAAAATGCAGTTGTAGCGGTTCTTCTGATAAAATTAGCACTCTCCTGTTCCGATTAAAGTAATAATCAGTAAAGACTTGCGTCCAAACAGTTTTTCTGGCTACAAGAAAATGAAATTTCGACCGCAGAAACCCTCAAGGAATCAACGGCAGCGTCGGCTTCCACGAGTTAACATCAAGATCCGGGATGGAAGGTTCCAGATTATGGGCATGAATACTTGGTATTCATACTGGCGCGACCCGTATCATCTACTACTAATTCTTCCTTGGTCTGGCTTTTTGCTGTTGATTGGTGTCACGTATTTGGCAACCAATGGTATATTTGCACTCTTCTACTTAGCAGGAGGAGATTGCGTCGAGAACGCACGACCGGGTTCTTTTTTGGATATGTTTTTCTTCAGTGTTCAAACTTTAGCATCTATCGGCTACGGTGCGATGTATCCGAAAACGACTTACTGCAATATTATTGTCACAATTGAAGCAATGGGAGGTCTGATGGCAATTGCAGTGATGACCGGACTAGCCTTTGCTCGTTTTTCTCGACCGACTGCCCGTGTAATGTTTAGCCGTGTTGCCATTATTACACCTCATGAGGGAATGCCAACCTTAATATTTCGGACGGCAAACCAGCGCGGCAACCAGATTTTAGAAGCGCAGATGCAGGTATACTTAATCCGTGACGAAGTTACCAAAGAACAACAATTTATCCGTAAAATATACGATTTGCAACTGATTAGGAATCACTCTCCGAGCTTTACTTTAACTTGGCTGGGGATGCACGTAATCGATGAGTCGAGTCCACTTTATGGGATATCAGCCGAGTCTTTAATTGAGACAAATACCACGATTACAGTCTTATTAACTGGCATTGATGATACAATTGCCCAGTCAGTCCATGCGCGTCATGATTATACTGGGCGGGAAATTCTCTGGAATTATCGGTTTGTAGATGTTCTTTACCGCACTGCCGAAGGGCATCGCTACATCGATTACAATTTCTTCCACGATGTATCGCCTTTAGATTAAGAAGGGAAGAGTGCCTTCAGTTTACTCGTTGAGCGGTGGTTGTAATGGTTTGACAACAACCCGACCATTTTCAACCACAGTACAATTTTTCGGGTTTTGGCATTGGTTGTCTGCCACACCTGGGCACTCTTTTTGAGATTGGATATTTTGCTCTCTTTGTTGCTTAAGGACAACGACACAAGGAGCGCATAAGGCGGATGACATATGAGGTATTCTGAGCTTCTATATTAATTATCGCTCTGCTGGGGATCGTTGGCAGAAAAATTTGCTTGGTTGTTTAAATAACTTAAACTTTGAAATTACTCTAGGGCACAATTTATGAAAAAATTTCTCAGATACCTAAGTTTCGCTTTTATATCCACAGTTTTAACTGCAACTCCTTCAATTGCAGCTGACCAAATCGCTTTTTATTATCCTCCCTTTGGGGAATTTACTTTATCCACTGATTCTCTAGAAACTTTTGCTAAAGAAGGTAAAATTACTAAAGACTTTGCCTTTTATGCTGAACGTGCTACTCCCCAACAACTTGCTCAACTGCGGGAATTACTCCAGCAGAAGTTTAAAGTCACTCCTACTTTAGTATCTCAGTTTAGCTACTCACCTTTAGGGGAAAAGGTAGTGCAACGTTTGGGAGAATTAATTCAAACTGATACGCAAAAAAACGGCTTTTATGCAATACGCGGCGCTTTGATTTTAGCTGCTACTGACCCCCAAGGCTTAACTGTTGTCAATGTGCTGCGACGATTTCCCAGCAATAGCGTGCGGATAAACTTCACAGAGGGGTTGCAGGTAGTATCAAACTTGACAGATTTGCTGAAAAGAAGAGATGCGGTCGTTGCTTTTATTCAAAAAGAAGCAAACGCAGAAGCGCAAGCTGCAAAGATTGACTTTTCCAAACAGCCAGATTTGCGATCGCCTGGAAATTTTCGTTTTTCAAAAATAACCCTGCAATTGAAAGACCAAACACGCGATCGGCGTTTACCCGTCGATTTATATTTACCACAGGGGGGACAAGGGGGACAAGGGGGACAAGGGGGACAAGGGGGACAAGGGGGAAATTTATCTGCCTCATCTCCCTCTCCTCTAATTGTCATTTCTCACGGTGTCGCTTCAGACCGCTTTGCTTTTGTGTATCTGGCGCAACATTTAGCATCTTACGGTTTTGCTGTCGCCGCTTTGGAACACCCTGGTAGTAATGCACAACGCTTTCAGCGGTACTTTGCGGGTTTGGCAGGTCCACCAGAACCGACGGAATTAATTAACCGACCTTTAGATGTCAAATTTGTGCTGAATGAACTTCAGCGCTTAGAAAAGTCCAATCCGCAAATGCAGGGTAAACTAAATTTTCAGCAAGTTGGGGCATTTGGTCATTCTTATGGCGGTTATACTGTTTTCACCCTGGCTGGTGCAAAAATTAACTTTGGGCAAATCCGTCAGGATTGCAATCCGAATAAATCCTTGAATTTGTCGGTGTTGTTGCAGTGTCGAGCAAATGAGTTAACATCAGCAAATTATCCTTTAAAAGACGATCGCATTAAAGCTGCTTTTACGGTTAATCCTTTCGTCAGCAGCATCTTTGGTGAAAGCGAAGTGCGTCAAATTAAACTTCCCTTTATGGTTGTGTCAGCTAGTCAAGATATTGTCACTCCGGCTGTACCCGAGCAAATTCGTCCTTTTACTTGGCTTGGTAGCAAAAATAAATACTTAGCAGTGATTGAAAATGCTACACACTTTACTGCTTTAACTGAATCAACCGAGGATAATGGTGTATTACCTATACCCCCAGCTTTCCTCGGTCCACCTAGTAAAGATGCTCATTCTTATCTTAATGCTTTGAGTGTCGCTTTTTTTGAAACGTATCTTTTGAATCGCCCTGAATATCAAGTTTATTTGCAGCCAGCTTACGCTAAATATATCAGTAAAGCTCCCCTCAATCTTAGTTTTTTACAGTCTTTAACGCCAGAGCAATTAACTCCTTTTGTAAATGGTGCAAGGAAGTAGGGAATGGGAAGGGGACAAGGGGGACAAGGGGGACAAGGGGGATAAGGGGGACAAGGGGGACAGGGAGATAGGGAGACAAGGGGGATAAGGGAGAATTTGCTTCCTCATCTCCCTCATCTCCCTCATCTCCCCCATCCCCCCCACACCCCACCCCTCGCAAGTTAGGAAAACAATTTAAATCGCGCTAATTGAGTTTCAATCGCTTGAGAAAGTATTTTATCCAGGTCGATGTCATCTGTCCATTCGAGAATTTGCGATCGCGGTAAGTCAAAGGGAAATTGTCCCGCTAAATCTGGACGTTGCATTTTTGCTAGTAAAATTTGTTCAGAGCGCTTACTCTGGATCGCATAGCCAATTTCAATACAAACGTTGGGACTGGGTATTAATTGAGCTATTTCTTTACCGTCGATGCTAGCAATGGGTGTAGTGTCAGCGATAAACAGCAAACTTTTGCGGATTTTTCGCATCATTGTCCGGTTTAGTCGTAGAGAACCATCGCTAGGGCGGTAAGATTCAACTAAGGTTAAAGGTAAGCGCGATCGCATATTTAATATTTCTAAACTATTTTGCAGCCCTTGTCGCAAAGCGTCACTCGCTGCGCCATACTCAGTTTGATAGCATAAAAAAATTGTTGGCTCTAACTGTGCTAAAACCGCTTGTTTGGTGAAATAAATTTCATGACTAATTAAGTCAATGTTGGCTACGCAATAACCACCGCTACCTTCAATATAAAACTCAATATTTTCTCCTTCCAGATAGCGGACAAACCAAGTTGATTGCTTAACTTCGTCACTTTCTTCTAAAAAATCCGCTCTTAATCCCGATTTCAACAGGCTTTTTTTACTTAAGCGAATATCTGGCGGACGTTTTTCCAGTTCCCGAATCGGCTCGTAATCTTCAATATACCATGCTCTGAGCGCAATAATTGACATAAGGCGCTATTTCAAATCTCTCTTAATATTCAACTTCGTACAAGCTTACACCCAGGCGCGGCAAAAATAACAACAACACCCAAGCTTCTACTAGCTGCGTTATTTCCTCTTTTTGTTTCTTCTAGCCAGGGATGCACTTACTTTCATCACATCAAACAAGTAATGAAAATCAGTGACAGCGCCCCCTAAACTTCTATATCTGAGGAAATCTCGGCGTTCGCGTTGGGTGTTGTTGTGTTTTTAGGAGACAGATGTAAATCAAGCAGCGTTTTTACCTCTTCTTTTCTTTCGTTTGGTGCTGTTGTATCTGCCAGGGAAGCTTAGTAGCTTCTACTATTAAATTAGCACCTTTAAAAAAGAAGAAAATTATTTGCAACTAAACTTTACCTTTGAGGAGACATCTGACTAATGATATCGTCTTTCGCTCCAGCGATAAAATTAGCAAAACGCTCTGCTAGCGGTGGTACAAGAACTAAAGGACTGGTGAAACCAGAGAATATATGAATATTTGTAAATTCGGGAATAGCACCAATCAAAGGTAAACTATTGTTGCTAAAAGCGACTAAGCAATGATGCCAAGTACCTGCTACATTTTCCAAGGCTGGTAAAACGTTGCCGATGCTTTTTCTTAACCATTCTTCACTTTCTTTAGCATCTATTTTGGCGTTTACATCGGTGAGAGTGCGGCTAATTTGTCCAAAGCGCAGACTACCATCGACAAATTGAACTGCACCCGCATCTAAAATTGGTGGTACTATTTGATTACCCGGTTCATCCCATAATTCATCAACTGAAGTTGATTTCATTTCTAATTTAAACCTTTGCAGATTTGCTGGGATGATTAAGGTTTGTAACTGCACATCAACGGGTGGAGTTTCAATCATTTCTTCATGGGTAAAATACAGTTTAATGGAAATACCCGCTGATTTTAATAGCTGTCGGCTGAGTCCCCCAGCGCAGATGACGACGTTACCACTGTGATAAGTTGTGGTTGTTGTGGTTACGTTATGTGGTAATATTTGTGAGACTTGCTCAAATTGAATTTCACCGCCAGCACGTAGAAAAGCTTGGATGTATGCTTGTACTGTTTTTTCTGGGTTGATATGTCCCAGTTTGACTGTTAAAGCACCAGCGATCGCTTGAGGATTCAATAGTGGTTCTAATTCACACGCTTCTTTTATAGTAAGTAATTTAGGAGGCGTAGCAACATGCGTGTATAATGCAGCAATTTCTTGGGGATCGCTATTGTTGGGAATTGTTAATAATAAATTTAATTCCCGGAATTCGATGTCAGCGTCTAGCTCTTGTGAGAGAATGTGGTAACGAGCGATCGCTTCAGTTGATAATTGGCGGGTTAATGGTGTTGTAGCAGACCAATAAGCTAAACCACCATAACTATAGCGAGTGGCGTTGTTAGCGATCGCGTTTTGTTCTAATAATAGTACTGAGAAGCCTTTTTTTCTTAGTTCGTAGGAAAGTGCAGCACCAGTTATTCCACCACCAATTACAATCCAGTCGTAGGTTTTCATATCAATAATCTCACGCAAAGGCGCTAAGGCGCAAAGAAGGAGTAATGGATATTCGTTGTGAAGGTTTAGCAGATTATGCTGCAATAGCTGAGGTTAATATATTAGCTTTTGGGCAAGAAAATGAGGCAAAGCTGATTGAGGAAATTCGTTGTTCTCAAGGTTATATTCCTGAACTTTCTTTGGTGGCAGAGATAGATGGGGCTATAGTTGGTCATATCCTTTTTAGTTATATTGATTTAATTGGTGAGGAAAGTTTACAGGTACTCAGTTTAGCACCGATGGCAGTTCTTCCACAGTTTCAAGGACGAGGTATTGGTAGCGCACTTGTAGAAGCTGGGTTGGAAAAAGCAAATGCTCTTAAAGAAGCTTTAGTTATTGTACTGGGTCATCCGCACTTTTATACGCGCTTTGGTTTTGAGGCTTCAGTTAATTATAAAATTACGTCTCCTTTTCCAGTTCCAGAAGATGTCTTCATGGTGAAACCACTGCAAAATTATCAGGAAAAATATCAGGGTAAAGTTGTTTATCCTCCAGCTTTTTCAGCTGTTTAAATTCATAGCAAATAAAAATTCCAACTCTGCGTACCTTTGCGTTAACCTCCTTTTTCCTCTGCGTTTAAAAATCAACTATTTTTGCACCCACAATACCCTTTGCTTCTAACACAGATGCAACTTGTAAAATTAACGCTTCATTGTAAGGTGCAGCTATTAATTGCACTCCCAATGGTAAGCCATTTTCCTGTTGAATTGGTACTGATAAAACGGGTAAGCCGATGAAAGATAATGGTTGCGTGTATAATCCTAAATGAGGACGGACAAGAATTTCTTCACCATCCAAAATCATCGTTTCTTGACCAATTAACGGTGCTGAACAGGGAGTAGTTGGGGCGATAATTACATCTACCTTTTGGAATATTTCGCGGATGCGATCGCGATACCATTTTCTAAAGCGTTGCGCTTGGATGTACCAACTACTGGGAATTAAAGCACCAGCAAGAAAGCGATCGCGTGTTGCTGGATCGAAATCTTGGGGACGCTCGCGCAATTTTTCCAAATGCAGATTTGCACCCTCGCTAGCGGTAATTACAAACGCCGCTGCACGAGCGCGATGTGCTTCTGGTATTGTGATATAATCTCGCACATCCAAAGCACGAGCAACTTTTTCAACTGCTGCTAACGCTTCCGGATTCGCTCCTTTCACAAAATAATCATCAGCGCTCGCAATTCGCAAATTATCAATATTTGGTGTTAAATTGCGCGTTTCTACACAGGGACGCTTTGTGCAAATCGGATCGCGATCGTCTTCACCTTGAAGCACATCAAACACCGTTGCAATATCGCGCACCGAACTAGCAAAAGGTCCAATGTGGTCAAAACTGCTAGAAAATAAAGCTACACCAGCGCCAGACAACCTACCATAAGTCGGCTTCAAACCAAAAATACCACAAAAAGCCGCCGGAACGCGAATAGAACCATTAGTATCAGAACCCAGCGTCAGCGGAACCAACCCCGCAGCAACCGCAGCAGCAGAACCACCAGAAGAACCACCAGCTACCCGACTTAAATCATGAGGATTGCGAGTAGCACCATAATGAGAATTTTCCGTCACAAATCCATAAGCGTACTCATCCATATTTAAAACACCAACAAGAACCGCACCCGCTTGCTTCAATCTTGCAACCACAGTTGCATCTTGAATTGCCGGCGGATTTTCCGCATTAATTTTCGATCCTGCCAAAGTTGTTAAACCAGCAACATCAAAAAGATTTTTCACCGCAAACAAAACCCCCGCAAGCATTCCCGGATAATTACCTTGCGCTATTTCCCCATCTATGCGTGCAGCAGAATCCATTGCAGATTCAGCAGTCACACTCGTAAAACAATTTAACTCATTATCCCGCGCCGCAATTCGTTTTAAAGCAGCTTCAGTAACATCCACCGCACTAACTTTGCCTTCACGCACAGCAGCTGCTATCGATAAAGCATCATTCATGGTTCAAAAATTGGTGCAACTTCAACATCATCCGGTAACTCAAACGAATTAACGATTTGCGCGATCGCTCTAATTCTCTCAAAATTTGCCACCACACCATCCCGATACTCATCCCTTAACCGCAAATCCACCAACAACCCCATCAAATCCACATACTCACCCACATCAAACCCCTTCTCCATCCCTCCTCCCTTCGCGCCCTTCGCGCCTTCGCGGTTCGTTATAATAAATCTACAACCCCTTGCGGCAACTCAAAAAACCCATCCTCCCCACACACAAACTCAACCACCTTCAAAACAGCATCAACATTCAAAGCACCATAAACGTGAGGAAACAAATCCTCCACCCCCTCATAACGAATGGACGCTTCAACCTTCTCACAATCAATGCAAAGAACTACCAAATCCCCTTGATTTATAAAAAGGAAATTTGCCACCTTGATAACTTGCGTAGGTGTCGAACAGTGAATAAAACCTTCAGAATCCAGCGTATCACCGCGATAAAATCCTGCAACTTTCGCTTTTTCCCATTCTTCGCGCCGCGTGATGTGCAAAATAATTGTCATAATAATTGTGGCAATACAAACAGCAATATATAACATTCTTGACTTATTATCACCAACATCAAAACGCTTTTTCTCAACAATACCTGAGTGAGTTGCAAGGACAGATTTTCGGGTGTCCTTATTTTACAGTCAACAACCTCAATCGTGATTTTGTAGGGACAAAAGGATTTTCCGTAGTATTTAGGCGATCGCATATTACAACAGTTGAGCAACGCTTTCCCTACTTCAAATCTTACTTAGATTTGGCACTGCAACCTGAGTGTAATGCTTTTTACCTCAATCCCCTCTTGTTAAAATCAGGTTCTCGTGTAGATCCGCACATTGATCGCTCTTTGCGTTCTTATTGTAAAACTATCGAACCGCCGACAGTCGTTAGTGTTCTATATGTCGTCGTACCTCCTGATTTAGCGGGAGGGGAACTTGTGTTGCGATCGCACAAGCGTCAAATTGGGCAAATTCTTCCGAAATCAAACACTTTGCTATTTTTCCAAGGGGATTTGACGCATTCTGTCAACCTTATTAGTAGTGAGAGCGATCGCTTGAGTCTAGTTTGCGAACAATACAACCTCGAAGACGATCAACTGTACGACATTCCAGAATTTAAGCTCGAATCAAGAGCAAGTCAAGCTGAGAATCGACAAAATAAAAAGCGAACAGCAAAAGTGAAGCATTAACCACTGTAGCGCAACAAAAGCGGCAACGCCTTTGTATTATACCTATTAATGACCAATGGCGAATCTGCTTTGTTTGGACAGATGAAAACAATGCTTCAGAAGTTGAAATAGTAGATTACCACTGACTAAAAAAATCATTATGAACAACAACCGTCTGCCAAACATCCATCCTTCTGAAATCCTGCAACTAGAATTCTTGGAACCGCTGAATATTACACCTTATCGATTAAGCAAAGATATAGGTGTAGCTCAAACACGGATTAGCGAAATTTTACAAAGAAAGCGCAGTATAACAGCAGATACAGCATTGCGTCTATCCCGCTATTTTGGTAACAGCGCTCAGTTTTGGTTGAATTTACAAACGCAATACGATTTACGTCAAGCTCTTGAAGAAAATGCATTTATTTTACAATCAAATTCCTAAACTTCCGTTTAATGATGTAGCCTGAGATTATTTTCAATTACCGAAATTAGTTATCCGCATCGCGACTTTCATTATCAATATCGCGATATTCATTATCCAAATCGCGATATTCATTATCCAAATCGCGACTTTCATTATCCAAATCGCGACTTTCATTATCAATATCGCGACTTTCATTATCAATATCGCGATATTCATTCAGGACTTACGCAACTGGCACATTGCGATCGCCAATTAGTAGTAATTTAGTACTAGAAACAAGTATTTCTGAAATCAGCCCTTTTTAGAATTGTTGATAGAAATGAATCAAGTAGATTCCGGGAAA
>JAESGF010000249.1_pt1 | contig 26793 bp, 22 predicted proteins | sample 9269621 | NCBI WGS metagenome assembly JAESGF01 (sample SAMN14515066, study PRJNA621663) | algae metagenome | isolation source: Tolypothrix carrinoi HA7290-LM1 and co-occurring heterotrophs from dry rock... | place: USA: Makauwahi cave, Kauai, Hawaii | collected 2011-01-06
CGCCGATCATGACCGTCGGCGGCAGGGGAAGCGGACCCCGCCGCGGTCGGCGGGCCGGCCGTGATGCTGTCCCGCGCCCGTCGGCTCCGTTGACCTCGCGCAAGGCCCGGCCGCGGCCGTCCCGGTAGGGGACGGTCGAGGCAGGAGGTTCCGGACATGCGCATCCTCGTCGTCAACGGACATCCCGATCCGTCGCCGGACCGCTTCGCGGCGCCCATCGCCACGGCCTACGCCGAGGGCGCGCGCGGCGCGGGGCACGCCGTGGAGGTCCTCGCCGCCGGCGCGATCGCGGTCGACTTCCTCACGGGCGCGGCAGCGTTCGCGACCCCCGCGGAGGGCGCCATCGCGGAGGCGCAGGCGCGGATCCGCGTGGCGGACCACCTCGTCCTCGTCTACCCGCTCTGGCTCGGGACGATGCCGGCCCGCCTCAAGGCGTTTCTGGAGCAGGTCGGCCGCGGCGAGTTCTTCATCGGCCCTGCCGAGCCCGGCCACCGCTGGCCGGCGAAGAAGCTCAGGGGCAAGTCCGCCCGCCTCATCGTCACGATGGGGATGCCGGCGATGGCCTACCGCCTCTTCTTCGGCGCCCACGGCGTGAAGGCGGTGGAGAGCGCGATCCTCGGCCTCGCCGGCTTCCACCCGGTGCACGAGACGCTGTTCGGCAACGTCGACGCCTCGGCGGAGCGGCGGGCGTCGATCCTTGGCAAGGCGCGGCGGCTGGGAGCGGAGGGGCGGTAGGCGCGCTCAGCGGGACGGCGGCTTGGCCCAGAAGTCCGGCGGGTTGAGCCAGTCGGACCGGGCCGCTTCGTCGACCGGAAAGCACTCGAAGTGGTCTCCTGGGTCGACGCGCTCTCGCGCTTCATCTGTCAGTCCGATGATCGCTTCGGCTCCATCGAACTCCCAGCCGAGAAAGGCGCCGGGGACCATCACGAAAACGCCGTACACAAACGGGCGCGTCCGGAATTCGGGAAAACTCAGGACGGGCTGCCCCTTGTCGAACGCAGTGACAGCAACGTCGCGTCGATGGTCGTCGAACTCGTCGCGGATGGTGACCGTTTCGACACCCAACGCGCGGAGGAATGTCCCCACAGCCGGTTCGAGTGCCGGAGGGAGACTGTCGTCGTCCGGCAGGAACCATTCGTTGGCGACGCACCATTCGTGGATCACGTGCTGGAGCTTCCGATCGACGTCGTTGCGTTGGCTGAAGCCGTAGCAACTGAGGAGCCACGTGGCCCTCGCGAAGGCACGCAGCTCCGACGCCGGGGCAATTGTCCTCCGGGCGTCGCGCCAGCTCATGACCTCGGCGCCGTTCTTGAACGCATTCTCCAGCTCCCAACCGCCCTCTCGACGGTCACTGACGAAGCGACCGGACGGATCGCGCGGAACTTCCGGCGGCACGCCCGGAGCGTCCACGCGCAGCCGCGTGAACGGGTGCGGCGCGATGAAGACGTGCGGGTACGTCCCGCGCCACCACTCCCGCAGCGGGCGGTGGTCGGGTGGGAGCGAGACGCGTGGGTCGCCCTTCGCGATCATGTGGCTCACGGCTTGCCCCGATCTTGCGTGCCGCGTTGTCGTCGTTCGTTTCACCCTATACATCAGCGCCCATGAACACCCTCACCACCTTCCCCTCGGAAGCGGCGCTGAAGCCGGAGATCGCGCGGCGGCGGACATTCGCGATCATCTCGCACCCGGACGCCGGCAAGACGACGCTGACGGAAAAACTCCTCCTGTTCGGCGGCGCGATCCACCTCGCCGGCGAGGTGGCGGCCCGAGGCGAGCGCAGGCGCACGCGCTCCGACTGGATGGAGATCGAGAAAAAGCGCGGCATCTCCGTGTCGTCGTCGGTGATGATGTTCGAGCGCGAGGGGATCGTCTTCAACCTCCTCGACACCCCCGGCCACGAGGACTTTTCCGAGGACACCTACCGGACGCTGACGGCCGTCGACAGCGCCGTCATGGTGGTCGACGCCGCGAAGGGCATCGAGGCGCAGACGCTGAAGCTCTTCGAGGTCTGCCGGCTGCGCGACATCCCGATCATGACCTTCGTCAACAAGGTCGACCGGGAGGGCCGCGACCCGTTCGAGCTCCTCGACGAGATCGCCGACAAGCTCGCGCTGGAGCTCGCGCCGGTGACCTGGCCGGTCGGCATGGGCGGCCAGTTCCACGGCATCTTCAACCTCACCACCAACGATTTCCACCGCCTGAAGCCAGGCGGCAACGCCTACGGATCGACGGTGAAGCTGCGCGGGCCGGACGACCCGGTGCTCGACGCCGAGGTGGAGGCGTCCGTCCTCGCCACCTTCCGCGAGCAGGTCGAGCTCGCGACCGGCGCGCTGCCGCCCGTCAACATGGAGGCCTACCGCGAGGGGCACCTCTCGCCGGTGTTCTTCGGCTCGGCGCTGCGCGACTTCTCCGTCGGCGACCTCCTCGACGGGCTCGCCGCCTGGGCGCCCCCGCCGCGGCCGCAGCCGGCGGGGGACACCACCGTCGACCCGAACGCGGACGGGGTGAACGCACTCATCTTCAAGGTCCAGGCGAACATGGACCCGAACCATCGCGACCGGATCGCCTTCGCCCGCATCTGCTCGGGCCGGTTCGAGCGGGGGATGCGGCTCAACCAGGTCGGCTCGGGCAAGTCGATGGCGGTGTCGGCGCCGATCTTCTTCCTCGCCTCCGAGCGCGAGCTCGCCGAGGAGGCGTGGGCGGGTGACATCATCGGAATCCCCAATCACGGCACCCTGCGTGTCGGCGACACATTGTCTGAGAAGGACGACGTGCGCTTCACCGGCCTGCCGCGGTTCGCGCCGGAGATCCTGCGGCGCGTCCGCCTCGGCGATCCGATGAAGACGAAGCAGATGCGCCGCGCCCTCCAAGATCTCTCGGAGGAGGGACTGGCGCAGGTCTTCCGTACCCACCTCGGCGGCGACCACATCGTCGGCGTCGTCGGCGCGCTGCAGCTCGACGTCATGGCCTCGCGGGTGGAGGCCGAATACAAGGTCAAGATCGAGTTCGAGCCGGCGCCGTACGCCACGGCCCGCTGGCTCGCCGGCGACGAGAAGGCGGTGAAGGCGTTCGTTGACGCCAACCGCTCTACCGTCGCGGACGACGTCGACGGCGACCCTGTCTACCTCGCCCGCAACAGCTGGGAGCTCAACTACGTCCGCGAGAAGAACCCGGACGTGCGCTTCGTCGAAGTGAAGGAGATGCGCTGAGGCGCCTCAGCCCTCCACCGCTTCGGACGGCTTGTTGTCGACGCTCGCGATCGCCTCGCGCGAGAGCGGCACAACGATGTAGGTGATGAGCGGGATGGTGATGAGCGTCGACACGAACGTCGAGGCGTAGAGCGGCCAGTCGAGTGGCTCCATCGCGTAGGTGAGGACGAGCACCGCCGGGTAGACGCCGAGCCACACGCCGAGCATCAGCCGCAGCCGGTCCCTGCCGAAGAGAAAGTGCATCATGCCGTCCCGCTCCGTTGTTCGCGGGAGGGCAACGCCGCGGCACGGCGCGGGTTCGCCCGCCGCCGCTGTCGCGGGGCGGGCGAGACGTCGCGGGTCTCGGGCGCCGTCGGTCAGGCTCAGCAGGTGCCCATCCGCATGCAGCGGCGCATGTCCTCGCGCAGGTCCGCCCGGTCGGACAGTCCGTCCTGCGTGCCGTCCATGCCGCCATCGCGCGAGCCGGCCTTGAAGCCCTGCTTGTAGCCGGCCTTGTAGCCCTTCCTGAAGCCGTCGGCGTAGCCCGGCGCCTTGAAGGAGCGGGCCATCATGTTCGGGGCCGCCTCGAGCGCGTCGTTGTAAGACGCCTGGTACATGTCGGCGTAGCCATCACGGTAGCCGTCGTCGAAGCCGGCCTTGCGGCCGTCGGCGACGCCCTTGTCGAAGGTGGAGGCGTGGGCCGCGGACGGGGCGAGGGTGCCGATGCCCGCCATCATGAGGGCGAGCACGATGGCGAAAGCGCGCAGGAGAGAGAAGCGCGGGGCGATGAGGGTGGTCATGGGCGGGGTGTCCTGTCTGGCGGCCCGATTGCCGCCGTCACCCCAACAACGGAGCCACCCCTGCGCCCATTCCCGGCCAGCGCGCGAGATGTGCGCTGCGTCACATGCCGACGCGCGGCGTCAGAGGTCGAGCGTCGCCACCACCGGCACGTGGTCCGATGGCTTGTCCCAGCCGCGCGTGTGCTTGTCGACGACGACGCCCTCGAGCCGGTCCGCTGCCGCCGGCGACAGCATCAGGTGGTCGATGCGGATGCCGTTGTTCCGCTGCCATGCGCCGGCCTGGTAGTCCCAGAAGGTGAAGACGCCGTCCGACCGGTCGACCGCCCTCAGTGCATCGGTGTAGCCGAGGTTGGCGAGCGCGCGGAAGCGGGAGCGGCTCTCCGGCTGGAACAGCGCGTCGTCGGTCCACCGGTCCGGGTAGCGGGCGTCCGCCGGCTCGGGGATGACGTTGTAGTCGCCCGCGAGCACGACCGCCTCGTCGGTGGCGAGGAGCTCTTCCGCGTGCGCGAGGAGCCGGTCCATCCAGGCGAGCTTGTAGGGGAATTTCTCAGTGTCGATCGGGTTGCCGTTGGGAAGGTACAGGCTCGCCACTCGCACCGCTCCCCCGTCGGTCGAAACCGTCGCCTCGATCCAGCGCGCCTGCTCGTCCCCGTCGCCGCCGGGGAGGCCACGGGAGACGTCTTCCAGCGGCCGCTTCGACAGGATCGCGACGCCGTTGAAGCCTTTCTGCCCATGCGTCGCGACGTTGTAGCCGAGCCGCTCGCACGCTTCGCCCGGGAAGGCGTCGTCGACCGACTTGATCTCCTGCAGGCAGACGATATCCGGCGCAGCCTCGGACAGCCAACGGCAGAGGGTGTCGATGCGCGCCTTGACGCCGTTGATGTTGAAGGTCGCGATCTTCACGGGGCCTCTCTGTCCGCCGCCCCTAGAGGAGCGAGAACGACGTCCCGCAGCCGCACGAGGAGGCGGCGTTGGGGTTCCTGATCTGGAACGACTGTCCCATGAGATCGTCGATGAAGTCGAGTTCGGCGCCGGCGAGGAAGGGGAGGGACACGGGGTCGACCACCACCGCCGCGTTGTCTCCTTCGATGACGAGGTCGTCCGCCTCCGGCGCGTCAATGAGGTCGTAGCGGTACTGGAAGCCGGAGCAGCCGCCGCCCTCGACCGAGACGCGCAGCGCGCGCTTGCCCTCGCCGGACAGGATGGTGGCGACGCGGGCGATCGCCCTGTCCGTCACCTGGAACGCATCGGCCGCTGTGGCTGTCATGGGGTCCTCCGTACGCGTCGACACGCTTAATATAGGGGCATGTGCCACGGCACGCGATGCCTTCCGTGGCGACGGGGGTTCCACCGCGCCGCCGCCGCGCCTCGGGACAGGGTGGACGTGGTATACGGTGAGGGCACGGCGATTCGCCCCCGACGTCGCCAAAGCCGTGCCGCGGCGCTCGGCAGCCGTGTGCCGACGGAGAACCCCTGTGCACCTCGTCCGCCCCGCGCAGCGCCTCCTCGCCCCGTACGCGACGGACCCGGCGAGAAGCCGCGGCCGCCGCATCGCCGAGCCGCCGTCCGCAACGCGCACCCCGTTCCAGCGCGATCGTGACCGGATCGTGCACTCGTCCGCCTTCCGGCGCCTCACCCACAAGACGCAGGTCTTCATCACAACGGACGGGGACCACTTCCGCTCTCGCCTCACCCACAGCCTCGAGGTCGCGCAGATCGCGGGCTCCATCGCGCGGGTCCTGTCCCTCGACGAGGACCTCGCCGAGGCGCTCGCCCTCGCTCACGATTTCGGCCACACCCCGTTCGGCCACGAGGGCGAGCGCGTCCTCGACCGCCTGATGGCGGATCACGGCGGCTTCGACCACAACGTCCAAGCCTACCGGATCGTGACCCGGCTCGAGCGCCGCTACGCCCATTTCGACGGGCTGAACCTCACGTTCGAGATGCTGGAAGGGCTCATCAAGCACAACGGGCCGCCCGCGCCGGGGTCCGCCATCTTCGACGACCCCTCCGTCGCCGACCTCGACCTCAACTCGCACGCCGGGCTCGAGGCGCAGATCGCCGCAATCTCCGACGATATCGCCTACGACTGCCACGACATCGACGACGGGCTGCGAGCGGGGACGCTCCGCTTCGACGGCCTCGCCGCGCTGCCTCTCGTCGGCGACATCCTCGCCGAGGTGGAGCGCGAGGCGCCGCGGCTCGAGCCGGTCCGCCGCACGCACGAGCTCGTCCGCCGCCTGCTGACGCGCCTCATCGAGGACGTGATCGCCGAAACGGTGCGGCGGATCGCGCGGGCGGGCGTCGCGACGGCGGCGGACGTGGCGGCCCACGGCGCACCGCTCGTCGCCTTCTCCGACGAGGTGGCCGACGCCGAACGCGCCCTGAAGCGCTTCCTCTACGCCGAGCTTTACCGCAATGCCGATGTCCTCCTTGTCCGCCACAAGGCGGCGCAGGTGGTGGAGGATCTCTTCGCCGTGTTCGCCGCCGACCCGTCGCTGCTGCCCGAGAGCTGGCGCGACCCGGCCGACAGCGACGCGCGGCGGCTGCGGCGGACCTGCGACTACATCGCGGGGATGACGGACCGCTTCGCGCTCGGCGAGCATCGCCGCCTCGTGGGCGGGACGCCCGACCTCGGCGGCTGACGGCGGCTGGCGGGCGGCAAGCCCGGCGCTTGCCCGCCGCGGCCCCGTGTCTATTGTGGCGCCACCTTGCGCAGGAGTGCCGCGTTGCCCGATCCAGCCCCGCCCCGTGCCGGCCCGCTCGCTGGCGTGGTCGTCCTCGACATGAGCCGCATCCTCGCCGGGCCGACCGCGACGCAGCTCTTCGGCGACCTCGGGGCCGACGTCATCAAGATCGAGCGGGCCGGGGCGGGCGACGACACGCGCCGCTGGGGCCCGCCCTTCCTGCGCGACGCCGCCGGCCGAGAGACGGACGAGAGCGCCTACTACCTCGCCGCAAATCGCTCGAAGCGCTCCCTTGCGCTCGACCTCGGCACGCCGGAGGCGATCGAGATCGTCGGCCGGATCGCCGCCCGCGCCGATGTCGCGATCGAAAACTTCAAGCTCGGCGGTGCTGCCAAGATGGGCCTCGATTATGCGTCCCTGTCGGCGATCAACCCGCGGCTCGTCTACTGCTCGATCACCGGATTTGGCCAGACGGGCCCGCTCGCGAGCCACGCCGGCTACGACTACCTTGCCCAGGCCCGCGGCGGCATCATGAGCGTCACCGGCGAGCCGGACGAGAACGGCGGCCGGCCGACCAAGGTCGGCGTCGGCATCGCGGACGTGATGACGGGAATGTACGCCGCCGTCGCGATCCTCGCGGCGCTCCACCACCGCGACCGCACCGGGCGCGGGCAGATGATCGACCTCGCTCTCTTCGACACGCAGCTCGCCTGGCTCATCAACGTCGGCACGGCGCACCTGATGACGGGCGACACGCCGGCGCGGCTCGGCAACGGGCACCCCACCATCGTGCCCTACAATGCGTTCGAGGCGGCGGATGGGCACTTCATCCTCGCCGTCGGCAACGACGCCCAGTTCGCCCGCTTCTGCGCCGCGGGCGGCGAGCCGGAGCTGGCCGCCGACCCGCGCTTCGCCACCAATGCCGCGCGGGTCAGGAACCGCGCGGACTGCGAGGTGGCGGTGACGCGGCTCACCCGGCAGCAAACCAAGGCGGAGTGGGCGGCGATCCTGGAGCCGCTCGGCGTTCCGGCCGGGCCGATCAACACGGTCGCCGAGGCATTCGCGGAGCCGCAGGCGGCCGCGCGCGGCGCCCGGGTGGTGCAGCCGCACCCGCTGGCGGCCGACGGCGCCGTTCACACCATCGGCAACCCCATCAAGTATTCGGACACGCCCGTGACGTACGACCGCCGGCCGCCGATGCGCGGCGAGCACACCCGCGAGATCCTGACCGAACTCGGCTACGGCGAGGGAGCCATCGACGACCTTGCCGCCCGCGGGATCGTCGACCTCGGCGAGCGTGTCGGAGCCGTCGCATGAGCGCCCTCGTGACGCCGTCGATGGTGGCCGCCGCTCCGGCAGGGTCGGCGACGGTCCTGCGCCACGCCGACCTCATCGCCGGCAAGCTCGCCGCAGCCGGATGCGCCCACGCCTTCGGCATCCCCGGCGGCGAGGTGCTGACGATCATCGACGCGCTGAGCCGCGCCGGCATCCGCTTCACGCTGACGAAGCACGAGAACTTCGCGGGCTTTATGGCCGAGGGCGCCTGGCACGCGACGGGCGCGCCGGGGATCCTCGTGGCGACCGTCGGCCCGGGGCTCGCCAACGCCGTCAACACGATCGCCAACGCCGGCCAGGACCGGGTGCCGCTGATCGTGCTGACCGGCTGCCTCGATGCCGCCGATGCCGACACCTACACGCACCAGGTGTTCGACCACCAGGCGCTGCTGCGGCCGATCGTGAAGGCGACCTTCCGCGCCACGGCCGGCAGCCTCGGCGCGGTGATGGACAAGGCGCTTGCGCTCGCCCTGTCGGGCCAGCCGGGGCCGGTCCACATCGACGTGCCGATCCGCGTTGCCGAGGAGGCGGTGCAGGGGCCGGTGGCACCGCCGCCCGCCCGGCCCGCTCCCGCGCGGCCATCGGAAAGCGCCGAGCTCGAGCGCGCGCGGGATTGGATGCGCGCGGCGGAGCGGCCGATCGTGATCGCCGGTGTCGACGCCGTGAACGAGGATGCGGGCGAGGCGATTGCCGCCTTCGCCCGCGCTGTCGGCGCCCCGGTCGTCACCACGTACAAGGGCAAGGGTCTCGTTGACGAGGACGGGCCCGAGGCGCTCGGTGGCGCCGGCCTGTCGCCGCTCGCCGACCGCCACCTGCTGCCGCTCCTGCGCGAGGCGGACTGCATCGTGCTTGCCGGCTACGATCCGATCGAGATGCGGATCGGCTGGCGAAACCCGTGGCCGCACGATGCGCGGGTGATCGACCTCACCCCCGTTGTGCGGGCCCACGGCATGCATTCGGTGGGTGTCACCCTTCTCTGCGGGGTAGCAGAGGGGCTGGCAGCGCTCCTCGACGGGCGGCAGCCGCGGCCGACGTGGCCGGACGACGCGCCGGCCAAGGTTCGCGACGCGCTGGCGGCGGCCTTCGCCCCGGAGAAGGGCTGGGGGCCGGCCCGCGCCTTCCACACCCTGCGCTCGGTGCTGCCGCGGGAGACGGTGGTGACGGCCGACTCCGGCGCGCACCGGATCCTCGTCAGCCAGATCTGGCGCTGCCACGGGCCGCGCACGATGCTGCAGTCCTCCGCGCTGTGCACGATGGGCTGCGCCGTGCCAATCGCCGCCGGCTACCGCCTCGCGCGGCCGGATGTGCCGGTGGTCGCCTTTGTCGGCGACGCGGGGCTCGAGATGCAGCTCGGCGACCTCACCACGGTGCGCGACCTCGGCCTGTCACTGCCGATCGTCGTCCTCGTCGACGAGAGCCTCTCCCTGATCGAGCTCAAGCAGCGCGGCAGCCAGCTGCCGAACGTCGGCGTCGATTTCGGCGGGACGGACTACCCGGCGCTCGCCGCCGCGCTCGGCGGGCACGGCGTCTGGATCGACGATCCCGAGACGCTCGCGCGCGAGGCGCAAGCGGCGCTTCGGCGGGAGACCTTCACGCTCCTCTGTGCACGGATCGGGCGCCGGGCCTACGACGGGAAGTTCTGACGGCCTGCGCGGATCCACTGTCGCCGCTGGATGCGCGTTCCCGTCCGCAGCCGCCACCTCCCCGTGGGGTCGCTCAGCGATCGGTAGCCGCCGCAGTCATCGGCCGGGCGGTCTCGCGGGCGGCGGGCGGAGAGGCCGTCGCAGGAGCCTCCCCCACAGTTGCGGATCGTCGCATTCCAGGCGGCGGTTCGTGGGCAAGACCGCTCCCGGGCGGCTCCCCGGCGAGGCCCGGCCTCAGCGGTTCGCGCGCGAGAACCGACGGTACCAGCCGTCGCTGGCGATGGTGTTTCGGAAGATTCGCGTCCGCTCGTCCGCCTCGACCGGTGTTTCGGCGCGCACCTCGCCGGCGATGGCAGAATCCTCCCGGCGAAACGGGATCACCTGGGCGATCGGCGTTCCCTTCTCGATCACATGCACGCCGTCCGGGCCGGTCGGGAAGAACGGAAAGTGGATGTGCGCCGTGTAGCGGTCGGTGTCGACGATGCCGGCGACCGTCTCGAATATGCCGTTCGGGCGGTTCAGGGGCGGGAGAAACAGGCAGCTCCAGCCGGGAGCGGTCCGGATCGCCCAGTAATTGTGGAACTTGCAGGCCGCGCGACCGGCGTGGGGGTGCCCGCGAACCTGGTTCGCGCTGTGATGACTCACCATGGCGCGGTCGAAATCCCAGCCGGAGTCCACCGTCCGGCCGCCGTCCGTGATCTCTAGCCTGACCGTGGCGGCGAGCGGCAGGACCCATCCCGTCGCAAGGGCGTCGAGAAACGGCATGCAGCGCTTCACCGTGATGCCGCCGTCTCGCGCGCCGATCGCGGAGGTGTCGATCGCCGGGATCTCGCGGAACCAGCCCGGCAGCGCGGACTTCGCCGGACGCGGCTCGGCGATGACGCCGGCGTCCTCGGGTGCGCAGGTGAAGACGATGGTGGGCGTCTTCGTGCGGTTGAACGGCATGACAGTCTTCCTCGCAATGTGCTCGCCAACGGAACGGACCAAGGGAATGCCGGGCGCTCGCGGCCTTGGCCGCGGCCGCCCGGCAGGCTCGGCGTCAGTCGTTGTCGCGGTGCCGGTCGCGCTGGAGCCGGCCGCGGCGGTCGTCGTCGCGGTCGCGGCGCCACCCGGCCGCGCGGCGATCGTGGTCGCGATCGCGCCAGCCGCGTCCCCCGTTCGAGTTGCTGTTGGAGCTCGAGTTGCTGTTCGAGCGGGACCTCCTGTCCGAGCTGGAGTTGGAGCTCGAATTGGAGCTGCTGTTCGAGCTCGAGTTCGAGCTGGAGTTGGAGCTGCCGTTCGAACTCGAGTTGGAGCTGGAGTTGCTGCTGGAATTGGAGCTGGAGTTGCTGTTCGAGTCGGACCTGCCGTTCGAGCTCGAGTTGGACGAGCTGTTGCCGACGAAGTGCAGCCGCACCTCTCCATGGCTGCCGACGCCGCCGGTGCCGTCGTGGCCGGACGACGACGGGCGCGCATAGCTCTTGATGCCGCCGAGGTCGGTGGCGACCGGCATCGCACCGGCCTTGGCCGACGTGGCGCCGGTGACGGCCGCGAGCGCGAGCGCCAGGGCGGAGCCGAGCGTCATTTCCCGTTTCATGTGCTGTCTCCTCAAGGGTCACCGCGCTCGCCACGATCGGCCGACGCGTGCCCGCGGCCCAGAACGGCACGAGGACGAGTTTATTCCTGAGCCCGGATGTTTCTTTGCGTCGGGAGGAGCAACCGTCCGGAGAGCGCTTCGTCGCTCCATCCGCCGGATGCGTTTTAGCCGTGCTGCCAGCGGCATCGCATCGCCCAGCCGACGCCGGAGGCTGCTGCCACTTCGGTTCGTCTCCACGCGGCCGGGCTGAAGCCTGCCGTCGCAGAACGCGCACCTTCGCCCGCCGCTTACAAGCGGCGAGGCCGAGTCCGTCTGGCGCCGTTGCTCGCACCCGGGCGGCGCTCCCTTGCGACCTGCTCCGCGGAAGTCCGGCGCAGTAGCGGGACTGAGGACGGTGCATCCTGCGAGCGGCGGTGGGAGGTCAGCCGACGCCGTTGCGCGCGCCGCGGTGGTGCAGCCTGCGAGCGGCTACACTGAGGTCGGCCGCGCCGTTGCACGCACCCGGACGGTGCGGCCTGAGAGCAGCGAGGCGGAGATCAGCCGTCGCCGTTGCCCGCACAGGGCAGTGCACTCTGCGAGCGGCCACAAGAAGGTCATCCGGCGCAGTCGCGCAAGCCGGGACGGCGTAGCCGGCGAGAGGCGAGGCGGCGGTCAGCCGGCGCCATCTCGCCAGCAACGCGCGGTACTCGCATCGGGTGAGGCGGACGCCAGCCGCCGCCGATGCGCGCGCGGGGGGGCTGTGGCTTGCAGGGGGAGAGGCGAAGGTCAGCCGGCGCCGTTGCGCACGATCGGCGTGCAGCCTACCAGGAGCCGGCCGAGGCAAACACCCGCTATCGCGACAGACGTGGCAAGGCCCAGGTGCATGCGCGGGAAGGCAAGGGTCGATCAACCCTGTGCCGGACTGGGCCGCTGTCGCGGCACGGTTCAGCAGAGCGGACCAACCTGCCGGACTGGGCCGCCTTCAGTAGTGGCGCAGCAGCGCGGCAAGGCGGCCCTGGATCCGCACGCGGTCGGCGCCGAAGATGCGCGTCTCGTATTGCGGGTTGGCGGCCTCCAGCGCGATCGTGTTGCCGCGCTTGCGGATGCGCTTCAGCGTCGCTTCCTCGTCGTCGATGAGGGCGACCACGATCTCGCCGGTTTCCGCCTTGTCGGTGCGCTTGATGACCACCGTGTCGCCGTCGAGGATGCCGGCGTCGACCATCGAATCGCCGCGCACCTCGAGCGCGAAGTGCTCGCCCGGGCCAAGCATGTCGGCGGGCAGGTGGATCGCGTGGCTCTTCTGCTGGATCGCCTCGATGGGAACGCCGGCGGCGATGCGGCCCATCAGCGGCACGTCGATGATGTCGAGCGCGGGGCGGACAGGGCGCAGAGCCGGGCGGCGGAAGTGAGGCCGCGGCGGGGCTGGCACGCTTGAGCCCTCGATGACCTCGGGCGAGAAGCCACGGGAGCGGGGCGCGCCGCTGCCGGTCGAGGCGATCGTCTCCGGCAGGCGCAGCACCTCGAGCGCGCGGGCGCGATTGGGCAGGCGGCGGATGAAGCCGCGCTCCTCCAGCGCCGTGATGAGGCGGTGAATGCCGGACTTCGATTTCAGGTCCAGCGCGTCCTTCATCTCCTCGAACGAGGGGGGCACGCCGGTGGCGCTCATCCGTTCGTGGATGAACAACAGGAGATCGTACTGCTTTTTCGTCAGCATCGGCGTGTCGATCCTGCTCCGGCGCGGGGCGGACCCGGTCAAGGGCCCTCTCGAATGTTGGCGAATCGTTTCGCACCGATCCGCGAACAGGTTTATACACGTTCGTCGTGTGTTCTACAACCGCCCCCGTCCTCTTCGGCTCGAGACGCCAAGCCTTGAGTCAGCCAGCCTCACGCCAGCATCAGAGGGGAATGTAGCGGCAGGGCTCGCCCGCCTCGGCGGCTGGAGCGTGCGGCTCGCGGACGAGGAGGGCGTCGGCGGCCGCAAGGACGGAGAGCATGGAGGAGTCCTGCACCGGGAACGGGGTGAGGCGGTTCCCGTCGCGCCGCGCCCGCATGTGGTCTCTGCGCGGGCCGTTCTTGCCGACGGGCACGGCGAGCGTCCCGTCGTGGAGCTCCGGTCCGGGTGGCGCACCCTGCATCGCCTCCACGAGGGGGATGAGGAAGACGACCGAGCAGACGACGCCGGAGACAGGATTTCCCGGCAGGCCGAGCACGAGGGGCGACGGGGCGAACATCAGCGGCTTGCCCGGCCGGATCGCGACGCGCCAGAAATCGAGCGGCACGCCGAGTTCCTCGAGTGCGGGGCGGATGAGGTCGTGGTCGCCGACGGACGCGCCGCCGAGGGTGACGAGGATGTCGGCCGCGCCGAGCCCCTCCCGCGCCCGGGCGACGATGACGGGGAGGTCGTCCGGCGCGATGCCGAGATCGACCGCCTCGCCCCCCGCGCGAGCGACAAGGGCGGCGAGCGCTGGCGTGACCGAGGCGACGATCTGGTCAGGGCCCGTGGGCGCGCCGGGCGGAACGAGCTCGTCGCCGGTGGAGAGGAAGGCGACGCGCGGCCGCCGCGCGACCTCGAGGGTCGCATGCCCGCCAGCGCCGGCAAGGGCGACGTGGCGCGGCTGAAGGCGCGTCCCGGCGTCGACGAGGACGTCGCCGGCGCGGAAGTCGAGCCCCTCGGCGCGGATGTTGTCGCCGGGGCGGACGATGTCGGTCGCGAAGAGACGCCGGCCGTCGATCCGCGCGTCCTCCTGGATGAGGACAGCGTCGGCGCCGTCCGGCACGGGCGCGCCGGTGAAGATGCGGATCGCCTCGCCGGGCGCGAGGGGCGCGTCCCAGCGGCGGCCCGCCGCCGACTGGCCGACGACCTCGAGCCCGCCAGCTATCTCGCCTGCGTGGACGGCGTAGCCGTCCATGGCGGAGGAGCGGAAGGGTGGCTGCGTCCGCTCCGCCACGACGGGTTTGGCGGCAACGCGGCCGACGGCTGCCTCGAGCGGCACCGTCTCTACCTCGATCCGGGGCGCGGCGGCGAACAGGCGTTCGCGGGCTTCGTCGACGGAGATCATCGGCGGGCATCCCTCGGGGCATGCCGGCCGGTGCAGTCAGTGTCCGTCGAGCGCCGCGTCCCGGTCGCGGGCGGTTCGTCAGGGATGTGCGGCACCGCCGGGCGAAGGGTCGAGGATCGAACGGGCATTGCGGCAAGCTGCGCGATGGCGGGCGTCGCCCCGACGCGCGCGAGCGCGGGCACGTTTGTCACCGTCGCCGCGAGCCTCCGCCGCGCGGCATGGGACAGGAACGTGCGGGACTGATGGACGGCGATTGTCAGCAAGCATCTTTCCCCGTGCGGGCCCGAGTGGTCGGCTGTTTGCGGGCGCCATGACGCAGCGACCTGCGACGGCGTCGCCACGGGTCGCGGAGCTGCCGGGACGCGATCTCCGTGGCGCGGCGTTCGGGTTTGCCGACATGCGCCAGCCGTCGATGTCGAGGCGCGCGTCCCGCGGTTCGCCCGCCTCATCGGGCGCTCGTCGCGCCGAGCTCCGGCGTCGCAACCGCGCCCGCCGTCCGGTCGGGGGACGGCGCCCCTCCGGCTGCGTGCGGCGCTTTGGGCGCGGCCGCCGCGCCCGCCGTCCGCTCCGGGGACGCCGCTCCTCCGGCTGCGTCCCAGGCCGCCGGCTCGGCCGCTTCGGCTGGAGTCGCGGCCGCGGACCATGGGCCGGAGCGGCCGCCGGTCTTCTCGAGGAGGCGAATGCCGCCGATCGCCATTCCGCGATCGAGCGCCTTCGCCATGTCGTAGAGCGTAAGGCAGGCGGCGCTCACGGCCGTCAGTGCCTCCATCTCGACGCCGGTGCGCCCGGTCGTCACCGCGCGGGCGGTGATGCGGTAGCCGGGGAGTGTCTCGTCGGGCGCGAGATCGACGGTGACGGCGTCGAGCGGGATCGGGTGGCAGAGGGGGATGAGGTCCGCCGTCTGCTTCGCCGCCATGATGCCGGCGATCCGCGCCACCGCAACCACGTCGCCCTTCTTGAGGTTGCCGGCGCGGACCGCGGCAAGCGTCGCCGCGGCCATGGTGACGGTGCCTTCCGCGACGGCAACGCGCTGCGTCTCGGCCTTGCCGCCGACGTCCACCATGTGCGCGGCGCCGCCCCGGTCGAGGTGAGTAAGGCCAGCCGGGCCGGCGCCCGTGTGCGGCACGCCCGGATGGCCGTGCGCCGGCGCGGCGGCGGGGCGGGCAAGGAGGGCGCGCGTCGCGGCCGCGACGTCTGCCTGCCGCATCAGGCTCTCGCCGACGAGGATCGCGCGGACGCCGGCCGCGCCGAGCCGCATTACGTCCGCCGGTCCGGCGATGCCTGATTCGGCGATGAGGAGACGGTCCGCCGGCACGTGCGGGGCGAGCCGCTCGGTCACGGCGAGGTCGGTGTGGAAGGTTCTTAGGTCGCGGTTGTTCACGCCGACCAGCGGGGAGGGGAGGCGAAGCGCGCGGTCGAGTTCGGCCTCGTCGTGCACCTCGATGAGCGAAGACATCCCGACCGCGGCGGCCGCGGCGACGAGATCGGCAGCCGCTGCGTCGTCCACCATCGCCATGATGACGAGGATCGCGTCGGCACCCCAGACGCGCGCCTGCCAGACCTGCTCGGGCACGAGCATGAAGTCCTTGCGCAGGACCGGCAGGCCGGAGGCCTCTCGCGCAGAGGACAGGTATTCGGGCGCGCCCTGGAAGGACGGGGCGTCGGTGAGGACGGAAAGGCACGCCGCCCCGCCGTCTGCGTAGGCGCGGGCGAGGGCCGGCGGATCGAAGTCGGCGCGAATGAGGCCCTTCGACGGGCTCGCCTTCTTGATCTCGGCGATCAGCGCGGGTGCGGGGGCGGCCCGGAGTGCGCCGGTGAAATCGCGCGGCGGCGGTGCCGCCTCTGCCCGCTCGCGCCAACTGGCGGCGTCCTCGACGAGGCGCGCGGCCGCGATCTCCTCCCGCTTGTAGGCGGCGATCCGGGCGAGGATGTCAGAGGGCTGGTCCATGCCCCGCTTCTACGGCGTCGCGTGCTGGCGGGGAAGCACCTGCCGCGCGTCGCGGCCCGGAGACGCCGCGTCCGTCGCGGCTGCGACGATATCGTCGCTGCTGGAGCGGGCCATCTGCTGACGCGGCGGTGCAGCGAGGCTGTTGCCGCTCCGCGTGCGTACGCCCGGCACGGCCCGGGGGCAGGGCGCCGCCCGGCCCGGCGGCATTGGTCCGGCTAGGGCGCCACCGCCTGGCTTACCGCCACGAGCGCGTCGAGGCGGTTGAGGGCGAGGCCCTCGTCGACGACGCGCTGGGCCATGGCGAGCCCGTCGGGGAGCGTGTCGACGACGCCTGCCACGACGAGCGCGCCGGCGGCGTTGAGGCAGGCGATGTCACGATAGGCGCCGCCGTCGCCGGAGAGGACGCCGCGGAGCGCGTCGGCGTTCACCTGCGCGTCGCCGCCGATGAGGCTTTCGGGCGTCGCGCGCGCAAGACCCAGCGTGGCAGGGTCGACGGCGAACTCGCGAACCTCGCCCTCCAGCACCTCGGCCACGACGCTCGGGCCGGTGGTCGTCAGCTCGTCCAGCCCTTCGCCATGGACGACCCAGGCGCGGGTTGTGCCGAGCGTCGCCAGCACGTCAGCCAGCGGGCGGACCCAATCGGGCGAGAAGACGCCGATGAGCTGCCGGCTGACGCCCGCGGGGTTCGACAGCGGGCCGAGGAGGTTGAAGACCGTGCGCGTGCCGAGCTCCACCCGCGCCGGGCCGACATGCTTCATCGCCGCATGGTGGGCGGGGGCGAACATGAAGCCGATACCGGCCTTCTCGATGCAGGCGGCGATCCCGATCGGCGAGAGGTCGATGCGGACGCCGAGCGCGGTGAGGACGTCCGCCGCGCCGGACTTCGAGGACAGCGCGCGGTTGCCGTGCTTGGCGACGGGGACGCCGGCCGCCGCGACGATGAAGGCGGCACAGGTCGAGACGTTGTAGCTCCCGGACGCGTCGCCGCCGGTGCCGACGATGTCGATTGCCCCGTCGGGCGCCAGGACGCGGGTCATCTTCGCCCGCATCACCTCGACGGCGCCGGCGATCTCGTCGACCGTCTCGCCGCGGACGCGCATCGCCATCAGGAGGCCGCCGATCTGCGCCGGCGTTGCCTCGCCGGACATCAGCACGTTGAAGGCGGCGGCGGATTCGGCCCGCGACAGCCGCCCGCCGGCGGCGGCCTTCGCGATCAGCCCCTTGAGATCGGCCATCCGTCAGCCCCGCGGCTGACCGGTGCCGACGATGCTGTCGAGCACGGGCTGGTTCACGGTGGCGCCCACCTCGGCCTGCCAGCCGGAGACCACGGCGGAGATGATGGCGTTCGCAACCCCCTCGTCGAGCGTCCGGCTGATCGGCTGGAGGTCGGCCGCGCCCTCGAAAAAGGGCGCCTCGAGGACGTCCGTGACCGTCATCACCACGGGAGTTCCGCTCGCGTCGAGGACGCTCGTCGTGAAGCCGAGCGGGCCCTCGAACGCGGCGCGGGCGACGGCGTCCGGCAGGCCGGGCGGCGGGGCGTTGCGGCTGAATGCCTCGGAGGTCTCGACGGTGAGGCCGTAGCGGGCGGCAATGTCGGCGAGCGGCGTGCCGGAGCGGACCGCTTCGGCCGCCTCGTCGGCGAGGGCCGACTGGCGCTCTTCCTTCTCGGCGAGCGTCCAGTCGGCGAGGACGTCGTCGGCCACCGCTTCGTAGGGCTGATCCGCGGCCGCCTCCACGCTGTCCACCTGCACCCAGGCGGTCGCGTCGCCGACGCGGATGCGGGACGGCTCGTCGCCGGGCTCGATCGCGAACGCCTCGGCGAGGATCGCGGGGTCGAGCCCGCTCGGGGCGTCCTCCGGGCCGAAGCCGTCGCGCGTGACCGACGGCACGGTGCGCAGCGGCAGGCCGAACCGGTCGGCGAGCTCGGAGGCGGGCGCACCGCCGGCGACGGCGTCCTCCACGTCGGTGAGGACGTCATTCACCTGCCGCGCGGCCTCCTCGTTTGCGAGGGTCTGCCGGATCTCCTCCTCGACCGCCTCGAACGGCTGCTTCTCGGCCGGCAGGATCTCGGTGACGCGCACGAGGAGCGGGCCGAAACGGGTCTCGACGGCCACCGCGCCCGGCGCCTCCAGCGCGAACGCCGCCTCGGCAACCTGCGGGTTCACGAGGTTGGCCTGCGTGACCGTCCCGAGGTCGGCGTCCTCGGCCGTGACACCAGCATCGGCGAGGATCGCCTCGAAGGCGGTGCCGGAGCCGAGCGACGCCACTGCGGCCTCGGCCGCCTCCATGGACGGGAAGCGCACCTGCTGGACGCCTCGCCGCTCCGGCGTGCCGTAGGCGCCCGGCGCGTCGTAGGCCGCGCGGATCTCCTCGTCGGTGATCGCGGAGGGATCGGCGAGCGCCTCGGAGGAGAGCGTCACAAGCGTCACCGTCCTCCGCTCGGGCGAGCGGAAGCGATCGGTGTGCTCGGCGTGCCAGGCGCGGAGCTCCTCCTCCGTGGGGTCGGGGATCGCGTCCAGCGCGTCCTCGGTGATCGCGAGCGTTGCCACCACGCGGGTCTGGTTGGCGTAGCGGTTGAACGCTTCGAGGTAAGCCGTCGGCGCCGTGATGCCGCCGACGAGGCCGTTCACCAGCGCCTCCTGGACGGCGGCCCGCCGCTCGGCCGCGATGAACTCCGCCTCGCTCAGCCGGTTGAGCTGGAGGATCCGGTCGAAGGCGGCGCGGTTGAAGCTGCCGTCGGGCCCGGCGAAGGCGGGGTTCTGCCGGATCCGCTCCGCCACCGCCTCGTCCGACAGGTCGACGCCCAGCGCGCGCGCGGCGTCCACCTGCAGCGCCTCGGTGACGAGGGTGGAGAGGACCTGCGTCGGCAGGCCGATCGCGACCGCCTGCTGCGGCGTCAGCACCGTGCCCATCTGCTGCGCGACGTTCGTGCGGTAGCGCTCGTAGACGCGCGCGAATTCGGCCGTCGGCACCGGGGTGTCGCCCGCGCGCGCAACCTCCGTCGGGTCGACGGTGTTGACAAAGCCCGAAACGCCCCAGACGGCGAAGGACAGAACGAGAAGGCCGATGAGGAGCTTGGCGAAGATGGATTTCGATCCTCGCCGGAGGGCATTGAGCATGGCGCGTTCGGTGTCTCGGGGGTTCGGGCGGACGTCCTTGATGGCCGCCGGGCGGATGATAAGGAGGGGGCAGAGGGCCTGCAAGGCAGGCAGACCGTGCCCCGCAACGGGCGTAAGCGACCGGCCGACGGGCCTTGGCGATGAGGGAGAAGGCACGCGATGCTGATCGCTGGCAACTGGAAAATGAACGGCGGGCCGCAGTCGACGGAGGAGTTCGGGCGGATGATCGCGCGGGCGCCCGAGGCGGCGGCGCGCGGGGTCGAGCTCATCGTGTGCCCGCCGGCCGTCTTCCTGCAGAAGTTCGCCGACCGCGCGACCGTCTCGAGGGTGAGGCTCGGCGCGCAGGATTGCCACACCGCGGCGTCCGGCGCCCACACCGGCGACCTCTCGGCCGAGATGCTGGCGCTGTCGGGCGCGACGGCGGTGATCGTCGGCCATTCCGAGCGCCGTGCCGACCATGGCGAGACGGACGCGCTCGTCGCCGACAAGGCGACGGCGGCGCAGCGGGCGGGACTGACGGCGATCGTCTGCGTCGGCGAGACGGAGGCCGAGCGCGACGGCGGGACGGCCGATGCGGTGGTCGCGCGACAGCTCGAGGGCTCGCTCCCGGAGGCGCTGGACCCCTCGCGGCTGGTGGTCGCCTACGAGCCAGTCTGGGCAATTGGCACCGGCCGCACTCCCTCGGCGGACGACATCCGTGCCATGCACGCCCACATCCGCGCGACGCTCGACAGGCGCTTTCCCGGCGCGAAGCCGCCGATCCTCTATGGCGGGTCGGTGAAGCCCGGCAACGCGGCGGAGATCCTCGGCATCGCGGAGGTCGGCGGCGCCCTCGTCGGCGGCGCGAGCCTCAAGGCGGACGACTTCATCGCGATCGCCCTCGCGGCACCCAACCACGGCTGAGCCGCCCGTGGCCTAGCGCGGCGCGCCGTTCACCGCCACGCCGTGCCAGGCCCGGCCGGTGCCCCGGGCCGAAATCACCTCCCACCCGTCGGCGCCATGGCGCGCCGCGACGGCGCCGCGGGCGAGCAGGGCGCGGTCGATCACCGCGGCGCGGCAGGGGGAGACCCTGTCGGCGCTGACGACGACCGTCGCCAACCGGCAGTCCTCGAGGAGGGTGCGGGAGGAGCGACTGACGGCGACTGCGCCCCAAGGCGTTTCGAGCGTGCAGCCGAGGTTGTCGCAGCGCGCCGTGGTGGCGGCGGCCGGCGTGCGCCCGTCGCCGTCGCCGACGAGCCACGACTCGGCGGCAAATTCGTCTCGGCCGGCGAGTGCCAGCGCACCGTCCGCGCCTCGAGCCGCGACGAGCGCCGCCTCGTCCGCGACAAGGACGTCCCACCGCGTCGCGAAGGGCGCGAGGGCGAGCCCGGCGGCGAGGAAGGCGATCCCTGCGAGCCGCCACGGAGCCGTCCAGAGCGCGAGCCACAGGAGGCCGAAGGTGGACAGGAGCACGGAGGCGGCTGGAATGGTGCCGACGACCGCGCTTTCTCCGGTCCAGTCCGCCACCTGACGGGCGATGGCGAGGACCACCGTGAGCGAGGCGCTCATGACCGAGAGGGGCAGCGCCTCGAGGCCGAACGGCATCAGCGCGAGCGAGAGGATGCCGGCCGGCATCGTGACCCAGGTGATGACAGGGAGCGCCGCAGCGTTGGCGATGACGGAGAGCGGCGCCACGCGGCCGAAATGGAAGACGCCGATCAGCGTCGTCGCGGTGCCGGCGATGAGGGTCGACATCACGAGGCCGGCGAGGAACGCCACCACCGGCCGCAGCGGCGAACGGCCGAGGGCGCTCCGCCCGCCCCACCACTCGTATGCGGCGACGAGCGCCACCACGGCGAGGAACGACATCTGGAAACCGGGTTCCAAGACGCTGATCGGGTCGATGGCGATGATGAGCGCCGCCGCGATCGCGACGGTGCGCATCGTGAGAGCCGGCCGGTCAGCGAGGATCGCGAGGAGAGCGATGACCAGCATGATGTAGGCCCGTACCGTCGGCACCGACGCGCCGGAGAGGCCGAGGTAGACCGTCGCCGCGAGGAGCCCCGCGACGGCGGCCCACTTCTTGATCGGCCGTCGGAGGGCAAGCCCCGGAACAAGTGCGAGGCCGAGGCGGACGACCGCGAACACGGTGCCGGCGACAAGCACCATGTGGAGGCCGGAGATCGACAGGATGTGGGAGAGGCCGCTGATCCGGAGCGCCTCGACGTCCGCCTCCGGCATCAGCCCGCGCGTGCCGACGAGGAGCGCCGCGGCGAAGCCGGCGTTCTCCTCCGGCAGAACGGCGGCGATGCGGGCCTCCACCGCGGCGCGCACCCGCTCGATGGAGGCGAGCGGCCCCGGGTCAGCTTGGGTGATGGCCGGCGCGCCGTAGGTGAAGCCGGTGGCGCCGATGCCGTCGAAGAAGAGCCGGCGCGCCGGATCGTAGCCACCGGGGACGACGGGACCGGGCGGCGGGAAGAGCCGGGCTGTGGCTTCGAAATGGTCGCCCGCGGAGAGCGGCGGCGCACCGCGCACGGAGAGGCGTACGCGGCGCAGCAGGGTGGGGAGGTCCGCAGCCTCGAGTGCGATGACGACGCGCTGAGCTGCGCGGCCGGTCCGCTCGACGGAGAGGATCGTCCCCGCCACCTTTGCCGTCGTCTCGCGTTCGAGGAGAGGAGTACCGGACAGCCGCTCCTGTAGCGTCACTGCCGTCGCACCGGCCGACACCGCGGCGAGCGCGAGCATCACCGGCGCGAGCCGGGCGAAGCGGCCGCGGCCGAGCACGACCCAGAGCACGGCCGCGACAGCGGTGACGGCGCCAAGCACACCGAGCGGCGGCGCGGCAGGCGCCTCGACGGCAAGCATGACACCCGCGATGGCGAGAACCGGAAGCCACAGCGGAAAACGCCCGAAGGCGAGGTCGTGCGCCACCGATGTGCGGACGGCCGGCAGCAACGCGGGCAGGGCCGCCCGCCGGCGCGGCAGCGCGAGGCTCACCGGACGGGCGCCGTCGGGGAGGGAGCCGTCCCGCCCTGGTCCATCGGAACTCCTGAGCCGCCTTGGGGCTGACCGCGGCCGCGCGGTTCGCTAGAGGTGGGGCGAACCCGAGAGTAGACGGCACGGAATGGATAATCAACCGAAGGTGGTGACGCGCTTCGCGCCGTCGCCCACCGGCTTCCTCCACATCGGCGGCGCGCGGACGGCGCTGTTCAACTGGCTCCACGCCCGCCACCACGGGGGCACGATGCGGCTCAGGATCGAGGACACCGACAAGGCGCGCTCCACGACGGCGGCGATCGACGCAATCCTCGACGGCCTGCGCTGGCTCGGCATCGAGGAGGACGGCGAGGTCGTCTTCCAGTCCACGCGCGAGGAGCGGCACCGCGAGGTGGCGGAGGCGCTGCTTGCCAAGGGCGCCGCCTACCGCTGCTACACGACCGCCGAGGAGCTCGCCGCGATGCGCGAGAAGGCCGTCGCGGAGGGCCGCCCGCCCCGCTACGACGGCCGCTGGCGCGACCGCGACCCGTCCGACGCCCCCGCCGGCGCGCCGTTCGCGATCCGCATCAAAGCCCCGCTCGAGGGCGACACCGTCATCGCCGACAAGGTGCAGGGCGAGGTCCGCTTCCCCAACAAGGATCTCGACGACCTCGTCATCCTGCGCTCGGACGGAACGCCGACCTACAACCTCGCCGTGGTGGTGGACGACCACGACATGGGCGTCACGCAGATCATCCGCGGCGACGACCACCTCACCAACGCCGCCCGCCAGACGATCATCTACCAGGGCATGGGCTGGGACGTGCCCGGGATGGCGCACATCCCGCTGATCCACGGACCCGACGGGGCAAAACTCTCCAAGCGCCACGGCGCACTCGGCGTCGATGCCTACCGAGCCATGGGCTACTTGCCGGAGGCGCTGCGCACCTACCTCGTCCGCCTCGGCTGGGCGCACGGCGACCAGGAGATCTTCACCACCGAGGATATGGTGGCGGCGTTCACGCTGGAGGCCGTCGGCCGCTCGCCGGCGCGCTTCGACTTCGTGAAGCTCGAGAACATCAACGGCCACTACATGCGCGCCGCGACGCCCGAGCGGCTGATGGAGGCGCTGCCGCCGGTGATCGCGGCCGAGCCGGACGCGGCGGAGATCAGCGCCAGGCTCGACGAGGGCGGCCGGGCGCAGCTCGCAATGGCGCTGCCCTCCATCGCCGAGCGGTCGAAGACGCTGCGCGAGCTGATCGACGGCGCGCGCTTCCTCTGGGCGGAGCGGCCCATCGTGCCGGACGAGAAGGCGGCGGCGATCCTGATGGGCGCCGGCGACCTCATCGCCGCGCTCGCCGAGCGGCTGCGGGCGGCGGAGTGGACCGCAGCGGCGCTGGAGGAGGTCGCCCGCGCCTACGCCGAGGAGAACGGGCTGAAGCTCGGCAAGGTGGCGCAGCCGCTGCGGGCGGCGCTGACGGGCCGCACCACGTCGCCGCCGATCTTCGACGTGATGGCGGCGCTCGGCCGGGAGGAGACGCTCGCCCGCCTCGCCGACCGGGTCTGAGCTACTCGGCGGAGGGAGCAGCCGCCGCCCGCTCCGGCGTCACCACCGGCGCCGAGCGGAGCGGGTCGACCGGCCCGGGCGCGATCCGGAGCGCGTCGATCACGTCCGGCTGCGCCGGGGCAGGGCGCAGGAGCAGCTCGAGCCGCGGCGCGACGAGGCTGAAGGCGAACGACAGGGCGACGCAGAGGATCGCGAACGCCCCCGTCTGCGCCGTGAAGGGTATGCCGGCGTCGATGAGGAGGCCCGTTGCGACGGGGCTGATCGCCGTTGCGAGCACCGAGATCGACCCCGCCAGCGAGCGGACGGCTCCGATATGCCGCGTTCCGTAGAGCGTCGGCCAGACGACGCCCTGCATCACGTCGTTGATGCCGACGGTCACCGCCGCGAGACCGAGGAGGAGGAACCACTGGCCGACCCCGCCCTCCGCGGTGATCGCGACGAGCCCGGCGATCATCGGGAGGAGCACGAACGGGAGGAGCCGCATCGGCCCGAAGCGGTCCGACAGCGGGCCGGCGATGAAGGTCGCCGCGGTGGACACGGCCGCGAACAGGGGAAAGCCGAGCGCGATCATCGCGAGCGAATAGTCGCGCATCTCGGCAATGTGGGCTTGGTGGAAGAAGGCGGAGGTGACGATGAGCGGGGTCGCCACCATGCCCGGCAGTACCGCCCAGAACGACCAGTGGCGGACCGCCTCGCCGCGCGTCCACTCCCGCCCGCCCATGCCGGCGCGGGCCTGAAAAGAATCCTCGCTCTGCGGCGTGCGCCCCTGCCGGAGAAGGTAGATGGCGAGCGGCAGGAAGCCGAGGAGAATGATCGCGGAGGCGAAGAACCACGGCAGCCGCCAGCCGGTGGTGACGAGGAAGGCCGCGGCGAGAAGCGGATAGATGGTCTCCGAAATGGGCCAGCCGAGCATCGCGACGGCGACCGCACGGCCGCGATTGCGGGCGAACCAGCGCGCCATCGCGGTGAGGGCGATGTGGCTCATCATGCCCTGGCCGCAGACGCGCAGGCCGAACACGGCGAGGAGGAGCGTCCACGGCCCGGCCGCAAGCCCCATCAGGAACGCCGACACCGCGTAGACGAGGAGGACGCCGACGGCGACCCGCACGAGCGGCATGACGTCGACGAGCCGGCCGATGAAGGGGAGGAGCGCCGCGGTGCCGAGCGTCGCGGCCGAGAAGATCGCGCCCCACTCGCCGTCCGACAGGTCGAACTCCGCCATGATCGGGCCGGAGAAGAGGGCGATGACGTAGGTCTGGCCGAACGCGGATCCGAAGGTGAACAGGATCCCGGTGCCGAGCCACCAGGCGTTGCGACGGTAGAAGCCGGACGACATGGGTCTCCTGTGGCCGGCCTTCCGGCGCAAGGCTGAGGCAGGATCGGCGAGGCGATCACACTTGATGGCCCGGAGGCGTTCGGATAAGCCGCGACGGGCGTTCCTGAACGCGTGCTGAGCGGCTCCATCTCAAGCGCCGCCCCGCGTTCGATGTCAACGCGTCGATCGAGACTGCACAGCTGGAAAGGCGAACCGAGGATGACCACCGACCATAACGCCCAGTTCGCCGTCGGCTCCGAGACGGTGCATTACGATGTCCTGCACGGCACCGAAGGGCCGAGTGTCATCGACATCTCGACCTTCTACAAAGACACCGGGATGTTTACCTACGATCCCGGCTTCACCTCCACGGCCGCCTGCGAGTCGAAAATTACCTACATCGACGGCGACAAGGGTGTTCTTCTCTCCCGTGGCTACCCGATCGAGCAGCTTGCGGAGCACGGAGACTTTCTGGAGACCTGCTATCTTCTTCTCGAGGGCGAGCTGCCGAGCTTCGCCGAGAAGGAGAAATTCGTCCGCCAGGTGACCTACCACACCATGGTGCACGAGCAGATGAACCGCTTCTACTCGGGTTTCCGGCGCGACGCGCACCCGATGGCGGTGATGGTCGGCTGCGTCGGCGCGCTGTCGGCGTTCTATCACGACTCGACCGACATCCATGACCCGCACCAGCGGATGGTCGCGTCCCACCGCATGGTCGCCAAGATGCCGACGATCGCGGCCTGGGCGTACAAGTATTCGATCGGCCAGCCGTTCGTGTACCCGCACAATTCTCTCGACTACGCGTCGAACTTCCTGCGCATGTGCTTCTCCGTCCCGGCGGAGGATTATGTCGTGAACCCGGTGCTGGCGCGCGCCATGGACCGGATCTTCATCCTCCACGCCGACCACGAGCAGAACGCCTCCACCTCGACGGTGCGGCTCGCCGGCTCGTCGGGCGCGAACCCGTTCGCCTGTATCGCGGCCGGCATCGCCTGCCTGTGGGGCCCGGCGCACGGCGGCGCGAACGAGGCGGCGCTCAACATGCTGCACCAGATCGGCACGGCGGACCGCATTCCGGAGTTCATCGCCCGCGCCAAGGACAAGAACGACCCGTTCCGCCTGATGGGCTTCGGCCACCGGGTCTACAAGAACTACGACCCGCGCGCCCGTATCATGCAGAAGACCTGCCATGAGGTGCTCGCCGAGCTCGGCATGAAGGACGACCCGCTGCTCGAAGTGGCGATGGAGCTCGAGAAGATCGCGCTGTCGGACGACTACTTCATCGAGAAGAAGCTCTACCCGAACATCGACTTCTACTCCGGCATCACGCTGCGCGCGCTCGGCTTCCCGGTGACGATGTTCACCGTGCTCTTCGCGGTCGCGCGCACGGTCGGGTGGATCGCGCAGTGGAAGGAGATGGTGGAGGACCCGTCCCAGCGGATCGGCCGCCCGCGCCAGCTCTACACCGGCGCAAAGCGGCGCGATTATACGCCGATCGCCCAGCGCGGCTGACCGGCGGCGGCCGCGGGCCGCTCCGCCCGGGCGAGCACCGCGCCGGTCCCATGCGACCCGCGCGGTGCTCCGATCTGCGCCGAAGCTGAGAATGGCGGTGTGCAGCC
>JAESGF010000250.1_pt1 | contig 26660 bp, 23 predicted proteins | sample 9269621 | NCBI WGS metagenome assembly JAESGF01 (sample SAMN14515066, study PRJNA621663) | algae metagenome | isolation source: Tolypothrix carrinoi HA7290-LM1 and co-occurring heterotrophs from dry rock... | place: USA: Makauwahi cave, Kauai, Hawaii | collected 2011-01-06
CTAGCCAACCTCGAAACCGAGGAAGCGTAAGCACTAGGAAAGAACGCTTTCACTTACACCGTGGAGTGAGGTATGGACAAATTATCTAGCTAGTGGTAGTTCTGTCCACACATTTAGAAGCGGTTAACCACCCATACCAGCACAAAAGCAGGTAAGAAAATGCCGATTGTACCAGCAATCGCCCCGGCATTTCCTGCTAGCAAATACCCAATAAATGTTGCAGTGGTAAAAACAGGACCCGGTGTAAGCTGCCCGATTGCCACGGCATCTAGAAGTTGCTGTGATGTCAGCCACTGGTTGCGCTCGACCAAATCCCGTTGCAGGAATGCCAGCAACACATAGCCACTGCCATAGAGAAGACACCCAATTTTGAGAAAAAAGACAAAGACGCTAATCCAACTGACTGATGTAACTGCTGCTGTTGTAGTACCAACCTGCGCCAGAATACCTGAAAAAGGTAACAGCAATGCTCCGCTTGTGTGTCCTCTGGCTTGCCAATTCTTGAGTAGCATGACAGCGATACCTAGCAAAATCAGCACCAAAATTTCATTCAATCCAGCTAAGTACGCTGCGATCGCTGCCACAAGAGCAATGATTGTCGGCGAGTCTTTGGCTGCCTTTTTACCTAAATTCCACACAGCCTGAAGCACGATTGCAATAATTACAGGTTTAATTCCATAAAGCAGCCATTCCACCTGAGGAACAGTTTGATAGCGAGCATAAATGGCGGCTAATGCCCAAACGATGAGCATGGCAGGCAGAATAAAGCAGCTTCCCGCAACCAGTAAACCACGCCATCCGGCTCGTTCGTAGCCAATGTGAATGGCTAATTCCGTCGAGTTTGGACCTGGAATCAAATTCGTGATCCCCACCAAATCTAGCAGTTTCTCCCGGCTCATCCACTGACGGCGATTAACCACTTCCGAATCCATCATTGCTATGTGGGCAGCAGGGCCACCAAAGGCGATCGTCCCCAGTCGTAAAAACACCGTAGCCAATTCGGTTAATCGCTGCTTTTGTTGTCTGCGAGTTAGAGCGCTATAGGGAACTGCTTCCTGCTCTTTCTGAATATCAGATGCTTCCTGCGCCACTATAGTTTTCCTGATTAATGATGATGACAGAATTAATATATCGAATTTCGATAACTAAAATCTATATAATTAGAAATTAATTTGTGATACTATGTCTTTAATTAAAAAATACGGTAATTAAATCGAGATTTCGGGGTATATATGAGTGATGTCTTGAAGGTGAGCGATGAGTTTTCGGCTGGTGGACAGCCAACCCCAGAGACACTAAAACAGCTTGCTGATGAAGGGTATAAGTCTGTAGTTAATCTGCGCTCGCTTGATGAAGTTGGAGTGTTAGTTCTGGAGCAGCAACAGGTTCAAGCACTAGGTCTTCAATATGTCAATGTTCCACTCAAGTCAACGGATAACTTGACTGCAAAAGTTGTCTCCGAACTAGAGAAATTGCCGACTCCTGTATATTTTCATTGTGGTGCAGGCGGACGAGCCAGCGCAGGAGCGCTTATTACCTTTGCTATTCAACAAAAGCTGAACCGTGAAGAGGTTTTGGCAAAAGCTCAGGAACTTGGTATCAACCCAGACCAACCTCATCTCAAGCAGTTTTTAGAAAACCTCTCGTGAGAGGGATGAATTACTACTCCTCGAACAATTCGCCAAATAATTCCCGTACCTTTTCTTTAGCATCCTCTAAGGTCATTTTTCCTAAATCGGTAGCTCGGTAGAGTCGTCGGCTCTGCCGCCCCGCTCTCTCCTCAACTGAATATAAATATCCCTTACGCTCCATATCGTGCAGCATCGGGTAGAGTGTTCCCGCACTGAGTTTATAGCCATGACGTGCCAGCTCTTCAATAATGCCTAGCCCAAAAATTGGCTTTTGAACTGCATGATGCAGAATGTGAAGCCGAATCAAGCTGGAGTAAAACTCTCTTCCATCCATCAGGCAAGACTTTTGCAAAGCTTAAAATTTCATTTTCGCCTATTAAAGACTAAACAGGGCTAAAGCTAGAGAAATTGTCAGCTTATCCAAGTTTTTTAAGTAGGGCTAACAATTATAATCTATAGTAAGCGTGTGCAAACAGCAAACTAACTTAAAACTTTGATTACAATAACCAGTATGACTGAAACCACAGTTCGCAAACAGTATGACCAATTAGCTGCGGTTTACGATCTACGTTGGAGAAGTTATATAGCTAACACACTATCTTTCCTTCAAGTCTGGGCAGAGATATCACCAATAGATACTGTACTTGATGTTGCCTGTGGTACTGGTGAGTTTGAACGTTTATTGCTGGCTGAGTATTCATCGCAACAGATTGTTGGGGTAGACATTTCAGAGAAGATGCTGGCGATCGCTAAACTTAAATGTAGCGCTTATCCTCAAGTATCATTTCAGACAGCAAGTGCGTCAACGTTACCATTTGACAGTGACAGTTTCGATGTAATTGTGTCTGCCAATGCGTTTCATTACTTTGATAACCCACTTCCTGCATTAAAGGAGATGAGACGTGTCCTTAAGCCTGATGGTAAAGTCATTATCCTGGATTGGTGCAGAGATTATTTACTTTGTAAAATATGTGACGTTATATTGAAGATTTTCGATCCGGCTCATAAGCAGTGTTACACCCTTCAGGAATTTCACCGCTTGCTTGAAGATGCAAATTTTGCGGTTTGTCGTGCGACCAGAATTCGTTTTGGTGTCGTTTGGGGATTGATGGTAGCGTCAGCCAACCTCAAAGCTTGAGGTAATTTACAGTACCTGCGCCAATTATAGATAAGTCGTAATCAAAACTCATAATTATTTAGCCTGTTTGTAATAACACGAGAGTTCCATATATATAAATGTTTTCATAGAGAAATGAAATCAGGATGAAATATTTTTAATGTTAATTTTTAAAAAAGTTACGCATACAGAAATGAAATCAGGATTAAATTCTTATACATCATTAGGAAGAAATACTATCTATATAATTAGGTACACCCAACTACATTTGCAATCATTTAAGGTATAGCCAAGGTAGTGGAAATGCTGCTTTATAGCTGAACTTACTGTTTTAGGAGTTTAATAATGACTACAACTAAAAGTCATCAATCCCACCTTGAAACTTGCATTCAGAATTGTCTTGATTGTTTGCGTGATTGCGTGCAGGTGTACCGATGCCTGCTTGAGTAGCGACATGGTACAGATGATGGCTCAATGTATTAAACTGTGCCGAGACTGCGCTGATATTTGTTCTCTTTGCGCTCGCTTCATGTCTCGCAACTCAGCACTCCATGCTCAAATGTGTGGTATATGTGCAGAAGCTTGCGATCGCTGTGCTGCTGAGTGTGAGAAACACGACAGCGACCACTGCAAACGCTGTGCCCAATCTTGTCGCCGCTGCGCTGAATCTTGTCGGCAGATGGCCACAGTAATGGCATAGGCTTGTAAGAGCGCGAAGTATTCACTAACTACAAATACTAACTAAAGTACAGAAAGTTCCTTCTTACTGAACAAGGCTGTTTCATTCCTTAAAAGACTTAAAATTATAAGTGTCTAGGGAGTGAAAGTAATGAGTGCAAATCTAATTGAATAACTGTGGCTTTCGTACATTCATTTGGACAAAGACATCCACTATGGTCGGTTTTGATCTTCATAATCATGGGAACTACTCGTTTTGTATGTTGGGTATCGTGCTTGGGTCAAAGTTCGTCGGGGAAAGCTTCCCCCGACAGCCTCTATACAACGTCATCGTTGTGTAAGGAATTGAAACATTATATAAAACAACCTTCTTTGATTAAAGCGATCGCGCTTGTTTTTACTGGTGGCCAAAAACAAGAGCTTTATTATTCCGGCTGCGCCGGAATTGATATTAATCATGAGGCGATACTCGTTCCGAGTCGCTACGCGATTGCTCTCGCCAGATGCTGAGTGCAAAAGAAAAACCCTTAATGACTGTGGCGACGATCAATATCATGATAATGAGCATGACTGTGGGAAACAATCATCGGATGTTCATGAACGTGAGTATGAGGTTCGCTTAAAGATATTGCCTCATCATGAATATGTTGATGATATTCATCGTGAACGTGCTTATGTTCGTGCAAAACCGGATAGTGTAGGTGTTCGTGGAGATGGGGTGCAAGAGTGATTTGCACTACTACCAACAAAGCCAAACCGATCAAACCACCGTAGAAAAATTCAACTTCCGTAAACTGACTTCCCAACCAACCCGCCAAAGGGTAAGATATCACCCACCACAAATGACTCCAAGCAAAATGAGCGCCGTAAACTCGCCCTTGGGCAACAGTAGGAATGCGGTCTGCAATTAAAGTTTGTGTAGGTAAGTTGACACAATTTTGTCCCATTCCTGCCAGCAGCCACAAAATCATTAAAAACGGTAGATTTGCGTAATTTACAGGTAACAAAGCAATACTGATAAGTCCCGCGCCAAACAACACAACTGTTGTTCGAGCAAAGCGTTGACCAACAGCACCAACAGCCACAGCACTAATTGTTGCCCCTATCCCAAAGGCAGCCATTACCCAACCGTACTGCACATTTCCTAGTTTGAGCGTACCTTGAACGTAGCCAACTGTATTAACTAAAATTTGTGCCCCAGCAATGGATGCAACTAACTGCATAAACAGCCCATAGCAAATGTAAACATCATTAAATAAGCTAGTCGTACCATTTTTGATATCGCGCCAAGTTCGACCGAGCGTACTTGATGATTGGCTTGACTCCACTCTTAATTGACCGGGCAGTGTTAAAATTAATATTCCTGCAATCAAAAAACTCAGCGCATCCAGAAAGAAAACTTGTCTTGCTCCAATCAGTGCTGCAACACTTCCAGCGATACCGGGACCAAGGACACCAAGTAACTGATAGGTAGCGCTAGAAAGTGCGATCGCTTGCGGATAATCATTCTGTCCCGTCACCAAGGGAATAGTGGCTTGGTAAGTTGGTGTAAAGAAGGCATTAAAAACATTTAAGGCAAATACCAGTATATATATCTGCCATACCTGCGTTACAAAGGGCAACAATCCCACAATTACCATACGAATAGCATGGGTTACTACCATGATTTTCTTACGGTCAAAACGGTCAGCAATTGCCCCTGCAAGGGGTGCAAGCAATACAAATGCCGTCACGCGCAGGGTAAAAGCAAAAGAAAGCACAACTGCGGATTGTTTTCCAGCCAATTCAAACGCGACCAAAGCCAGACCAACCCAAGTTAGTGCATCACCCAAAAGGCTTGTTGCTTGAGCCGCGTAAAGTCTAGCAAATACCGGGTTTCTTAAACTGCGAAATAAGGTAAAGGTATTCATTCCAAGGGGGATAATTCTAAAAATTTTGATATATAGTAGTTTAACAAATATGGGGGGAGGGGGGATATATTTTGACATTAATTTGATATTAAAGAATCAGGATGTCAGTTCACATTTGAGGTAGCGTCACAAAAAAACTGTAATTTCGCGCTCAAATTCCTCCGAAACCGAAAATTCCGGTTTTTTAAGTGCAGCCTGGATTTCTGCCACATTCTGATTACCAGAGAAATGAAAAGTTGCAGCAGAAACAATTAAAATTGCAGAATTAATAAACAACGCCAAAGTTGAAGAAAGGCAGAGGGCAGGAGGCAGCTATGCTGAAGGAGCAGTCGGATGGGGATTCAAACCCCAACCGATTGAATCCACCGTGTAGACGGTGGGGTTTTATACCCAGTTGGCTCCAGCCAGAAGGCTGAATCAAAGACATAATTTATACCTTCTGCCCTCTGCCCTCTGCCTTCTGCCTTCCGCCGAAGGCGGATAAAGCGACAGTCGAATCAATCGTGCAAAATTTAATTGCTTCCCAACGTTTTTCATTACTTGGTTCCCAATCGCGGGTTTGGACAATTGATGAGTGTAAATATAAATTATGCGGCATCACCGTTGCACCTAAGATACCAATAGCGATGTAGAGCATTTCTGGATTTTGTAAAATTTCTGGCTTGGGTATATATCCCTGTAAAATTCCTCCTAAATCTGGTTTAGAAAAAAGAATTTCTGCTCCAAAAGAAATACCTACAGTTGCTACTAGCAGAATCACCAAACCTTCCACATAACGAAAGCCTTTGCCTTGTAACAGTAGCAATATCAGCACATCGGTTGCTGTGATGCACACACCCCAAATTAGGGGAATATTGAAGAGAAGTTGCAGCGCGATCGCACTCCCCAATAACTCCGCTAAGTCACATGCAGCGATCGCTATCTCACACAACACCCATAAACAAAAGTTAACTTTGGGGCTAAAATATTCACGACTTGCCTGTGCTAAATCTCTCCCCGTTGCCACCCCCAACCGCACACACAGCGATTGCAGCAGTATCGCCATCAAATTTGACAGCAGAATCACCGTCAACAGGCTGTAGCCGAATTTAGCACCGCCAGCAATATCAGTCGCCCAGTTTCCAGGGTCCATATATCCCACTGATACCAGATATCCCGGTCCCGCATAAGCCAACATCTTTCGCCAAAAGCCTTTGCCACTAGGAACTCTAATACTGCGGTGAACCTAGCTTAAGCGAGGTCGGTTTTCAGGAGGAGTCATTGGTTTTACTCAAAATTATTTTCATTTTATTTTCAGAATTTATATTCTCATAGTTTTCTCATAATTACTGGAACTTGCCATAATATCAAATCCGTTAGCCTTGGAATGATGTGAAGAAGGCAGAAGGCAGCGTTAGCTGAAGGCAGAAGGGTGCAATATGGTAGCGGTCGCACACCACACCAATTGCAAGCCACCAAATCTCTGATTTGGTGGGGGACTTAAACCCTTGCTCACGCGCGGTCAAAAGAAGTTCGCTCTTGATAAAACCTTCTGCCTTCTGCCCTCGAACTTCTGCCTTTCTTGTTAAACTTTTCGATCAATAACTTTGCGATACTCTGCGTTCACCTACCATATAGGGAAGGCGAAACGGACAATGCGTTCGTCTGCATTCATCAAAATTTCATTTAAGTACAAGCGAATTCGACATAACTGCAATCACCTTGGCACATACATCATTACCAGAACACCCAAAAATACAATTCCTGCGCCAAGTAAATCCAACTTATCAGGGGCAAATCCATCTACTCTCCAACCCCAGAGAATTGAGAGGATAACAAAAATACCTCCGTAAGCTGCATAAGCCCGACCAAAGTTAGCAGGTTGTTTTGTTGCCACAAAGCCGTAAACTGTAAGTAGTAATGAGCCTTAACTTTAGCTAACCAAGGGCTTTTTCCTTCGCGCAACCACAACCAGACCAAGTAGCCTCCGCCAATTTCACAGAATCCGGCGATGACGAAGTAAAAAGCGAAGTAATTAATTGCATAAAGGCATTGACAAATGTGAAGCTATCGTAAACACAATAGTAGAATTGTGTAAAATGCGTTAATCTTTGGATACTAATTATTTCTGGTGTGTGTTAGCCATCAGAGATAGCACTGATAAAACATCGTCTTGAGAGGTCAAAAATGACAGCTTATTCTCCCCGTACTTCAGTTTGGAAAAAGACAGTAAGCATTACTCTGTCAAAGCCCATGCAGATATCGCTATTTCTAATGCTGAGTTCTTTAACTATTTGGACAGTTTTATTTTCTACCTATCCTGGAGTTCACGACAAAGCTCACGCGGTGCGTCACAGTACCGCGTTGGTTGCCTGTCACTAATTTTTTCAGCACAAATTTATTTTGGATTAAGTGTATTAAATTTAGCAGTGTGGGTTATGTACAGTTGTAACTCATCATTAATTTTATGAAGCTAAAAAATACACCTCCATTCATCATCAAAGCCCAAAAAGCACGGGAAGCAAAAATTTATATGCGAAAACACAGACTCTTTGGAGTCATCAGCGCTGTTTGCGTCATGCTTTCTATTCTCTATTCATTTAAAGGTGTATCCCAAACCCCTACATCAAAGGTACTATTAACAACGAATCCACCTTTAGAACGCATTCTTCCTTTTAGAGCGGCAACAACGAAACATCAAGAACCTGTCACCCTGACATTTCAAGCTTTAGATGCGGCAGGTAAGTCTATAAAAGATGCCAAAATTGGTTTAGAAATTCTCACCCCTAAGCGCACTCCCTTTTTGACAACAGATTTTCCGATTGTTGAAGAAACCAAATTGCTGAAGATGGAAACTGTTGTACGGGATGGAAAGTTGGAAATTCAGCAAATGTTACCAATTCGTGGGGAATATCAATTTAAGGTAAATGTTGCACCTTTGGCAGCTAATAGGTTTGCACCCTACGAACAAACATTGAGTCTAAGTGTACATGAGAACCCAGTGAAATTTAAGTATTTTGCTGCTGTTGCAGCGATTTTGCTCTTAGTGGGGCTATTAGGTGGTTTGGTGATTGGTGGACAACAGCAGTTAGAAGCTGGAGAAATTGCCCCGTATCGCGTGCGTCTGCTGTTGAGTGGATTGATTATTGTAGCGATCGCATCGCTTTTAGCAATTAATATTAGCGCAGAAATGGCAGAAGCTCACGGCAGTAATTCCGAACATTCCGCAGAGAAAGTTCTCCCTGCTACCTTGAACAGTCAAGGGTTAGAAGTTCGTTTAGAGGGAGATAAGGACGCAACTGTTGGTAAACTCGCTAACTATACCGTGCAAGTAAGCGATACTGCAACAAAACAACCTGTTAAAGATGTAGTATTGCAGGTGAAAGCGATCGCGTTGTCAGATAATTTACCAATGTTTGCTTTTAAAGCTATTCCCGATAGTAGTGGTAAATTAACTTGGCAAGAACAATTTTTCGATGGCGCACCCCATAATGTTGAAGTAGAAGTTACTCCTCAAGGTGGTTCTAATCGTCAGCTTCAACCTGTGAAAGTAGCCCAGGAAGTCGAAGTTAAAGGGATTGCACCACCGATTTATATCCGATTTATTAGCCTAGTTTATTTTACTGCTATTGTTGGTCTTGGTTTAGGAATTGGACTGTGGTTGCGACATGGTAAAACCCAACAAGCCGTGTAGAGTTGGCTAATCAGCGTTTTTTCATCAACCACACAGCGATTCCTAAGATTGCCAAACCTAAAATTATAGCTAGCGGCAATGTAAAAGTATTTCTCTCTCCATTTTCTTCCTTTTGTGTTGCGCTAGTTATTTTTTCTGGTGAAGATACTTTTGCTTTTGGTGTTGTTGCAGTTACACCCTGAGCTACCGTTACATCATACTTTAACTGAAACCCTCGGAAATCCCCTTCAACCTTGGGCTTACAGCCTAACTCCAATTGATAAAGCCCTGTATTCGGGAAAACAATATCAGCACCGGGAATACCCTGATATTTATCCACGTTAACCGCTTGGACAGTCGGTTGTAAAACTGGTGAATCGCTTGCTTTGCGAGGCTGGGAGTAAACAGCCATTTGACAATTCGCTTCTGCCAATGGCAAAATTTTTCCACCCTTGCGAGTCAATGCTACCCAAGCTCTCGCCTTTTCTCCCGCTTTCGGACTATGATTTGGTTCAATATGCCAAGTACCAGCCACATCCCCGGCTACCTGGATGTTGTGTGCCGTAGCCGGAGAGATTACAGAAGCGAAAATCACTATCCAGCCTAAGTTTTTACTGATACTTAATAGGTATGGCATGGGTTTTTCTAGAATTATCTTATTAGGCGATCGCCTGAGTCAAAAGACAATCGGTCACAGTTTTTTACTTCTTCTAAGAAAATTATTCATATCCTTTTTATTGTCAATTACCTTTCAATGTTCGCAAGCTATCTTGAATTAAGAAAATTGCACTTCAACCCAGCAGCATAGCCATAAACAAACTTGCTACAACATCGCTATATAACCAATACCAAAAATATATGAAAAAATCATCTTAAGTCATCATCTAGCTTATTAATACCTTTTTTAAATATTGCATAACTACAATAATTATGACTTGAATATACGTAAATAATTAAACATTTGAGTCCTCTAAACTTTCTGCTAAAGCGCGATAAAGATTGAGAATAGTACCGTCTGCCAAACTATAGAAAATCTTCCTCCCTTCGCGGCGATATTTGACAAGACGTATCACTTTTAATAACCGCAGTTGATGACAAACTGCGGATTCGCTCATTTTTGTCAGTGCAGCTAAATCGCAAACGCACAACTCCTGCGAAGCTAAAGCCGACACCAGACGCAAGCGATTTGCATCCGACAGTACCCCAAAAACTTCCGCCATGTGCTGCGCCTTATCCATTGGCAAAAGTTGCGCCATTGAAGTACGCACATTATCTAAATGTACCAGATGGGTGTCGCACTTTGGGGGTTGGGAGTTTTTAGACGAATCTAAATTTTGCTGGGAAGCTTGTTTTTTCATAGTTTTTAACTTGAGGTCAGCAATGATAATTATTCTTATTTTAGCAATCCATAACAATAATTGAATAAATATAATAGTTGAATTATTATTCAGATGTTGTATTAGAATGTATGGCAAGGTCTTATATAAACTTTTTCATTTACTGGCTATGAGTGAAAATTCTTCTCTCAAAACTCAGCAACTACAAGTTGCGGGTATGGATTGCGGAAGTTGCGCGAAGACGATTGAACTAGGTTTGCAGCAGTTAAAAGGAGTCACAGAAGCGTCAGTGAGCTTTGCTACAGGCAAAGTTAAAGTATCCTATGACGCGGCGCTTTTGAGTGAAAAAGCTGTTCATGACCAAATTAAAGCTTTAGGTTACACCGTTGAGCAAAGTCATGAGATAAATTCTCAAGTGCAGTATAAAGTTAATGACCATGACCACAAACATAGTCACGTTTATACTTCTGCTTGTGACAACAATCGTGACCACGACAACCATCATCAAGAAAACAACCACAACCGCGTTGACGTAATTTTTGCAAAAACTCTCCAAGCAAAAATTGGCGGGATGGATTGCGGGAATTGTGCAAAGACTGTGGAAGTTGGTTTGCGCCAACTTGATGGTGTTGCTGACGTGTCGGTGAACTTTACAACAGAACGGCTACAATTAGCCTACAATCCGCAGCAAATCCAGGAAGAAACAATTTATGAGCGAATCAAAGCTTTAGGTTACACGGTTGACCAACTTGATGAGATTAATCCTGAACACGATCATCACGAACACGCATCAAAAGCCCCCACACCAAAGCTGAAAGCCAACCCGTCAAATTGGAAATTCTGGATTGCTAATCGTCGGGGACAAAGCGTTATTTTTGCCGGGATTGGCTTAATTTTAGGCTTACTCGCTCAGTCTTTCAGCCTACCTATTTGGATAGGGCGGGCTTTTTACGGGATTGGAATTATTGTTGCAGGTTATCCAGTCGCACGGGCTGGTTTATTTGAGTTGCGCTTGCGTCGCGCAGACATGAATCTGTTAATGACCATTTCAGTGATTGGGGCGCTGATTTTGGGCGATTGGTTTGAAGGTGCGCTGGTTGTCTTTTTATTCTCTTTAGGGACAACGCTGCAAATTTTCAGCTTCGGTCGTACCCGCAATGCAATTCGCGCTTTGATGGATTTGACTCCACCAACTGCAACTATAAAACGCAACGGTCAGGAAGTGACAGTGGATGTCGAAAGCATTCAAATTGGGGAAATTTTGACAATTCGCCCCGGACAGCGTGTAGCTTTGGATGGTGTAGTTGTTTCTGGTAACAGCGCTATTGACCAATCTCCCATTACTGGCGAATCAATACCCGAAGATAAAGCGCCTGGTGATACCGTTTACGCAGGGACGTTGAATCAAGGGGGATTTTTGGAAGTAAAAGTTACCCATCGAGTCAGCGACACTACTGTAGCGAAGATTATTCATTTAGTTGAAGATGCTCAAGAAAGTCGCGCGACTTCACAGCAGTGGGTAGATAAATTTGCAACTATTTATACACCAATTGTAATTTTGATTGCCTTTGCGATCGCCTTAATTCCACCTTTGGTATTTGCTCAACCCTATGATGTTTGGCTGTATCGAGCGCTAGTGATGCTGGTAATCGGTTGTCCTTGCTCTTTAGTAATTTCCACTCCAGTTTCTATTGTCAGTGCCATTGGTGCAGCTACTCGTCAAGGAGTCTTATTTAAAGGCGGTCATGCGTTGGAAACAGCAGGACGTTTGAATACGCTTGCTTTTGATAAAACTGGTACAATTACACAGGGGTTACCCGTTGTCCAAAAGGTTTACAACTTCGGCGAAATCAGTTCAAACCAGATTTTTCAGATTGCAGCATCTTTAGAACAGCAATCAGAACATCCTTTAGGGAAAGCGATTGTAAGTAGTGCAAAAAATAAAGGAATCGATTTACAGACACCCTCTAACTTTAAATCATTCCCAGGACAAGGAATTAAAGCAACATTAAACAACCAAACTTACATAGTTGGCAACCGTCGTTTGTTTAAGCAGGTTGGGATTTCAATATCAAAAGAAGCCGAATCTTTGTTAGCGCAAATCGATCAACTCGGACAAACCCCTGTTTTGGTGGGAACCGAAAAAGAATTTTTGGGAGCAGTGGCACTGGCTGATGGTTTAAGGTTAGAAGCAACGGAAGCCATACACCAATTAAAGCAGGCTGGGTTAAAGCAGTTGGTAATGCTGACGGGAGATAGAAGTGCGATCGCACTTCAAATTGCTCAACAAGTTAATATTACTGAGTATCGTGCCGAGCTGTTGCCAGAAGATAAACTGACGGAAATTCAACAACTTCGCCGTACTGGTGTTGTCGGGATGGTGGGAGATGGTATAAATGATGCCCCAGCTTTGGCGGCGGCAGATATTAGCTTTGCGGTGGGTGGAATTGATATTGCACTGGAAACAGCAGATGTAGTGTTGGTAGGAAGTGACTTAAGACGGTTAGCTACGGCTGTTGATTTGAGTCGTCGTACTGTGTCGGTGATTCAGCAAAATGTCGTCTTTTCCCTGGTAACAAAAGGACTATTTTTATTGCTAGGGACTTTTGGTTTTGTGGGGTTAGCGGTTGCGGTTTTAGCAGATACGGGAAGTTCGCTGCTGGTGACAGCTAATGGGATGCGGTTATTTCGGGTTAGGGGGAAAAAGTAAATTAGGCAACGGACTAACGGATAAAAAGCCGGGACATAAAGCTCTATACAATGGATTTTCCCAACCCAATTGTAGCGATTCGAGCTTTCAAAACAGACATATTACTTTCATCAATGCTGAAATTAAAAACCATTACTCTCTCCGGATGGGGGTTATACTGACATACATAGTCTTCAACTACTTTTGAAACGCAAACAAGCTCAAATTGTGATAATAGTTGAGGATTTTGCTCAAGACCCTTTAATTCTATTGTTTGAAAACTTATATGAGAAATGCCAGCCTGCACTAGAATCCGTTTCATATCCTCGCTATCAGTTTCTGAACAACTAACAAGTAGTACCTTTGTGTTGCGAGGTTTTGATGAAATTTGTGTTAAAAGTTCTAGATCTGGCTTGATATTGATGGAAATTACTTCCTGTTCAGGAGCAGTTAATTGAATAACCTCCCATTGATGTTGCGCTGTAGTAATTACAAGGTCAGCAGCTAATATTTCTTGTAATGTGTTTGCCTTACTAGGATTTAGGTCTGACAAACGAAGAAATGATAAAGGAATTTTTATTTCTGATTTGATGGCTTCATATATATCTGCGCTCTGATGCGAACATCCGACAAATACTAACTTTAAGGAAGTAGAGGAATACCGATTTAACATCACTGCTTGTGCATAAGCGGCTCCAGCAAATTCAGATGCAGATAATCCGATTATTGCCGCAGCACTAAAAGCTTGACCTAGTAAATTATAGAATTGTTTGTTAGTAATAATATTTCGTACAACTTGGGTATTAGCGACGAAAGTTCCTTTACCTCTTTGGGCTATTAGATAGTCGTCAGATATTAAATCGTTATAGACTGCTGCAAGGGTATTGTGGTTGACACCTACTTGTTTGGCTAATTGAGTAACAGTTGGTAAAGCATCACCTGGCTGTAGCTCTCCCATAGCAATTAATAGTTTAATTTGTTCAGCAATCTGGGCATTAATTGTTATTGGCGCTGAGGGATTGACAACAATGGGAAGAAAATCCGGAACAGGCATTATCATCTATCTCGATAGGCAAAACTTATTGTACATATTTTCGGAAAATTATAATTAGATAAGTTAAATATTATAAAAAAAGCATTCAACAAAATGAGTATCTAGAAATTTACAAGTATTGGATACTTACAAGAAGTTACTGAACTTTCGAGCAGGTTATTTGCCAATCGTGATTCAGCAATACAAGAAAACATCCAGAGTCTTCCTACATATTTTTCTTCTAACCATTGCGGCTGCGAATTAAATCAAATATTCGACCATCCTTTAATTGAATAGTGTCATGAATCTCCAAATGCTGCTGCATATATATCTGCTGAACCAATGAAAAAAAAGCTTTTGGGATATTCAAATTCAGTAGACCGAAAACTTTTGCGATCGCTTTGGATGACAGTCTCAAAACCAGACTTTTACCGAAAAAACTGTATTTTTAAATACATTTTTTCCCAAATCTCTCTTGGAATAAATCATAAGTGAAGCTAATCAATAAACGGGTACGGAAACTTTGAATTCTCCTGCAATGCATATCATGTTGGAATATTTTTTCTAAAAAATATTCCAACGAAGCATCAGGCACATCCTAGAATTAATGTCAAAATTATAACTATAAATTGGCGTGTCATACGCCCCCTAACAAAGTCTGCTATCAATTCAAATCTTCATTCAATAGCAACAAGCAGTCATTTGAAATGAGCCGAAAATCATGAGTAATTTTTAAAACTTTTATATTTATAAGTGTCAATTTTCTACGTAAGGTGCAAGACAACTTCCTCCGAATACCTGATAGCCATCGCCAAATGCACAAATATTTGTTGAACGCAGGTGTTTATTGATAATGTGACTATGAGATTATTAAGTACGTTTGATGAATCGGGACTACTTCCAAGCACTGGACAAAGAGAAATTAGTGGAAGTAGCGCTTAATCTCCATAGTCTTGCAGTCAAGCAGTTAGAAAGATTAGAGCAAAATTCTCATGCGGAGTTCCAAACCCCCATCATCAGATAGTCCCTATCAAGCACAAACGTAACTTTTTACTCTCCCCCTCTCAACAAAAGTTAAGAAGCAGCAGGAATGGGTAGGGTAAAATACCCTTGGGGCAAGCTTACAGATGGCTAAATTCACTTTCGGATTTAGCTGTTTGAGCAATTATAAACTAATGTCTGCTAACGCAGACCAAGCAGATGATGATGCTTGGTCTGCTATGTACGTTTATCTGTTGCACTTTAACAAACCAATAAATCCAAATCGACCAACACAACATTATTTAGGGTTTACCAAAGACTTAGACGAACGCATTAGAGAACACAGAAAATGTTGCATGCGCTCGTTTAACCCAAGTTGCTTTGACTCGGAAAATCTCTTTCAAAGTTGCTGAGGTTTGTCGAGGCGATCGCTCGCTAGAAAAACAGCTAAAACGGCAGAAAAATCATCGTCGTTTTTGTCCCATAAAGTACAAGCCGTTTCTTTAAAAGAGAAAGAATTTAACATGAAAATTATACAAGTTAAATCTCTCCAAGAAATCGAACGAGATTGATTGCTCAACAATTAGGTTGGGTTAAATCCTCATTTGAGTCTGAATGCAGCCAGTTCACCCCTGGTGCTCAATGGAATTATAGCACTGACTGGTACACCATCAACATTGAACTTCTGTTTCCACTCTTATGTAGTGGAAGCTCTTGGAGAACAGGAGTAGATAGATAACCATTACCAATGGTGTGCAGAAAATGGCGGCGCACTGAGGTTCAGCAGTAATTGGGATGACACAGAACTGAATCTCAGAAAAAGACCCATGACAAGCGAAAGCCGGGAGGTAGCAATAAGTCTGGGGGTAAGAGAAAGGGAAAGATAAACTTAACTGTTGGTCAAGTTCCACTTGAACGAGTAGAAATGAAGGTTACAAACATAGGAACAGTCACCGTGGTTCCATAACTGATGATGGTAATGATTTTATAAGTTATTACCAGTTTTTATCAGGTTTTAAGTAGGTGTGCGAGCTATTTCCTGTTTTTCTCCGCGTCTTGATTCTCCTATGCTTTTGAGAGAGGGAATGATAGTCAAGCCCCCGCCGCGCCATAAAGATTTAGCGCAAAGTGGCGGTCGCATTGTTAAAGTTAAAGACGCAAGTGTTAATGTGGCTTTGAGGAATATGAAAACAATGCGTATGGAAGTTTATACCTAATAAACACTCGGAAATACCCTTACCTCACGTTGAGGAACTTTGTGCTGATGTTAAAGCAAGGATAGACCTTTTGTATGCTAAACCAGATTTACATCCAACTCATGCTCAGATGCTTAATATACTCAAGCAGCCTGTTTACCTTAATCCTGAAGAACTGGCAGTGTTAGAATTTTTTGAACAATATTATGCTGCTAGGAACGCTCTCGATACTCGTGATTTGCTGTTATTAGAATCACGTCAACAACCTAGCACTGACTGCCTCCGGCAGTACAGTGTGGGCTTGAGTGCGACTTAAGCTCCCGCTGTTTCTCTTTCGTACTGTTCTAGCAGTCGCCCTATACTCCGAGGTGATATGTCTGAAACAATTCCTTTACTTACTGCTTCGGTGGCAATCAGCTCATTATACGCATGCCGCGAGCGATCGCCTCTTTCTCTCCTGGTACCAATTTCAATGATTTTGTTTATTTGGGGCTGTTTACACTTTTTAGGCCTACCCATTCCTGCCCCTAGTGTTTCTTCAATTTTTTCAATGGCTTCAACCCAAGATTCCGCTACAGTAGTATGTGAATTCCACGCTTTTCTCCATTTCACTACCGAGCTGGGGCTGATCCCCATTTCTCTGCTTATTTTTGCAGTGGTTTCTTCTGCTTGCGATCTCAGCAGCACTTGTGCCTTAGTGGCAACTAGCTTATTACCCGTTGTTAGTACGTGTACAAGGGCTTTTTTCTCTATATCTGTTATTTTTACTGAAGTAGCTTTAGGACCTGGCATCTTTTATCTACTTCCCATCCTTACGAACTTTTGCCAAAAAATTATTTACGTGTTATAGTCTTTTCATATAAATATTCTCTCACTCCTTAAGACCTTGTTGCAGCAAGGTCTTAAGGGACAAAACAATCCAACCTGTTACGAGCAGGCTGGACAGATGCTTCTTGAGTTTTTTCATTGAGTCAATCATAACATGAATTTACCTCTCTATACACGTCTATCTTTTGATAGATGTCTTATATCCCCCAATTGGTACTTTGCAGATTCATTAATCATACTTAACTTTTTCAATGTAATTGTATATACATTTACACCAAAGTTTACTTATTTCCATAGGGTACATACAATAAACCTGTGGTCTTAAAGAAACTTAAGAATTTAGGCATTTGGGTCAAATTTAATTTCCTAAATGCTTTTTTGGTATGGGTTTGAGCATTTTGAGGACAAGTTATTCAAGGCAGTGAGAGTTTAGTTGTGTTCGATATATGCCTTTAAAGATGTCCGAGTGTAAATATGTACTATTCAGACCATCAGCAAGTTGTTTATCTTCCCCCAGATCAACTAGTTGTTCATCCAAGGTTAATAGAAATTTACGGTGAAAATGAGAATCGTCCTCTATTGTCATCGAGTATCCGGCGTGAGATGAGGATTATTGTTCCTCTACAGGTTTCAGCGCGTACAGGTGTAAATGTAGTACTTTCGGGTAAGTGTCGGTTGCAGATAGCCAAACAACTTGGTTTTGCGACTGTTCCAGTATCTTTTGGTGAATATTCAAGCTCAGAAGAGGAGCTGAACGCTCTATACGATTTGAATATTCATCGAGAAGAAAAAACCCACTTCCAAAAGTTTCAGGAGGGTACTTACTGGGAACCCAAGCTTAAGCTCAAGGCCAAAGAGCGACAACAGGAAAATGCTCGTCGGCTAAACGAGCGCAAGCAATCAACGAAGTATTCAAATTTGAATACTTCGTTAACTGATAATAATTATCAACAAGCAGAATTGCCAGTCATAAAAGATGTGGCGGGGAAAGTAAAGCTCAGTGTTGGTAGTTACCACAAAGGCAAAAAAGTATATGAGTTTATTTCTCAATTAACAGAACAAGGCAAACTACGTTCGGCAGAAGCGTTGCGACAGGAACTTAACCGTTCTATTGACGCGGCTTACAAATTTATATGTGACGATAGTCGGGACAAGGTATTAAATGTGATTGAGAGCAGTGAGGTAAATACTATTCGAGAAGGTTTAGGACTTGTGCGTACAGGTTCTCGTAACCCATTTAGAAAGTTTGAAGTTGGGCAGGTTTACCAATTTAAGAAGGAACAACGATCGGGTTTAGAAAGGTCTGGTCGAGTGATTAAAATTACTAACGAGTTTATTGAGTTTGGTTTTCGGAATTTTAAAAATAACTATTTGGAGACTATGAGTCTTAGGCCTCAGAACGTTGATGCCACATTACAGGAGGAGCCTTCAATGCAAGAGAGAGAGCGAATATTTCGGTTATTAGAAAAACTTGGGTCAATTTACCCCGTGCAAGTCTCGCTAACCCAAATGCTGAATTTTCCTCATTTGACACTGGAAGAGGAGCGGTATTTGACATTTCTGGAAATCGGCAAGCTTGAAGAGATGATTGACCAGCGCAAAATTGAATTTGGAATTCAAGCTAGAAATGAAAACACTGGGGATTTTCGTGCTGCATAGGATCATGATAAAATATATCCCCACCTCCCGTAATAATCCTTGTCCTGTTTGTGGTGATACTAGCAGGCGCTGCCGTCACTTAAGCGATAGTCCTGACACCGTGTTGTGCATGACCGCGACGGATGCGAATGGCGCACCTCTTGGTTGGCAGTTTCTCAAACTTACCAGTAATGGTTTGTGGGGAATAGTACGGCGCGACTTAGGAGATATAGATGAAACTTCTCGTCGGGAGTGGGCAGAACGTTGGCGGAGTATGCGTATTGAACGCCTGCAACAAGAAAAAGCTCATCATGCTGCCAGCCTTTGTGAAGGCGATCGCGATACGCAAATTCGAGATATTCTTGGGCAACTAGGGTTATCTTCCCACCACCAAGAGGATTTGAAGCGTCGAGGATTAAATGATGAGTTAATAGCCGTCGGTTTGTTTAAATCGGTTGAGCAATGGCAAAAACTCGATCTTGAGGTTTCGTATAGATTAGCGGGTGTTGCCCTTGGTGGACGGTCATTAATTACTCCCCAGTCAGGTTATCTATGCCCGGTGTGGAATCCTCTTGGACAAATTGTTGGTTGGCAGTTGCGAGTTGATAACGATTCACTTGAAGATGTTCCCAAGTACTTATGGGCGACTTCGCGCACACGTAAACGCCCTCAGGGTGCAACTGTTCACCTGAAGAACGGCGAATTGCCCCTTACGTTTTGTACTCCTGCTAACGATGTACATCCCTTCACTCAATATATTGGAATTGCCGAGGGTATTCTTAAGCCCTGGATTATCGCCCAATTGCGAACCCAAATAACTATTGGTGCGGCTGGTGGTAACTTTGCGGGTAGTCCTGAAACTCTTAAAAGGTATCTTACTGCTGCAAAGGAGAGGTTGGGTGGTACTCAAGATGTGCTTTTATGGGCGGATGCGGGTGCGATCGCAAATAAAAATGTCATGCGTCAGTACCGCCGTACTTATGAGTTAGTTACCCGGTGGGGTTACACTTTACGAGTTGCTTGGTACGGACAGCTTGATAAATCTTGTGCTGACCCCGATGAGTATACTGGTGAGTACGAGTTGCTCGACTATGCGCAGTTTGAGAGTTTATCGCGCAATCCCCTTCGGCTTTGGGATGATGTTACTTATCAGTTAAATAAAATTAAGCGTCTTTTACCTCCAGGGCGCGGGTTTGCGCGACGGGTGAGACGAAGAGTCCAACGTTCGGCTCCACAGGCGATATTGGTATATACCCCAACAGATTTACCTACCCCCGAGCAGTATAAAAAATTGGGCTGTCCTAAGATTATTTATTTGGGTGACGAAAGAGTAAGTATTTGGAAAGAAGCTGTCGAATTGGGCTGGCAGCATATCTTGGATAAATCTGCACCGGGGTTAGGGAAATCTCACACCGCCGGGAGCATGACGGCAAAAGAATTTGAAAGTCGCCAGTTGTGGTATCTTGCCTGCGATCATCGCAATCCGACTACTTTAACAGTTGAAACTAACTTTGTTGATTTACACCCTCGGCATAGTGGGTTTGCTCGTGATACTACTCGACTGACACCGCTTGGACAACCTTTTTTGGTTCATCCAAATAGCTTAGAAGATTTTGCTACCACTCCTGGTAACTGTCACCGTGCGAGTATGTTCCGTATGTTCGCCGCGAAAAATATTAACTGCATTGAAGAATCATCCAACCCGATTTGTCTTAGCTGCCACAAAAATAATGCTTGCCGCAATAGTATAGGACTAGGATTTGGTTATCGTAAACAACGACATTCTGTCCTTCAATACCCTCAAGTAAGAGCGCATCCAGACAGTCTTCCTTCTCCAGAAGATTACAAATTTTCTGATTGTGGAATTTTTTGGGATGAGGCTTCACAGATAATGCGATGCAAAGACAAAATCTCAGTTACCATAAGCGATTTTAATCAAACGGTGGGGGAATTATCCCTAGTAGCGCCATCCTTGTATGAGAAATTGAAAACAATTTTTGAGCTGTTGCGCTTAAAGTTGTGGGGTGATACTTACGGTCAAGGTTCTGTATCTAAGAGTGATACTCTCCCACCCGAGCCTACTCGTTATGGCTATAACGATACTACCATTCGCCAACTACTGGGTACGCCACCAGATGATTTAACTGATATTATCAATCAATTGGTAGTCAAACTTTCCCCCAACTTGAAGTTTTTAGCCCAAGGTGCGGATAGTGTAGATGCGAGTGTTCGTACCAAAGCAGAACGTGCTACTTTTAGGCGAATAAATAAACTATTGCGCTCTACTGCGAATCTCGAGATTAAACAAGCTCTTGAGGTAGTACCTCTTAATTGGTTAGTCCCACTGTTAGAAGTTTGGGGAAGGTATTTTCGTGGGGCAATGCATTTTGATAAAGGTGTACTGGTAATTCACCAGGAGGATACACGTCATCGGGATGTGGCGAAAGCCGCACGGTACAATATTTATTTGGACGGTACCTTAGATGTGCGGTATCTTGCTCTCAAGTTGGGTGTGGAAGTTGAGGATGTTCTTGTAATTGAGCAGGTTACTCCTCAATATGAAAATTTAACGGTGGTGCAAATCACCGACATGGGTGTTTTGGGACGCGATCGCCGCGAGTCGATGCACCAACGTCTGGCCGCACTGCGATCCCAAATCGAAAAGTTATCACCGGGAGTAGCATTTATCGAACGCAAGAGCTACGCTCAACCGGGAGATGGATATCACTTTCGGGATGGTAGGGGAGTTAACCGTTTTGCGGGTGCGACTGCTGTTGCTTCCGTTGGCATACCATACCCAAATATTGGACAGTTGGCAGCCGAGTACCAAGTATTGACTGGCGTCGTGCCGGATATATCAGTTGAGGAATCCCCCTTAAGAGAAGAAAACCTGGCGGCGGCAAAGTTCCCTGACATTGACTTCCAAGAATTTGTTGATGGTTTAGTTAGTGCTGAAATTCTCCAAGAAGTCGGTCGTTTACGATCGCACCTGCGTCCTAAAGAGAAATTAATCTATTACTTTGTTGGGGATTTTGATGTGAGGTTCCTGCAAGAGGAATTACCAGGGTGCAAGTTTCAAAGGGTGCGGGCAATTGAGATAGATTGGCGGGCTGCCCCCTGTTGTGAACAAACCAAATTTGCTTTAATCAAGGCGATTGGCAAACATATATTATCGGGGAATGAAAAACCGACGCAGCAGGATGTCGTTAATGAAATTGCGGCGGTGTTACCGAAAGAGAAGGTAATCAAACAGCCTCGGGTAAGCCAGATTGCAGCTGGGATAATTATCGGAGGATGGGCTAAACTGCTTGGAGCGGTAGCATCCATACTCGCTTCATTGCTGGAGTCTAATTCTATTCCAGACGTTGATGACGATCAAGCTTGGGTTGACTTGGTGTACTTACCCTTGGTAGCTCAAGAAACACCGCTTTTACCTGTTGTTAACTTAGTCCAGACAGCCTCTATCGTTGGTAATTGCTTCAAAGTGATACTCCAGCACGTTGCATTTAATGTGCGAAAGGCTCTGCTGCTGCCCCAGAGGCAATCGCAATTGTTAGAACGCGCCTTTAGTATCATGGCACATATTATTACGGGTATGGCGTGGATAATTGAGCAGTTTACTTCTTTATTAGATGATAGTTCTTAAATCAATCGCTAATCGTACTCAGTCTGAGCTTATTTTTTCAGATGCAACCTATTGGTTGAATCTGGCAATACGGATTGCATATTAACTCAAAATTTAGCTATATTAAGGTATTTTCAACCCAGCAGTTCGCATGAGAACTGAAAATTTCCTACCAAACTTTATAAAGTTAAATTCTCCGTTTCTGCCTCCCGTATGAGAGCTTGAATGTAAGTAAGCTGTTGTGCATTAATAATACACAACTTATCAGGGATGCTAGGGGTTCAAGTGAAGTGGGTTGGGGAAGAGGTTGCTGTGGGCAGTTTTCCCTAACCACTTCGCACTTCTTGTTGGGAACTTCCGCACGAATTGTGGCTCAATTTATAGATGCACTTGTAGGGCGGCGCACCCGTTAAGTGGAACCATTGCGTTGGGGAGTGCTAACCATGTGGGAGAGTTAGCTCGCTCTTACGTTGACTGGTTTTAGGCAATGCCCTCAACTCTTGCAACTGGTGTGCAACTGTCTGTTGAGATGAACTTGTCGAGTTCCCTTTAGGAAGGCTTCTGCCATACAACTAACTGTTGGGAAAATAGGACATGGGGAAAGAATAATTTTTCTACTAGTTGACAAAATGTAGCGTTATTAAATGTGTGACAGCCAACTAAGAATTTCATCCTTTTTCACTTAATATTTTACTCTCTACAATTTTTAAGCTTTGTACAAATTGACATTTTAAAACATAACCATTGCTGGCTTAAAATTATTAGTTTTGTATTTATATATATATAACTAAATTAATACAATAAAACGTTTACAGAAAAAAACAAGAGATTATAAACTTATTTGTTATTTGTGAAATGGCAACACGAAATCACAACTGGCAAAGTACGTGTATTTTTTATAGATGGCTGTCATTTTCTTTGGGGCAATATTTGTAGTTATGTCTTTTGTTGTTGATTACTTAAAATAAAAGCCAGTGCCCAAACACTGGCGTACACCAATTTATATTTATGAATGTTCGCATGATTTTGAAATGTCAAGCTCCTGTATACTTTGTTAATGTTCGGATCCTTTTAGTCTCAACTCCATTTAGTTTTCAAGCGGTGGTAAATAACTTGAAGAACTATCTTGCTTTAGAAATATAACTTGAGTTATTAATTTAATCAGAATTTTGTTAGTTTTCATATCTTGTCTAGTTGTGCATACTGGAAATTGATTCTAATAAAACCAAATGCACTAATGATTAAAAGATGGATAATTTATGGTCGTTGCAGGTAGTTAAATTTGAGCAAAACTCAATTAGGCTGCTGAACATTGATACTGGAGTTGAGTTTTTTGCAGAAGACATATTCGTGCTTGTTTGTCCTGTGGCAAGTGTTTTAGATATAGCTACCTATATTGCAGACTTGCCACCAAAACTTCGGCGAAGGCGATACGTACAATCTGAAAATAATGAAATACGGGAAGTTGATACTTTATGCTGGTTGGCTCTTAAGTATGTTTTTAATATATTTGCTTATCAGCGTCAACGTGAATTTGTTCGCTGGTTGCGTAAGGATATTGCTAAGAAGTTTGGTGATAGACAAAAGTGTAATCTAGTTAAATCAAAGTCTGCTACACACTCCTCGGGCTTAGAATTAGTAGTAACCAAGCTTAATTCTTTACACTGGTTTAATTCAGTTAATAATACTCAGCTTGATGCGCTTTCTACAATGTATTTGCAGTCTGAGTTTTCATTTTTTAGCGCACCGCCTATGTTATTACCAGCTATTAAGATGTATTTAGATAATACAAATTTAAGCAGTAACTTTGATAAGTCGATTACACAAACTACTTATTTGAATTTTTTGTATAAAAAAGTTGACATACCGCAATTGACGGCAACTGTTGAAGTTAATTTGCTCAATCAATTATCGCGTAAATGTTATCTAAGCTGTTGTCAACTAATTATGGAAAATGAAAATATCTCATATTACGATTTGTATCAATCCTTCGTAAGTAATGCTAATGATTTGCTTTTAGCTCAGGAACTCGATGTAACGATAGTTTTTCATTATTCAGCCAAAGCTTTACCATTTTCTATTTGTAATGTCCTAAAAGGAGGGATTTTTTTACAAGCTTTAGAGTTGTGTGGTACACATCAAATTTTTTATATTCAAGCAGTTCTTAATTTGAAATTAGCTTATCTTACTTGGTTGATTAAATTGGCAAATAAAATACTTGTGTTCGTTTAACTTATAAACAACTAACATAAAACCAAAGTTCTTATCTGGCTTTTTTGAGGATAGTTATGTCTGTTAGTAGAAACAAAACTGATAAAAGGAATAAAAAAATGTCTAAGGCAAATAATACAAATAATAATCCAGATTATCAAAATAATCATGATAGCACTTCTCAGAATCGATTGGTAATTGTTACTGGTGATAAAGGTGGGGTAGGTAAAAGTACATTCTCTAGGGGATTGTTACAGCTATACCTTAATAAAAATCTTCCCTGCATTGCTTATGATGCCGATAAGAGGAATCCTCAATTAAATCGTTACTTTAAGACTTCATATGAGGGTAGAGTTCGGTTTTTAGACATTTTTACACGCGGTGGAACCGATCTACTCTTAACTGATTTAGAGTCTAATCCTTTTCCAATTGTCCTTTTAGACTTGCCTGCTCAATCTGGTGAGTTCATGGAGAATTTTTTCAAAGAAATAGCATTTTTTGAAATGCTAGCAGATTTAGATTATCGGGCGACAATGGTATCTGTGATTAGCCGTGTACTTGACTCTGTTAATGTTTTAGAAAAACTGTACAAATTGTGTAAAAACCAAGTTGATTATGTGGTAGTCAAAAATCTATTTCATGGTGAAGAAAAAAGCTTTGAGCGTTATAATGATTGGTCTTTACGTAAAAAAATGCTTTCTGAAGGGTTAGTTGAAATTGCTATGCCCGATCTATTTTACAAGCCGTATGATTTTATGGATCGCTATAGTTTGGCTTTTAGTGATGTGTATACCCATCCTAAATCAAATATTGTTTTTAAGGGAAGAGTTAAATCTTGGAGCGAAGATTTTGAGAAACGTGTAAAACCAGCAGCTAACCTTTTAGCCCTTGATAAATCACCATTAGATGCAAATGAAGTAAAAGAACTAGAAAAATCTACTATAGAGATCCTAAATGATTCGTAAACATGACTGTTTTGACCACTGACTGCTGAACGCCCTTCTCAATCGCGGAGATGCTGCGCGAACGGCTTGGTGCAGTCGCAAAGCGAGCCACCTGGAGTATCCCCCCGGCAGACTTTGCGCTCCCGGCACGGGTTTCCCGCCTGCAACGCTGCTTCACCAGACACCGTGAGAGTGGGATCGCCGTCATTCGTGCTGGCTCCCGTTGACTGTCAACTGTTAACAGTTAACGGAACAAACGATATGTTCATAACTCAAATAGGACTGCTATAGTTAAATGAATTATGCTTAGAAAGCGAGTTGTAATTACAATTGGTGATGCTCGTGTTGGTAAATCTACAACTTCTAGATTACTGGTTGAATTGTATCTCAAGCACAATTTAAATATGCGAGTTTATTATCATGGTCATCGTAACAAATTGGATATTTATGCACAAAAAAACTTGAAGATTTGTTATTTAGGTTTTTCCCAAGGAGATTCAGATCAATTGTTGGTAGACTTGGAAATATTCTGTAACACAACAGATGTTCTTTTAACTGATATGCCAGGGCAAAATTTTCCCGAATTCAAGGTCTTTGAAAAAAGTGTGTTTTTCTTATAAAATTTAAATGCTTTGGGGTATCGTGTTACTTTTTTACATCCCTTGTCAAATCGAAAGGATTGTATTGAATATTTACGAGAGTTGTATCAGTATTTTGGCAATCAAGCGGATTACGTTGTTTTAAAAAATTACTATTTCGGTAAAAATTTTAAGTATTATGACGGCGGGGAAGTGCAGAAGGAAATTAATGCTCTTAAGGGAATAGAGTTAGTTTTAGGTAAACTAAGCGATAATATTTATCAAGAATTAGAAGATAGTAAATTACCTTATAGTGAAGCTATTCAACCAACTTATTCTATTAATGTTATTAACCGTTCAATTATATTTAACTGGATGAATAAGTTTCACTCCCTTGCTTCTACTAATGAAACGGCTGCTAGTTATTTGGGATTGACTATGAGTCGCGTGGAGCTATCACCCGAACAAAAAGTTTTTTAAACTACTAACTGGAGTTTAGACTAAAAGTCGGCGCTCACTCCTCTAAGAGTTCAAAACTACTAAAAAGCCGAAGTTGAGTACAGGTATAAAAAAGTGAAGGTGAGTCTGTGGTTGTTGCAGGCATCCTGGCAA
>JAESGF010000251.1_pt1 | contig 26510 bp, 31 predicted proteins | sample 9269621 | NCBI WGS metagenome assembly JAESGF01 (sample SAMN14515066, study PRJNA621663) | algae metagenome | isolation source: Tolypothrix carrinoi HA7290-LM1 and co-occurring heterotrophs from dry rock... | place: USA: Makauwahi cave, Kauai, Hawaii | collected 2011-01-06
CCATCGCCGATGTCCGCATTCGTCGCGCGCCGAGGCTGACCCGTCGCACGGCTGCTTCCCCGGGTTCCCGATCGGGAACCCAACGGCTCCGCTTGTCTTTTGATCGCCCGGAGGCGCCGCATCTGGTCTGCGGCGGCTCAGGAATTCGGAGCGATCGAGATGGCCATCATCACGGGCACGGCCAACGACGACCGGTTGGACGGCGGCGCGGACGCCGACCTGCTGACGGGCGCGGCCGGCAATGACACGCTTTCCGGCCTCGGCGGCGGCGACGAGCTGGTTGGCGGCGCAGGCGACGACATCCTCGACGGCGGCGCGGGCGAGGACCGTCTGAAGCCCGGCGACGGCGCCAACATCCTGGACGGCGGCGACGGCTTCGACACCGTCGACTACTCGGACCTGACGGTGGCCATCGGCGTCGACCTTTACACCGGCGCCTGGCGCGACGCGGGCCAGCTGGTCGACCATTACAAGAGCATCGAGAACGCTTTCGGCTCAGGCTTCAACGACACCCTGCTGGGCGACTGGCGCGACAACATCCTGATGGGCGGCGCGGGCGACGATCGCCTCGACGGCCGTGAGGGCCAGGACTTCCTGCGCGGCGAGGCCGGGAACGACAGCCTGTTCGGCGGCGACGCGTTCGACGACCTGCACGGCAACACCGGCGACGACACCGTCGACGGCGGCCTGGGCGGCGACTGGGTGGTGGGCGGCCAGGGCCATGACCGGTTGATCGGCGGAGACGACGCCTCGGCCGACGTCCTGTACGGCAACCTCGGGAACGACACCGGCTACGGCGGCGGCGGCGACGACTGGATCCGCGGCGGCCAGGGCTCCGACCTGCTGTTCGGAGGCGCGGGCGCCGACTTGATCTGGGGCGATCGCGGCGACGATACGATCGAGGGCGGCTCGGGCGCCGACACCTTCCACGTCTTCGGCGAGGCCGGGATCGACCGCATCGTCGACTTCAACGTCGGCGAAGGCGACCGCGTCCGCGTGGAGGCCGGCTACGCCTGGACCACGGCCCAGGTCGGCGTCGACGTGGTGGTCAGCGTCAGCGGCGGAGCGACCGTCACCCTGGTCGGCGTCACGCTCTCGGCGCTCGGCGACGGCTGGATCGTCGGCGGCTAGCGCGCCTGGCGGCCGCGCGCCTTGCTCACCTCGAAGCTCTGGGTCACCAGCTCGGCGCGGCCGAAGATGGTCATGAAGGCGATGTCGGCGGCGTCCGCGCCACTGGCGATCCGCACCAGCCCCTCCACCGGCGCCTTGCGCGTGGCGTCGGCCAGACGCCAGCGGCCGCCGACGAAGACCTCGATCACCGCGTGCAGATCGGCGGGCCGGAGCTTCCAGGCGTAGGCGCTGACCGCCCGCGCCGGGATGTCGGCCGCCCGGCACAGGCTGATCGCCAGGTGGGCGAAGTCGCGGCACACGCCCGCGCGCGCCGCAAAGGTGTCCTCTGAAGTCGTCGCCGAATTGCTGACGCCCGCCTCGTAGTCCACGTGGCTGCAGATCCAGTCGAGGATGGCGTCCACCTTGTCGCCACCGCTGAGCTTCCCGAACTGGCGCTCCACGAACCGTTCAAAGCGGTCGGAAGGGCAGTAGCGGCTGGGCCGCAGGTAGCGCAGCGCCTCGGCCGGGAGTTCGCGGATCGGCGAGGCGGCCGCGCCGGCTAGGCGGTGATCGCGGGCCGCCACTTCCACCGTCGCGTCATAGGCGATGTCCACCCGCCCGTGCGCCTGGACCACCGCCCGCCGTTCGCCCGTCAAGCTGTCGTCCAGGCGGACGATCGCGCCGTCGGGCGTCATCGTCAGGGTCTCGGCATGCACCGCCTGGTCCGGGCCGCGGGCCGCCTCGATCAGCAGCAGCGTCTCGCAGGGCTCGGCGAAGTCGTAGGTCAGCCGGGCGGAGACATCGAGCCACATGGCCTTACGCGGCCTCGGCCTGCGGGGGCTGCGCCTCTTCGGCTTCGGCGCGCACAGGCGCCGGCGCGGCGATGCAGCCCACATGCTTCACACCCCGCCAGACGTCCCAGGCCGCGGCGCCGGGCAGGATCAGCGCCCGCTTCATCGCCACGGCGTCGTCATAGGCGCTGACCGGCACGGCCTCGCCACGGCGGCCGTCCGGCGTGATCGGAACGAACTGGTACTTCGGCAATGTCGAGCCTCCCCGGCGCCTGCCAAACCCGCGCCTACGGCTAAGGTTCCGCCAACGCCGATATCGGCATGAAAACGGGCGGCCCCGTCGCCGGAGCCGCCCGTCTTCAGGTGAGGCGCCGAACGCCTAGTTGGTCTTGCCGCCAGAGGAGCTTCCGGTGGACGAGCTCGAGCTGCTTCCGGTCGAGCCGGCGGTCGTGCCGCTGACCGAGTTCTGGCCGGCGAGGCCGTGCTGGCCCGCGGCCGGGGACGTGCCTTCCAGCGAGTAGCTGGAGGTCCCCGAGCCCGTCGAACCGCTCGAACCGGTCTGGGCCTGGACGCGCAGGCTGTTCTGCACGTGCTTCACGCCCGACACCTGCTCGGCCAGGTCCTCGGCGCGGCGCTTGTCCTCACGGCTCGTCACGGTGCCGGTGAGCGTGACCTCGCACTTGTCCACCGCGACGTCGATCTCGGAGGCGTCCAGCCAGGCGTCGTCGGCCAGCCGGTCGTTTACGTCCTCGCGGATGCGGTCGTCCGAGCGGGTGTAGTTCTTCGGGCCCTTGCCGCGGTGCTGGCCCATGCCCATCGAACCGAACATGCGCCGCATGCCGCCCGGCTCGTCGCCGTCGGCCACGCGCCGGACTTCCTCGTTCGGGTCGCCGAACTGCTGAGAGCCGCCCTGGCCGCCCTGGCCGTAACGCGACTGGCCGTAGCCGCCCTGATCCTGTCCGGACCGGCCCTGGCCGTAGGACTGACCGCCGCCGTAGCCGCCGCGCTCATGGCCGCCGAAGCTGCGCTCGCCCCAGGGCTGCTGGCCGAAGCTCTGGCCGGGCTGGGTGTGGCTTTCGCCCGAGCCATAGCTCTGGCCGGGATGGCCGGCGCCGCCGTAGCCCTGGCCGTAGCTCTGACCGCCATACCCCTGGCCCGAACGGGCGTAGCCCGACGTGCCCTGGCTCTGCCGCTCGCCGGAGCCGTAGCCCTGGCCGGTGCCGCCTTGTCCATAGCTCTGCCGGCCGGCGCCGCCCCCGCCGAAGCTCCGCGACTCGCGGTCCCCGCCTTGGCCGCCGTAGCCGCGGTAATTCCGGTCGCTGTCCTCCCAATCGCGGGTGCGATCGTCGCTCTCGAAGCGACGCATATCGCGATCGTTCCTGTTCCACTCGCTCATGGCGCGTTCCTTCCTTGAGTTGGGGGACGCTCCGAACGCCGGAGCGTGGCCTGCCAACCCGGCGAAGGCGCGATCGTTCCTACGCTGGCGCTTGGTCCGCGGTCGCGTGCGGTCGCGTCCTCCGGTGCACTACGTAAGGAGACGTCCCGAATTTCGCGGCGTCGGGGCGGGGCGTACCTCTTGGCCAACACCGAACGACATCCAGCCAGGAGTAACCCCGATGACCGCTCCCGCCGCCCTCCCGGGCCAGGCCCCCGCCGCCGCGCTCGAGACCGTCGACCTCACCGTCCATCACCAGCCGAAGGGCGCGTCCGACCGCATCGCCTACGGCTTCGTCAAAGCGCTGCGCTTCTTCGCCGACACGTTCTTTGCCAAGCGCTACGGCCACCGCGCCGTGGTCCTGGAGACCGTGGCCGCCGTGCCCGGCATGGTGGGGGCGACCCTCAACCACCTGAAGTGCCTGCGCCGCATGGAAGACGACCGCGGCTGGATCAAGACCTTGATGGACGAGGCCGAGAACGAGCGCATGCACCTGATGACCTTCATCGAGGTCTGCAAGCCGACCCTGTTCGAGCGCTTCGTGGTCGTCGCCGTCCAGTGGGTGTTCTACCTGTTCTTCTTCGGCCTCTACCTGCTGAGCAGCAAGACGGCGCACCGGGTCGTCGGCTACTTCGAGGAAGAGGCGGTGATCAGCTACACCCACTACCTCGCCGAGATCGACGAGGGCCGCAGCGAGAACGTCGCCGCGCCGCAGATCGCGCTCACCTACTGGAACCTGCCGGCCGACGCCCGCCTGCGTGACGTGGTCGAGGTGGTCCGCGCCGACGAGGCTCACCACCGGGACGTGAACCACGGCTTCGCCAACGAACTCGCCGGCGGCCCCGTCGCCGAGCCCGTCCCCGCCGCCTGGCCGCACGAAGAACTGCTCCCGACTTGGAAGCGGGCGGCCTAAGCGAAAGCCGCGCCTGAGCCGAAGCCCGCGTCCGCCTCACGGACGCGGGCTTTCGCCTGTCACGTTCGGGGCGCTACAACGGCGTCCATGGCCCTCTCCGCGTTCCTGAACACCTTCGCCGGCAATCCCCTGGACCGCGCCAGCGACCGCCGGCCCGACACCGCCTGGATCGCCTCGCATCTCGGCTCGGCGGAATCGCTGGCCCTGGCCATGTGGAACGGCCGACCGCTGGTCGAGAAGGGCGAGGCCGGCCAAGGGGGCGTCGGGGGCGTCCAGATCGCCTACCTGCCCGCCCGCCTGGCCGGCGAACTGGCCGGCGGCCCCGAGCGGCTGCTCTTCCTGGGGCTCTGGAAGGAGACCGCCGTCTTCGCCGTCGACCTGGAGGGCCAGGCCGATCCGATCGAGGGACCGCTCCAGGGCCTCGGCGTCTTCCAGGACCTGCGCCAGATCGCCCTGCAGCTGACGCCGGCCGAAGCCGGCATCTGCGCCACCGCCAAGGCGATGTTCGAATGGCGCCGCCGGCACCGCCGCTGCTCGGTCTGCGGCGAGCCCACCCAGCCCAAGGACGGGGGCTGGAAGCGCCAGTGCCCCGCGTGCGAGGCCGAGCACTTCCCGCGGACCGACCCGGTCGTGATCATGCTGCCGGTTCACGGCGACCGCTGCATGCTGGGCCGCCAGGAGCTGTGGCCCAAGGGCATGTTCTCGGCGCTGGCCGGCTTCCTTGAGCCCGGCGAGAGCATCGAGGAGGCCTGCGCCCGCGAGCTCGCCGAGGAGGCCGGCCTGCGCACTCGCACGGTCCGCTACCACTCCTCCCAGCCGTGGCCCTATCCCTCGTCGCTGATGATCGGCCTGATCGCCGAGGTCGAGGACGACGAGGGCACGCCCGACCAGACCGAGCTTGCCGAGATCCGCTGGTTCACCCGCGACCAGGCCCGCCAGATCCTCGCCGGCGGCTACGACGGCGTCATGGCGCCCACGCCGATGGCCATCGCCCACCAGCTGCTCAAGGCGTGGGTCGAAGAGGGCTAGGCCTTCGCCCGGAAGGGGTCGGCGGGATAAACCCCCAGGATCTCGAAGCGCTCGGAGAAGAAGCCCAGCTCCTCGAAGGCGCGGGCCACTCCGATGTCCTCGGGTCGCCCGTCGACCTCGGCGTAGAAGAAGGTCGCGGCGAACGAGCCGTTCTCCATGTAGCTCTCGAGCTTGGTCATGTTGACGCCGTTCGTCGCGAAGCCGCCCAGCGCCTTGTAAAGCGCCGCCGGCAGGTTCTTCACCCGGAAGATGAAGCTGGTCACGCAAGGCGCCGTGAACGGCGGCGGAGGCGGGTTCTTCTCCGCCGTCATCACCAGGAAGCGGGTCGTGTTGTTGTGCTCGTCCTCGAGGTCGCGGGCCACGATCTCCAGCCCGTACAGCTCGGCGCACAGCGCCGGGCTCACCGCCGCCTTGGTCGGATCGGGATGCTCGGCCAGCTCCTTGGCCGCACCCGCCGTGTCGCCGGCGGCCTGGGTCTTCAGCTTCAGCTTGCGGATCGTCTTGCGGCACTGGCCCAGCGCGATCGGCATCGACACCGCCGTCGTCACCTGGTCCAGCGTCACGCCCGGATTGACCATCAGCTGGAAGTGGATCGGCTTGAACCGCTCGCCGATGATCTTCAGTCCCGACGACGGCAGCAGGTGGTGCACGTCGGCCACCCGGCCGGCGATGGAGTTCTCCACCGGGATCATGCCCAGCTGGCAGTCGCCCGACTTCACCGCCTCGAAGGCGTCCTCGAAGCTTGGGTGCGGCACGGGCTGGTAGTCGGGAAAGTAGGTCGCGCAGGCCTCATGCGAGTTGGCGCCCAGCTCGCCCTGGAAGGCGATGCGTCCCTTGGTCATGAGTCCCCCTTCGCGAAAGCTCGCGCGGCTTCGAGATCGGCCGGCGTGTCGACCGAGATCGGCGCGGCGTCGGCGACCGTCGCCCAGATGCTCAGCCCGAGCTCCAGCGCCCGGAGCTGCTCCAGCTTTTCCCGCCGCTCCAGCGGCGACGGCGGCGCCGCGTTGAACCGGACCAGCGCCTCGCGGCGGTAGCCATAGATGCCGATGTGCCGCCACACCGGCTGGTCGCCATAGAGCGTCGAGCGGGTGAAGTAGAGCGCCCGGCCCTGCTGGGCGCCGTCAGCCAGCGACAGGATCGCCTTCACCACGTCCGGATTGGCTCGATCGGCCGGCGACGCCTCGGGCGCCACGACGGTGGCGATATCGCAGTCCGGCTGCGCGGCCAGCAGGCCGGCGCAGGCCGTCACCACCGACGGGTCCACGAACGGCATGTCGCCTTGCAGATTGATGACTACGTCGCACGCGCCCGCCGGGTCCAACGCGTCCAGCGCCGCCAGGATACGGTCCGAGCCCGACGGCAGCTCGGGATCGGTCAGAACCGCCCGTCCGCCCGCGGCCTCCACGGCCGCCACGATCTCCGGATCGCCCGCCGCCACGGCCACGGCGCCTGCCCCGGCGGCCTCCGCCTGCCGCAGAACGCGGACGATCATCGGTACGCCGCCGACGTCCGCCAGCGGCTTCCCCGGCAGGCGGGTCGCGGCCATGCGCGCCGGGATGAGGACGATCGGGTTCATGCGGAGGCGATGCACTGTCTGGGCGGTTGCGCCCGCGCCGGTAGCGTGTAAGAGAGCCGCACGCAACAAGGGGCGGGATTCCCGCAGCGTTCGCCGGCGTGTCCGCTGGCCGAAGAGAGGCGTGATCTAGGGACTATGAGCGACCTGACGTTCAACAAAGTCGCCGGTGCGGTTCTGGCGACCGGTCTGGCCATCGTGGGCCTGCGCGAAGTCTCCAACGGCGTGTTCACGCCGCACGCGCCTGAGAAGATGGGCTACCTGATCGAGGTCGCGGAAGAAACCGGCGCCGGCGGCGCCGAAGCCGACGCGCCGATCGACTGGGGCACCGTGCTGCCGACCGCCGACGTCGCCGCGGGCGAAGCGGCCTTCGCCAAGTGCGTGTCCTGCCACAACATCGCCGCGGGCGGCGCCAACGGCACCGGCCCGAACCTCTTCGGCGTGGTCGGCGCCAAGCCGGGCACGCACCCGGGCTTCGCCTATTCGCCGGCCATGACCGAGTTCGGCGCCAAGCAGCCGGTGTGGGACGACGCCCACCTCAACGAATTCCTGAAGGCGCCGCAGAAGTACATCTCCGGCACCAAGATGACCTTCGTCGGGCTCAAGAAGCCGGAAGACCGCATCAACATGATCGCCTACCTGCGTGCCCAGGGCGGCAAGCTGCCGGTCCCGGCGCCGAACCCGGCCGCCGCCGCCGCTCCCGCCGCCGACGCCGCCGCGCCGGCCGAAGGCGCTGCGGCCGCGGGCGAACCCACCGCCACCGGCTCCACCGCCACGCCGCAGACCACCTCGGGCGGCCCGGCCGGCCAGGGTGTCGGCGCTCCCGGCGTGGCCCCCGCGCCGTCGCAGCAGAAGGCCCCGAGCCCTGCCTCGCCGACCGCCTCGGGCAACAGCCGCCAGTAGGCGTCAGCGACAGCCACGATCTTCAGGAGCCCTCGCGAAAGCGAGGGCTTCTTCGTTTTCGGCTACAGGATCCGCCGATATCCCGTCGGCTCGCCATAGGCCGGCCGGCTGACGGCCTCGGCCAGCGGCTCGACGGCGGTCGCCATGTGCGAGGCGTTGGCGTGGATGATCATCCCCTCGCCTAGGCCCAGGGCCACATGGCCCTTCCAGAACACCAGGTCGTTGCGCCCGAACTCGGCCCCGGCGATCTCGCGGCCCATGGCCTGCTGCTGGTCGGTGTCGCGCGGGCACGCCAGGCCGCAGGCGAACAGCGCCGCCTGCACCAGGCCCGAGCAGTCCAGGCCGAGGCTCTCGCGCCCGCCCCACAGGTACGGCGCGCCGACGAACCGCAGCGCCACCGCCGCCGGATCGTCCTCGAACACCCCCACCGGCGTGAGGTGGTCTGCAGTGACCCAGCCCGAACCCGCGACCTTCGACAGCCGGCCCTCCTGGGCCTCCACCGTCACCAGGCTGTTCAGCGAGAAGAGGCCCACGGCCTTGGTCTTGATGCTCGGCCCTTCGAAGGCATAGGTGCGGATCGCCGCGACCCGGTGCGTCGGCGCGGGCGCCAGCGGCCCCACCGCGGCCTTGGCCACATAGCCCACGTAGCCGTCGCGGCGGGCCTGGCCCAGCCAGAAGCCGCCGTCCTCCTCCAGCACCTCGAACCGCTCGCCGAACAGCAGCTGGTCCATCTGTTCGGAGGCGGCGTTCGGCTCCCGGTGCACGCCGGCGGCGGCCACGAGACAGCTCATCGGCTTCGGCTCGAGATAAACCTCGGCCTCCACCAGCCCTTCCAGGCTGCGGGCGGCGATCCCGTCGCGCAGCAGGGTCGTGCGCAGGTCCATCATCATGCGAACCGCTCCCGGATCATGCGGTAGAGGGCGCGGATCGTCTGGGCCTCGGCGCCGGACGGCGCCCCCGGCCGACCCTTCGGATTCCACGCGAAGACATCAAGGTGCACCCAGGCGTTGTCGGGTGCGAACTTCTGGAGGAACAGCGCCGCCGTCACCGAGCCCGCCTGGGCCCAGCCGTCGGGGTCGTTCTTCAGGTCGGCGACGTCGCTCTCCAGCGCCTCGACATACCCCTTCCACAGCGGCATCCGCCACACGGGGTCAGCCTCGGCCTCGGCGGCGGCCTGGATCTGGGCGGCCAGCGCGTCGTCGTCGGTGTAGTAGGGGATCACCTGCGGCCCGAGCGCGATCCGCGCCGCGCCGGTCAGGGTCGCCAGGTCGATCGTCAGCGCAGGGGAAAGCTCGCCTGCCCGGGTCAGAGCGTCGGCCAGGATCAGCCGGCCCTCGGCGTCGGTGTTGCCCACCTCGACCGTCAGCCCCTTGCGGGTGGCCAGCACGTCGCCCGGCCGCATGGCGTCGCCCGAGATGGCGTTCTCCACCACCGGGCACAGCACGGCGACGCGCACCGGCAGCCCGGCCGACATGATCATCCGGCCGAGCGCCAGCGCATGCGCCGCCCCGCCCATGTCCTTCTTCATCAGCCGCATGCCCGCCGACGGCTTGATGTCGAGGCCGCCGGTGTCGAACACCACGCCCTTGCCGACGATGGCGACAAGCGGATCGGCGTCCTTGCCCCAGACGAGCTCGATCATCCGCGGCGCCCGGTCGGGATGCGCCGCCCGCCCCACCGCGTGCACCGCCGGATAGTTGGCTTCCAGCAGGCCCTTGCTCTCGATCACCGTGACGGCGGCGCCGTACTGCTCGGCGATCTCGCGGGCGATCGTCTCGATCTGCCGCGGGCCCATGTCGTTGGCCGGCGTGTTGACCATGTCGCGGGCCAGGGCGCAGGCGTGCGCCACGGCGCGGGCCTCGGAGAGATCGGCGCCCGCGCACACGAGCCTGGGCCGCTCGCCGTCGCGGCGCTTGTAGCGGTCGAAGCGATAGCTCCCCAGCGCAAAGGCGAGCGCGATGCGATCGGCGGAAAGCTCCTCGGGGGCGGCCTCGATCCGGTAGGCGCCGGCTGGCAGCTTGGCCGGCAGCGCGCGGAAGGCCATGGCGTCGGTGCGGGCGCCCAGGCCGAACAGCACCTTCGCCAACGACCCGTCTGCGGCCGGGACCAGGAGCGCCTGACCGGCCTTGCCCTTGAACTCGGCGGTCCTCGCCAGCGCGGCCATGAACGGATCGGCGGCCAGCAGCGCCTCGGCCCCAGCCTCGGAGACCGCGTGGACGGGGACGGTCGCGCCGTCCCAGGCTTCGAGGATCACGTCCGACATGCTGTTCCTGTCGCCGAAGTCCGCACGCCCCGCAACCTACAGCGCCGCGAGCGCGGGCAGGAACGGCGAATCCGGGAAGGCCGCCAGCGCCCCGACGGCGATCGCCACGCCATAGGGAATGCCCTCCTTCGGCTCGGCCAGGCGCGCCGCCCACGAGGGTCCCAGCAGCACCATCGGCCGGAACACAGGCTTGCGCATCCACAGCACCAGCAGGCTCAGCGCCCCGCCGGCGACGGCGGTGGCGAGCAGGAAGGTCGGGAGGCCGGCCAGCCCCAGCCATAGCGCCGAGGCCGCGAACAGCTTGGCGTCGCCGCCGCCGATCCAGCGCAGCGCGAAGAGGACCATGCCGAAGAGCAGCGCGCCGAAGCCCACCGCCAGGTGCAGCCCGACCTGCGGCAGGGCGAGGCCGGCCGTCAGGGCCGCTGGCGCGAAGGCGCAGGCCAGCGCCAGCGAAATCCAGTTGGGGATCGTGAAGCTCGTGACGTCCTTCACCGCGGCCACAATGACCAGGGCCGGGAGCGCGAGGGCCAGCAGCGCGGCGAGGGGAGCGAGCATGAGGCGGACCCTAAGCCGCCAGCCGTGAACGAATGGGAAAGACCCAAACGAAAAGGCCCCCGGCGTTTCCGCCGGGGGCCTCGTCAGTGCAGAAGCGGTCGGCTTACGCGCCGTTGATGGCTTCTTCGATCTCGCCGAACTTGGTGTTCAGGCCCGTGCCAATCAGCGTCAGGGCGCCGACGAGCACGACGGCGATCAGGGCGGCGATCAGGCCATACTCGATGGCCGTGGCGCCCGACTCGTCCTTCATGAAGCGGGTAACGAACTTCGACATGGTCACTCTCCTTGTATTCCGCGAGCAGACGTTGGGGGCTTCAAGCTGACGCCTGCTCGCCCCAATTGGCATGCCCACAATCGCAAGGTGCGCTTAATCCCCAGTAAACACGCGGAGTACTTGTCCGAATATTCTATGGTTTACTGATGTTCAGCATTTATATCTATTAACCATGCGGCCGAAAACCGCGCGATTCCTTCAATGGAATCAGAGGTCGCCGCGACCCTGCTCCGACGCCAGGCGGCCGCCGCCGCGCACGAAGAAAAGTCCGACGAGCCCCGCGCCCAGCAGCGCCAGGATGGTCGCAAGTCCCCCCTGCTGGGTCTTCGTCACCTCGGTTCCGATGTTCACGAGGGTGGGCGCCAGCCACGCCGTGGCCACGCCCGACAGCGCGAAGACGCCGAAGAACGCGCCGCTCTGCGCCGCCGGCGTCAGCCGCACCAGCAGCGTCCGGCTCGACGCGTACTGGGCGGTGATGAAGATCGCCGAGATGAAGCCCAGGCCCACATAGATCCAGTCCGGCAGGGTGCGGAACACAGGCCCCGACCACAGCGGCGCGTGCGCGGCCGCGTCGTGAGCCCAGAAGAACAGGATGCGGTCCGGCGCCATGCCCAGGATCAGGGCGAAGGCCAGCATCGAGGCCCCGATCTCGATCTTCAGCGCCAGCTTCGGCCCCAAGGCGCCGTCCAGCCAGCGGGCCACATAGCCGCCCAGCACCGCGAAGATGCTCAGCAGCACGCCGTAGGCCAGCATCTCGAGCGCGCCCCACTTCATCACGCCCACCGCCAGCACGCCGGCGTAGATCAGGATCGCGTTCATCCCGTCGACGAAGAACATCCGCGCCACCAGATAGACGGCGGCGTCGCGCTGGCGGCCGACGGTGCGGATCATCCCGCCCAGCTCCGCCGCGCCTTCGCGGAAGGCCCGCAGCACCGGCGTGCCGGTCCGCGGCGCGTCGGGGGTGAACAGCAGCAGCGGGATCGTGCCCAGCGCCAGCAGCCCGGCGGCCATCAGCGCCACCACCCGCTCGGGCTCGTGGGTGGCGGGGTCCAGGCCGAACAGCGGCGCGTCAGGCACGAACGGCCAATCCACCTTGCCGGGCAGGGCGAAGGCGATGGCGGTGAAGGCCAGCGCCCCGACAGAGAACAGGTTGCCCAGGCTGAGGCCCAGCCCCGAGGCCTTGTGCGCGGCGCCGAGCCCGGCCGCCCTGACCAGCAGCGAGTTGTGCAGCACCTCCGTATAGACGAACAGCACGCGCGCGAAGGCGCCCAGCATCAGCACCGTCGTCAGCGACAGCGGCCCGCCCGGCCTCGCGAACCACATGGCCGCGATGGCCGGGACCATCAGGCCGACGCACAGCGCCAGCCAGCCCTTGCGCGGCCCCAGCTTGTCGATCGAAGCGCCCAGGAACGGCGCCGTCAGCATCACCGTCCAGCCGATGTACTGGTCCCAGCGCGAGATCAGCGCCTGCCCCTGCACCGGGTCGCCGACCAGGGTCGAGGCGACATAGGGCATGAAGATGTAGATGGTGATGAGGATGATGAAGGGGTCGCGCCCGCCCTGGAACACGGACCAGGCGACGCCGCCGCGATCCAGCCTGCCGTCCCCGCCGATCGTCGCCGTCACCGGCGGATCGACCACCGCCGCCGGCCCGCGCGCATCGACAGCTTCCGGATCGAGCATCGGCTTTCCCCCTCGTGGACGGCCGCTCTCGAACCGGCGACGCTTGCCGGACACGTTAACCGCCTGGCGCGGAGCCGCAATCATCACTCCGTGATTCACGCGCAGGTGATGCAGCCGAAGGGGCCGGCGCGCGCATTATCCGTCCAGGCTTCTCTTGGAGGTCTGTCCCTGAAGCGCCCGTTGCGGTTTGCGGAGGCCGCAGCGGGCGCGGCCGTGCCGGCTTGGCGCCCAGCCTTCCACATCGCTAGGCTCCGGCGAGCACATCGGGGGACGTTCATGGGCAGGCTCTGGAGCGCGGCGCTCGCCGTCTTGTTGGCGGTCGCCGCCGGCGGCCCGGTCGAGGCCCAGGTTACGGCTCCGGCGACGGCCCAGGCCGACCCCGGCCCGCCGCTCAGCGGCTACCCGCGCAAGGCGCTGCGCCCGCCGACGCCGGCGGAGCTGAAGACCGCCGCCTATGTCCGCGACGTGATCTACGGCCACCGCGACGGCATGGCGCTCACCTATGACGTCTTCAAGCCGGTGCGGAACGCCAACGGCGAGCTGGTGGTGAACATTGTGTCGGCCGGCTGGCGGTCGTCCTGGGCCCCGCCGGAGGAACGCCAAGCCCGCTACCAGTGGCTGATCGACAAGGGCTTCACCGTCGTCGCGCTCTACCATTCCTCCGCCCCGCGCTTTCAGGTGCCGGACGCGGTCACCGACGTTCGGCTGGGCCTGCGCCACATCAAGCTGCACGCCCGCGACTACGGCGCGGATCCGGCGCGCATCGGGGTGTGGGGCGCGAGCGCCGGCGGCCACCTCTCGCTCGTAGCCGGCATGATGGCCGATGACGGCGACCCGGCCGCCGCCAACCCGCTGGAGCGCTCGGGCAACCGCATCGCCGCCGTCGTCGCCTACTTCCCGCCGACCGACCTCGAGTTGCTGCTCAAGGGCCGTCCGAAAGGGGGCGCCATCGCCTTCGACGACAAGCTCCTGCCGTCGGTCTCGCCGATCCACAGCGTGGACCCGCGTGACCCGCCGACGCTGATCCTGCACGGCGACGCCGACAAGGGCGTGCCGCCCTCCCAGGCCGAGATCATGCACGCCGCCCTCGACAAGGCCGGCGTAGTGAACGAGCTCCGGCTGTTCGCGGGGGCCGACCACGACTTCTACGTCAAGGGCGACCCCGCCAGGACCGACGCCTACGCCACCCAGGCCATGACCGCGATGGTCGCCTGGTTCGAGCGCCACCTGAAGAAGTAGCCCGCCTCCGTGTCACAGCCGGCGCAGGCCGCGCGTCTTCCCGTCGCAACCCACGACAGGAGATCCGATGGTGCGCTTGAACTGGTCAGAGGTGGCTCCCGAGGGCGCGAAGGCCCTCTACGGCGTGCACCACTACGTGACGACGCGAACCAACCTTCCGGCGGAACTCATCCACCTAGTGTTCCTGCGTGTGTCGCAGATCAACGGCTGCGCCCATTGCATCGACCTGCACAGTCGCGATCTGCGCAGGACGATGTCGGTCGACAAGATCATGCTTGTCCCCGTCTGGCATGAAGTCGGCGGCCTGTTCTCCGACGTCGAGCGAGCCGCCCTCGCCTGGGCCGAGGAAGTGACCCACGTCAGCGAAACGCATGCGTCCGATGAAGCCTATGCCGCGGCGTCGGCGGCGTTTGAGCCGAGAGACCTCGTGGACCTGACGATCGCCATCGCCGCCATGAACGCCTTCAACCGACTGGGCGCGCCGTTCCGTCTGCCGGTCGCCGCGAACGCGTAGGAGCGGCGCCGCCCACGGGTCGGGAACGAACTTCGAGTTCGCGCCCAAGGCCAGACGCTAAGCCCGCGCGCCGGAGAGCTGACGTTCCGAGCGTCAGCTATGGGTGGTTAGCGGACGTCGCCTAAGACTGAGCGCCTGAGCGCAGCAGCAGAGCCGCACCAACCGAAATTAGAAGTGCCGCCGTCGCCAGCATGCATGCGCTGAAGAGAAGGGCAGGATGATCCCAAGCAAACGCCGCCATCGGCGGTCCCCGTCGCGGGAAGAAGTAGCCCTGGATGAACACCGGGAAAGGCATCACGATGACTATGCCGATCACCAGCAGGAAGATGCCGAGGCCTTTGCGAGTGTTGCTCTGATGCTCACGCATACACCACCAACGTCCAAGCGAGCCTGGCGATCAACATCGGCTTTGGGTCGGAAGCGGACGTTGGGTGGGGCGCTGAAAGCAGACCTCGCGGCCCCTAGAGGCGCACCACCTCACCATCCTCCTTCGTGAAGCTCTCGGGCTTCCGCTCTAGGAGGTCGAGCACAGCTTCGGAGGGCCGCGCGAGCTTCGTGCCTAGCGGCGTCACCACAATCGGGCGGTTCACAAGGATCGGATGCTCGACCATGGCGTCGAGCAGCGCCTCGTCGCCCACGTCGAGCGCCAACAACCCGAGCTCTGCGGCGGGCGTACCCTTCTCCCGCAGGATGTCGCGGGGCTTGGCTCCCATGGCGGCAAGCAACTCGATCAGCTGGGGCTTCGTCCACCCGGCCAGGAGATACTCGATGACCGTCGGCGCATCGCCCGCGGCCTCTACCATAGCGACGGTGTTTCGCGAGGTCCCGCAGGCTGGATTGTGGAATATGGTGATCGGGAAATCGCTCATCGGCCTACCTCGTGATGGGCGGCGCGCATTGAGCGGCCACACGCTGGACAGCCACGCCTTGCTCGTACCAGCGCTTGGAGCGGTTCACGATGGCGACCACAGTCAGCATCACCGGCACCTCGATCAGCACGCCCACGACGGTCGCGAGCGCCGCCCCGGACGAGAAGCCGAACAGGCTGATCGCGGCTGCGACCGCGAGCTCGAAGAAGTTGCTGGCTCCGATCAAGGCTGAAGGTCCCGCGACAGAGTGGGTCTCGCCGGTCGCGCGGTTGAGCAGATAGGCCAAGCCTGCATTGAAGTAGACTTGGATCAAGATCGGCAAGGCGAGCATGGCGATGATCGCCGGCTGCGAGAGGATCTGCTCGCCCTGGAAGCCGAAGAGCAGCACGAGGGTGGCCAGCAGGGCGGTAAGCGACAGCGGGCCAATCCGCGCGAGCACGCGCTGCAACGCGGCGTCGCCGCCACGCCGGAGCAGCAGACTGCGGAGCGCCTGAGCCAGCACCACAGGAACGATGATGTAGAGGCCAACCGACAGGAGCAGCGTCTGCCAAGGTACGGTGATCGCCGAAAGCCCGAGCAGCAGTCCGACGATGGGCGCGAAGGCCACGACCATGATGGCGTCGTTCACGGCGACTTGGCTGAGCGTGAAGTGCGGCTCGCCGCGGGTCAGGTTGCTCCAGACGAACACCATCGCCGTGCAAGGAGCCGCCGCAAGCAGGATGAGCCCGGCGATGTAGCTGTTGATCTCGCCGGCCGGCAGGTAGGGCCGAAACAGGTAGCCGATGAAGAAGGCGCCCAACGCCGCCATCGAGAACGGCTTCACGGCCCAGTTGACGAAGAGCGTCACGCCAATCCCCCGCCAATGCTGGCCGACCTGGCGCATGGCGCCGAAGTCCACCTTCATGAGCATCGGAATGATCATCAGCCAGATGAGCACCGCGACAGGCAGATTCACCTTGGCGATCTCGGCGGCCCCCACGACGCGGAACGCGGCCGGGAACAGGTGACCCAGCGCGACGCCGGTCACGATGCAGAGCGCGACCCAGATCGTCAGGAAGCGCTCGAAGCGGGACATCGCCTTGCCAACTTCGGCCGGGGCGGGCGGTTCGATCGTCATTGGAAGGCTCAGGCCGCGCAGCAGTCGCGGGCCACGGTCACGAGTGGACCGCAGATCTCAGGCGATCCCGCGCAGCAATCCTCCATCAGGAAGGCCAGCAGATCACGCATGGAGCCATACTCGGCCGTGTAGATGATCGACCGTCCCTCCCGGCGGGAGTTCACCAGGCCCGCTTGCGCGAGGATGTTGAGGCTCGCTGAAAGGGTGTTCGGGAGCACATCCATCTGCCGGGCGATCTCCCCGGCCGGCAGTCCTGCGCCGCCAGCTTGCACCAGCAGGCGGAAGACACCCAGGCGGCCCTCGTGGGCCAGGGCGGACAGCGCTGTGACCGCGGATTTCGTTTCCATATTTCGTGATTACCCGAAATGTAAGGCCGATTGAAGACGCTACCGCTGATCGAGCGATTGACCCCGAAAACGCGACGAGCGTTGACTTCTCCATAGTTCCGGAATAATCGAAATATAGATGACAGGAGGATCACCTATGCAACGCATGCACCTGCACGTCAGCGTCCCCGACCTGGCCCAGTCCATCCGCTTCTACGAGACGCTTTTCGGCGCGCCGCCGAGCGTTGTGAAGGACGACTACGCCAAGTGGATGTCGGACGACCCTCGGGTGAACTTCGCCATCTCGCAGCGCGCGACTGCTGCAGCCGGCGTGGATCACATCGGCATCCAGACGGATACGCCTGAAGAGCTTCAGGCCCTGTCGTCGCGCCTGAAGGCGGCCGGCGCGAATACCTTCGAACAGGAAGCCACGACCTGCTGCTACGCGAAGTCGGACAAGACCTGGGTCAACGACCCTGCCGGCGTCCGCTGGGAGAGCTTCTACACCTTCGGTGAAGCGACCACGTACGGCGAAGACCCGTCGGCGGAAGCGCTCACCCCGGCCGCTGTGGCTTGCTGCGGAAGCGCGGACCAGCCGAAGCAAGAGGCCGTCTGCTGCTGACCGGAGGCCTCGGGCACACGGAACCCAAGGCCTGTAGCCACGGTCGAGAGCATTCTACAGCTCGTTCGCGAGCTGTCTTGGCCGCGAGCCTGCCTGCCGACTGCCTCTCAGCGGACACTGCGAACATCCGCTCCCGACCCGTTGCCGCCGTTCCGCAACTCGGTAGGCTCGGCCTTCAGGAGCACGCTCATGGTGAGATGGAAGGCAAAGCTGTTCGGCGCGATTTCGCTCTCGCTGTCGCTCGGGAGTTGCGCATCCACCCAGCTCGTAGGCGACGAGCAGGCTGCCTGCTCTGTCGCGACGACGCGGGTAACCGCGGAGCGGCGCCTGTCCGCCGATCATGTGGCCTTCTGCGATCACGCCCGGTCACCTGACGTTCCGCCAGGCTACTATGTCCTAGCCTTGCGTGGACACTGCCGTCAGCCGGAAGGGTGTGGCAGCACGAACATGGGCTGGTTCGCTGTTCACAAACAGAACGGGCAGGTATTCGAGTGGGACGTCGCGGAATCGAAGCTCCGGCAACGCGTGCGTGCCGGCTTCTAGCTTCTACTTCCGGAACCGAACTCAAGGTCCGCTAACAACCCGTTCCCGGCTTCCAGCCCGCCGCCCCCGACAACCCGGCCGTTAGGCCAGCAGCCGGTCGTGGATCCGCTCGCGAACTTCCGGCGTCAGCCCCAGCACCTCGTCCAGGTAGGCGTCGATCGAGCCGTGCCGTGCGCGCATGACGGCGAACGCGCGCTCGAGGTACTCGGCCTCGACCCGCATCGCCACCATCAGCGCCTCGTCCGATGGCACGCGGCCGCCGAGCTCGGTGAAGTGCTGGCGCATCACCGGCAGCCGCCGGGCCATGCGCTCGGCGTTGTTGGTCAGCAGGTAATCCTCGACGATGTCGTCGTCGTGCACGCCGGCCACGTGGTGGGTGAGCGCGCAGAGGATGCCGGTGCGGTCCTTGCCCGCCGCGCAGTGCACCAGCACCGCGCCCTCGGTCTGCGCCAGCGCCTGGAAGTAGCGCGAATAGAGGTCCACGTGCCGCGCCGCGTGCGGCGCGCCGTCGTAGTACTCCAGCATGTACTGCCGGAAGGAGTCGGCGGTCAGGTCCGAGCGGGCGATGAACTCGTGCCACTCGTCGGCGTGTTCCTGGCCGATGTCGTTGTCGATCACCTCGGCGGCGAAGCCCTCCCAGCGACGGCTGGGATTGCTCTCACGCTCGTTCGAGCGGCGCAGGTCGACGATCACCGACAGGCCCAGGTCCGCCATCCGCTGCAGGTCGGCGTCCGTGGCCATGGCATGGTTGGCCGAGCGGTACAGCAGCCCCTTGCGGAGCCGCCGCTGCCCGGCCGCATAGTCGCCGAAGTCCCGGAAGTTCTCGATGCCTTCGAAGGGTAGAAGTCGGGTCATCTGAAGGGAGGCTCGTCGAAGCTGCGGAGTTTGCGCGAATGCAGGCGGGGGCCTTCCTGCCGGAGCAGGTCCACAGTGGCGAGGCCGATCTGCAGGTGCTGGCCGATCGCCCGCTCATAGAAGGCGTTCGCCTGGCCCGGCATCTTGATCTCGCCGTGGAGCGGCTTGTCCGAGACGCATAGCAGCGTGCCGTAGGGGACGCGGAAGCGGTAACCCTGGGCGGCGATGGTGGCGCTCTCCATGTCGATGGCCACGGCCCGGCTCTGGTTGAACCGCAGCGCGCTCGTCGAATAGCGCAGCTCCCAGTTCCGGTCGTCGGTGGTCACCACCGTGCCGGTGCGCAGCCGGCGCTTCAGCACCTCGCCCTCCTCGCCGGTGACGATCTCGGCCGCCCGGTTGAAGGCCACCTGCACCTCGGCGATCGGCGGGATCGGGATCTCGGGGGGCAGCACCTTGTCCAGCACGTGGTCGTCGCGCAGGTAGGCGTGGGCCAGCACATAGTCGCCGATGGTCTGGCTGCCGCGCAGGCCCCCGCAATGGCCGATCATCAGCCAGGCCTGCGGCCGCAGCACCGCCAGGTGGTCGCAGATCGTCTTGGCGTTCGAGGGCCCGACGCCGATATTCACCAGCGTCACGCCCGCGCCGCCCCCGGCCATCAGGTGATAGGCCGGCATCTGGTGGCGACGCCACGGCCCGGCCGCGACCACCGCCTCGGGGTTCTCGGTCTCGGCCGTCACCGTGATCCGCCCGGGCGCCGACAGCGCCGTGTAGCGGCTGTCGGTCTTCAGCTGCTCGACCGTCCAGCGGACGAACTCGTCGACGTAGCGGTGGTAGTTGGTGAACAGCACGTACTGCTGCACGTGCTCGGCCGGGGTGCCGGTGTAGTGGGCGAGCCTGGCCAGCGAGAAGTCGGTGCGCAGGCCGTCGAAAAGCGCCAGAGGCCTGGGCCCGTCGTGCGGCACGAGGAAGGCGCCGTCCGCCACCTCGTCGCCGATGTGGGCGAGCTCGGTCGAGGGGAAGTGCCGGGCGATCTGCGCCGCCCCGATGTCGGCCAGCGCCAGGTCGCCGCCGTCCAGCACATAGGGGAACGGGATCTCCTGGCTGGAGCGGCCGACGTCCAGTTCCACGTCGAAGTCCTGCTGCAGCAGCGACAGCTGCTCGACAAGATAGTCGCGGAACAGGTCCGGCCGGGTCACCGTCACCGCATAGCGGCCGGGGATGCCCACGCGGGCGAACGCCCGGCTGATCCTGGGGTAGGGCTTGCCGTCCGGCCAGTTCAGCCTGAGCTCCGGATAGACATAGGCCCCCGCCCGCCGCGCGACGGGATCGGGCGGCGGTCCGCCGGCCAGGAAGGATTTCAGGGAGGTCCGCAGGGCGCTGACGCTCGTGCGGTATTCATGTTCCAGCCGATCGACGATGCCGGCTGCATCCGTTTTCTTCATCATGGCCACTTATAGCGACGTCGTGTGACAGGCGCCACAGCCCCCGCTGGACGGCGGCCCGGTTCTTCGCGACAAAGGCGCCTCGAAATCTTCGGGGTCTGAATGAACCGCCTTTTCACCTACCTCATCGTCGGCGCCATGGTCCTGGGCGTGCTGGTCGGCTGGCTGATCAACACCAATCTCCCGGCCGCCGAGGCGAGCGCCTGGGCCGACAACCTCAACATCCTGACCAACATGTTCCTGCGCCTGATCAAGATGATCATCGCGCCGCTGGTCTTCTCCACCCTGGTGGTCGGCATCGCGCACATGGGCGACGCCTCCGAGGTGGGCCGGGTCGGGGTGAAGACCATCTTCTGGTTCATCCTGGCCTCGATCACCTCGCTGACGCTGGGCCTCGTCATGGTCCACCTGCTGCAGCCGGGTTCGGGCCTCTCGATCGCCCTGCCTGACGCCGCGGCCGGCGGCCCGGGCGTCGACATGTCCAAGTTCACGCTCGCCGAGTTCGTCACCCACCTGGTGCCCAGCTCGATCTTCGACGCCATGGCCCGCAACGAGATCCTGCAGATCGTCGTCTTCTCGGTGTTCGTCGGCGTCGCCATCGCGGCCATCGACGACCGCGCGCCCCAGGTGCTGGCCCTGGTGGAGCAGATCGCCCAGATCATGCTGAAGGTGACGGGCTTCGTGATGCGCTTCGCGCCCGTCGCGATCTTCTCCGCGCTCGCCGCCGCCATCGCCACCAAGGGCCTGGGCGTGCTCGTCACCTACGCCAAGTTCGTCGGCGGCTTCTACCTGTCGCTGGGCCTGCTCTGGGTGCTGCTGGTGCTGGTGGGCGTGGTCATCGTCGGCCCGCGCATCCTGAAGCTGATCGGCAATCTGCGCAGCCCGATCCTGCTGGCCTTCTCGACCGCCTCGTCGGAGGCCGCCTACCCCCGCACCCTGGAAGAGCTGCAGAAGTGGGGCGTCAGCCGCAAGGTGGCGTCCTTCGTCCTGCCGCTCGGCTACTCGTTCAATCTGGACGGCTCGATGATGTACTGCACCTTCGCGGTGCTGTTCATCGCCCAGGTCTACGGCATCGAGCTCTCGATCGCCCAGCAGATCACCATGCTGGCCCTGCTGATGATCACGTCCAAGGGCATGGCCGGCGTGCCGCGCGCCTCGATCGTCGTCATCGCCGCCACGCTGGCCTATTTCGACCTACCCGAGGCGGGCGTGGCCCTGATCCTCGCCGTCGATCAGCTGCTCGACATGGGCCGCTCGGCCACCAACGTCGTCGGCAACTCCGTCGCCAGCGCCGTGGTCGCCAAGTGGGAGAACCAGATCGAGGAGCCCACCGCCGAGACCGCCGCCAGGCCGGCCTGACGCGCCTTCCGGACGAACTTGCGCCGCGGGCCTCCTCGGGGGTCCGCGGCAAAAGCCGTCATTAACCCAACCGTTTAACGCCGCGTTCGCCTCGTCCCGCCCAAAGTGGGGCTTCCCGTCGAGGTTGAGGCAGAACGCCGGCCGTGTCCGACACGCCCAGAACACATGCGGAGCTCGCGAAGCGGGTCGCCGCGCTGGAAGCCGAACGGGCGCTCACCTTGCGCCTGGCGCAGACGGATTCCCTGACCGGCCTGGTCAACCGCGGCGCCTTCACCTCCACCCTGTGCGAGCGCCTCGAGGCGGCCCGCGCGGCCGGCGAGACCGTCGCCCTTTTCGTGGTCGACCTCGACCGCTTCAAGTCGCTGAACGACACGCTCGGCCACCACGCCGGCGATCTGCTGCTGGCCGAGCTCGGCGAGCGCCTGCGTGGCGACTGCTCCGAGACCGAGATCGCCGCCCGCCTCGGCGGCGACGAGTTCGCCGTCATCTCCAACGCCAAGGATGTCGGCCGCCGCGCCCAGCGGCTGGTGAACCTCGTCTCGCAACCGCAGATGATCTACGGCCGCCAGGTCTCGCCCGGCGCCTCGGTGGGCGTCGCCGTCTTCCCGAACGACGCCTGCGACGCCTCCGACCTCCAGCGGTTCGCCGACATGGCGCTCTACCGCGTGAAGACGAAGGGCGGCCGCCGCTACTCCATCTTCGACGCCGAACTGCGCGCCGAGACCGAGCGCCGCCGCACCCTGGAGGAAGAGCTCCGCCGCGCCATCCCGGCCGGCGAGATCGTCCCCTGGTTCCAGCCGGTGATCGACAGCGGCACCGGCGCCATCGTCGGCGTCGAGGTCCTGGCCCGGTGGAACCACCCCGAACAGGGCCTGCTGGCGCCCGCCGCCTTCGTGCCCATGGCCGAGGAGCTGGGCCTGATCCGGGCCATCGACGAGGCCGTCTTCGACGCCGCCTGCCAGCGCGCCGCGCCCTGGGTCTCGGAAGGCCTGATCGAGCTCGTCTCCTGCAACGTCAGCCCGCGCGACCTCCTGGACCCCGGCTTCTCGCGCAAGCTGATCGGCCGCCTCGACCGCACCGACCTGCCCGCCACCGCGCTCACCGTCGAGATCACCGAGACCTTCCTGCTGCAGGACCTCGGCCTCGCGCGCCGCCACATCGAGCGGCTGGCCGCCCGCGGCGTCCGCGTCGCCCTCGACGACTTCGGCACCGGCTATTCCAACCTGCGCGCGCTGATGCACCTGCCGATCCAGACCGTGAAGCTCGACCGCTCGCTGATCGCCGATGTCGGCCGCGACGCCCGGGTCTCCAAGCTGGTGGCCGCCATGTTGCACGCCGCCCGGGCGCTGGGCGTCTCCATCGTCGCCGAGGGCGTCGAGGACGAGGCCCAGGCGCTGTTCCTGCGCTCCACGGGCTGTGACCGCATGCAGGGCTACTTCTTCGCCCGGCCCATGAGCGGCGACGCCATGGACGCCCAGCTGCGCGACGCCGCCGCCCAGGCCGAGCCCGTCCGCACGCCTCGCCGCGCCGCCCGCTGATCCGTCCTTAAATCCGCCGCAGGCAATCCCCATATTCGGAGTGGGGACGTTCCGGACTGCACAGATCCACAGGGACCATGCGCAACCATCTTCGCACCTTCATGCTGCTGGCCGCGCTCAGCGCGCTGTTCGTCGGCATCGGCTATCTGATCGGCGGGCCCACCGGCATGGCCGTGGCCTTCCTGTTCGCCGCCGGCATGAACCTGATCAGCTACTGGAACGCCGACAAGATCGTCCTGAAGATGTACCGGGCGGTCGAGGTCGACCGCGACCATCCCGAGCCGCTGATCCGGAACTACGTCGAGGACACCCTCGAGCTCGCCAACCGCGCCGGCCTGCCCCGCCCCAAGATCTACGTGATCGACCAGGACCAGCCGAACGCCTTCGCCACCGGCCGTGACCCGGCGCATGCCGCCGTCGCCGCGACGCGCGGCCTGCTCCGCATGCTGGACCGCCGCGAGATCCGCGGCGTCATGGCCCACGAGCTGGCGCACGTGAAGAACCGCGACACCCTGACGATGACGGTCACCGCCACCATCGCCGGCGCCATCTCGGCGCTCGCCAACTTCGCCTTCTTCTTCGGCGGCCGCGACGAGGAGGGCCGCCCCACCGGCGTCATCCCGATGATCGTCGTGGCGCTGGTCGCCCCGATGGCCGCCGCCCTCGTGCAGTTCGCCATCAGCCGCGGCCGCGAGTACGAGGCCGACCGCCACGGCGCCGAGATCTCGGGCGATCCCCAAGCCCTCGCCTCGGCCCTGCAGAAGATCGAGGCCTACGCCCGCGGCGGCCACTTCAACCCCGACGCCGAGCGCAATCCGGCCACCGCCCACATGTTCATCATCAACCCGCTGGCGGGGCGCGGAGGCGGCGACAACCTGTTCTCCACCCACCCGGCCACGCACAACCGCGTCGCGGCCCTGATGCAGCTCACCGGCGTCGCGGCCGAAGCGATCGTGCAGCCTGCGCGCGGTCGCGGCACCGGCACCGCCGTTCCGATCACCAGCGCCCGCAAGAGCCCCTGGAACTAGGCGCCCAGGGCTCAGCGAACGAGCGCCTCCTGCGGCATCTCGATATCGATCTCCAGGGTCGAGACCTGAGTTCCGCGATCCAGCTTCACGACCACCTTGTCCTGATCGATAGGGATATGCTTGGCGATCACCGCCAGGATCTCCTTGTGCAGCACGGCCGCAAGGTCCGTTCCGCCCGCGATCCGCTCGTGCGCGAGCAGCACCTGCAGCCGGTCCCGCGCGGCCGGCGCGGAACCCCGGTTGCGGTTGAAGAAGTTCAGGAAGCTCACGCCGCGGCCCTCCGGCCGAACAGGCGGCTCATCAGCCCCTTCTTCTCCGGCTCGTGCATCCGGAACACCAGCTCCTCCCCCATCAGCCGGCGCGCCGCGTCCGCATAGGCCTTGGCGGCCGGCGAGGCCGGGTTGTTCAGCGTCACCGGACAGCCGACGTTCGACGCGGTCAACACGTCCGGGCTCTCGGCCACCACCCCCAGCAGCGGGATGGCCAGGATCTCCAGCACGTCCTCCACCTTCATCATCTCGCCCCGCGCCGCCCGCGCCGGATCGTAGCGGGTGAGCAGCAGGTGCTTGTCGATCGGCTCGCCGCGTTCAGCCTTGCGCGTGCGGGCGTCCAGCATGCCGATGATCCGGTCGCTATCGCGCACCGACGAAACCTCGGGATTGGTCACCACCACCGCGGTGTCGGCGAACCGCATGGCCAGCGTCGCGCCCTTCTCGATCCCGGCCGGGCTGTCGCAGATGATCCAGTCGAAGGTCGCCCGCAGGTCGTCGATCACCCGCCCGACGCCGGCCTCGGTCAGAGCGTCCTTGTCCCGCGTCTGCGAGGCCGGCAGCAGCCAAAGCCCCTCCAGCCGCTTGTCGCGGATCAGCGCCTGGGGAAGCTTCGCGTCGCCCTGCACCACATTCACCAGGTCGAACACCACCCGCCGCTCGGCCCCCATCACGAGGTCGAGGTTCCGCAGGCCGACGTCGAAATCGACCACCGCCACCCGCTTGCCGGCCTGGGCCAGCGCCGCGCCCAGCGACGCCGAAGAGGTGGTCTTGCCCACCCCGCCCTTGCCGGAGGTCACCACCAGTACCTTGGACATCGGCCTTGCTCCTCTTACGCGATCTCGGTGAGGCGGATGGCGCCGCGGTCGCAGCGCACCTCGACGGGGCGGCCGTGCAGGTCGGGGCCCCAGTTCTCGGCGGTCCGGTACAGCCGGTCGACGCCGACCATCTCCGCCTCCAGCCGCCGGCAGAAGATCCGCGCCTGGGCGCCGGCCCGAAGGCCCGCGATCGCCCGGCCGCGCAGCGCGCCATAGATGTGGATCGAGCCGCCGGCGATCACCTCGGCGCCCGAGCTCACCGCGCCCAGCACGGTGACGTCGCCATCCTCGAACACCACCTGCTGGCCCGACCGGACGTTGCTCTCGATCAGCAGCGAGGCCGGCGGCGGCGGCGCCGTACGGGCCTCAGCCTCCCGCGGCAGGTCGCGGCCCTGGAGGCGCGGCAGCCTGGCCCAGCGCGTGCCCTCCAGCGCGCGTGCGCTCACCCCGTCCACGCCCACCAGGCGCAGATCGCGGGCCTCGAGGCCCTCCAGCAGGATCGGCGCCACGTCCGGCCCGCCCGCCGCCACCGCGGCCGACAGGTCGGCCACCACCGGCCGCTCGGCGAACACGCCCGCCGCATCGCGCATCTGGGCGTCGAGCCCCGCGAACCACGCGGTCGCCGGCAGCTCCGGCGCCAGCACCAGGGCCATGAAGTTGCGCCCGCGGATGCGGAACGGTGCGGCGGCCTCGCCCTCGAGCCTGGGGGCGATCGCGCTCTCGGTGATCCCTGCCATCGCGGCGCCTCCCCGTCCCGGAAGCGAAGAGGTGTGGGAAGCGTCGGCGGCCACAACGCGGCCCAAACATGGCCGTCCCCGCCCAAGATGTTTACAGGCGGTACAGCTCAGCTTGTTCAATCTTGAAGGATCAGCGGGTGCGCCTAGGCCTTCCGCAGTTCCGACGGCTTGTGCGCGGCGATCGCGCCGGTCTTGTCGGACTTCACGATGTACTCGGGATTGTCCTTGGACGCGGCCACCTTGTGGCCCTTGATCTTGGTCGGCGTGGTCTGCTTGCGCACCACCTTGCCCTTGGTCGTTCCCTGGGAGTGGTCCCACTTCACGGCGTCGCCCGCCTTGAACGTCTTCTCGGTCATCGCGCGATCTCCTCGCGGCGGGAAGCCGCGAGCGACGGCGGATGTTCCCCTGCCCTTCCTACCTAAGCTCGTCATCCCCGGGCTTGTCCCGGGGACCCAGACGCGCCGCCCCGTCAGGCACAGCACGGCCGTCGGGCGCGCACCCGGCCAATGCCGGCGCGTCTGGGTGGCCGGGACAAGCCCGGCCATGACGACCAGACGGATAGAGGAGGAAGGAAGGAAACCCGTCCCTTCTCCCCTTGCGGGAGAAGGTGTCGCCCGAAGGGTGACGGATGAGGGGTCGCACCACCCTCTCCAACACCGCATGCAGCGGAAGCCGCCTTCAACCCCTCATCCGACCTGCTCCGCA
>JAESGF010000252.1_pt1 | contig 26408 bp, 27 predicted proteins | sample 9269621 | NCBI WGS metagenome assembly JAESGF01 (sample SAMN14515066, study PRJNA621663) | algae metagenome | isolation source: Tolypothrix carrinoi HA7290-LM1 and co-occurring heterotrophs from dry rock... | place: USA: Makauwahi cave, Kauai, Hawaii | collected 2011-01-06
CTTATGTTGAGAATCAAAACAGTCCCAGTAATTAAGGGGGTATCGAACCCCCTTAATTACTCCGCAATTCCCCATCGCCGCCAACTGTTCCGGTGTGGCGGGAGTACCCTTGCGGAAAGATAGATGGCTGATGAACAATTTGGAAGAACTCGACGTAAATATTTTGCGCGTTCCCCCGAAGCCCAAAGCACAAGGGGCGCCGATTTATTGAGTGCGGTACAAGATATGATCGGCTTTCGCCATGAAAACCGCAACTTAGTACCAACGCTCCTCTTGGTATCAAACTTAAAGACTTTGCGATACACGATCCAATAGCTGATTTTCTCTTTCTTTTGCAAGCTAAAAATACTACTTTAGCTGATGCGGAAAAGTTAACAACAGAACTACGAAAAGCGCTGCAAATAAAAAATGAACTCACTCAAATTGCTCAAGCACAAGCTGAAAAGTTGAAACAATCTCTCAGGGAATTACAGCAAACCCAAGCTCAATTAATCCAAGTCGAGAAAATGTCTAGTTTAAGACAGTTAGTTGCGGGAGTGGCTCATGAAATTAATAACCCAGTCAACTTTATTTACGGTAACTTAAAGTATATTGACGATTATACTAATGACCTAATGCAGCTTGTGCAGCTTTACCAACAATTTTCTTCTCATCCCGTGCCAGCAATTGAAGATTATATTCAAAAAATTGAATTAGATTTCTTAATAGATGATTTGCCCAAAGTTATAAATTCCATGAAAGTAGGAGCCGAACGAATCTCGGAAATTGTCTTGTCTCTACGCAACTTCTCTCGTCTGGATGAGGCAGAGATGAAAAAAGTTGATATTCACGAAGGACTTGATAGTACTTTGCTGATTTTACAAAATCGGTTTAAGCAAAAAGTTGATTTTCCTGGTATTGAAGTAGTTAAAAATTACGGAAATGTGCCTTTAGTAGATTGCTATGCTGGTCAACTAAATCAAGTATTTATGAATATTATCAGTAATGCAATTGATGCATTAGAAGATTATAATAAACGCTATTATTCAGAAATTAAAACAAATTATCGTAAAATTACAATTACTACAGAAGTTATAGAAAAAAATGTGGTTATCCGAATAGCTGATAATGCTTCGGGAATAACAGAGGCAGTTAAAGAACGACTGTTCGATCCATTTTTTACAACTAAGCCTGTAGGTAAAGGTACAGGTTTAGGTTTATCAATTAGTTATCAAATTGTAGTTGAAAAACACAAGGGAAAACTTAAATGCATCTCAGAACCCGGACAGGGAGCAGAATTTTGTATAGAGATTCCCTTATCAATCGACCAAGCACTGAAAACTTCCGCAATAAATTAGAATGCTTGATAACCTGCTTTAATGTTATATGAAACGTCTTCTTTTTATTTGCGAAGGAATGTTTGGCGATGACACCAGAGCAAAAAAATCGCATTTATCAAGCAGCAGGCGATCGCATATCCTGAAGGTGAACGAAACTATAAAAACTATCCTCGTTTGTTATGCCGGTCAAGCTGAAGAATTGGCTTTATTTGCAGAAATAGCCCTAAAACTACATCAAGAATTTCCTAAATGTGCAGTCAGAATTTTAGCTGCTGATTGTCCGCCCAATTGTCAGGATTTGTGGATATCTCACCATCCAGGAATCGAATGCGATCGCCGTAGCTGATGTAGTAGTAGGCGGGGCAGGTTACAATACCGTTTACGAATGTGCAGCTTTGGGTGTACCGTTAGTAGCGATCGCCTTAAAGCGATTGTACGATCGCCAAGACAAAACAGAAGCGCAAATGTTACTGGGTGCAAGATATTCAGAGTGCTATAGACACCGTTAAAATGCTTCTAGACCGAATAGAACCTGAAAAAAAGCCATTGCCATCTTATATCAACGGTGCTGTGCAAGCAGTACACCACATTATGAGTTATAAGTTTTGAGGAGCGGAGTTATATTTTTCACTCCGCGCATTTTGTACAGACGTTCCAGTGGAACGTCTCTACTCCTAACTTTTTACCTGTACCAAACGTGAAATTACGCCGTCTGATACCAATTTTTGATAACTCCGTCTCCACCTGGGCTTTAGAAGCGCGGTTGTTGCGCTGGTTAACCTTGATTTGGCTGTTTGTCGGGTTGATAATGCTGTTCTCAGCATCCTATCCCGTAGCCGACGCTCGTCATAATGATGGACTGTACTACTTTAAGCGTCAGCTGATGTGGGTGTTCGTGGCATTAATAATATTAAACATCATTGTTAATTTACCTTTGCGGAAAATATTAGGAATATCCCATTGGTTTGTCTTTTTGTTTTTGGTATTAATTTTCGTCACCCTGATACCAGGATTAGGAAGAAAAGCTTTTGACGCATCTCGCTGGTTAGCTTTAGGTCCAATTCCCATTCAACCTTCTGAATTAATTAAACCCTTTTTAGTGCTGCAAAGTGCGCGGCTTTTTGGTCAGTGGGAACGAATAACTTGGCGAGTTCGCTTTACCTGGTTGGGTATTTTTGGTTTGGTAATTCTCGGAATTTTAGCGCAGCCTAACTTAAGTACAACCGCACTTTGCGGTATGACAATTTGGTTAATTGCTTTAGCGGCTGGTTTACCTTATAAATATTTGGGCGGAACAGCAGTTGGTGGGATACTTTTAGCAGTTCTCAGTATTAGCATCAAAGAGTATCAGCGCAAGCGGGTAATGTCCTTTCTCAATCCTTGGGCGGATGCAACTGGGGATGGCTACCAGCTAGTGCAAAGCTTGCTGGCAGTGGGTTCTGGAGGAACTTGGGGTACTGGATTTGGGCTTTCACAACAAAAGCTGTTTTATTTACCAATTCAGGACACCGATTTTATTTTTGCAGTATTCTCAGAAGAATTCGGCTTTGCTGGCGGTATAACTTTGCTAGTAATTTTAGGTATATTCGCCACGCTGGGATTAATCGTTGCCCTGAAAGCGACAAATCCAGTACATCGATTAGTAGCGATCGGTGTGACAATTTTGATGGTAGGACAATCATTTCTGCATATTGGTGTAACCACTGGTGCGTTGCCTACAACCGGTTTACCCTTGCCGATGTTTAGTTATGGTGGTAATTCCATGATTGCTAGTTTATTAGCAACTGGATTATTAATTAGAGTAGCACGCGAAAGTAACGAAGCTGAAGTTGTACCACTACGAGGAGAACAATCTGAAAATCGGCGTAAGCGTCGTTTATTTACGAAAACAAAAGTTTAAATCGTAGTAAGCGCTGTCTTCGCTAAAGCGCTTACTACAAATTTTTTCTAATTAATAATATCTCAAGTGAGAAAACAGCAATGCTAACTTATACTGAACGAATTCAAGAAACGACATCACCACAACCGAAAGTTTTTTCTTTAGAAGATTTTCTCAATCATCCTTTAGAAAACATCGAATGGGTTGATGGTCAACTTATTGAGAAAATAGGTATGACATTACGGCACAGTCAAACTCAAGCTAGATTAGCACGTTTGTGGGGAAATTATATACTCTCCAGCGGTCAAGGTGGAGAAGTCTACACAGAAGCGCTTTGTCGAACTAATAAACAAGGTCGTCGTCCTGATGTTTCTTACTTGACTCCAGAACTCTTGACGCAATATGCTAATGCAACTTTCCTACCCCAAAGCTTTCCGTTAATTGCCGAAATTGCTTCACCTGATGATAGCGGTGAAGAATTATTTGCCAAGGCAAAAGAATATTTAGAATCAGGTTCTCAAGAAGTTTGGCTTATCTATCCGTAAACGTTATGGATTATCATTATCACTCAAGAAAAACATTTATTATTAACTCTTGGAGAAACTGTTAGTAGCCAAGTTCTTTCAGGCTTTAGTCTAATTATTGATGAACTATTAGCTTGAGTTAGGATAATTACGCTAAAATTCAAGCAGAGTAAGCATTTTTCGCTCTATCTACCTTATGCTTGAAAACCTACAAACCCGACTTTACCAACTAGAACAATTCGCTAATGCCCTCGTTTCTAACCAACTAACCCACCTGAGTTTACTTAGCGTCGGTGTAATTTTTCTTGCGGGCTTGCTGACTAGCCTGACACCTTGTATGCTTTCGATGCTGCCTATAACTATCGGCTATATTGGCGGTTATGAGGCAAAAAGCCGTCTGCAAGCAGCTGCCCAGTCTACCTGGTTTTCTCTCGGATTAGCAACCACACTTGCTGGGCTAGGTATTCTAGCAGCTTTGTTAGGAAAAGTCTACGGTCAAGTGGGAATTGGTTTACCAATTATAGTTAGTATTATCGCAATTCTCATGGGGCTGAACCTACTCGAAGCATTACCTCTGCAATTCCCCTCTTTTGGCGGTACAGAGTGGATTTCTCAAGAATTACCCCAAGGATTGCGTTCTTATTTAATTGGCTTGACTTTCGGTGTGGTTGCTTCTCCTTGCAGTACACCTGTTTTAGGTAGCTTGTTGGGTTGGGTAGCCAGTACACAAGACTTAGTTTTAGGCGCAGTTTTGCTGCTTGCATATACAGCAGGTTATGTAGCACCTTTGATTTTGGCGGGTACTTTTACAGCTTCAATTAAGAAGTTGCTAGAAGTGCGTCGCTGGTCTGGTTGGATTAATCCAGTTAGTGGAGTGCTGTTGGTAGGATTTGGTGTCTTTTCTTTAATGTCTCGAATTCCTCTGGGAAACTTTTAATCAATGACTTTAAATGATACTTCTAAAGAATTAAATTGGTGGTCAGCATTTGGGCGGTTTTTGCGGCAAGAATTTTTACCTGTGCTGACAAATTTACGATTGGCAATTGTGATGTTCCTAGCGATCGCACTCTTTAGCATCACCGGTACTGTCATAGAACAAGGTCAATCTCATGGATTTTACCAGGCAAACTACCCCGAACATCCAGCTTTATTTGGTTTCCTAACTTGGAAAGTAATTCAGGTAGTCGGTTTAGACCACGTATATCGTACTTGGTGGTTTCTCTCATTACTCATTTTATTTGGTACAAGCTTAACCGCTTGTACTTTTACCCGTCAGTTACCAGCTTTAAAAGCTGCCCGTCGTTGGAAATTTTACGAAGAACCGCGACAATTTCAAAAACTCGCTTTGAGTGCTGAATTAGAAACTGGTTCTCTATCTTCCCTCACTCCACTTTTACAGAAACGTCGCTACAAGATTTTTTCCGAACCAGAAAAAGATAATATTCTTTACGCCCGTAAAGGCATAGTCGGACGCATCGGACCGATTATAGTTCATGTTGGCATGGTAACTATTCTTTTGGGTGCAATTTGGGGCACAATGACTGGTTTTATGGCACAAGAAATGGTTGCTAGTGGCGATACTTTTCAGGTGCAAAATATTATAGATGCGGGACCTTTAGCCGCGTCAATTTCCAAAGATTGGTCTGTCAAAGTCAATCGTTTTTGGATTGATTACACTCCTAAAGGTAGAATTGACCAATTTTACTCTGATTTGTCTGTTTTAGACAGTGAAGGAAAGGAAATTGACCGCAAGACGATTTTTGTTAATCAACCTCTGCGTTATCGTGGCATAACTTTCTACCAAACTGATTGGGGTATCGCTGCTGTGCGCGTCCGACTTAACAAAAGTCCGATTTTTCAGCTACCAATGACGCAACTTAAGACTAAGAATAGCGGACGCATTTGGGGAACTTGGATTCCCACAAAACCCGATTTAAGTGCAGGTGTCTCGCTGCTAGCAAGAGACTTGCAAAAAACGTTGTTAATTTACGATTCAACTGGTAAACTAATTAATACTATGCGTGCCGGCATGTCAGCGGAAGTTAATGGCGTGACGTTAAAAGTTTTTGATGTCATTGGTAGCACTGGCTTACAAATTAAAGCAGATCCAGGTATCCCGATTGTTTATGCTGGATTTGCTTTGCTAATGCTGGGTGTGGTGATGAGTTACTTTTCTCATTCACAAATTTGGGCTTTGCAAAAAGACGATCGCTTATATGTAGGTGGTAAAACTAATCGCGCTCAAGTTGCTTTTGAACAAGAAGTTTTGGATATTTTAGATCAATTAAATTCACCGACTCCAAGTGAGGAACCTAGCATTCTGACAGAAAAGATTAGCTAAAATAGCTCAAGGAAGCGTAGACGCGAAGCGGCTTGTCGAAGACATCGCTCACCTTACTCTGCATCTGGATCTATACCTAATTCCCGCAACTTTGCCGCGAGGACTTCTTTACGCTGACGTTCCGCTTCAAATTGAGCGATCGCATTATCTGCACGTTGACGTTCTTCTTCAGCACGTTGACGTTCTTCTTCAGCACGTTGACGTTCTTCTTCAGCACGTTGACGTTCTTCTTCAGCTTGTTCGGAACTCCACAACAGCAAATTACCCGCTTCATCCCACCATCGCAGCCAATTAATATTTAAGCCTAAACGAGTTCCCCGCCAAATTCCCAAAAATAATTTCAACTCAGGAATCCAAAAGCGTCCTGATGATGGTTCCTGTAAAATATATTGATTATTTTCCAAACGACGCACTTCAAGCGTAGCTTCATAAGGATCAAAAATCACATAAGTCGGAACTTGCAATATCCGCTCGTAAAAGTATAGTTTCCCATAAGGAAAAGTGGGACGAACCGAATATTCTCCGTTATCGGTGTCTGAAAGAAACTCCATCACCACACCCACAGCTTCACCTTCAATATTCGGTGTGTAGCTGCGACGAATTACCTCAGCAGCAACGGGTAATACACGCGGTACATACAACCAATCAGGTGCTTTGACGACTGTTTTTTTATTAATATTGGCGACGATACCAAAATTCGCTGCTATCAGCATCTCCGGTTGAATGCGATTTGAAGTGCCATTAGCATCTGTCAGCGCGTCTGCTAATGGATGTTGTAGAATATTTTCCACTGGATCGTCGGGGAGAATAAAGTCATCTGGGAGTTTTTCCCAAGTCACTAGAGGAGTTTGCTGTTGGGGTGTAGCTAGTAAAACCATAACGGCATTATGAGCGACTACGTTTATCTTACGACTTTTGATGATGCACTTCAACGACAGACAGTGTGAGCCTTCTTACTGAAATAGGTAAACTTTTGTCAAAATCAATCATACATTCTCTTGTTTGCTTCAAGATAAAAATATGTAACCCTAAGTTAATAACTCTATTAGCCGGATGAGCGCGATCGCGGTAAGAGTTAAATAACTACATTTTAATCTGAGATTTTAAGCAGGAAAGACTGTTATGGCACAGAAAAACGCAGCCGAACTTTTCAAAGCCGTAAAACTCGATCAAGCATTAAAGCAAAAAATCAAGGCAGCATCTAACCCAGAAGCTTTCATTAAGATTGCTAAAGAGCATGGCTATAATTTTACAGTTGAAGAACTGGAGACTGAAATTAGCAAATTGTCTGAAGAAGAGTTAGCTGCCATTGTCAATCCAGGTATAGCACCTAGATATCACATTAATCCTAGGTAATTCTGAAGATATCTATCTTACTACGGGCGGGCGCTCTTTACCCCGCCCTTTATTATTTCTGATGATGCACTTCAACGACGGTATGCACGTTACCGCGTGGTGTAAAATCTGCTTTGACAGTCACTTCTAACGGGTCACAAGCGGCAACAAAGTCATCCAAAATTTGATTTGCAGATTCTTCGTGGGAAATATAGCGATCGCGGTAACTATTAATGTAAAGCTTTAACGCCTTTAATTCCACCACTCGCTCATCCGGCACATAGCTAATATAAATCGTCGCAAAATCAGGATAGCCGGAAAATGGACATTTACAAGTAAATTCCGGTAAAGAAATATTAATATTGTATCGCCTGCCCACACGCGGATTAGGAAATGTAATTAATTGTCCTGACGCAATCTCGCGTTCCCCATACTTCATTTCTTGGCTTGACTCAGATGCAGTTTCTGGTAAAAAGTTACTCATAAAATAAATAGCTTAACTTGAAAAAATCATTTATAAAGTAAACATTAAATTGATGTCGGCTGCGTTAGGCGCATAATTTTATGTGGTGCGTTAACGTAGTGTAACGCACCCTACGGACTAATCCAAGCGTCCCTGATTCAAAAATCCTCGTCTCTAAATCCTAAATCTTGCTGTTCCCAGTCTGGGCAAGTCTCATCTTCATATCCTTGAGGATGCATCGCACAAACCAGCAAGTTACCACCATAAACTTGACCGTGGTAGTTACGACAACCGATACAGGCAGGATTTTGTTGTGGTGAGGCTTCAACTGAATAAGGAAAAGCTGGATCTACATCGCTAACAACTTCTTCGAGTTCCCAATATACTTCCAAAATTGGTTCAGCCAAATCTTGTAAATATTGGTCAACCTCAACACCAATGGTATTTTGTAATTGCTCGGTAATTTCTTCGGTTAGCTCAAAAAAGGCATCAACCATTTCACCCATCCCCAAGAAGAAGCGATCTACTTCATCTGCAACTGTTTCTATAATTTCCGCGATATCTTTTTGCCAGTTTTCCATAAAATTGACGCCCTTACTAGCTTTTTACAGGACGCTTCGTGCTAAATGGCTATCAGCACTATAATACACCCTGAGAAATATATATTAATTTATGATTTACAACGTTTCCGGATAACTACTTATCGCGTTGCAGTCGTCTTAACTCTTCTTGCAGTTCTAGCACTTGATCGCGCAAGCCATCAACATTGTCAGTTGATGCTTGTTTGACGGTAGGCTCATCGTCTTCTAGAATCTCGATGCGGCGCGGTTCCGAGGCGGGTTTTTCTGGGGCGGTAGCATCAGATGCCGGTTGCTGTTGAGCTTGCTTCATCATGTCTTCGACAAAGCGGCGGGCTTCTTCTGTATTCATTTCGCCTTTTGCAACCATTTCATCTGCCAGTTTTTGGACTTGCGATCGCAATTCGGCTAATTTTCCCCCTGCTTTCTCACCCGCGTAAGAAGCTAACCCGACACCGAGGTAAAAAGCTTTTTGAACAATATCTCCAAAACCAGGCATTGCAGAGCCGCGCTCCTAAAAATGGGGCGACCCGGAGACTACGCCTACTACAAGCATCCCGTATTGCTGCTACCTTCCGGTTCTGACAAGATTTGGGCGTTGCAGTCGCATAGATCCAGGTCACAAACAATCATAACACACTTATCTAGTGGATGTGTGTTATTCAACTACAATTCGCCATTCGTAAAGCTCGTAATTGACGCAGCCGTTTTCCACCAAGGGTTCGCGAGAGCGACAATCGCTTTTGCCTCATCCATTGAAGCTGCTTCAAACAGCAGCATACCCCCTCCCATAGAAGCCCAGTATGAGCGATCGCGCTTTGTGTCCTTTAGCTATCAAATCTTGAACATAAGCAATGTATCGCGGGTACGTATTGGTCAAAGATGTTTTTATCGACTTTGCCTGATTCAATCTTGACAAACCAAGCCATTTACTTGCTTCCTCTGGAATTTTCGTTTCTAATATTTAGGCGTTGCAGTACTTTCATCATCTCAAATCCCCAGCCCGCAGATAGTATCATTCGTTGGCAGCTATACTCTCAAATCCAAAATCCAAAATCCACGCAAGTGGCAGCTATACTCTCAAATCCAAACAGGACTTACGCACAAGTCATGAAATAACGAACCTTACTAGGCACAGAGAACACAGAGAAATGAGAATTTGAGAGGTTTTTTGCGTAAGTCCTGCCAAAATCCGTCTTGAAAAGCTTTGATCGGAGGAAACCTCCGCTCAAACTTTTCGCAAAATCCAAAATCCACGCAACTGGCAGCTGTACTCTCAAATCCAAAATCCGTCTTGAAAAGCTTTGATCGGAGGAAACCTCCGCTCAAACTTTTCGCAAAATCTAAAATCCACGCAAGTGGCAGCTGTACTCTCAAATCCAAAATCCAAAATCCAAAATCCACGCAAGTGGCAGCTGTACTCTCAAATCCAAAATCCGTCTTGAAAAGCTTTGATCGGAGGAAACCTCCGCTCAAACTTTTCGCAAAATCTAAAATCCAAAATCGTATGAGTCGTTTTTTTGTCGCTTTGTTACCACCGCAGCACATTCAAGACTGCGCCAACGAAATTAAACAGTACTTCGCCGATCGCTATGCTAGTAGTGGGGCACAAAAATCTCCACCGCATATCACCTTACAACCGCCTTTTGAATGGGTAGATAGCAATGTATCATTCTTAGAAGATTCTCTCAAGAAATTTGCTAGTAGGCGATCGCCTGTACCCGTCACACTTCATAACTTTGCGGCATTTGCTCCCCGCGTCATTTATATTGATGTTGTGCAAACTCCAGAATTGATGGATTTGCAAGCTGATTTGATGGCATATGTGGAAAGCAACTTGGGAATTGTTGATAAAGTTTCCCAGACTCGCTCGTTTACTCCACACATGACAGTAGCGTTTCGGGATTTAACAAAGCAAAACTTTAAAATCGCTTGGACAGAATTTGAGAAACGAGAGTTACATTTTGAGTTCAAGTGCGATCGCTTGACGTTACTGCTTCACGATGGCAAACGCTGGAATGTCAAAACAGAGTTTTCCTTTGTGTCTTAGTAAGTAGGTGAGTGGGAAAATTTATCGTTGGGATAAGGCAGTCCGGCTTGAGGCAGTCCGGCTTGAGGGAAGAGAGTTTTGACCCAGTTCATCTTTATTTACATAGTTGGGTTTTATTGTGCCTACCTACTTACAGCATTTCATGAATACGAGCGCGAATTAAAGAAAGGCAATTGAGTTTGCAATGCGATTGTCACTCGATACAATGCGATTGTCACTCGATACAATGCGATTGTCACTCGATACAATGCGATTGTCACCCGATACAATGCGATTGTCACCCGATACAATGCGATTGTCACTCGATACAATGCGATTGTCACCCGATACAATGCGATTGTCACCCGATACAATGCGATTGTCACCCGATACAATGCGATTGTCACTCGATACAATGCGATTGTCACTCGATACAATGCGATTGTCACTCGATACAATGCGATTGTCACTCGATACAATGCGATTGTCACTCGATACAATGCGATTGTCACTCGATACAATGCGATTGTCACTCGATACAATGCGATTGTGTCCCCCTGCATTTAAAAACGCTACGCTTTTACGCTTAATTGTACTTAGCTCACTGCAAATCTTAAGACTTTTGGAAATTTTGCATAAAAATGTAAGGCTTTATACTACCTTGAAAATGATTCTCGTTGGAAATTATGTTTAATTTCCATATAAGCGACTTTTTATATACCAAAAGTAGCTATGTATAAACGATTAATTAGCACATTTGTCTTGGTGGCGATCGCACCGTTATCAATTTTAGTAATTTCTTTGCCCAGCATTGCTCAAACACGAACAATTAATTGCTCTAAGGCGGTAGCGACACCAGAATTGAAATTTTGTTCTCAACAATCTTACCAAGCCGCAGATAAAAAACTCAATCAAGTTTATCAGCAAGTCGTTTCGAGCTTAAGCAGTGAGGCAAAGCAGTTATTAACTACTGGACAACAATCATGGATTAAGTTTCGCGATAACAACTGCAATTTTGAAGTATATAGCTCTCGTGGTGGGACAGGTTATGAAATCTTTCGTAACGGCTGTTTGGAGAGACTGACAAAACAACGTACAAAAGATTTACAAGATTATCTATCTTCTCGATAAGTAAGTAGGCAAGAAGATTTCAAATTATGTTAAGAAACTTAAATTGTAGGGTCCGGCTTAAAGCGGTGTGGATATTCCTCCTTTCGTCGGTTCGACGGACAGAATCCTCTGAGCAGGCAACGCCGCGCTTTAGGGTCCGTTGCGTTATGCTTTTAGAAGTCCGCACCAACGACTGTGAAAGGTGCGTTGTCGGGCAACGCAACGCACCCTACAGTCTTGAGAGTAATTGTAGTAAGGGGTTCAGCCCTTCAAATCGAAGATATGAGCGGTGAACCGCTCACTACGAAGAAGAGTGTTTTAGGTTTAATTTTGCACATTTGCACAAATCTGTTTTAGGAATCGAGAGGTTTGAACAAGTATTTAATCATAATCCAAGCAGAGATAAGAATGCTTGGATAAACCATCTCAGATGAAGAGGCAAAGAAAACTATGGCTAAGATAACCATCAATGGTATATCAATCGATCCAGATGCTCAGAGAAATGCAATCATATCTGCTAATCTAATTAGTGCTGACAGTTCCAAATCAAATTATATTCTCATCCAATCGACTCAACCGTTAAACCGCGAGCAGAAAAGTCAGCTATCAGAGTTAGGTGCAGAAATTCTGGAATTTGTACCAGAAAATACTTACATTTGTCGTTACAATCCTTCTAATTTGGATGCAATTCGGGATTTGCCTTTTGTCGAATGGGCGAATGTTTATTTAGAAGGCTTCAAAATCGCGCCTCAGTTGGTGATAGGAGGCAAAAATGATACAGCGAATCTGTTAGCGATAAAAACTGCTGACATATCACTGTTGCGGCAGCCAAAACAAGTGACAGTGGTGTTTCATAATAATGTTGCCATCGATGAGAAGTTGCGCGATCGCATCGCTACAGCTGCCAGACTAAACAAGAGCGATCTAGAATTTAGTAGCAACTCAATAAAACTCTCGGTTCAACCTCAATATCTTGATGATTTGGCAAAAATAGACGAGGTGCGACACATTGAAGAAAGCGTGCCACGGCAGCTTTTCAATAATGTAGCTCTCAAAGTGCTGAAAGCAGACCAGACACACAGCACAGTCAATTTGCAAGGAGAAAATCAAATTGTCGCTATAGCCGACACTGGCTTTGACAAAGGTTCAACCACAGACGTTCATCCTGCCTTCACAGACAGAGTAGTTAAGCTTTACCCCTTAGGACGGTCAACCGCTAATGACCCTCAAGGACACGGTACGCACGTAGCTGGCTCGGTTTTGGGCGATGGCAAATCTGACACAATGGGGGGTCCGATTCAGGGAACCGCTCCTAAAGCCAAGCTGGTGCTGCAATCGGTTCTCGATTCCAGAGGAGGTTTGGGAGGACTTCCGGACGATCTGAACAACTTATTCAAACAACCTTATGATAATGACGCAGCCCGCGTTCATACAAACTCCTGGGGAGCGCCAACACGCGGACAATATACGGTGGATTCTCAACAAGTAGACCAATTTGTTTGGGAACATCGAGACATGGTTATCTGCTTTGCTGCGGGTAACGAAGGCTCTGACACAGATCGCAACGGCGTGATTGATAATAAAACGATCGCCGCACCCGGAACAGCAAAGAATTGTATTACAGTTGGAGCCTCTGAGAATAACAGACCAGACCAATCAAAACCATATAGGCTTTTGGGTCGCTATAGCGCCGAGCCGATCGCTTCAGATGGTTGGTCTAACAACCCAGATGGGATGGCGGCTTTTAGCAGTCGAGGACCAACTCAAAATGAGCGAATCAAGCCAGATGTTGTTGCTCCCGGAACTGCGATTCTCTCTACTCTTTCGCGAGACGCAAGAATTGATTCATTCTTTGGCAACTCCACAGACCCCCTTTATGCTTTTCTAGCTGGTACTAGCATGGCTACACCGCTAGTTGCAGGCTGCGCTGCTGTGGTGAGAGAGTATTTTTTGCAACAGAATCACCAACCAAGTGCGGCTCTAGTTAAGGCAATGTTAATCAATGGAGCTAAAGACATCGCCGGTCAATATGTTCCCTCGGAAGCGGGAGAAATTCCCAACCTCTCAGAAGGATTTGGTCGAGTTGATTTAGCCGCAACGGTAGGACCGAGAAACGATTGTGAGCAGGTTACTTTCAAGGATGAATCCACAAAACTTGATACGGGAGAAGAGGAAAAAACTGAAGTAGAAATCAGCAATTCAAACTCTGTTTTGAAGGTGACATTAGTATGGACTGATTTCCCAGGTGAAGCTCTTCAAAATGACTTGGATTTAATTGTGCGTGCAAATGGTGAGGAGCGACACGGAAATATGCCGCCATCCTCAACAGATTTCGACCGACGAAATAATGTTGAACAGATTGTTTGGACTAATGTAGCTTCAGGAAAGCTGGAAATTGTGGTGCGTGCTAACCGAATTCTTCAGCCACAATCTTATGCATTAGTTGTGAGAATCTCTTAGGTTAAAAGAATTGTTGTAAATCCTGGGAATAATCTTTTCATTCAGGGGATTTACAACAATACATAAATAAAAGTGATATCAACCTTTATCTATGTATCTAAGTTGAAATCAGTGCGATCGCCAAAGCCTACGAAGGTGTAAACTTTAAAGCGGTCTTCCCAGCTTTCAGCATCAGTAATTTAGTAATCAAGGAACCAAAAAGCATGGCAACTAACTACAGCAATGAAGCCATCCGTAACATCTTAATCGGATTCGGATATTTAGCTCCTGATAGCAATCCTGGTAGCAATCCTCCCTGGAAGACGAATAATAACCCTTTGACAGATGAACGCACCGTCACCGCAATCAAAAAGTTTCAGCAAGATTACCCACCCCTCAAAGCAGATGGCTTTGCTGGCGATCAAACCAAGAAGGTGTTGCATGATACAATTGTCGCTCTTCAGAATAACTTGAAGCGCCACGGTTTCGCTACTGATGCTCAGATACCCTCAACTCAACCGTATTATGGACCAAATACTTATGAAGCGGTGAAGAGATTTGAGCAAAAACAGGGTTTGACGGTGAATGGTATTGCTGACAAGCAAGCGCGTACACTTCTAAATCAAGCAAGTTTACCAACTAATAATATCAGGCTGATAGATGTTTGCATTCAATTTAAACAGAATCCGAAAAAGCCTAATTATGTTGAGGCACTAAATTATTTACAAGCTCAGTTAAGCTCAGACATTTTAATTGAGTTTACCAACCAGTGGCGACAAACCAATGATGTCAATCCTTCAATAGTCAAGCTGACGGATGTGTGCAATTCTTATGTAGCCAAAACGCATCAAGATAGAGCGCTCAATTACTTACAAAGTCAGATATCTCCAGATGTATACAAGAGATTTACTGAACTTTGGAAGAAGGCGTAATTCCTGAAGCTGAATTCATGATATAATGCATCGCGAATCATACATATTGTAGAGACGTTCCACTGGAACGTCTCTACGACGGTTTCTGTGATGATTAGCCGGCTTTACCATTCGGACGTTGGATAATCGTTTCCACAACCCGGCGTTTTCCCTTGGGTTCGATTCCTACTAAGCGCACATATTCGCCAGGATGTTCGGCGAGAAAAAATTCCAAAGTTGAGATTGCATCAGATTCAGCATCAATTTGCGGAACCGCAAAAGTTTGCCAAGAACCGGTGCGGAAGCGTCTTTCATCTACATGTTCAATGCCAATTTTATAACCTTGAGATAAAATATTACGCACTTGCTCTTGTGTTTCTAAGGTCAAATGCGTACTCGATGCTTTTTGTTTGTTGAATTTATTTGAAGAAGGTGCAGGTTGAGTTATACGATTGCTCAAGGGCTGACTAGGTGGCGTGATACTGAGGCTAGGCGCAGGTTGATAATCTATGCCGCCTGTAGTACCATTCGGACGTTGGATAATCGTTTCTATAACCCGACGTTTTCCTATGGGTTCGATTCCTACTAAGCGCACATATTCGTTACTATGTTCGGCGAGAAAAAATTCCAAAGTTGAGATTGCATCAGATTCAGCATCAATTTGCGGAACTGCAAAAGTTTGCCAAGAACCGGTGCGAAAGCGTCTTTCATCTACGTGTTCAATGCCGATTTTATAACCTTGAGATAAAATCTGACGTACTTGCTCTTGTGTTTCTAAGGTCAAATGCGTACTTGATGGTTGCTGTTGGTTAAATCCATTCGTTTTTGCCGACTGGTTTGAACTATTGCTTGACGGTTGACTAACTGGCTTGACAACGCTTGTTGGTGCAGGTTGATTATTTCTGCCTCGGTTTAAGCGATTGTACTCATCAACCAACTGAGAATTTTCCACGCGTTTTTGTTCGCTTACCATAAAATTGCCTATCTCAATTAAGTGAGACAAGTTAAAATTAGGCTTTTGAAATTCTGGTGCTTTCTCGGTGCTGTTAACTATACGTCGAGAGATCCGCTCAAAACCGACTTGATGGATAAAGTTGCGGATTTGTTCGTCATAAATGCGCGATCGCAAAGCGCTAAAAAAGTCAATTGACTGCTTGATAAAAGTATCAACCAATTTTTCTATATCTCGTTGCGAAAGTCCATCCGATTCAAAAATCCCACCAACAATTCCCACCTTGTCATCGCGGTCTGGTTCCCAGTAAAATTTTTCCATGCGACCATCGCGAATTAACGGTGCGTAGAGAGTAGAAAAATCATTACCTGTGACAATAATCGGCACGCGATTTAATGGTGTTGAGTCATAGCTTCCGGGAAGTTGCACATCGGTAGGATTATCAGCAATATTCATCAGTGTGGCATTTACCAACTGAGTATTTACCGTGTATTGCGTACCTTCATCAAAACGTCCCGCACCCGCATCTAAATCGTTAATCATCAGCACGCACATTTTGCCGCGCACCTTAATTAGTTCTGCTGTTTCTCGATAGCGCAGACGAATCAGACGCGCTGGATCTCCCGCATCTGGACTTTCCAGTTCACCACCAGAGATGAGAGTCACCTCAATGCCCATTTTCTCGAAGACTAACTCACATTGAAAAGTCTTTCCCTCACCTTTGCGTCCATGAATTCCCAAAATCACCGGTACTCGCACACCGGGAATATTCAGAAAGTTTTTCGTGATGTGGACGGCAAGTTTATCTAAAAAGCGAGGAGCAATATAATAACCCATGAGTCTGTCAATAAATATTTAACACTTCTAAAGATAATGTTAGTTTTTTCTGGGCACAGCGGCTCACCCATTTTTTCTAACAATATTTTGGTCAATTAATTTAATACTACCGTGCCAAACGCTGCACAAATTCTGCGTGTTCTTCACTATTTAACCCTTGTTGCACTACTGCTAAAGCTTTTGTCATCTCTGCTGCACGTAATGCGGGCAGATCCAACCACAAACCGGTAAATACGCGACTTTTGATGATATTATTTGCATCCGGTTCTAAAGACACATATTCACTATTTTGCAAGCTGAACCAGTTAAGTTTATTTTCTAAAATCTGCCAAACGATATATTCTTGAACACCGTTCCGACGATATGCTTTTTTCTTGTCATGTAAATCATTTGCCGCGCTGCTAGCTGCGACTTCTACAACTAACTCCGGTGCCCCTTCTACATAATCATCATCACTAATACGTGCTTGTCCCCCTAAGCGTTCATCAATTAACAGTACAACATCGGGCTGTGGTTCATTATCTAAATCCAGGCGTACTGTCACATTATCACCTAACTCGACACCTGGAGTAGAAACTTGGTAAACTCCCAACCAAGTAATTAACTGTGCGTGGGGTTTTCCATGAGTGTTAAAACGTAGAGGTGACGCCATATACACTATTCCTTCTATCAGTTCTGCTTTTTTAATATGCGGCATTGCGGTATATCGACGCTCAAATTCGTCGCGAGAGAGGCGATCGCCACTTTCTAACGGCGGGATACGTTCTACCGATGCTGTCATTAGCAGATTCCTCAAAGGAGTGTTGCTGCATTTAGTATACTGCGGATTTTTCTACTACAACCGATGAATCACCGACTGCTCATCAAAACGTTTTGCCATCATATCAGTAAATGTACTGTTAATGTTAATCTAAAATTGACAACGGGAGATTCCTCCTTGTCATTTGTACTACTTGCAGAGTTATTATTTTTACGTTATCAGATGCTCATATCGGTTTATTAAATCTTATTGACGGGGAACTGCATGAAAAGCAAAAAATTTCATTGGTTAAAACTAGCTTTTCAATTAAAAGGCTCGATTGTCTTAGCAATTTATAGAAGAGTTCTGGCTTGTGGTTTTTTCGGTATTTTCGTTTCTTTGCTTTATTATTTAAAATTACCTGTTTCTCAGCCTATTTTTGAAAGCGTTATTCCCAGTATTGTTTTAGGTTTATTACTTGTTTTTCGCACCAATACAGCTTACGACCGATTTTGGGAAGGTAGAAAATGCTGGGGTTCTATGGTGAATAATACGCGAAATTTAGCACGACAGATTTTGGTATCGATTGATGAAATAACCCCAGAGGATAAAGAAAATAAAATGGCGGCATTATATTTATTGGTTGCTTTTTCTGTAGCAACTAAATACCACCTGCGGGGAGAACCTGTCAATAGTGAGTTAGAAGAACTCATGGGACATTCTCGGTATCTAAAACTAAAAACTTTGAATAATCCCCCTTTAAAGATTGCTTTCTGGATTGGTGATTATTTACAAAGGCAATACAAGCGTAATTGCCTAAATAACTATCAGTTAATAGCTATACAAGACTTATTAAATAATCTCGTGGATAATTTAGGAGCTTGCGAACGCATTCTGAAAACGCCGATTCCTCTAGCTTATACTATTCATCTGAAACAATTACTATTAATATATTGCTTCTTACTACCTTTTCAACTAGTGGAAAGTCTGGAATGGTGGACGGGTTTAATTACAGCTTTGATTAGTTTTACTTTGTTTGGCATTGAAGCCATTGGTATAGAGATAGAAAACCCCTTTGGTCACGATGCAAATGACTTGCAATTAGAGACTATTTGTAACACAATGAAACGCAATATCGACGATTTAATTAAGTTTAATCCATATGTGCGATCGCATCAAGGTAATCTAACCAATTGAGATGAAGGGGAAAGGGGAAAATAATTTGGTACTCTTGATTTAAACCCCGACCAAATGAAGACCACCAAAACTTTAATTTGGTCGGGGGACTCAAACTTGTTTGTAAAGGTTTGAAGGAATTTTTACAACTTCCAACAGACAAAACCCGCAAACTCGTTTACGTGATTTGCCTCAGTTAAAAGATTAGTTTCCTCTATTGTCACAGTGCTGGCTTTTCCCAAATATATACACATTTACGCAATTCTGAGCGACCGTGATTTCCCATTTGCTGACTACTATTGCCTTTTCCTTGCCCTAATATCCAAATGTGTCGCGTTACCAGCCCAAAAGACTCTGCTATATCAGATAAAATTAAGTCTACAGGAACTTCCTCTCCAGCATATCGAACGTTATCGTTTACCATTGCTACTATACCTCCAATTTTGAGGATTCGAGCTAATTCATAGATGACAAAGCACATTTCATAAAAGTAATTACGTAGCATTCTGGTAATATTTTTATTATTCAACTTACCTTCTGTTCTATAATTTTCCAAAATTCCTAATACTTCTTGTAATGCAGCCTGATTTTGGAAAGTTAAATCTATTTTTAAGAAATCTTGATAACGTCCTATATCAGTATAATAATTTTCTAAATAATTACGCTTATCTCGATTTTCGACAGTACATGACAACATTGTTTGGCGTAAATGCTTGACTTTTTCTTCACTGCAACCTAAAAATGCAAGTTCAAGAGCATAGGTGCGAGTGTAATCATATCTATTGGCATAAGGTGGCGATGTTATGACAAAATCAATACTGCTTTCTTGGAGAGTAGGAAGAATTTCTAAACAAGAACCTTGGTAAAGGCTAGGTTCCGGTTTTTCAACGCCAGGTTGCAATGGTAGATTATCATTAAATAAATCCAATTGGATAGAACTGACATCTAAATCGGATGCAATCTGCTTTAGCTTTTGGTGAATCGCATTCTCAAAATTTAAAATTTCTCCTTTATTAAATTCATTTTTTCCTTGAGAACGACCTGAACGAGTATCCCAGCGTAGATATTGCCCATCTTTTCTGGTATAGCTAATATCTTCAAGAATACAAAAAGCAGCATATACAAGTAGAGAACGTATATCTTCATCAAAAATATAAGTATTACAATAAAAGAGATAACCTATTAACTTCTTTTCATTTATAGAAGAGAATGCTCCCTGCGTAATTGCAATATGATTAAATGTATCAGTCTGGTTGTAGTAATCTAAAAAATTTATTTTTTTCAAATCCGAAATTACTGTATGTAATGAGTTTACATTAATTTTTTGAGATATCAGTCGAGATTTTGTGGCAAAAATGCCGACAGGCAAAAGTTCAATTCCTATAGATTGCCACCCTAATGCACTTGCAGCGAATAGAGATGAGCCAGATCCAGAAAACGGATCGAGTAGAATACCAGGTTGTGGCTTTAATTCTTGCAGAAGATAAGTAACTAGCTTTTCTGAAAAACCTTCCCTATACTTGAACCAGGAAGAAAATCTAGCTTGCTTATTACCTTGGAAACTAACCAAAGTTCTATCTAAATAAGGATTATGAAAAATATTTGAGCTAAATTTTTTGTAAAGATTACTTCTATTAATTAAAGAGGAATCAATTGGCATAAAGTTACTTATGGTTATATTAAATGCAATTTTCCTAATAAATTGTATTTGTTGGCTTTAGCTACATATACCGATTAATGATTGCGATCGCATCGATTGTCGTCAAGTAAGGGATGGGGAAACCCCACCCCTATAAATTTTTCACAACTTTCTAATACCTTTTTCCAAACCTTGACAGACGCCTGTAAGAAAATCTAAATTTAAAGTGGCAATAGTGTCACTTGGTTTGTGATAATGTGGATTTCGCATATTAGCCGTATCTGTCACCATAATTGCGGGATAACCTGCATCCCAAAAAGGTGCATGATCGCTTCGTCTTGTATCGCGAACAATTAAACCTCTATTTGGCACAGGTAGCCATTCGCTAGGTGTACCAGATTGACGAATACTGCGACTCAGATTAATTAAATCAGGCAATGTCCGCAAATTGCCAATTAAAGCAATAAAATCGCCGCGATTTGGGTAAAAACGTTCTAAAGGTGAAGGATAATTTTGCGAATTAGGTGTTGCATCGCAATAACCCAACATTTCCAAAGACATCATCAAGCGAAGCGATCGCTTTTCTTGCTTTAACTTGGCTGCATAATCAGCGCTACCAAGTAAACCGTATTCTTCCATATCAAAAGCTACCAATTGCAAAGGATATTTAATTGGCTGCGTGGCAAACATTCTTGCCAATTCCAGCAACACGGCTACACCTGTAGCATTATCATCAGCCCCAGGTGTTCCCGGTACGGCATCATAATGTGCTGCAATTAAAATTGGTGGTAAATTCTGATGACGCGATCGCCCAGGTAAATTCAATATCAGGTTTTTACAAGCTTTGCCGCTTACCTCAAAGGTGTGGATTTCCACACTTCCCCATTGTTCAAACTGTTCTTTGATGTATTGTTGGACAAAAAAATGTCCCCCTGTCGCCAAATATGGATCGCGATCGCGGGCTATAAACGTAAGATGAGTTTGCAGAAGATTTTTTAAATTCACATGCATTAAGCAATGAACGCTGTTTCAACGTGTAATTCCCAACTGCAAGATAGAATAAATCAAGCATTGCTTGCAAACAAATAAAATTTATTAGACACTTTAGGAGAACAGCAACGCATGGGCAAGGTAGTCGGCATCGACTTGGGTACAACCAACTCAGTAGTCGCCGTCATGGAGGGTGGCAAGCCGGTGGTGATTGCCAATGCAGAAGGAATGCGAACAACCCCCTCCGTCGTTGGCTTTAGCAAAGAAGGCGAAAGAGTCGTTGGGCAAATGGCGCGACGTCAAACCGTCCTCAATCCCCAAAATACCTTCTTTGCCGTGAAACGCTTCATCGGTCGCAGGTATAGCGAACTCACTCCAGAATCAAAGCGAGTACCCTACACGATTCGCAAAGACGAAGTAGGCAACATTAAAATAGTCTGTCCCAAACTCAGTAAAGACTTCGCCCCAGAAGAAATTTCCGCAATGGTGCTGAAAAAACTGGCAGACGATGCCAGTCGTTACTTAGGCGATACAGTCACCGGGGCAGTAATTACCGTACCAGCTTATTTTAACGATTCTCAACGGCAAGCGACGCGAGATGCTGGTCGAATTGCCGGTTTAGATGTCCTGCGAATTCTTAACGAACCTACCGCCGCTTCTTTGGCTTATGGATTGGATCGCGGTGATACCGAGACAATCTTAGTATTCGATTTGGGTGGTGGCACCTTTGACGTATCGATTTTGGAAGTTGGTGATGGCGTGTTTGAAGTCAAATCAACTAGTGGAGATACGCAATTAGGTGGTAATGATTTTGACAAAAAGATTGTAGATTGGTTGGCAGAGAAATTTCTGGAAACAGAAGGTGTAGATTTAAGAAGAAGCGATCGCCAAGCTTTACAACGTCTAATGGAAGCTGCGGAAAAAGCGAAAATCGAACTTTCCGCCGTCAGCGTCACCGATATTAACTTACCCTTCATCACCGCCACTGAAGAAGGTCCCAAACATATCGAAACTCGCCTAACTCGCTCGGAATTTGAAGGTTTATGCACCGACTTGATAAGTCGCATTAGAACACCAGTCAAAAGAGCGCTGAAAGATGCCGGTTTGACACCTGAGGATATTGAGGAAGTTGTGTTGGTGGGGGGTTGTACCCGCATCCCAATGGTAAAGCAGTTAGTGCGTGACTTAATCGGCATCGAACCCAACGAGAATGTTAACCCCGATGAAGTCGTGGCAGTGGGTGCGGCAATTCAAGCGGGTATTCTCGCTGGAGAACTTAAGGATGTGCTGCTTTTGGATGTTACACCGTTATCTATCGGCTTAGAAACCATCGGCGGCGTGATGAAAAAGCTGATTCCCCGCAATACAACTATACCAGTCAGGCGATCGGACATTTTTTCCACATCAGAAAATAACCAAAATACTGTAGAAATTCACGCAGTCCAGGGTGAACGGGAAATGGCAGCAAATAACAAGTCTTTGGGACGGTTCAAGCTGTATGGCATTCCCCCGGCACCAAGAGGAGTACCGCAGATTCAGGTATCTTTTGATATCGATGCCAACGGTATTTTACAGGTAACAGCTTTAGATAGAACTACAGGTAGAGAGCAAAGTGTCACCATTCAAGGTGCTTCCACCTTAAGCGAGTCGGAAGTTAACCGAATGATTCAGGATGCTCAAAAATATGCCGATCAAGACCGGGAACGCAAAGAACGTGTAGAAAAGCGCACCCGTGCCGAAGCTTTAATTTTATCAGCAGAAAGACAACTTAGAGAAGTGACCCTAGATTTTGGAATGCAATTTGCCCGAAACAGGCGTCAACGAATTGACACTATTTGTCGGGAACTACGCGAAAGTTTACAAAAAAATGACGATCGCGGTATTGACCAAACTTACGCTGACCTGCAAGATGCTTTATACGATCTAAATCGCGAAGTTCGCCAGTATTACGATGATGACGAAGAAGATGACTTGTTTGGCACGATTAAGGAAATCTTCACGGGCGAAAAAGATAAAGAACGCGATCGAGACAATTTAAGAGATAATTATCGCGATCGCGATAATTATGGCAGAGACTACGGCAACAACAGAGACTACGGCAACAACAGGGATTACAGCGGGAATAAAGACTACGGCAACAACAGAGATTACAGCAGCAACCGCGACTATAGAGACAAAGACAGTCGTCCCTCCTCCTATGACAGCGGTTCTGAAAGGCGATCGCGTCCAAGTTACCAAGATAACTGGGATGATGAAGACGACGACTGGTAATAGTGCCAATGAAAATGGGCGGAATTTTCCGCCCTTGTATCTTCAAAATCGCTAAACAAATGAAGTTGATTCAAAATTCGGACCAGTGCGATCGCTCACAAGTAATAGTTAATAGCACTATTAGCCATTAAATATTAATAAAATCTCAAAATATTTCAACTGACTATGCAAAATTTGCAGAATTTTCGCGATTATTACGAAATTTTAGGAGTACCTAAAGAAGCCTCAAGTGAGGAAATTAAAAAGAATTATCGCCGATTAGCCAGACAGTATCACCCAGACTTAAATCCGGGAAACAAAGCAGCCGAAGACAAATTTAAGGATATCGGTGAAGCTTATGAAATCCTTAGCGATCCAACCAAACGAGCGCAATACGATCAGTTTAGCCGCTACTGGAATCAAAGAGGCTTTAGTGGCAAACAACCATCAAAGGGTAAAGGTTGGGGTAATCAGAAAAGCGATCGCACTAATACTCAAGATGTAAATCCCAGCGATTTTGCCAACTTTGAAGACTTTATCAATCAAGTTGTCGGTGTAAAAAATAATAAAAATGGGGTAAGTGATTCTACTAATGGCGCTAACCGCGATCCGTATCGTAGCCCCCGAAGTCAAGTTCAATACACAGTACCGAAAACACCACCTCGCGCTAGCCGTCGAGATATAGAAGCGAGATTAACTTTACCACTAGAAAAAGCTTATGTAGGTGGTAATGAACGCATTCGTTTAGAAGATGGGCGATCGCTAGAAGTGACTATGCCTCCAGGTATGGTAACAGGTCAAACCATCCGCTTGCGTAATCAAGGCATTGGTGGGGGAGATTTGTATCTAAAAATTACCGTCGAACCGCATCCTCTATTTAAACTAGAAGGCTTGAATATATTTTGCCAAGTACCTGTGACTCCCAGCGAAGCCGTTTTAGGAGGACAGGTAGAAGCACCAACTCTCGACGGACCGGTGAAAATGTCAATTCCCCAAGGAGTTAGGTCTGGTCAACGATTTCGTCTCGCTAATAAAGGCTACCCCAACGAACAAGGTAAACGCGGCGATCAATTGGTGGAAATTCAAATAGTTACTCCGAAAAGTATTAGCCAAGAAGAAAAAGAATTATATGAAAAATTGCGGCAAATTGAAACCTTTAAACCTCGCGCTGATTTACTGGGGTAAAAGTGAGAAAATGCAATGAATACATTCAAAGAACAAAAACTACGAGATATTTCAGCTTATGAGTTTTAGTGACTTAGTAGAAACAATCAAAAGTCTTTCGATTGAAGAGAAACAAGAAATTCAACTACTATTAAGCCAGTATCTGCGCGAAGAGCGTCGAGAAGAAATATATGAGAACTTAAAAATAAGCCAAGCAGAAGAGCAAAACGGTAAACTTAAATTCTCTAATAACATCAACGAACTAAAACAACTGATAGAAGATTAATGGTGGAAGTCAGTTTTAGTTCATCCTTTAAACGTTCTTTTAAAAAGCGAATTAAAGGAAATGTAGACTTGGAAACAAGGTTTTGGCAAAAGGTTGATCTGTTTACAATAGACCCTTTCGACCAAAGCTTGAAAACTCACAAGTTATCAGGGAAGCTTAAAGAATTATGGAGTTTCAGCATAGAGTACGACCAAAGAGTTTTATTTTACTTCACTGACGACGGAAACGCTGTATTTGTTGACATTGGTAATCACGACGAAGTGTATTAGGCTCAAATGAAATCGGGTAAGAGATTGAGCGTGCGATCGCTACTGCTAAATTTCAACAAAATTTGGTATTTCCTGTTGATCCCTAAGTCATAAAATAGGCAAAAGTCCGCGTTAGACTACTTTCGAGACTTGCTGGATAGGAATTTGAACCACAAACTCCGTTCCTTCTCCAGGTGTGGAAAAAAATTCTAATTTGCCGCGATGTTTTTCGGTGATGATTTGATAGCTGATAGCCATTCCCATTCCTGTTCCCTTGCCCACAGGTTTTGTTGTAAAGAACGGATTGAAAATCTGTTTTTGAATCGATTCAGGAATCCCAGACCCATTGTCAGCGATCGCAATTTTTACCCATTGCGAACCAACGACAGAGGTACGAATCGTGATGCGACTGGGATTATCCTGGATTTCCTGATAAGTTCGTTTAGCATTGAATTCTCCCAGCGCATCAATCGCATTTACAAGAATGTTCATAAACACCTGGTTGACTTGTCCCGCGTTGCATTCTACATTGCATAAATTGCCGTAGTCTCTGATGACCTGAATTTCTGGGCTTTTGTCAGTGGCTTTGAGCCGGTGCTGCAAAATCATCAAAGTATTGTCGATGCCTTCATGAATATCCACCGCTTTGAACTCACTTTCATCTAGCCGAGAGAAGTTACGCAGTGACAGCACAATATCCCGGATACGCTCCGTTCCAATATTCATTGATTGCAATACCATAATCGCGTCTTTTTGCAGAAATTCTAAATCGATGGTTTCGCGTTCGGTTTGAATTTCGGCAGGTGGGTTGGGGAAATAACGGTGATAAAGCTGGACAAGTCGCAGTAAATCATGAGTGTATTGATTAATATGGCTGAGGTTTCCGTAAATAAAGCTAACGGGATTGTTGATTTCGTGAGCAATGCCAGCCACCATTTGACCTAAGGCAGACATCTTTTCGCTTTGAATCATCTGAGCTTGCATATTATGCAAACTATTAAGCGTATTTTCTAACTCTTGGCTTCTATGCTGCAAGTCTGTCTGAGACTCTTCTAACTCATAAATGACTTTCTTAATTGACATCCTCCCCGGTCTGAAGACACGGGGATTCCAAGAATCACTTCTTGGGTTTCCTCTTTCCGCGACTCGGCTTATTTAAAGGAGTTTCCCCACCCAAACAGAGGTCGATGTCTCCAGAG
>JAESGF010000253.1_pt1 | contig 26312 bp, 16 predicted proteins | sample 9269621 | NCBI WGS metagenome assembly JAESGF01 (sample SAMN14515066, study PRJNA621663) | algae metagenome | isolation source: Tolypothrix carrinoi HA7290-LM1 and co-occurring heterotrophs from dry rock... | place: USA: Makauwahi cave, Kauai, Hawaii | collected 2011-01-06
CCGAACGGACGATCCGCCATATACGCCGCCGACGGCGCACGACGCAGAACATAACCCTCTCTCCGACCGTCCAACCCCCAGTCGAACGACCAGCTCTCCATGTTCGCTCCACCAGACAGGCGCGACAGCGACGAAAGCGCGCCGCCGCCCACAAAGCGCAGCATCAGGGCCGACACAAGATCGGAGAAATCACTCATGGGATCGACCGCTGGCGGGGCTCCGCTGATCTCTCGTAGATATTCCCCGCATCCCTTGCCCTCATTGCTCGGCATTTTACTTAGAATGCTAACTATATGCGGCAAAGTCACTCGCGGCAAGTGGGCTTGGCCGCTGAGATGATGAATGTGGACCGAAGCGGCGCGATGCCGACGTTTCGGACTATCGGCCGTCGAAGGGCGGCTCTGCGACTGAATAATCCCCCGCCCCCTTCGCCGTGCCGATCGAAGATATGACGATCAGGCCGATCGCGATCCATTGCATGGGGGTCAGCAGTTCGCCGAGCAGGAAGAAGCCCATCAGCGCCCCGACCGCGGGTTCGGCGCTCAGCAGCGTGCCGAAACTGTTCGGCGGCAGCCGGCGCAGCGCTACCATTTCGAAGCCGTAGGGAATCGCGCTCGAAACAAGGCCGACGACCAGCCCCAGCGCCAATATCTCCGGACGGAGCAGATCGGCGCCGGCGTGGATGATGCCGATCGGCGCCGCGACGAGCGCCGCGACGAGCGTGCCGCCCGCCGCTGCCGCGGGCCCATGCTGCGCGCCCGCGCGTTTGCCGAGCAATATATAGGCGGCCCAGCAAAGCCCCGCGAACATCGCCAGCGCGACGCCCCGCCAGTCGAGATGTGCCGTTCCGTCGCGGATGGGCAGCAGGAGCAGCAGGCCGAACACCGCGATCCCGATCCAGAGAAAGTCCGCGCGGCGGCGCGAGGTCAGCACCGCGACGCTCAAGGGGCCGATGAATTCGATCGCGATCGCGATCCCGAGCGGAATATAGCTCAGCGCATTGTAGAAGCTGAGGTTCATCGCGCCGAGCACGACGCCATAGGCAAGGATCGAGCGCCACCCCTCGCGATATTTCAGCCGCCACGGGCGCAGCACCACCGACAGCAGGATCGCGCCGAAGATCAGGCGTAGCGCCGTGGTCCCCGTCGGGCCGACCAGAGGGAACAGGCTCTTCGCCAGCGCCGCACCACCCGTCACCGACACGAGCGACAGGAACAACGCGCCGAGTGCGAGCAAATCGATCGTTCCGCGGGCGGAAGTCCTGGCGTCGGGAAAGGTCATAGCCGCTCGTCGTTGGACAAGAGCGGGCCAATTCGCAAGATGCGATCGGCGCGTCCCTGGACACAGGCCGGACCCGCAACGAAAATGTCCCGTCCGGGCCATCAAGCTATTCTGTCGGTGCCCAGAACATGATGACGCTGGAAGATTCGAACATCCCCGCGTAAGGCGCGGGCCATGAGGATCGCGATCATCGATACCAGCACGACACGCGCGGCGATCATTTCCGATGGCTTGCGCGAGGCGGGACTCGACGATCTGGTGCTGATCGACCCCGCCGGCGCGCTCGCCCGCCAGATCGAGGCGGCGCAGCCCGAAGTCGTCCTGATCAATCTCGAAAACCCCAGCCGCGATTTGCTCGAGGATTATTTCGCCATGTCGCGCGCGCTCGCGCGGCCGATCGCGATGTTCGTCGATCAGAGCGACGCCGAAGCGACGGGCGCGGCGATCGACGCGGGGGTGTCGGCCTATGTCGTCGATGGCCTGTCGAAACAGCGGATCAAGCCGGTGATCGACCTTGCAGTGCGGCGTTTCCAGGCCTTCTCGCGCCTCCAGCGCGAGCTCGACGAAGCGAAAAACGCGCTCGCCGAACGCGCGGTCATCGACAAGGCCAAGGCGATATTGATGAAGCGCCGCCAGGTCGACGAGCCCGCCGCCTATGCGTTGCTGCGCGGCCAGGCGATGCGCAGCAACCGCCGCATTTCCGAAATCGCGGAGGCGATCGTAACGAGCGAGGCGCTGATGGGGGACATGGAATGACCGAGAGGTTTCGCATCGGTTTTCTGCCGCTGGTCGACGCCGCCTTGCCGATCCTCGCGCACGAGATGGGCTTCGCCGCCCGCGAAGGCGTGGAGATTGAACTCGTCCGCGACATGACCTGGGCGACGGTGCGCGACCGGCTACTTTACGGGCACACCGACGCGGCGCACATGATCGCACCGCTGGCGATCGCGACCACGCTCGGGCGCGACCGGCCCCCGATGCCGCTCGCGGTGCCGTTCGTGCTCGGGCTCAACGGCAATGCGGTGACCTTTTCGACCGGGCTCGCCGACGAAGTGGGGCTCGGCAACGCGCTCGGCGATCCGGCTGAAACCGGGGCGGCGCTGCGGGCGATCGCGGCGGCGCGCAAGGCGGCGGGCAAGCCGCTGCGTTTCGGCGTGGTGCACCGCTATTCGAGCCATAATTATATGCTGCGCTACTGGCTCGCGGGGGTCGGCATCCAACCCGATGTCGATGTCGAGATCGTCGTTACCAGCCCGCCCTTCGCCGCCGATGCGCTCGCGGCGGGCGAAGTCGACGGCATCTGCGTCGGCGAGCCGTGGAACTCGATCGCGGTCGATCGCGGCGTCGGCCATATCGCCCTCGCCACCGCGCAGATCTGGCGGCGCGGGGTCGAGAAAGTGCTCGCGATGCGCGCGGCAATTCTCGACGAGCGACGCGATACGGTCGAGGCGCTGGTCCGCGCGCTGCACGCGGCCGCCGCGCATTTCGTCGAACCCGGCGCGGTCGAAGCGAGCGCGGAGATATTGGCGCGCCCCGAATATCTCGACGCACCGCGCGACGCCGTGTTGCGCGCGATCACCGACCGGATCCGGCTCGCGCCGGGCGGCGAGCCGATGCACTATCCCGACTTCATGTTCCAATATCGCGAGGCCGCGAACTTCCCCTGGCGTAGCCAGGCGGCATGGCTCTATTCGCAGATGGTCCGCTGGGACTTCATGGCCTTCGATCCGGCGCAAGCCGCCGCCGCCGGCAATGTCTTCCGCCCCGATGTATACCGGCGCGCGCTCGCGGGCTCGGGCGCGCCCCTCCCGGGCGCGAGTTCGAAGCTCGAGGGCGGTCTCGACGAACCGATCGGCGCAGGCTCGACGCAGGGCCGCCTGACGCTGGGCAGCGACCGGTTTTTTGACGGCCGCGCCTTCGACCCCGACGATATCGAGGCCTATCTCGCTGAACTTCCCTGAATTTGTTCCGCGCTCTTTTTTTGCTGCACCTGCGAAATAAACGCTTGCCGCCTGCCTGAGAATCAGGCAGTTTAATCCCACTCGGCAAAGCTGCCGGGGCAGGACAAGGCGGCGACGGCTCCAACGAGGGGGCCGAACCGCAGGCGGACGGGGAGCCTTTTCCCCGGCAATCCCATAGGCAATGAAGCCGTCAGGATGCGCCCGCGCGGCCGCCGTCCTGGCGGCTTTTTTATTGCCCGTCACAAAGGGGACGGACGATGACGACTGCAAGCGGAAGTGCCGGCACGGCATCCGGATCGAGTTTCTGGGCGAGCGGCCACTGGCCGACGCTCGTGGCCGCCTTCCTCTATTTCGACCTCGCCTTCATGGTGTGGGTGATCCTCGGCCCGCTCGCGCCCGCGATCTCGGAAGACCTCGGCCTGACCCCGGCTCAAAAGGGCCTGATGGTCGCGGTCCCGACCCTCGCGGGCGCGATCCTGCGCGTCGTCAACGGCCTGCTCGTCGACCGCATCGGGCCGAAGCGCGCGGGCGCGATCAGCCAGATCATCGTCATCCTGGGCTTGTTCACCGCCTGGTTTACGGGCGTCGAAAGCTTCGCCGGTACGCTGGCGCTTGGTATCATCCTCGGCTTCGCGGGCGCGAGCTTCGCGATCGCACTGCCGCTCGCGAGCCGCTGGTATCCGCCCGAACATCAGGGCAAGGCGATGGGGCTCGCCGGCATGGGCAATTCGGGCACCGTGCTCGCCGCGCTGTTCGCGCCGGGCCTCGCCAAGATCTTCGGCTGGAACGCCGTGCTCGGCCTCGCGTGCATCCCGCTGACGATCGTCTTCTTCCTCTATCTAGCGATGGCAAAGGACGCGCCCGATGCCCCCGCGCCGAAGAAGCTCGCCAATTATTTCGAACCGCTCAAGACCGCCGACGCCTGGTGGTTGATGGCCTTCTACTCGGTGACCTTCGGCGGCTTCGTCGGGCTCGCCGCCTCGCTTCCCATCTATTTCACCGACCAGTTCGGCCTCACCCCCGTGATGGCGGGTTATTGCACGGCCGGCTGCGTCTTTGCGGGGTCGCTGGTGCGCCCGATGGGCGGCGCGCTCGCCGACCGGATCGGCGGCGTCAAGGCGCTGATGATGGTGTTCGTCGTCGCCGCGCTCGCGCTCGCCGGGGTGCCGCAGGCCGCGACGCTGCCCGCCGCGCTTGGCCTGTTCGTGATTGCGATGCTCGCGCTCGGTACGGGCAACGGCTCGGTGTTCCAGCTCGTCCCCCAGCGTTTTTCGGCCGAGATCGGCGTGATGACCGGGCTCGTCGGCATGGCGGGCGGCGTCGGCGGCTTCTACCTCGCCTCTTCGCTCGGCTTTGCAAAACAGTGGAGCGGCAGCTTCGCGCCGGGCTTCTACATCTTTGCGGGGCTCGCCGTCGCGGCGCTCGTCGCGCTGATGTTCGTCAAGGGCCAGTGGCGCGCGACTTGGGGCGCCGCCGAAGGCGTGCGGATCTAAACATGGACCGCACCCTCATCCTGCTGCTGGCGCTCGCGCCGGCCGGGACGGCGCACGCCGAGGAGGCGCTGCTGAAGCCCCTCGGCGAAGCCCGCCTCCGCTATGAAAATGTCGATCAGGACGGGCTTGCCGCCGACGCCGACGCGCTCACCCTGCGCGTCCGCGCCGGGATCGAGGCAAAGGCGGGACGCTGGTCGGCGCTGGTCGAGGGCCAGGGCAATCTCGGACTTGTCGACGACTATTTCGACGGCCTCCATGGCGCCGCGACGCGGCCGCTGGTCGCCGATCCCGACAATATCGCCCTGTCGCGTGCCCAGCTTCGTTACGCCGCGCCCGCCTTTGCCTTCACCGCGGGGCGTCAGCGGCTCGGTTTCGACGACGAGCGTTTCGTGGGCTCGGTCGGATTTCGTCAGAATGGCCAGAGCTTCGACGCGGTGCGCGCCGAAATCACCCCGGTGAGGGGCGTGAAGGCCGATGTCGCCTATGCCTGGAGCGTGCGCACGATCTGGGGGATCGGCGGCGCGGGCGCGCGGCAGCAGGCGGTTTCGGGCGACAATGTCTTCGCCAATCTCAGCGCGCAGACCCCCGCCGGCAAAATCGCCGCGTTCGGCTATCTCGTCGATCAGGACGAGGCCGCGATGCAGGGCTTCCGCCTGTCGAGCCAGAGCTATGGCATCCGGCTCGACGGCAGCCAGCCGCTCGGCAAGGCCAAGGTCGCCTACCAGCTCAGCTATGCGCGCCAGTCTGACTGGCACCGCAACCCCAATGACTATGCCGCCGACTATTGGCTCGCCGATGTCGCGGTCGACTTCGGCGGCCCCCGGATCGGCGCCGGGTACGAAATACTCGGCGCCGGCGACGGCGTGGCGCTCACCAGCTTCCAGACCCCGCTCGCGACGGGTTTCAAATTCCAGGGCTGGGCCGACAAATTTCTCGTCACCCCGCCCGACGGCGTCCGCGACCTCTATGCGACCGCCGGCTGGGGCTGGAAGGCGATCGGCGCGCTCAAGGCCGTCAGCCTGCAGGCCGCATACCACAACTATCGCAGCGATCGCGCCAGCCGATCCTATGGCGACGAGATCGATCTGCTCGCGAGCGCCAAGCTCGGCAAATTCACCGCATCGGCGCGCTACGCGCATTACGAAGCCGACAGCTTCGCCACCGATACCGATAAATTTTGGCTGCAACTGGACTGGACACTCTGATGGAACATCGCCCGATCAAGGCGGAAAGCGACACGCGCGAGCATCTCGTGGTGATCGGCAACGGCATGGCCGGTTGCCGCGCGGTCGAGGAACTGCTCGCGCGCGATCCGGCGCGCTACCGCGTGACGATCTTCGGCGCCGAACCGCGCGTCAATTACAACCGCATCATGCTCTCCCCCGTCCTCGCGGGCGAGAAATGCTTCGACGATATCGTGATCAACGATGCGGGCTGGTATGCCGACAATAGCATCGCGCTGATCGCGGGCGATCCCGTCGCGCGTATCGACCGCGCGGCGAAGACGGTGACGACGCGCAGTGGGCTCGCCGAAAGCTACGACCGCCTGCTGATCGCGACCGGCTCCGATCCCTTCATCATCCCGGTGCCCGGCAAGGACCTGCCCGGCGTCATCGCCTTTCGCGACATGGACGATGTCGACACGATGCTCGCCGCCGCCGACGCGGGCGGCGATGCGGTGGTGATCGGCGGCGGCCTGCTCGGGCTCGAAGCCGCGCACGGCCTTTCGCTGCGCGGCATGAAGGTCACCGTCATCCACCTGATGCCGACGCTGATGGAACGCCAGCTCGACGAGGCGGCGGGCTGGCTGCTCAAGAACGCGCTCGAAGCGCGCGGCCAGACGATCCTGACCGGCGCCGATACCGCCGAGATTATCGGCGACGGCAAGGTCGAGGGCGTGAGGCTCAAGGACGGGACGCTGATCCCCGCCAGCCTCGTCGTCATGGCGGTCGGCATCCGCCCCTCGGTCGCCCTCGCCCGCGATGCCGGGCTGGCGGTCGGGCGCGGCATCCAGGTCGACGACCATATGGTCACCAGCGACCCTGCCGTGCTCGCGGTCGGCGAATGCGTCGAGCATGACGGTCAGGTCTACGGCCTCGTCGCGCCCTTGTGGGACATGTGCCGCAGTCTTGCCGACGGGCTCGTCGAACAGCCAAGCGGCTACCGCGGCTCGGTGACCTCGACCAAGCTCAAGGTGTCGGGCATCGACGTCTTTTCGGCGGGCGACTTCTCGGGCGGCGACGGGTGCGAGGATATCGTGCTGCGCGATGCGAGCCGCGGCGTCTACAAGCGCGTGATCGTCAAGGACGACCGCATCGTCGGCGCCGTCCTCTATGGCGATACCGCCGACGGCAACTGGTACTTCGACCTGCTCAAGAAGCAGGAAGATGTCTCCGACCTTCGCGACCTTTTGATCTTCGGCCAGGCCTTCGCCGCGGGAGGCGGCGCGGCGGACCCTAAGGCGGCCGTTGCGGCGCTTTCCGACGATGCGGAAATCTGCGGCTGCAACGGCGTCACCAAGGGCCAGGTCGTGTCGTGCATCGCCAAGGGCGCGCACAGCCTCGACGCGGTGCGCGGCACCTGCAAGGCGTCGGCGAGCTGCGGCAGTTGCACCGGCCTCGTCGAAAATCTGCTCGCGCTGACCCTCGGCGACGATGTGCAGTCGGGGCCGAAGACGATGTGCAAATGCACCAGCTTCGGCCACGACGACGTCCGCCGCGAAATCGTCGCGCAAGCGATGCGCTCGATCCCCGAGGTGATGCAGAAGCTGCACTGGACGACCCCCGACGGCTGCTCCTCGTGCCGCCCCGCGCTCAACTACTACCTCCTCTGCGCTCTCCCCGGCGACTATGTCGACGACCAGCAGAGCCGCTTCGTCAACGAGCGCCTCCACGCGAATATCCAGAAGGACGGCACTTATTCGGTCGTTCCGCGCATGTGGGGCGGGCTCACCAATCCGACCGAGCTGCGCGCGATCGCCGATGTCGTCGAAAAATATAACGCCCCGATGGTCAAGGTCACCGGCGGCCAGCGGCTCGACATCTTCGGGATCAAGAAGGAGGATCTGCCCGCCGTGTGGGCCGACCTCAACGCCGCCGGCATGGTCTCCGGCCACGCCTATGGCAAGGCGCTGCGCACCGTGAAGACCTGCGTCGGATCCGAATGGTGCCGCTTCGGCACGCAGGATTCGACCGGCCTCGGCGTCAAGCTCGAACGGATGAGCTGGGGCAGCTGGATGCCGCACAAGTTCAAGATCGCGGTGTCGGGTTGCCCGCGCAACTGCGCCGAGGCGACGATCAAGGATTTCGGCGTCGTCTGCGTCGACAGCGGTTACGAGCTCCACGTCGGCGGCAATGGCGGCATCCATGTCCGCGCCACCGACCTCCTCTGCAAGGTCGCGACCGAGCAGGAGGCGATGGATTATTGCGCCGCCTTCATCCAGCTTTACCGCGAAGAAGCGCGCTACCTCGAACGCACCGCGCCGTGGATCGAGCGCGTCGGGCTCGCGCATATCGTCGCGCGCATCGTCGATGACACAACGGGCCGCGAGGCGCTGCGCGCCCGCTTCCTCTATTCGCAAAGCTTCAGTCAGGACGACCCCTGGGCGCAGCGCGCCGAGGGCGCCGAGGCCGAACATCACGCGCCGATGGCGCGCTTCACCCCGCAGAAGGAAATCGCATGACCACCGCAGAATGGCTCGACATCGGCTGGGTCGACCAGATCCCCGTGCGCGGCAGCCGCACCGTGCAGGTCGAGGGAGGCGACGACATCGCCGTCTTCCGCACCGCCGAGGGCAAGGTCTTCGCGCTGCTCGACCGCTGCCCGCACAAGCACGGCCGCCTGTCGCAAGGCATCGTCCATGGCGGCGCGGTCGCCTGCCCCTTGCACAATTGGCGGATCAGCCTGTCGACCGGCGAGGCGCTGGGCGAGGACAAGGGCTGCACCCCGACGGTGCCGGTCAAGATCGATGGTGGCCGCGTCCTCATCTGCCGCGCAAGCACGCTCAAGGCCGCCGCCTGATGCCGGAGGCGGTCCGCACCACCTGCGCCTATTGCGGCGTCGGCTGCGGCATCCGCGCGACGGTGACCGGTGAGCGGACGGTCGAGATCGCGGGCGACCCCGACCATCCCGCCAACCGCGGCCGCCTCTGCTCGAAGGGCACGCATCTTGGCGAAACCGTCGGCCTCGAAGGCCGCCTCCTCCATCCGATGATCGGAAACAAGCGCGCGAGCTGGGATAAGGCGCTCGACCTCGTCGCGAAGAAATTCCGCGAAACGATCGCGCGCCACGGCCCGGGCAGCGTCGCCTTCTACGTCTCCGGCCAACTCCTCACCGAGGATTATTATGTCGCGAACAAGCTGATGAAGGGCTTCATCGGCACCGCGAACATCGACACCAATTCGCGGCTGTGCATGTCGAGCGCGGTCGCCGGCCACACCCGCGCCTTCGGCGAAGACATCGTCCCCGCCACCTACGACGATCTCGACGCCGCCGACCTGATCCTGCTCGTCGGATCGAACACCGCCTGGTGCCACCCGATCGTCTATCAGCGCATCCGCGCGCGCTGCGAGGCGGGCGCCAAGCTCGTCGTCATCGACCCGCGCCGCACCGAGACCGCCGAAGAGGCCGATCTCCACCTCGCGATCCGCCCCGGCAGCGACGTTGCGCTGATGACCGGCCTGCTCCAGCATTGCCGCGAGGCTGGGATCGTCGACGACGACTATCTCGCCGCGCATGTCGCGGTGCCTCAGGATTTCTGGGACCAGCTTGGCGAGGGGGATGACTTGTGGTCGGTGGCGCGCACTTGCGATGTCCCCGCCGCCGACCTCAGGCATTTCTATGAGCTGTTCGCCGCCCACCCGCGCACCGTCACCCTCTTCAGCCAGGGGATCAACCAGTCGACCGCGGGCACCGATCAGGTCAATGCGATCACCAACGTCCACCTCGCCACCGGCCGCATCGGCAAGCCCGGCGCCGCGCCCTTCTCGATCACCGGCCAGCCCAATGCGATGGGCGGGCGCGAGGTCGGCGGGCTTGCCTCGACGCTCGCCGCGCATATGGATTTCGCGCCGGAAAACCGCGCGCGCGTCCAGCGTTTCTGGGCGTCGCCGACGATGGCCGAAAAGCCCGGCCTCAAAGCAGTCGACCTGTTCCGCAGCCTCGGCGAGGGGCGCATCAAGGCGCTATGGGTGATGGCGACCAACCCCGCGGTGTCGATGCCCGACGGTAATGCGGTGCGCGAGGCGCTGAAAACCTGCCCCTTCGTCGTCGTCAGCGACGTGATCGAAAAGACCGATACCGGCGCCTTCGCGCACATCCGCCTGCCCGCCGCGGCGTGGGGCGAAAAGGACGGCACCGTCACCAACAGCGACCGCACGATCAGCCGCCAGCGCGCACTCTTCCCGCTCCCCGGCGAAGCGATGCCCGACTGGTGGATCGTCAAGGAAGTCGGGCGGCGCATGGGGTGGAAAAACGCCTTCACCTACGACCGCGCCGCCGACATCTGGCGCGAACATTGTCGCTTGTCGAACTACGACAATGACGGTGCGCGCCTCTTCGCGCTGCCCGGCGCGGCGCTCGGCGGCAACGCCGCTTATGACGCGATGGAGCCGTTCCGCTGGGGCGGCGAGCACCCCTTCGCCGACGGCCGTTTTTCGACCGGAGACCGCCGCGCGCGGCTCGTCCCGGTCGCGCAGAAGCCGCTGCCCGAACCGCTCGCCAAATGGCCGCTGACGCTCAACACCGGCCGCTACCGCGACCAGTGGCATACGATGACGCGTACCGGCCTTGCGCCGAAGCTTGCGCGCCACCGCGAGGAGCCGCTGGTCGAGGTCCACCCCGACGACGGCGCGCGCCTCGGCCTCACCGACGGCGGGCTCGCGCGCGTCGATACGCCGCAGGGCGACAGCCTCTATCGCGTCGCCTTTCACGCCGGCCAGCGCCTCGGCGAGCTGTTCGTACCCATCCACTGGACTGACCGCACCGCGAGCGGCGGGCGAACCGGCCTTCTCCCGCGCCCGCTCGTCGATCCGGTATCGGGCCAGCCGGGGTTCAAGCGCACCCCCGCCGCGATCGCCGCGGTCACCCCCAAATGGCGGGGTTTCCTGCTCCTCGCGCGCGAGCTTGCCGACACCCCGCGCTGCCTCTGGGCAACGCGCGTCGCAGTGCCGTCGGGCGTGATGTGGGAGGTCGCGGGCAATGGCGACCTCAAGAGCATCGAGGCGCTGCTCCCCAAGGGCGAACGCGTCGAGGCGCAGGACGCCGCACGCGGGACCAGGCGCATCGCGATCATCGCGGGCGGCCGCCTCATCGGCGCGCTCTTCGTGACCGAGAGCGGCGAACTGCCCCCGCGCGACTGGCTGATCGCGCAGCTTTCGGCGCCCGAGGTCGCCCCCACCCTGCTCGCCGGCCGCGCGCCCGGCGTGCAGGCCGACCGCGGCCCGATCATCTGCGTCTGCTTCGACATCGGCCTCAAGACCATCGTCGCCGCGATCCGCGACCAGAGTCTCGCCGACGTCGCCGCGATCGGCGGCGCGATCGGCGCGGGCACCAATTGCGGCTCGTGCCGCCCCGCGCTTGCGCGCATCCTGACCGAGGAGACCAGCAATGCAGCCTGACGATTTCGCGCCCGGCACCGTCTGGCTCGTCGGCGCCGGCCCCGGCGACCCCGAATTGCTGACGATGAAAGCGGTGCGGCTGATCGAGCGCGCCGACATCGTCTTTTACGACGCGCTCGTCGGTCCCGGCGTGCTGGCGCTCATCCCCGCGCGCACCGAGCGTGTCAGCGTCGGAAAACGATCGGGGCGCCATTCAAAGGATCAGGCGACGATCGACGCGCTCCTCGTCGCGGCTGCACGGGCGGGCAAGCGCGTGGTCCGGCTGAAAGGCGGCGATCCGACGCTCTTCGCCCGCGCGACCGAAGAGATCGACGCGCTGCAAGAGGCCGGCTTTCATGTCCGCATCTGTCCCGGCATCACCGCCGCGAGCGCCGCCGCCGCATCGGCGGGCATGTCGCTGTCGCTGCGCGGCGTCGCGCGCGACGTCCGCTTCGTGACGGCGCACAGCCGCCGCGGCGCCGCGCTCGACATCGATTGGCCTTCGCTGGCGCGCGGCGGATCGACCCTCGCCTTTTACATGGGCCGCGAGGCCGCGGGCGAAATCCGGCGCGGCCTGATGCAGGCGGGGATGCCGGGCGAAATGCCGGTGATGATCGCATGCGAAGTCAGCGGCCCCGGCGAACGGCGGCTCGTCACCCGGCTCGATCTTCTCGACCTTGCGACCAAATCCTTCGCCGCCGACGCCCCGACGCTCATTCTGGTCGGCGCCGCGGTCATACTTGCCGGCAGCGCGCCGGCCTTGCCCACGGACACATCTCGCGCCGCTTATGGGCGGTAACTTGGCGCGGGAGTCGCGGGCGCGAGTTGCCGGCTGTACAGCCAGCCGATGCCGATCAGGCTGAACCCCAGCGCGGCGAACGCCCCGATGCGAAGCAGGCCTTCGAGGCCCGAGGCGTCGAAAAGAAAAACTTTTCCCGCGGCCGCGAGCATCAGGACGAGCGACGCGATGCGCCAGTCGCGGCGGCCAACCCGAATTCCCCACAGCAGGAAGCCGATCGCGAGTGCGAGGAGGAGGAACGAGCGCAAGATATTCTCGGCTGGCGCGACCCCGGCCTCGACCAGCAGGCTGCCGTGGAAGGCCTGGCGAAGCGTCGCCCAGGCGAAGAGTGCGACAAGCGCCATCATCGCCGTCTGCGCGATGCGAACGAAGGTCTCGCTTGTCGGCGCCAAAAATCCGCCGATCAGCCGCATTCCGGCCCATGGCACAAGGAACAGCGGCAGCAGCAGATTGACGAGCGGCCAGCCGCCGACGCCCTGTTCGGCCCACAACGGATTGTGGAGAAGGATGCCGTACCAGAAAGCGTGCGCCGTTCCGGCTATTGCGAGCGTCCGGGCTCCATTGGGGATGCCGCGGCGCCACAGCAGCCACCCGACCCCGATGAGCAAGCCTTCCCAGCCGAGACGCTGCGCAATCCCGGTGGAGACAAAGTCGACCCCGGCGACCGCGGCGAAACCGAGGCGGTAGAAGCTGTGAACCGCGATCAGCCCGATCGCTCCCACAACGCCGAAGCCGGCGATCGATGTCCAGCGCGGCAATCTGTCGCGAAGAAGCCAGAGGGGTGTCGCGAAAAACAGCGCGGGTAGCGCCAGGCGGCGGATCAGTTCGGCGGTTGCCAGCATCGCGCCGTCGATCTGCATCGGCACGCCGCCGAGCGACAGCAACGCCTTCGCGGTCCACAGCGCCGCAGGCATTGCGGCCCAAGCGAGGCTGATGGCGGCGAACGTCGCGGCTCCGGTATCGATCCGCGCAACGGCGATCCGCCGCGCCGCGAGCAGCAGGGCCGCCCCTCCTATCGCCGGAACGAGCACGAGCATGGCGGCCGGGAGCAATTGCGCCGTGGTGCCGTAAGCGAGCGCCGCGGCAAAGCCTTGTCCGATGCGGCGAACCACCGGCCGCCCGGCGCGCAACGCGAGGAAGAGTGCGGCGAGCGCGACCGCCGCCCAGCGCAGCGCCGCATATGCCGAACCCTCGCCGACGCCGTCCACGAGCCGCGGAACTTCGTCGAGCGCCCGCGGCGTTGCGATCAGCGCGAACAGTGCAGCGCCAAAAAACCCGGTCGCCACCCATTCGATCCGCTTGTCATCGGCCGCCCGGCCGAACGGCAACAGCGCCGCAGCGACGCCCGCGATCGCCGCCGGGGCGAGCCACAGGGGCAGCAGAAAGACAAGTGCGAGCGAGATCAGCGCCGCCGCCGTCGCCGTCAACCAGACGAAGCGGCTGTCCACGCCGCGGCCCTCGGCACGCCAGCCACGCGCGATCCCCGCCGCCGGCAGGCCCGCGGCGCCCAAGGCGATGATTGCGGTAGCGGGGTCGGACAGTTCCCGCAGCTGCCACTTCGTCAGCGGAATGATCAAGAGCGCCAGCGCGCAAAGCTCGATCGTCCGGCGCAGGCCGGAGGGATCGGTCCACAGGCGGGCGAGCAGAGGAAGCGCATGGATCGACAGCAAGGCAATGCCGACCGACGCGAACCAGAAGGCGGACGCGTCGGGCCATAGCGCGATCAGCAGGACAGACAGTGCGAGGCTGGTGGTCGGGACGATCGCGAGGCGGGGTTCGCGCCACGCGAGCCACTGTCCCGCCGCCGCGAGCAGCGCGAAAAGCCCCCAATGCAGCGGCGTATAGCCCGCCTGCGCGACGAGCAGCGCGAGTTGCAGCGCGCCGACGACCGCAGCCGCCGCGCGGAGCAGCGTGGCGCGCGGCCCCTCATAAGCGAAAAGCGGGATGGCGACGCCGAGCAGCAGGACATAGCCGCCGATCGAAAGCGAGCCGAGCGTATCGAGCGCACCGCCGACGAAGATCATCCAGACGCTCCAGCCCGCGCCGCCCGCGAGCGCCGCGAGCGCAAGCCACGGCCAGCGGCGCATCCGCGCAACCCCGGTCATCGCCGCGATCGTCAGCGCCAGATAGATCGCGAGCAGCGGCACATTGGGCTCGAGCGCGCCGACGAGCGCCGGCGCCGCGAGACCGCCCGCGAGCCCGAGAAACGCGCTCGGCGGGCCGAAGCGGAGCGACAGCGCGAGCGCCGCTGCGGTCACCAGCGCGAGCGCGACGAACGCGAACAGCGGCCCGATCAGTCCATAGACGTTGGCCGCGACCATGATTGCGGCATAGAGCGTGGCGATGCCGGCGCCCGCCAGCGCCTGCGCCACGCGAACGTCGCGCAGCCTTGCTTCATTGCGCCATGCATATTCGGCGCCGCCGATCAGCGCGAGGCCGAACAATATCCCCGCGACCACCTGAACCCCCGGCGTGAAAACGCGTGCGAAAATGCCGAGATCGATCGCATAGCGAACGATAAGAACGCCTGCGATCGCCAGCGTGATGCCGCCGGCCCAGATCGGCAGCGTCTTTCCGAACAGATTTTCGAAACGCGCCGACAGGTTTGCGGCTACGGGCGTCTCCATCGCAGCCGGCTCAAGCTGTGGATCGGCCGCCTTCCTCGCACCGCTTCGGGCAGTCTCGGTGGCCTTTCGCGTCAATGCCGGAGCGGATGCGCTCGCCGATGCCGCGGCGCGCGCGGGCTCGGGTTCCGGGATGGCCTCGGGGACAGCAGCGGGTGTCGTGGGCAAAGGCGGAGGCACCGGTGGGGCGGCCGCTACTTCTGTTTCGGAAACGGAGGCGCCGATATGACGCCGAAGCGCGCTAATCTGTTTCGCCGCTTCGGCGAGATTTGTCTCGGCCCGTTTGAGCCGGCTCCGCGTGTCCGCGAGCAGGACGCCGAGAATAAGGACCGCCAGGAAGGCGATAGATTCCAACACCAAGGTCCTTTCGCGACACTCCGACAATCAAGTGCGCCAGAAAGATCGGCAACGCAAGGGTTACGGCCACCGGAAGGGGCATCCGAAAGGAACCGGGCTGTCGCAAGACAGCCCGGCCCTCACCGCGATCGTCAGGCGGGCACAGCGCCCAGAGGCGCCGCTTCGGTGTCGGGGACGCGGGCGCGCGCTCCGCCATAACGGGCGTAAAGCGTCGGCAGCACGAACAAGGTGAGCACGGTAGCCGAGATCAATCCGCCGATCACCACGGTCGCGAGAGGCTTTTGAACCTCCGCGCCCGCCCCGGTCGCGAGCGCCATCGGCACGAAGCCGAGCGACGCGACAAGCGCCGTCATCACGACGGGCCGAAGCCGCGCCAGCGCCCCCGTCCGCGCCGCCTCGGCGCGCGCCATACCGGCCGTCACCAATCCCTGGATCGAGGTGACCATCACGAGCCCGTTGAGCACCGCGATGCCCGACAGGGCGATGAAGCCGACCGCGGCCGAGATCGAGAAGGGCATGCCGCGCAGGAACAGCGCGAGCATCCCGCCGACGAGCGCGAGCGGAACGCCGGTAAACACGATCGCCGCGTCGCGCACGCTGCGAAGCGCACCATATAGCAAGAGAAGGATCAGCGCGAAGCAGGCGGGGACGACGAGCGCGAGCCGGCCTCGCGCCGAGGCGAGATTTTCGAACTGGCCGCCCCATTCCAGATATTGGCCCGCCTGCAAACGGACTTCCCCGCGGATTTTGCTCTGCGCTTCCTCCACCACGCTTGCGACGTCGCGGCCGCGGACATTCGCCTGAACCACGATCCGCCGCTTGCCATTTTCGCGGCTGATCTGGTTGGGACCCTCGCTCACCACGAGATCGGCGACGCTTTCGAGCGGAACGAACGCGCCGTCCGGGGTCGGCACCGGCACCTGTCCCAATGCCGCGAAATCGGCGCGCGCGGCATCGGAAAGGCGAATGGTGACCGCAAAGCGCCGGTCGCCCTCGAAGATGACGCCCGCGTCGCGGCCGCCGATCGCCGCTGCGACCGTGTCCTGCAAGGCCGCGGCGGTGACGCCAAGCCGGGCCATGGCATCGCGCTTCGGCCGGATGTCGAGTATCGGAAGACCTTCGGTCTGCTCGACGCGGACGTCGGCGGCGCCTTCGGTGCCGCGCAGGATAGCTGCGATCCGGTTGGCCGTGGCCGCCATTGCGTCACTGTCGTCGCCGAAGACCTTGACCGCGACGTCGCCGCGCACGCCCGCGATCAGTTCGTTGAACCGCATCTGGATCGGCTGGCTGATCTCGAACGCGCTGCCCGGCGTGTCGGCGAGCAGTGCTTCGATCTTGGCGGTCAGGTCGGCCTTGCTGAGGCGCGGGTCGGGCCAGTCTTCGCGGTCCTTCATGATGATGAAGGTGTCGGAGATGTTTGGCGGCATCGGATCCGACGCAAGCTCGGCGGTGCCGGTCTTCGAAAAGACGAACTTCACCTCGGGAACCGCCGCCAGCGCGCGCTCGACGCGAAGCTGCATGGCCTGGCTCTGGTCGACCGACGTTCCGGGCACACGAAGCAGCTGCGCCGTCAGGTCGCCCTCGTCGAGCTGGGGCAGGAATTCCTGGCCCAGAGAGACATAGGCGCCGACGGCGACGAACAGCGCGGCGCTGGCAGCCAGCATGGTACGCCGCGGCCTCGCCATCGCATGCGTCAGACCCGGCGCATAATGCTTGCCGAGCCAGGTCATGATCCGCCCTTCCTTTTCCTCGACCGGTTTCGACAGCCAGATGGCAAGCATCGCCGGTACGAAGGTCAGCGACAGGATGAAGGCACCCGCGAGCGCGAGAATGACGGTCAGCGCCATCGGCGTGAACGTCTTGCCCTCGATCCCGGTCAGCGTCAGCAGGGGCACATAGACGAGGATGATGATAGCCTGGCCGTATACCGAAGGCCGGATCATCTCGCGCGCCGCGGCCGCCACCGTCGTCAGCCGTTCCTCGCGGCTCAACGTCCGCCCGATCGCGTGCTGCTGCTCGCCGATCCGCCGTAGAGCATTTTCGACGATGATCACCGCGCCATCGACGATCAGCCCGAAATCGAGCGCGCCGAGGCTCATCAGATTCGCCGACACGCCGCCCTGCAACATGCCGAAGCTGGTGAGCAGCATCGTAATCGGAATCACCAGCGCCGCGATCAGCGCCGCGCGGAAGTTCCCGAGCAGGAGGAACAGGATGACGATGACGAGGAGCGCACCCTCGGTGAGGTTCTTCGCCACCGTCTTGACTGTCGCCTCGACCAGCCCCGTGCGATCGAGCACCGGCTGGATGACGATGTCGGTAGGAAGAGAGGCGTTGATCTCCTCCAGACGACCGGCGACGTCGCTCGCGACATCGCGGCTGTTCTCCCCGATGCGCATGATCGCGGTGCCGACGACCACCTCCTTGCCGTTTTCGGACGCCGATCCCATCCGGATCGCCTGCCCCGTCTTCACGGTCGCGACCTGTCCCAGCACGATCGGTACGCCGCCGCGCGTCGCGATCACTGTTTCGGCAAGCTGCGCGGCACCGCCGATACGCGCATCGGATCGCACCGACAGCCCTTCGCCGCCGCGATCGACGACACCCGCACCGATCGCGCGGTTGTTCGCTTCCAGCGCTGCCGCGAGATCGCCAAGGCCGAGCCCCAGCGCGGCAAGCTTCTGCGTATCGGGCACAACCTGATATTGCTTCACATAGCCGCCGATCGTGTCGATGCCCGCGATCCCGGGCACCGTCTTGAGCAGCGGCGTGACGATCCAGTCCTGCGCGGTGCGCAGATAGGTCGCCTTGTCCGCCTCGCTGACCAGGCGTTCGCCCTCGGGCGTGATATAACTGCCGTCGGGCTGCAGGCCGGGTTCGCCCGGCTTGTGCTTGTCTTCCGACCGGTGCTGGAGGCGAACGGTCCACATATAGACCTCGCCCAGCCCGGTCGCGATCGGCCCCATTTCGGGATTCACGCCTTCGGGAAGCGTCTCTTCGGCTGCACGGAGCCGCTCGGCGACCTGCGTTCTCGCGAAATAGATGTCGGTGGATTGGGTGAAGACCGCCGTCACCTGCGCGAAGCCGTTGCGGCTCAGCGAGCGGGTATTCTCGAGCCCCGGGATGCCCGCCAGCGCCGTCTCGATCGGGAAGGCGACCTGCCTTTCGACCTGCTCGGGCGATAGCGACGGCGCGCGCGCGTTGATTTGAACCTGGTTGTTGGTGATGTCGGGCACCGCGTCGATCGGCAGGCGCGCGAGCGCCCATGCGCCGATCAGGGTGACAAGGCCGGTCAGCAACAGGACGAACCAGCGCCTTGCGACGGCGAAGTTTACGATATGGGCGATCATGGTCAGTGCCCCCCATGCTCGGCTTGGCCCTTGCCGAGCTCCGCCTTCAGCGTGAAACTGCCCTCGCCCGCGATCGCCTCTTTCCCGGTCAGGCCAGCCACGCTGGCCTGACCGTTTCCGCGAGAGACAACCGCGACGGGCGAGGCTCGAAACCCTTCCTTCGTGCGGACGAACACGACGGTCTTGCCCTCGACCGTCTGAAGTGCGCTTTCGGGGATCGTCACCGCGTCGCGGGTCGCGCCTGTCCGGATCGCGACGGTGACCGCCTCGCCGGGCCGCCACCGGGCGCCGACATTGTCGAGCATCGCCACCACCGGCGCCAGCCGCGTCGCGTCGTCGAGAACCGGCGACACAAAGGCGAGGCGTGCCGCCGCCCGCCGGCCATCGGAGCGCACCTCGGCCGGCATCCCCGCGCGGACCTTGCCCGCATCGGCGGGTGACAGCGCCATCCTGATCGCAAGCTGGCGAAGGTCCGCAACGCGAAACAGTTCGGCATCGGGCGCCACGGTCTGCCCCAACACGACGCTGCGCGCCGTCACCTGGCCGCCGATCGGCGCGACGATGCCGATGCGGTTGAGCGAACCGCCGCCAACGCCCGCGGCGGCGAGTTGCTGCTGCGCGAGCCGGAGCGCGATCCTGGCTTCGGTCATCGCGGTACGTGCCGCGACGAGGTCGCGTTCAGGCGACACCTTGAGCTTGAACAGACGTTCTTCGCGCGCGAGCGTCGAGCGGGCCAGCGCGGCGCGCGCCTCGGCCGCATCCACCTCGGCCCGCAGCCCCGCGGCATCGCGGCTTTCGATGACCGCGAGAATGTCTCCCCGGCCGACGCGCTGCCCCAGATTATAGTTAAGCGCGACGATCCGGCCGCCGATCGCGGCGGAAACGACCTGGGTCGCTTGCGGATCGCTCTCCACCGTCGCGGGCAGCGTGAGCATCTCTGCGCCCCCCGCTACGGGACGGATGACCTCTATTCCGGCGGCGGCGATCTGCTCGCCGGTAAAGTGAACCGAGCCTTCCTCCTCGGCATGCTCCTTCGTTTCCCCGGTGGGCGCTTCCTTTTCCGGGCGGCCGCAACCAGCCAGCGAAAGCTGGGCGGCAAGAATGAAAGCGAGCGGGAGGGCCGCCCGGCTGATGGCTTTGCTGTTCATTGGATTCTCCCCGCGCCCACGAGGCGCGTCGTCAGGCGCTCGAGGCGCGCGATTGCATTGTGATAGTCAGCGCGCGCGTCGATCGCGGCGCGCCGTGTGTCCAAAAGCGTCCGCTCGGCGTCGAGCAGCACGATCTGGTCGAACTTGCCTTCGGCATAGCCGATACGCGCGATCCTCGCCGCCTCGCCGGCGGCCGCGAGCGCAGGCCCGGACGTTCTGACGGCGGTCGCCGCCCGGTCCCGCTCGGCTTCGGCCGCGGCAATCGCCTGTTCGGCCTCGAACAGCGCGACGCGCTGCCGCGCCTCGGCCTGGTCGCGGTCGCGCGACGCCTGAATCACCGCCGCTTTGCCATTGTTGAAGACCGGAAGCGGAATGGAGATACCGAAAACCATCGCCTGATCGTTCGAGGCTTCGAGCCGCCGCGTGCCCGCCGTAACGGTCAGATCGGGCGCGCGCTGGCTCCGGGCAAGACGCACGCCGAGCTCGGCAACCTCGGTTTCGCGCGCTGCGGCGACGAGGGCCAGCGTGCCCTCGGCGCGGTTCGGCTGCGCCGGGCCGTAGACGGCGGGCGCCGCACGATCGAACCACGCTGCATCGAGGGCGCCAAGCGCAGCATCGCCGGCATATTGGCGCAGCGCCGTGCGGGCGGCGGCGAGCGTTCGCCGTTCGGCATCGGCTTCGGCTCGCGCTTTCACCTCCTCGAGCACCGCGCGCTGCTCGTCGATCGGCGAATTGGCTCCGACCATCACCCGGTCGCGCGCGATGCGAAGATTTTCGCCCGTCACGGCGAGCTGGGCGTCCGCGACGGCCGCGCGGCGTTCGGCGGCGATGAGCGCCGTATAGGCCAGGGTCACGTTCAGCCGGAGGTCGGCCATCGCGGCCGCCGACTCGACTTCGGCCCGCCTGATCCGTGCGTCGGCGACGGCCACGCGCGCCGAGCGCTTGCCGCCGAGTTCGACAGGCATTGCGAAGACGACCGTCGTGTCGCTCTCGTCGAGCCCGCGATAGGGGCCGGTACCGAGCGCATTCTCCGTGTCGATGGCGATCGAGGGGTTGGGACGAAGGCCGGCGATCGCCCGCCCGGCTTCCGCTGCGCGAATACCGGCGGCGGCCGCCATCGGGGTCGGCGCGCGGCTATTCGCTTCGATCAGTGCTTCTGCAAGGGTCAGTACGTCCCCGCCCTCACCGGGCGGCGGCGTCTGCGCGTGCGCCATCGCGGCGCACAGCGGAGCGGCCATGACGGCCGCGATTAATCGCTTCATAAAATATCATCCTGAACAATCCGAAGAGAGCCGGCGCTCGTGCGAGCGTCGGCGCGGATGGTTCAGGCGATGGGCGGGCGAAGATTGGCGTCGGGAACGAGCTGCGGCAGAAAGTCCTCACCCTTCGGGAAATCGAGGACCCGGATCGGAAGTGTTGACGCACCGCGCTTGCCACTCAAAGCGTCGGCCTGGTGGTGGCCATGGCAACCGCCATGCGCGTGAACGCCCCATTTGTCGACGTCCCCGCCCTGGGATTCACTGCCCCGATCGTGGCTCGCATCTTCCACGCAACCGCTTATCGGCGATTCGTTCGGCGATTCGCCTGCATGCGCGACGGCGCCCATCCCGAGGGACAAGGCGATGAGCAGTCCGAAAAGGGCGCGCCAAAGCGATTGCATCGTCGCCCCTTAGAAAATTCCCGGCACATTGTCACGCGACTCGCCGCCCCAACGCGTCCCGTTCGATATCGCCGGCGAAGGCAACTCGCAAACCATCCACCGAAAAACGCGCTTGATCGACCATCGGCCAGGGGTTCGACCGGCCCGCACCGAAATATACTTAGCACTTGAAGTATTTTTTTGAGATGCTAATCGGGGGTTCGGGAACGGAGGATAGAGGCCGACGGCACGCGCCGAGGATCGAAGATATCCCGCGCCGACGGACGAACAGGCATTCGCCACATACACCCCGTCCCGACAACAAGGCCGGATGCGCGAGCCGCATTTCCGTAGCGCTGCCGCGTGCGGGAACGCGACGTCTTGCATCCGGAATTTGGGAGGATGTGATGAAGACTGCGACCCTTTTGCTTTCGACCGCGGCTGTGGCCCTTTGCGCCGCGCCGGCCCATGCGCAGACCGCCGCGCCGGCGGACGGCGCGAGCGCCGCCGAGCCCGCACCCGAGCAGGCCGCTGCCGCCGACGAAGCCTTCGGCGAGATATTGGTGACCGCGCAGCGCCGCTCCGAAAGCGTGCAGGACGTGCCGATTGCCATTTCGGCGTTCAACACCGAGATGGTCGAGGCGAGCGGCACCACCAACATCACCAGCCTCAACGGCCTCGCGCCCAACGTCGTCCTCCAGACGCAGGGCCTTGTCGCCAACGTGCCGATGATCTCGATCCGCGGCATGAGCACCGCCGACCCCGATCCGAATGCCGATCCGAAGGTCAGCACGATCATCGACGGCGTCTATATCCCCTTCGTGTCGAGCACGATGCTCGACCTGTTCGACGTCGAACGCATCGAGGTGCTCAAAGGCCCGCAGGGCGTGCTGTTCGGCAAGAACAACCTCGCCGGCACGATCAACGTCATCACCGCACGTCCGACCGACGATTTCGGCGGCGAGGTGCGGCTGACCGCGGGCTCGTTCGGGCTTCGGCAGGTCCGCGGCAAGATCAACAGCGGCCGCTTCGCGGGCGATGCGCTTGCCGCCAAGATCGCGGTCAATTTCCGCGACTATGACGGCTACAGCCGCAACGTGATCACCGGCAACCGGCTCAATGGCGCCAACGTCAAATCGGTGCGCGGCGCGCTCGACTTCGATCGCGGCGGCGCCTTCACCTCGACCCTCGTCGCCGACTGGCTGAAGCAGAAGACGACCGGCCCCGCGCCGCACGTCCTCGACAATGGCGATCCCAATTGGGACCTGCTGCCCGACGAAGCGAAAACCGACGTCCGCAAGGCCGCGGTGCCCTTCGATCCCTATGCCCGGACCGAAAGCTATGGCGGGTCGTGGACCGCGAACCTCGACGTCGGCTATGGCACGATCACCTCGGTGCTCGGCTATCGCCACCTCGATTATGTGACGCGCGGCGATTTCGACGGATTGATCACCCCCGTGCCGCAGCTCGATGTCACCCGCGATTTCTCGGGCGAATCGAAGAGCGGCGAGCTGCGCTACGTCTCGCCCGCCGGCGAGCCGGTCGATTTCGTCGTCGGCGCCTATTATCAGACCGACAAGTGGCGCCAGTTCAACACGGTGCTCGCGAACCCGACGACGACGACGCTCGCCCAGCTTCGTCAGGATACCGAAAGCTATGCGCTCTTCGCGCTGGTCAACGCGCATCCGACCGACAGCCTGACGCTGTCGATCGGCGGCCGCTACAGCCACGATCGCAAGAAATACGATATCGCCTCGCAGGTGCTCGTGAACGGCGTTCAGCGATCCTCGTTTCAGAGCGACCTCGAGGCGAGCTGGGCCGAGTTCACCCCGCGCTTGACGGTCGAATATGAGATCGCCCCCTCGGCGATGATCTACGCCAATTATTCGCAAGGCTATAAGGCTGGCGGCTACAACTCGCGCGGGACGATTCCCGAAAATGTCGGTCCCTATGACCCCGAGCGCGTCAACGCGTTCGAGATTGGCGCGAAGACCGATCTGTTCGACCGCCTGCTCCGCTTCAATGTCGCGGGTTTCGTCAACAATTACCGCGACCTGCAAAGCTCGGTGACCAAGATGGGCTCGGTGCGACCGGAGAATATCACGACCAACGTCGCCGCCGCGAAAATCTATGGCTTCGAGGTCGAAACGCTGCTGCGCCCGTCGGACAATTTCACGCTGGGGGCGAACATCGCCTATCTCCACGCGCGCTATACCGACTTCTGCGCCGACACCGACGGCGTCTTCACCGACGGCTCGCCCGAGCCCGGCCAGTGCGGCCCCGCGGTGCCGGTCCTGCTGGGCGGGGTTCCGAACGGCACCTTCGCGGTGCCGACCGATTCGACGGGGCTCGACCTCGCCAACGCGCCGAAGTGGAGCGGCAGCCTCTCGGCCGACTATGTGATCCCCGTGTCGTTCGGCGAGATCAAGCTTCACAGCGATGCACGTTACTCGACCCGCTTCAACACCTGGGGCCGCGACAACGACCCCGGCTATTATCGCAAGGAAGTCGTGCTGCTGAACGCCAGCATTGCGGTCGCGGGCGAGGACGACAAGTGGAAGGTCACGCTTTACGGTTCGAACCTGACCGATCAGGACGTGATTTCGGGCGCGATCTCGGCGGGCGCGACGCCGATCCAGCAATTCTATCAGCCGCCGCGCGAATTCGGGGTCGACGTCGCCTTCAAATTCTGACGCGACCCGCGCCCGCGGCGCTAGTCCCCGCGCCGCGGGCCTTTACCGGCAACAATGGGATTGGGAGAGAAAAATGGGTTGGGATGTGAATCGCCGGACATTCGTCGGCGGCATGGGCGCGCTCGCCGCCGCGGGATTGGCGCTGCCGACCTATGCGAAGAACGGCAAGAAGCTGAACGTGCTGATGATCGTCACCGATCAGGAACAGGGCATCGCCAGCTATCCCAAGGGCCTGCTCGAAAAGCTGCCCGCGCACCGCGAACTGATGGAACGCGGGATGCTCGTCGAAAATTACCATGTCCACACGACGCCCTGCACCCCGTCGCGCTCGACGATCTTTCAGGGGCACCACACCCAGCAGACCGGCCTGTTCCTCAACAGCGACAATGCCCCCAACCCCGTCGCGGCCGAGGATATGCCGACGCTCGGCCATATGATGCAGGCGGCGGGATATTACACGAGCTACAAGGGCAAGTGGCACCTCAGCCGGATGAATTTCGAACGCGACTGGAACCGCGTGCCCGGCGGCATCTATCCCAGCACCGAACGCGCAATGGAGAAATACGGCTTCCACGATTATGGCTTCGACGGCGAGGAACTGGGGCTGACCTGGGACGGCTACCGCGCCGACATGTATGTCGCGGGCGATGCCGCGCGCAGCATCTTCGACTTCGTGCGCCGCGACAAGGCGGAGGGAAAGCCGTGGTTCATGGTGGTCGGGCTGATCAACCCGCACGACATCATGTTCTATGACGCGACGGGCGAGCAGGCGAAGCACCGCGTCCATCCCGACATCCTCGCGCCGCTGCGCCGCGAACCGGGCGACCCGATCTACGAGGTCGATAACAAGTTCGCCCTCCCCGAAAGCTTCTACAAAGACGATCTTTCCACCAAGCCCGAGGCGCATCGCGCGATCGTGCGCCTCAACGACCTCTTCTACGGCCCGATTCCGCATGAAGACGAGGCGTCGTGGCACCGCTTCAACAATTATTATTACAACTGCCTGCGCGACGTCGATCGGCGGCTCGGGCAATTGCTCTGGGCGCTCAAGGAAAGCGGGCAGATCGACAATACGATCATCATTTATACGAGCGACCATGGCGAACGCGCCGGCGCGCACGGGATGCGCCAGAAAGCGGGCACGATGTACCGCGAGGAAACCAATATCCCGATGATCATCGCCCATCCCGACGTGAAGGGCGGGCAGACGACCAAGGGCCTGATGGGCGCGATCGACATCGCGCCGACCCTGATGACGCTCGCGGGCTTGCCCGCCGACGAAGGCCGCAATCGCTTTCCCGATTTGCCCGGCGTCGACGTGTCGGCGCTGCTATCGTCGCCCGCCGCGCCGACCGAACGCGACCGCCGCGGGCATTTCTTCAACTATGCCGTCGCGCATATGTGGGAACCGGCGTCGAAAAAGACCGTCGGCCCGCGCCCGCCGGGCGAGAAAATTCCCGACTATAGCGCGATCTACGACCTGTCGAAGCGGCGCCTGCACCGCGGCGTCCACGACGGGCGCTGGAAGTTCGCGCGCTATTTCGCACCGGCGCATCATCACATGCCGCGCGACTGGAAGACGCTCAATGCGCGCAACGACCTCGAACTTTATGACACCCACGCCGATCCCGGCGAACTGGTCAATCTTGCGAACGACCCCAAACACCGGAAGACGGTGATGCGGCTCAACGCGATGGTCAACGCGCTGTCGGAGCGCGAGATCGGCAAGGGCCTCGACGACGGGCGCGAATATCCGGGACCGACCGAGATGTACAACCAGCCGGGGTGACCGGAGGCTGGACCGCGCGGAGTTTCGCCCGTGAAACCGGACCCGTGACCGGAACGCGGTCTACGAGCCTCCGGACACTGGGCGGCCTTTCCCAACATCGACCCCATCGGGCCTGGCACAAGCATCCGCTCGACCAGACGCTGGTCGTGACCTCGGGCACCGGCTGGACGCAATGCGAGGGCGAGCCGATCGGTCGAAATCCGCGCCGGCGACGTCGACGGGCAACTCACGTTCAATACCGGCCCCCTGATCCTCGAGGCCGCGCACGCCGGGCCTAGCATCGCCTTCCTGATGGACGACTATGTCACGGGCGCTGTCGCCAAGGGCGAACTCCAATATATTGGTGCCCGCCCTTCGACGGCTATCATCTTTATTATCCGAGCCGCCGGCAACCGACCCCGGCTTTCAGCCTGCTCGTCGAGGCGCTTCGATATCAACGATAAGGATGCTGTCTCTGGCCGGTTTAGGACGGTTTGCTCTTGGGCGGAAAAGCTCGGAAGCGAAGGTTTGCGAACGGCCTAATGTTCGCGGCCGGCTTTCCACAGTGTCTGGGTGAGCGGTTCCAGCAGATAGGCGAGCGCG
>JAESGF010000254.1_pt1 | contig 26283 bp, 22 predicted proteins | sample 9269621 | NCBI WGS metagenome assembly JAESGF01 (sample SAMN14515066, study PRJNA621663) | algae metagenome | isolation source: Tolypothrix carrinoi HA7290-LM1 and co-occurring heterotrophs from dry rock... | place: USA: Makauwahi cave, Kauai, Hawaii | collected 2011-01-06
CCTAGCCAACCTCGAAACCGAGGAAGCGTAAGCACTAGGAAAGAACGCTTTCACTTACACCGTGGAGTGAGGTATGGACAAATTATCTAGCTAGTGGTAGTTCTGTCCACACATTTAGAAGCGGTGTCACAGTATGAGTACATTTCAAGAAAACAGGGATGGATACCCCTTAGAGGGTCTAGCGGATGAAGAACAGGAAACACAAATTGAGGAAAATCAGGAAGATGAAGATGATGATATCCTTCCTTCCAGGTTTTCAATATCAGTTTCTCGAACAGATTTTGATGTAGAAGGCATAGTGAAGCGCTTGAGAAATGGTGACATAATTATTCCGGATTTTCAACGTGCTTATGTATGGAAACCTAAACAAGCTTCGCGTTTAGTAGAATCTCTATTATTAAATCTACCAGTTCCAGGTATTTTCCTTGCAAAAGAGTCACCAACAAATAAGCTGTTAGTGCTTGATGGTCAGCAAAGATTAATTAGCCTTAAATCTTTTTACGACGGCAAATTTCCAAATAGTCGGACATCTTTTTCTTTAAAAGGTGTTAATTCAGAGTTTGAAGGTAAAAAATATCAATCACTGCCTGATGCAGAACGACGACAATTAGACAACTCAGTTTTATCGGCAACCGTGATTGAGCCACATCAGAATAACGAAGAGAGCATTTACTACATTTTTGAAAGACTTAATACAGGAGGTACTTTATTAAAACCCCAAGAAATCCGTGCTTGTATTTACCACGGAAAGTTGAATGATCTGATTGGCAACATGAATAATAATGAAGCTTGGCGTAATATATTTGGCAAGCAGGATAAAAACAAGAAAGACCAAGAACTCATTCTAAGATTTCTAGCACTTTACTTTGAGGGTAACAACTACAAGCCGTCGCTGAAAAATTTTCTTAATAATTTTATGATTAAAAATAGACAATTTAGGTATTATTCTCAAGCGAAAAGAGAAAAAGCATTTATACCGACAATTGAAATGATTTACAAATGTATCGATAACAAAGCTTTTAAAGGAGAGAAAGGATTTGTCCCAACTTTTTTTGAGTCAATCATGGTTGGTGTAGCGAAAAGACTAGAATCAGGCGACCTTGAAAATTTAGATGAATTTAAAAAACGATATAAGACTCTAGTTAGTGATAAAAATTTCCTGGCTGTATCTGTAAAAATACGCGATTTAACTAACGAACATAACCTAAAGGAAAGACTAAGAATGGCAACAGAAACTTTTGCTGACTTGCAGTGATTATTCTAAAGGTAGTAGCCGACAAGCTGTTAGAAACACAATAACTTGTCAGATTTACATTATCATTTCCAACTCATTGCTGGTGATATAAAGCGATCGCACTCCTCAACCAAAAGACCAAAAGCGCGATCGCACTCTTCTACTCGCAATCTACTCCACCAGGCAAAATCACCTTTGGCTAAGTCCAAACATCCAAGGAAAGTTATGTTTAAATAATCATCGTGACCTAAATCTAAAAGCCCAAGCTAACAGGATTATGGCCCGCGTAGGCGGGCTTTGTTTGTATAGCTTCAGGCTTATAGCCTGTAAGGTATTTTTTAAACAATGAATGACTTTCGCTATATCATTTTTTACAAACCATACGGGGTTCTCAGCCAATTTACAAAAGATAGCCCTAACCGCAGTACCCTAAAAGATTACATCGAAGTGGCTGATGTGTACCCTGTCGGGCGTTTAGACTGGGACAGTGAAGGATTATTATTATTGACAAATAACGGAAAATTGCAACATCGCCTATCTCATCCTCAATTTGGACATGAAAGGACTTATTTAGTACAAGTAGAGCGAATTCCGGATGCAGAGGCTTTGCAGAAATTGCAAACAGGTGTGCAAATTCAAGATTACCGTACTCGACCGACAAAAGTACGACTTTTGCCAGAAGAACCGTTGTTAAGCGATCGCGATCCACCGATAAGATTTAGGAAAAATGTTCCCACAGCTTGGCTAGAGATGACTTTGACAGAGGGGAAAAATCGGCAGGTGAGAAGGATGACAGCAGCTGTAGGATTTCCTACCTTGCGACTGGTAAGGATAGCGATCGCCCACTTAAAATTAGATCGTCTACAACCAGGAGAGTGGCGCGAACTTACCCCAGAAGAAGTCAAATTGTTGCATAATTTAACGAAACCACAGAAAAAAGCATCTATTTTTAAGCCTTAAGCATTGCTTCTAAGGGGGAAGACTGCCTACATACATTTAAATAATTGTGGTTAAAATTATGAACTGTTTATAAAAATCTCTTTTCCTAACCTGTAGTCTAAGCGCTCCTAACCCAACTGCCTAAGCCTCTCTATTTTCAAGATAGATTAATCAATATCTCCAATCGCAAGTTTTGAGCTATCAATTAAAGAATCATACAGTGTAAAGCTTAGTCTTTACATAAGTTTTTATTTATACCTATCACACAAATTAATTTAAAACCTGTATAATAAGATTTTTTTCTTACCGCCTAGTTCACACTTCTCGCTTGGGTGCAAGTTTAAATCTATGAGCCGCAATCAGCAATCTAGCTGGCATTACACTCGTCAAAAAGATATTTTGTCTGTAACACCTGTACATCTGGAAGTTGTGTCTGAACGAGCTACCGATTTAGAACTTTGCACCCCAGAAACCCTGCGTGATACCCAAGAAGAACTCCAGTGGTATCGCAGTTTGTATGAAAATACACCTTCTGTGTACTTCACCTTGGATGCAACAGGGAAAATTTTGTCTGTAAACCAATTTGGTGCAGACAGTCTAGGATATAGACGGGAACAACTAATCCAAACTTCAATTTTTAACTTGTTTGAGGAGTCAGACAAGCAAAGGTTAAGTAATGCATTCAAAGAATTATTAACAGCGTCACCCGAAAGCGAAATTACTAATTGGGAGTTTCGCTTAAATGCCAGAAAAATGGTTTGGGTAAAAGTTAAAGCGCGGATATTACCAAGTGAAGAGGCAAATCCGCTGATTTTGATGGTTTGCGAGGATATTACCGCTCAGAAACAGACGGAAGACTTGTTACGAGAAAGCGAACAACGCTTTCACACTATGGCTGACACAGCACCAGTTATGTTGTGGATGTCTGGAAGTGACTCGTTATGTAATTTTTTCAACCAATCTTGGTTAAATTTTACCGGACGCAGCTTAGAACAAGAGCAAGGTTTAGGCTGGTTGGAAAACGTACATCCTGAAGATCAAGATTTTTGCTTAAAAACCTATGAATCTGCCTTTAATGCACGAGCGAAATTCAAGATGGAATATCGGCTCAAGCGACATGACGGCAATTATCGTTGGATTTTAGATTCTGGGGTTCCCAGATCTACATCCACAGGTAACTTTACTGGTTACATTGGTAGTTGTATTGACATCACAGAGCGCAAATTAACAGAAGTTGCTCTTCAAGAAACTCAAGAAGCAGCACAAGCACAATTTGATGAAATTGAAAGCCTCAATCGTCTGAAGGATGAATTTCTCAGTACAGTTTCCCATGAACTACGCACGCCACTAACTAACATGAAAATGGCGATTCAGATGCTGGGAATCTCACTGAAAAAAGAGCAAAACTTTTTGTTGGAAATGAACAAGCCAGAAACAGAACGCTCAAAAGCAGCTCGCTACTTTCAAATTTTAGACAACGAGTGCGATCGCGAAATTAACCTAATTAATAATTTCCTGGATTTGCAAAAGCTCGATAATGTCGCTAAACCGTTGGTATTAGAAACAATTCAACTACAGCAATGGCTTTGCCGGGTGTTGCAGGTATTTCAAGCACGCAATCGCAACAGTTCTCAGCAACAGTTGCAGCTAAATATAGCTGCCAATCTTCCCCCACTCACTTGCGATCCCTTCAGTCTCGAACGTATTTTGATCGAACTGCTCACCAACGCTTGTAAATTTAGCCCACCAGAAGCACAAATTACCCTCAGCGCTCAATTAAAATCAAAACAAATTCAATTCCAAGTAATTAATACTGGTGTGGAAATTCCCACCACAGAAATACCGCTCATTTTTAACAAATTTTATCGCATTCCCAGCAACGATCCTTGGAAGCAAGGGGGAACCGGATTAGGATTGGCACTAGTACAAAAACTCACTCTTTCCCTTGGAGGCACAATCGAGGTTGAAAGTCAATCAAACCGTACCTGTTTTACGATTTTACTACCAGTAAGCAGTGAGGGATGAGGGGGATGGGGGGCTTTGGGGATGGGGAGATGGGGGGATGGGGGGATGGGGGGATGGGGCGAGGGGGAGAAAGAAGAATTATTCTCCTTGTCTCCAAGGAGTCCCCTTGTCTCCACTCCCCCACTCCCCCACTCCCCCACTCCCCCACTCCCCCAAACAATCAAGATATGTGTTTAAATATGGGCGATCGCTAATTTTTAATGGCAGGTTATTCTGAGGGATAGGCTTGCCTGTATTTCACATATTTTGAAAATATGCGTAAGAATTAATACTGTCACCAAAATTCACTGTTGACACCACAATATTTTGTCGGTCTACTATAAGCAGCCGACATTTGTGGCAATGCATCGATTGTAGTGGTCAGAAGCACGCCAGGAACGGGAATTAAGGAACTTCCACAATGCTGATTTGCCCCCAGTGTAAATTTGAAAACTCTAATACCAACAAGTTCTGTCAAAACTGTGGCACGTCCTTGACGCAAAAGGTTTGTCCAAAATGCAGTAGCGCTGTGGCTGTCAATACAGAACGATGTCACAACTGCGGCGCGGAATGCGGCACAATTTGGTGGGCAATTATTGCCAAAGAAGAGACTTTTGTCGAGGAAGTCAAGGAAAGTGAACCCGAAGATCAAAAGATAAAAAGCTTAGAAGATGATTCTCCCCTTGTCTGTCTTTCACCCCAATTCGCCCAAGCGAGCTTTCCTTCTGGCTTAATCGCCTTTTCTGAACTCCCGGTTGGCTCTTATTTAGACTCGCAACAGCGCTATCAACTGTTAGATCCGCTACCAGCACTATCAGAAGTTGCCGCTCATACTGAGGTGTGCGTGAGAGTTTTAGACTGCCAACCATATCAAGTGTCGCCGCTACTGGCAATACTAAAAAATCAGCAAAACAATTTGATTGCGCCATCAACCGAAGCAGCCAGGATTCCTAACCTCGCTAAACTTTATATTGCTTTGCAACCAGGGTCTCACCCAGAAATACCATCGATTCACGATGCATGGCAGGAAAACCAGAGAATGGTGGTACTGATTGAGAACCGATCGCATTGGCAGCATTTAGTCGAATTATGGCAAGATGATCATATAACTTCGTTACAAATATTACATTGGTTTTATCAGATGACTCAACTATGGGCGCTATTAGAACCATTGAATTGTCGTCAAAGTCTGTTGGAGTTATCGAATTTGCGCTTGGATGAAGACCAGACGCTGGCACTAAAAAAAATATACGTAGAAACACATAGAAATAATTCTGCTGAATTGTCAGATGCCGAAGCGCAACCTTTAACAATTGAAGCTTTGGGACGTGTTTGGCAGGCGTTATTTAGACAGTCGCAACGCACTCAATCTGGCTCTGTGATACAGTTGTTGGGCGAGATTGAGGAAGGTAAGATTGAAACGATAGCTCAATTGCGATCGCGTTTGGAGGCGATCGCCGCTGAACTGCAACCAGCCACAACCGCAACCGAACCAACAGTAAAAGAACATACTCCATCGCCAACTATCCTGCAATTAGACGACACAGAAGATACCGCCCCTAGAGGCGATGATATGCCAACAGTGGTGCTGCCGATGCAGTTAATCAGCCTAGAAGATGCAGGACGCACGGATGTTGGGCGTCAACGCCAACACAATGAAGACTTTTTTGGTGTTGAAACCAAAATTAACAAACTAGAATTGCCCAAAAACCGAGCTTTGCAAGCGCGTGGTTTATATATTCTCTGCGATGGAATGGGTGGACACGCTGGTGGTGAAGTCGCCAGTGAGTTGGCAGTTACCACCCTGCGAGAATACTTCCAAAAACATTGGCTTTCTAACCAACTCCCAAGTGAAGACAGCATCGCTGAGGCAGTACTTTTAGCAAATCAGGCAATTTACGATGTTAATCAACAAGATGCCCGTTCTGGTGTCGGTCGCATGGGCACTACCTTGGTAATGCTCTTAATCCAAGACACTCAAGCAGCAGTTGCTCATGTGGGGGATAGTCGCTTGTATAAGCTGACTCGCAAGGACAAACTTAAACAAATAACGGTAGATCACGAAGTCGGTCAACGGGAAATTGCTCGTGGAGTTGAACCAAATTTAGCTTACGCTCGCCCAGATGCTTATCAACTTACTCAAGCTCTTGGTCCACGAGACGAAAACTTGATTAATCCCGATGTCCAATTTTTCGAGATTAATCAAGATACACTCTTCATCCTCGCTTCGGACGGTTTATCAGATAATGATTTACTAGAAATTCATTTTTCTACTCACTTAGAACCGCTGCTAAGTTATGGTGCTAACTTAGAACGCGGAGTCCGAGAGTTAATTGATTTAGCGAATCAACACAATGGTCATGACAACATTACTGCTGTACTCATCCGGGCAAAAGTCCGTCCCAACGTCGAAAGTCAAAAAAATAGTTAGTGCAAGCGTGGATAGTTGATAGTGGAAGCGTGGATAGTTGATAACTGTTAACCGTCAACCAACAACTAAGAACCAACAACTATCAACTAACAACTACCAACTACCAACTACCAACTACCAACCAACAACTAACAACTACCAACTAACATTACCTTATATTGTGGTTACTCTGACCCTGTTAGACGCGCAAGAAAAAACGCCGCTCAAGCAGTGGTGCTTTGAAGACTGCTCCGTAATTCGGATTGGTCGAGCGGCAGATAATCAGGTTGTTTTAACTGATAATTTAGTTTCTCGGTATCATCTAGAACTTAAGCAAATCAATTCTGGCAGCAATGGTGGTTCCTGGCAGGTAATTAGCCAAGGCACAAATGGCACTTTCCTTAATAGTGTCTTGGTGACACAGAGTTTGCTGCCAGACAATTCCCTGTTGCAATTGGCACAGGGCGGACCGCTACTCAAATTTGAAATTCAGCCAATAAAATCACCCGCTCCTAAATTGGCGGGTAAAGAAGTTGGCGGGGAAATCGAAGCAACTGTTAAGAGTTTTATAGAAGTGGTGTCAGCAAAAACTCCTGCAACTTCACGCTCAACTTGCACCCACGAAGGTAATTCTCCTAAGAATCTATTTTGCATCCACTGCGGTCAACCGCTGACAGTGCAAAAAGTAATTCGCTACTATCAGGTGTTGCGGACGCTTGGACAGGGAGGTATGGGAACTACCTATCTAGCTTGGGATGCAGCTGGGTGGATTGCTGGATATCCGCAATTGCTGGTGTTGAAGCAAATGAATGCTGATATGGCGAAAATCGCCAAGGCTCAAGAATTATTTGAACGGGAGGCGCATACTCTCAAATCCCTGAGTCATCCAGGAATTCCTAAATATTACGACTTTTTTGTGGATAGCGGCAAAAAATATCTGGCAATGGAATTAGTCCACGGTCAGGATTTAGAAAAATTAGTTTACACGACAGGACCTGTCACACCCAGTCGTGCGATCGCCTGGATGATCCAAACCTGTGACATATTAGATTATCTCCACAGGCAAGATCCACCACTGATTCACCGCGATATTAAACCCGCTAACCTGATGGTGCGAAGTTCTAATAATCAGATAGTGGTGCTGGATTTTGGCGCTGTGAAAGAAATTGGCACCGCGCCGGGAACTCGCATTGGTGCAGAAGGTTATTGTGCCCCCGAACAAGAGCGAGGACAACCTTTGACACAATCCGATTTGTACGCGATTGGACCTACACTAATTTTTTTACTAACAGGCGAAAATCCTTTTAAGTTTTACCGCCAGCGGGGTCGAAATTTCCGATTTGATTTGGCAAGCGTTCCCACTTTTACTCCGAAATTAAAAGAGGTTATTGACCGCGTTACAGAACCACTGCCACGCGATCGCTACCAAACAGCGAAAGAACTCGCTGCCGCATTAGCTACTTGCCAATAGGAGGAGTGGGGGAAGATGAGGGAGACGAGAGAGACAAGGGAGAGGGGGGGAGACAAGGAAGACAAGGGAGAGGGGGGAGACAAGGGAGAAATTCCTCCTTGTCCACGCCAGACGCACGCGGCTGTGCTACAACGGAGGGAACCTCACGCCAGATTGCTCAAGTCGGGAAACCCGCCCACGCAACTGGCTCCGCAACGCACTGGCTCCTCAAGGGAGGACGCCTCCGCACAGCGCTGGCTCCCCTTGTCCTCCTTGTCCTCCTTGTCCCCTTGTCCCCTTGTCCCCTTATCCTTAGTCTGACTCTTCGTCCCAAGCTTCTACTGCTAACAAATCGCCAATTGGGTCTTGCATAGTAAAGCCAAAATCTAGCAGTTCCTGCTTCCAGTACTGCCATTCATTGCCGTAAAGCAACGCGATTTTCCAAATGCTGTCGGTTGGCTTGATAATTTTAGATTCTACGAGTGATTGCACGTTACGCTGCAATTTCACCATAGGGTGAATTACTTGCTGCTGAGTCATAGCCTCGAATGAATTCAGATTTTGTATGGTAAATTCTTAATCAAAACTGCTTTCCCTTGGGGGATTTTTGCCGATGCGTAGAGTTGTACTTTGGCAAAGCCAGTCTTAACTTCTTAACTGTACCATAACTAACTCTAGTTGCGTTGTGATGATTTCGGTTTTGTACGGTAATCACCACCTCAAAACTCAAATACCACCAAGCAGTTGTAGACACCGAGCAAAAAAATTAGTCGTCCTGGAACTTGCAGATATAGCAATTGTAAGGACGGCTAGTAAGACTTTATTTTTTCTAGTAACACAAAGCAGGCGTGTGAGTGATAACCAACTTATAGCACAAAGGGTTCAGTGGAAATTTTTGAGGAACGGTAAACTTTGCAGTTGCCTGAAAATATTCACCGTCTGTTTGAGCGAAACGTTATTCACGATACCGCAAATATTTAGGGTTGGATTAACTAACCGGACATATTTATCTAAATTTAATATTTTTGCTTGTCACAAATCGCAAAGGCAAATTACAAACAGCGGTTTTGCGCTTCTATAACTATGATACTAAAAACAATTCTACATGAACTGCCGATGGGTGTATTTTTTTATTGCACCCGCAGAAGTAATAATTTGAGACAAGCAAGGAGCGATCGCACCACAGCAAAGCGCAAAAAAAAACGCCCAAATCGATTCAGGGCAAGCACTCTCAGGTTGCGCGACAGCCAAATCCAAGAAAATCGCGCATTATTGCTGCGAAATTTTTCGCACAAATGTTAGTTCCTGAGTTGTCGATGGGTATCCTGAGCATGGGCAATTACCGATGAGAGTCGGATAGATTTCCTTAAGAAAGATTTTGCTTTGATCGGCAAAATACCTCGTTCTTGCGACGCATATATTGATTCTTTAGTCAATCCGTATATAGTTGTATTTTGCCTTCAGCCAAAATCAGTCAAGTTACTACAGCAGTTCAAAGATGGCTATATCTGAAAAAGAATACATGATGGCGCGGATGAAGCGATCGCAGCGTCTGCAAAAGATTGTCGCAGTGGTGTCTATAATGTCTTTCGCCGGTTCTACAGCGTTTGCGGTGATTCCTGCATTGCAAGAGGCTAATCATAAACCCCAGCCGGCAACTGCGTCTGTTGAGTCTTCATTAAAACAACAAGCGCGGGGTTTTGAGTTGGTTTTGCAGCGGGAACCAGAAAACCGAGTGGCTTTAGAGGGGTTAGTGAATGCGAGGGTACAGCTAAAAGACACTAAAGGTGCTGTTGAACCGTTAGAGAAACTGGTAAAACTGCAACCTGAACGCAAAGAATATAAAGCTTTGTTAGAGCAGATGAAGAAACAAGTAGGAAAGAGCTAAGAGCGATCGCCCTTAGCTTAACTACCATTAAAAAGACAAAAATCTTGGTTGAATGCATCTTATTACAACAAATTAACGAACATGAAAAAACATATCTTATTGTCTACAGAAGACCCTGGCGTTGGTGGAGTTGCACAATACAATCACTCACTTTTATGTGGATTAGTGAAATTAGGTTATCGAGTAACCTGTTTGCAACCACAAGCATTTAATGATAGCTCAATTACTCACCAACAAAACTTAGGTATTCAGCATCTATGGCTAGAAAAAGAGACGGGAGAAAATTTGTTTCGCCTTTTCACAGAACCGGGCAAGAAACCAGATTTGATAATTTGTAGTAATACCAATCCCTTCTCCAATCTTGCCATCAAGCAAATGGCTATTCAACTGGAGATACCCTATATTGTTGTCGAGGGACTTGTTGAGCCTCATCTAGCAGAGCATTTCGCAGCATACTTGAACGAGCTATCACATCAATATGCTCAAGCAAAGTCAGTAATTGCAGTTTCCTATGAGAATTTGAATTTATTACACAAACTCTTCAAACTTCCTAAAAATAAGGGACAAGTTATTTATTACGGGCGACCTTCCGAATATTTCACGGCTAGTGATTTATCTATGCGTGAACGTCTGCGCCAACAATTGGACATTCCTTCAGATGGTGTGGTTTGCTTCACAGCCGCACGCATAGAAACGCGAAAAGGTTATCAGTATCAGTTAGATGCAATTAAACAACTAATGCACAGCCCAGTGTGGCATCAACTTTATTTTGTCTGGGCTGGTGCTGGAATTTTTCACCCACAACTAGAAGCCCAACTTAAAGAAGCAGTTGAACATTTGGGAATTAGCGACAAAGTTATCTTTTTAGGACAGCGTTCAGACGTTTCAGATTGGCTAAATGTTGCGGATATTTTTGTGTTTCCTTCTCAGTTAGAAGGAATGCCTTTGTGTGTCATGGAAGCAATGGCAAAGGGATTGCCTGTTATTGCTTCAGCAGTCAGTGGAATTCCAGAAGAGTTGGGTGAGACTGGCAAATTGCTAACTGACCCCAAAATTGATCCAGAAGCCACAGTGAAAGAATTGGTAACAACAATTCAAGAGTGGGTAATCAATCTTTACTTGCGCCAATCTATTGGTCATGCTTGTAAGCAAAGAGCAGAAGAAATGTTTAGGGAAGAAAGGATGATGAAAGAAACAGTGAAACTTCTTGAACAGGCATTATTACCATTTAAAGATTATGTTTCTCCTGGATATGAAATCATCCAACCAGATAAATCTTTTCCCAATCTGATTGTGGGAGACACAAATACTTGTGGTTGGTCTTATCTGCGGCGAGAAATTCCCCATAACTGGTATGTAGACAAGCGGCAACCAACTATTGGATTTCTCAGTCGAGATGAAGCTCATATTGTTTATAATACTGCCCTTAAGTTTAAGGGTAAGAAAGCTTTAGAAATTGGCTGTTGGCTTGGTTGGTCTGCCTGTCATATGGCATTGGCAGGAGTGGAATTAGATGTAATTGACCCTTTATTAGGCAGAGAAGATATTTACCAAAGTGTGAGGAATTCGCTTAAAGATGCTGGCGTTCTTGACTCAGTTAATCTGGTTGGTGGTTATAGTCCACAAAAGGTAGAAGAGTTAGCCGAACAACTACAGCGTAAATGGTCGTTGATTTTTATTGACGGCGATCATGAAGCACCAGGACCGCTCAATGATGCGATTATCTGTGAACAATTAGCAGAAGCAGATGCTTTAATTTTATTTCATGATTTGAGTTCCCCAGATGTAGCTCAAGGCTTAAATTACTTAAAGCAAAAGGGTTGGAACACAATGGTTTACCAAACCATGCAAATTATGGGGGTTGCTTGGCGGGGAAATGTTGAGCCAGTACAACATCAACCCGATCCAAAAGTTAATTGGAATTTACCAGAGCATTTACAAAATTATTTTGTGAGTGGTTCATCAATAGTTTCACCAAAAGATGAATTTATGGAAATTATTAACAATGAAGTTATGGATGCTCAACAAGTGCAATTTTTGATGCAAGAAGCGATCGCCTTACTCAATGGTGGTAAAACTGTTGAGGCAATGCGAATGGCTGAAAAAGCTGCCTCTGCGGGCATCTATGTTGCAGGAATGCACTATGTAAGGTCTATCTGCTTATGTCGTGTTGGCAGGAACGAAGAAGGATTTGAAGCAGTAAAAACAGAACTAGAACTTAATCCTACACATCCCCAAGCCCAAGAACAATATCAAATTTTAGCCAGCGTCCTGTCTAAGCCAGTCACTACTAAAATTCCGACACATCAACGTCCGTGGCAAACAACTCTCCCACGAAACACGATGCTGTCAATTCAACATGCTTCCCATAATTATTCCTATCGAGGGGTGCCGATGATTAAAAACCCCTTTGATTTTGCACTGTACCCACTCTTACTTTGGAATTTGAAACCAGCCACAATAATTGAAATAGGTTCTAAAGATGGTGGCAGTGCCCTATGGCTTGGGGATATGCTCAACAATTTTGGCATTGATGGTCACATTTATTCCATTGATATAGTCAAAGTGACTTCAGTCGAACATCCTCGCGTGACTTATATGGAAGGCAACGGTCGGGCATTGCAGGAAATCTTTACACCAGATTTTCTTAACTCATTACCGCGTCCTCTACTTGTAATAGAAGATGCCGATCATGTCTATGAAACCAGTCATCATGTATTAGAGTATTTTCACCGATATCTCAGAGCCGGAGAATATATTGTCATCGAAGACGGAATTATTTCCGATTTAACACAAGACCCTGGATATAATAGCGGACCACATAGGGCATTAAAAGAGTTTCTGGCAATGCACCCAGACGAATATGAAATTGATGGTAGTTTTTGCGACTTCTTCGGATATAACTTAACTTGGTGTACAAATGGGTTTCTCAAAAAAATAGCTGATTCGCCTACAATAAATAATTTTGTTCGTAATTTGGAACAATCATCTCCAACAATTATTGTTGACGGTGTATTTTTTCAACTCTACGAAACCGGGATTGCTCGTGTCTGGAATTCATTACTAGAAGAATGGGTAAACAACGGTTTTGCCAAGCATATTGTTGTACTTGATCGCGCTGGAACGGCTCCCAAAATTTCTGGTATTAGATATCGACTTCTACCAGCTTATGATTACAACAATACTGATGCCGATCGCGAAATATTACAGCAAGTTTGTGATGAAGAAGGTGCGGATTTATTTATTTCCACTTACTACACTACCCCAATTACAACACCTTCTGTATTCATGGCTTATGACATGATTCCAGAAGTCATGGGATGGGATATGAATAATCCCATGTGGCAAGTGAAACATCAAGGTATCCAACACGCATCTGCATACTTAGCAATTTCTGAAAATACAGCGCGTGATTTGGTGCGGTTTTTTCCAGAGATACCTTTAGAATCAGTAAAAGTTGCTCTTTGTGGTGTGACAAGTAATTTCTCACCAGCGAGTCAAGAAGAACTGAATAGTTTTAGAACAAAGTACGGCATTTCCAAGCCCTATTTTATGATAGTGAGCATAGGCGGTTATAAAAATACTATTTTATTTTTGAAAGCTTTTGCTCAACTTCATAGCAAACAGGCATTTGATATTGTCTGTACAGGGGGTGGAGGTTTACTCAATGAAGAATTAAGTGGATACACATTGGGTAGTACTGTCCATATGCTGAAACTTAATGATGAAGAATTAAAAACAGCTTACTCTGGTGCAATAGCGCTGATTTATCCTTCTAAATATGAAGGTTTTGGTTTGCCAGTTTTAGAAGCGATCGCTTGTGGTTGTCCAGTCATAACTTGTCCAAATGCATCAATTCCCGAAGTTGCGGGTAAAGCAGCATTATATGTGCAAGATGATGATGTTGAGGAGATGGCAAATGCATTGTGTGAAGTACAAAAACCATCTGTTCGCAAATCGTTAATTAATGCGGGATTAGAACAAGCGAAAAAGTTTTCTTGGTCAAATATGGCGAAAATAGTTAGTTCTACCTTAATTGATACTACTCTTTTGCCATTGAATCTCAAAGAGATTAATTTAATTGTATTTCCAGATTGGTCACAGCCAGAAGAATTACTCGGTTTAGAGTTGCAAAAAGTGATTAGCGCGATCGCAACTCATCCAGCAAGCGATCGCATAACTTTGTTAATCGATACTACTGATATCTCTCCTGAAGATGCCGAACTTTTATTATCCGGTGTGACGATGAATTTGCTGATGGAAAAAGATATAGATATTAGCGAAGGTCTAGAGATTTCTCTAGTTAGTAACTTGGCTGATATTCAGTGGCAAGCTTTAATACCTCACATCCAAGCCAGAATTATTTTATCAGCGGAAAATCAACAGCGTAACGCACTTTATGGAGTAAACACTCCCGCATTTGAATTAGAAAAATTCACCACACAACAAAACGAGCAGTTTTTTTTTACTTAAGTAATAAATTCTTTGAGTCAGGGAGATGGCAAGAAGCTATCTCTCAATATCAAAAGATTTTAGAAACTCACATAGGAGATGTAGAACTTTATTCTCGCTTAAGCGAGTGTTACAGGCAGTTAAATTTTTTAGACGAATATTTTAACTGCCTTCAATCAGCAATTAAACTTTACCCCACAGAAGGAAAGCTGCATTTTTCATTGATAATCAACTTGCAGCGAAATGGACGTATCCAAGAAGCAATTTTAAGTGCCAATGCTGCATCTAATTCATTACCTAACGATTACACTTTTCAAATCCTTAAACACTTAATAGTTCCCACACTCTACGATAGTAAAGAAGACATTATTTCCTATCGTCAGCGATTTATAACCGGACTGCAAAACTTAATTCAACAAACATCTCTATCAAGTCCTGAACAGCAAAAAAATGCTTTAGCGGGTATAATAAATTTAACGAACTATTACTTATCTTTTCAGGCTCAAAACGATGTAGAACTGCAACGGCAATATGGAAATTTAGTCCAGAGAATTATGGAGGCTAATTATCCTCAATGGGTTGCACCTATTACCATGCCAAGTTTAAAGGAGAATCAGAAAATTCGCATTGGCTACGCTTCAGCTTATCTGCATTCTTATAGTGGAACACTTTGGTTAATTGGCTGGCTGAGTTATTGCGATCGCCAAAACTTTGAGATTTACTGTTACTACACAGGAAACGAACCAGATCCAATCACACAAAAATTTCAGCAATACAGTGATGTATTCCGACATATTCCTTATAATTTAGAAGCTGCTTGCCAACAAATACTAGCCGATAAACTGCATATTCTCGTATATCCAGAAATTGGCATGGATGCTCAAACAATGCAAATGGCTTCTTTGCAGTTAGCACCCATACAATGCACCGCTTGGGGACATCCCGTGACAACTGGATTGTCAACAATTGATTACTTTTTATCTAGCGAGTTAATGGAACCATAAAATGCACAAGAACATTATTCAGAGACATTAATTCGCTTACCTAATATTGGAGTTTCTTACCCCAAACCTTACATTCCTTCAATCACAAAAACTCGCGCAGATTTTCACCTAAAGGATGATGCTGTTATTTATTTGTGCTGTCAAGCACCTTATAAATACTTGCCGCAATATGACTTTATTTTGCCAGAAATTGCTTGTCGCGTACCTCAAGCTACATTCGTATTTTTGCGCGGCAGTATCCTTAAACCTCGTCTACAAAGAGCCTTTGCCGCAGTTAATTTAAATTACGAGGATTACTGCGTCTTCCTGACGATTCCAGAACGGCTTGATTACTTAGCAATCAATGTGCTTTCAGATGTTTATTTAGATACTTTAAGTTGGTCTGGTGGTAATACTAGCTTAGAAGCGATCGCTTGCCATCTTCCCATCGTTACCTGTCCGGGGGAATTGATGCGGGGTCGTCATTCTGACAGCTTTCTGAAAATGATTGAAGTCAGAGACACCATTGCACAAAATGAAGCCGAATATATCGAGATTGCTGTAAAATTAGGATTAGACCCAGTTTGGCGATCGCTAATTGCAGAAAAAATCAAACAGCGTTGCGATCGTCTCTTTGATGACAAAGCTTGTGTCGCAGGTCTTGAAGCCTTCTATAAAGAAGTTTGTAGTAAGCACTTCAGTGCTTAAAAAATGGAGGGCTTAAGCCCTCACTACGAGCCTATCTACCGTCAATATACCTTTGCCACATTTGCTCATAAGCCTTTTCCATCTCACGAGTAAACTGCTTCGCATTCCACAACGGTGCAGTTTGCCGCGAGGCTTTGAGCTTCCAGGCTATCTGTTGTCGCAAAGCCTCATCCTTACCCAAGCGCACCCCCCACTCTACATACTCTTCATCCGTCCAGGCAATGCCTTCTGTGATACCAGCATTCATCATCATGGTGTAGCTATTACGAGCAGCAAACTGTTCACCAACTCGCGTCACCAAAGGAATACACATCCACAGAGTTTCTAAAGTTGTCGTCGCTCCGTTGTAAGGATACGTATCTAATACAACATCAGCAATGCCGAGATTTGCTCGGTGAACTGATTCTGAAGGCACATCTGGGATAAATCGCAATTTGGAACAGTCTACTCCTTCTTCTTCTGCTATCTGATTAAAGAAGTTTTTCAAAGATTCTTCCTCAGCAGTACCTTTAATCAAGAAGTAGCTATTAGGAACTTCTTTGATAATTCGCATTTGCAACCGCACTGTATCGGCGTTGCGCTTGTAACTTTTTTGAGCGCTAAGATATACAATGGCATCGCTGGGGATATCTAATTGATCGCGACGGAGATTAGGCACACCCACCTCAAAACCCTCCACAGCTATATAGGTTTGAGGTAAACGCCAAATTTTTTCTGAATAATATTCTTGTGCCTTGTTTGGTAAAACGTAGGGGTCAGCGATAAAATAATCAACTCCGGGGATTCCAGTAGCATCCCAAGCTAACCAAGTCACTTGAATCGGGGCAGGTTTTATCGCTAGAACTTCACAAGTAACATCTAGCGTAATGCTATCTAAATCGATGAGAATATCGATTTCATCTTTGTAAATTTGCTCAACGATTTCATAGCTGTTGCTTGATTTATGAACATTATCAACTTGAGCTATAAACCATTTATGGAGTGGTTCCGAGGTTTTTTGATTATTAATAAAGTAGCCATACAGTTCAAAGCGATCGCGCTCATGATGTTGAAACAACCATCGCGATAACCAGCCGACAGAATGACCTTTTAAACAATAAGACAGGTAGCCAATTTTTAATTTTTTAGGAACAACACCCAGTTGTTGACGCTGTTGATGTCGCTGACGGCATTTCTCTACGTCTTTTTGAGCATAAACTTCCGTATTTGCTTGGCAGAGTTTAGCCAGTTGATTCTGAATTAGTCTATCAGTTCTGGGATTATCTCGAAAGTATGGAGCGAAAAAATATGAATTGAATAGTTGTGAAACCTTCACTGAGCGCAGATTATTTGGTTGTTCTTCTATCAAAGAGCGTAGTAGTGATTCATGTTGCAAAAAGAAATAACGCGCTTCTTTCCAATATCCACCAGCGCTCATCAAACCTCGAATAATCAGTTGGTTTGCCCACACTTTATCTATCAATTCTTTTACTAAGGAATAGCAGAATTTAGCAGTCTCTATACCCTTATCATGTTCCCCGGCATTTTGATAAAAATTAGCCAAGTGGCGTAATATTTCTGTATTTTTAGCATCCAAGCGCAAACATAATTCACCAAGACGTGCTGCTATTGCCGGTTGCAACTGGATGTAGGCAATATTAATCATTGCTGGCAGCATGACACCCAAAAAAGTCAAGGCTTGACTATTATTCTGGATATAAACTAAACAAGCTTCTACTAATTCCTGGGTGTATGGATGCAAAGGTACAGAATCTAAAACACTTTGCAACATTTGCATCAATAGCTCAAAATCTACTCCTGAAAGTTGCTCTACTCGCAGTATTTTAATTGCTTCTAAAAGAGTCTCTAACCCTTCCTCTACATCTGTCTCCAGCTTGTTAGTAAGTATAATTAAATGTAATAAATTACTAATATTAGTTGGGCAAATTTCCTTTATTTGCTGCCGAATTATCTGAGTTGCTGCATAGTCTGCTAACTCTTTGCGTCGTTGTGCTTCTGTTGACAACACCTCCACTAATTCGGCATTCCACAATTCGACTTCTTCCGGTTCACCCTCCATCAGTGCCATAAACCAAGTCGTTTGAGCTTCCACTTGTTGTCCCTGCAACAACAACATTAAGCCCAAATGCCAATAATAAGATTTAATATCTGGCTTTGCATCAACTGCCAGCTCGTAGAGTCTAGCAGCCTGAGAGTAATCACCTTGAAGTAGGTATTGTTCAGCTTGCTGTTGCCATTGTTGGCAAGTAATCAAAGAGGATTTCATATTCATAAAAATCTCTGTTTACAAAGAAATGAGTAGTGTGAAACACTACTCATTTCCATAAAAGTACAATCTACAAAACGAAGAACTATCAACAACAGAAGACTGTGTTTTGTTACTTACCCATCGGTTTGTAATCTTTGTTATTTGTCGCGCAATCAACCGTCGAAATGGTTTTACTTAGTGGTGCGACTGTAGTGGGGTTGAGAGCTTCACAAGCGAAGGCTGTTGTAAGTACTTCTGTGCTTGTACCACTACCACCTAAAGTTGTACCTACTATCCCAAAGTAGGATCTGAGCGCAGGTTTGATTGCAGTTCCCATGTTACCTACTACGGCACTACCAGAGTCGGTTACGGCTTCATACTTGAAACTTTCACTTTGGGTTTTAATGCCAATTCCCACAGCTTGAACGCTAGTGGTAAAGTTTTGGTTTTCTAGGAAATATGCTTGTTGGGCACGGTTAATCGCACCGATATTTTGTTTAGCTTCAGACTGTCTGGCTTTAGAAATCTGACCTAGCAGAGAAGGTAGAGCGATCGCTGCTAGAACACCGATAATGATGACTACAACGAGCAGTTCAATTAAGGTGAAACCCTCATCACTTTTTTTCTTGCGGTTGAGGTGTTGCAGAAATTTTACTTGCAGTTCGGGCTTGATTACTGGTTTCATTTTAAGTATATCCTTGGGGGGATGCGTGATTGATTGCTTATGGATGTAACTTACCCACTTTTGCCCGAGTTCATATCATCTCGGTCAAAAAAAATTGCTTTGACCTTTGCACAGTTCAAGTCGATCGCTCTAAAAGCACGTATAGAAACACTTCAAGCTTGCTTAGAAGTTTTTTGATTTCACCCCAAGCTGCCTGCTGGCTCATCGGCTCTAGGGTGACAGGATGTAGCGGTCTAATCTTACACCAGCGCTCTACTAAATCGCTTATCGGCTGCGCTTTCTCCCAAAGCGGTAGAATGCAAGCTGCGATCGTACTCTCGATTTCTACCGGCGCAATGGTTGGCACACCGATATATTTACTAATTTGAAAAGGTTTCTGTTCAGCGATGCACTCTATAAGGTCTTCTTTTACCTTGGGTTTTTGCAACTGGGGATGCAGATGCACTCGTCCACAAAGCCAATCAGATACCCCCCATTCACAAAGTTGTACAACAGGTTCCTCTGGGTTTGGATGACCGCACCAAAAGTCAAGTAAACGATGACCGGGATGCAACAGTTCAAACAGATGCAATCGCTGTTCAACATCAAGTTCCGGTAAAGTCATTGCAAGAAACACTGGTAAATTATCTGGCTCTTTAAACAAATCCATAATTTCCCAATGCCGCCAATTTATCATGCTAATAAATTCCAAGTCGGATGTTCGCAACATATTAAACATCTCAGGAATCGTAAAGCCATTGTCACTTTGAAGCAGGTAATTCATTAAAACTGATTGCTTCCCTCCTTCTGCTTCGTAAACTGGCTGCCAAGTCCGAGATTTTAGGTCAACTCCATCCTTCAAGGATTTCATCGTTTCTAAGGTAATTTCAACTTCTAAATCTCCCGGATTGCTATCAGTCAATCCTATATTTATAAAGACTTCTTGTGCCCGAAAATATCCGCTTCTTTGCAAAGCACTATGTAAATTAGTGCGAATAATTCCCTGCGGTTTAAGAACAGCTTTCATTGTATTTAAAGCTGCAACCGGATCGGGAAGAAGGTAAAGGACTTCATCATTATTTATATAGTCAAACTTTATCCCCAAGCTTGGTAAGTCATAAATTGAAAGCGTGTGGAATTCTGCATTGTCGAATCCATGATGCTCTAAACGATGCCGAGCTAATTTAACAGATTCTTCGGAAATATCAATACCAATAATTTTGGCTTCGGGATTCGCTTCTGCCAAAATTAAAGCTTTATAACCACTACCGCATCCTGCATCTAAAATGACTTTTCCTTTAGTTTCTATAATCTTTTGATATCTCAAATAGTAAGAAGTTACTATGTTATGAATAAACAAAGAATTAAAGTCATTTTTGGGTGAATCATCTAATGGAACTCGCGGATATGGAGAAGTTTCGTATTGCTGACGAATTTTCTCTAATAATTCAGATGCTTGACGATCCATTTCAAGTTCTCCTGACACTAAATTTTTTCAGTGCTGACTGCTGCCAAAAACACTTTTTTCTGGCTTTCTAGCATAAGTGAGGTTTCTTCACCTTCTGCTAGTACAAGCACACCCAATTGTTAGTGTTCCCACTTTTTGAGATTTCTAACGCGGTATATAACTTTTTCCCTCGTTAGTCCAGGGCAAAATCAGGATTTACGCAATATCCCCACCAACATAATTTGTTATGCTATACTAAGCGTAGTCGTTATGAGTTCGTTTAAGTCCTTATGACCAATCCTACAGTAGAAAACTTAGTAATTATCGGTTCTGGTCCTGCTGGCTACACAGCGGCGATTTATGCGGGACGGGCTAACCTGAAACCCGTTGTCTTTGAAGGCTTCCAAGCTGGGGGTTTACCTGGTGGTCAGTTGATGACAACGACTGAAGTTGAGAACTTTCCAGGGTTTCCACGGGGAATTACAGGACCCGAACTCATGGATCAAATGAAGGCTCAGGCGGAGCGTTGGGGAGCCGAGTTATATACTGAAGATGTGATATCGGTTGACTTAACTCAGCGTCCTTTTACTGTCCGCTCGGAAGAACGGGAATTTAAAACCCACAGTATTATTATTGCTACTGGTGCGACAGCAAAGCGTTTAGGTTTACCCAGCGAACATGAATTTTGGAGTCGGGGTATTTCCGCTTGTGCTATCTGTGATGGTGCTACACCGATTTTCCACGGTGCAGAATTGGCTGTAATTGGCGCTGGTGACTCGGCAGCAGAAGAAGCGATTTACCTGACGAAATATGGTTCAAAGGTAAATATGCTGGTACGCACTGAGAAAATGCGTGCTTCCAAAGCGATGCAAGACCGCGTTTTGAGTAACCCGAAAATCCAGGTGCATTGGAACACCGAAGCCGTGGATATTTTCGGTAACGGTCACATGGAAGGAGTGAAAATCCGCAATAGCAAAACTGGGGAAGAAAGTCAACTGCATGTTAAGGGTTTATTCTACGCCGTTGGTCACAAGCCGAATACATCGTTGTTTGAAGGACAAATAGAACTGGATGAGGTGGGTTACGTTGTCACCAAACACGGTTCTGTAGAAACGAGTGTAGAAGGGGTATTTGCGGCTGGTGACGTGCAAGATCATGAGTTTCGTCAAGCAATTACGGCTGCGGGTACTGGCTGTATGGCGGCAATGTTGGCTGAACGCTGGTTGTCTTCTACTGGTTTGATTGAGGAATTTCATCAAAAAGCGGAAACTCCAGATAATGAATTAGAACATCAGCCTGCTGAGAAGAAAACCCCAGAAGAATTTGATTTAAATGCAACGCGTCACGAGGGGGGTTATGCTTTACGGAAGCTGTTCCATGAAAGCGATCGCCTAATCCTTGTCAAATACGTTTCTCCTGGCTGCGGTCCTTGCCATACCCTCAAACCAATCTTAAATAAAGTGGTGGATGAATTTGATGGTAAAATCCACTTTGTCGAAATTGACATCGACAAAGACCGCGATATTGCCCAAAATGCTAACGTCACAGGAACACCGACGATTCAACTGTTCAAAGATAAAGAGCTGATCAACGAAGTTAAAGGCGTTAAGCAAAAAACCGAGTACCGCAAGTTGATTGAAAGTAATCTGTAAGGGATTGGGTAATGGGGAATGGGTAATGGGGAATGGGTAATAGAAAATGGGAATTACCAATTACCTATTCCCAATTACCAATTCCTAATTTTTGTGTTTGCATCTTGCCTTAATTCATCTGATATGTAAAATAGTCAGCGTATCTTGCTCTTCGGACTTGCGATCGCTCATGACCGTTATCAAAAAACCGCTACCCAGATTTTTTAGTTTTGCCAGCAATCCCAATTTATCTCGGCAATTAATGCTGACTGGGATAGCTATTACTTTGTTTTTCGTCTTCTTGGCTTTTTTCGCTCCAGTCTTTCAAGCTTGGGGATGGCTGCAAGATCCTACAGATTTTCTCGCGAATCCGATTCACGATGCACCCTCCGCGAAACACTGGTTTGGCACTAGTCGCTTGGGCTATGATGTGTTCTCGCGCACTGTTTTCGGCGCTCAAGCTGCTTTGCAAGTGGTGATTTTGGCTACCTCACTCAGTATGATTATCGGTGTGCCTTTGGGGATGCTGAGTGGCTATCTGGGCGGTAAAGTTGATAAGGTTTTGCTGTTTTTTATGGATAGCATTTATACCTTACCGGGGTTGCTGCTTTCCGTAACGCTGGCGTTTGTGGTGGGAAGGGGAATATTAAATGCAGCGATCGCAATTAGTATTGCTTACATTCCCCAATATTACCGCGTTGTCCGCAACCACACAGTTAGCGTGAAAACTGAAGTGTTCATCGAAGCTGCCCAAGCAATGGGTGCGAACACTTGGCAGGTTCTTTCTAAATATCTATTTTTCAACGTAATTCAAAGTGTACCCGTACTTTTCACCCTAAACGCTGCTGATGCAATTTTGGTGTTGGGGGGTTTGGGCTTTTTGGGGCTAGGACTTCCCGAAGAAGTGGCAGAATGGGGACACGATTTAAAACAAGCTTTAGAAGCACTACCCACAGGTATTTGGTGGACTACGCTTTTTCCTGGTTTGGCGATGACTTTAATGGTGGTTGGGTTGTCGCTGCTGGGTGAGGGGTTAAATGAATTTGTCAATCCCCGCTTGCGGAAAGAAAATAGTATCCGGAAGTAGTTTGAATTGGTTAGTAGTTGGTGGATAGTGGATAGTGGGTAGTGGATAGTGGATAGTGGATAGTGGGTAGTGGATAGTTGATAACTGTTGACTGTTAACCGCCAAGCAACAACTATCAACCAACAACTAACAACCAACAACTAACAACCAACAACTAACAACCAACAACCAACAACCAACAACTAACAACCAATTGAGAGATTTGTGTGAAAGATAACCTTTCTTTAATCGTGGCTGCTGCTGGTGGATTTATGCTTTCTGTCGCCCTTACAGGTATTTTACGAGGTGCGCCGGTAACATCTTTCCAGGCTCAATCTAGTTTTCGTCCCGCGACAGTGGCTGCATTCAGCGTTGCACCCAAGCAGACGGAATTAGAAGATTTTCGCGCTAAGACCTAAAGGCGCTAAGATGCTTTTGAAATCTGAAAATTTGCGCTTTTGGGTTTAATGTGGTGAATTCTCAAGTAATCGGCATTGACTTGGGGGGAACGGCGATTAAGTTGGGGCGATTTACGGCTGATGGTGCTTGTTTGCAATCTTTGACTGTGCCAACTCCCCAACCAGCGACACCTGAGGCGGTTATGGCGGTGATGGTGGATGCGATCGCTCAACTTGACCCAGATAATCTTAGCATGGCGATCGGTGTCGGTACTCCCGGTCCTGCCGATGCCAGTGGACGCATTGCCAAAGTTGCCATCAATCTGACAGGATGGCATGATGTCCCTTTAGCTGATTGGTTAGAAGCGAAAACTGGCAAACCTACGATTCTCGCTAATGATGCTAATTGTGCGGGGTTGGGAGAAGCTTGGTTAGGTGCCGGTCGGCATTTTCAAAACCTGATTTTACTGACTTTGGGAACTGGCGTGGGTGGGGCGGTTATCTTAAATGGTAAATTGTTTATTGGGCATCAAGGAGCCGCCGGAGAGTTAGGTTTGATTACCTTAAATCCCTCAGGTCCGATGTGTAATAGCGGTAATCAAGGCTCTTTGGAGCAGTATACTTCCGTCGTGGCAATTCGTCGCCGCACCGGGAAAGAACCTGCGGAATTGGGCGCTTTGGCGCAAGCGGGAGATGCGGAGGCGTTGACTTTTTGGCAAAATTATGGTAAGGATTTAGGCGCTGGTTTGAGTAGTTTGGTTTATGTATTGACACCGCAGGCGATCGTTCTTGGTGGTGGTGTCAGCGCTAGTTTTGAGTTTTTCTTACCAACTGTTAAGGCAGAAATTGAGCGTCGAGTGCTGGCTACTTCTCGCGTGGGGTTACAAATATTGCAAGCAAAGTTGGGCAATTCTGCGGGAATGGTGGGTGCAGCAAAGTTGGCATGGCAACACCATTTGGGATGTTAGATTTATGGTTAAAACAATTCCAGCTAGAGATATCAGTCTTTACGAATTAGAAGAAAAATTTGGTTTGCAATTTGTTACAGATACCGACTTTTTCCTAGAATGGGCAGAGAATTTACCGACTCTGACTGATGGTGAAAAACAAGCGATCGCACGAGTGCAAAGCAATTATTTAAACTTGAATAAGCGCCGTCCGATGTCAGAAGAGGCGGTAAAGATGGTAGTATTGTCTCCTCTACTCGATTTAGCTGGATTTTATCAACCTCCTTTTGACATTGAAACCGAGACATCTATTGAGATTTCTGCTGAAGATGAGGGCTTTGTTGTTAAAGGAAATATTGATGTCCTTGTTATTCAAAAGCGCTTTTGGGTACTTGTTATCGAATCTAAAAGCAGTAAACTTGATGTGATGGTAGCCCTACCCCAAGCACTGGCTTATATGCTTGATAATCCAAATTCTGCACGAGCAACTTTTGGTTTGCTTGTCAACGGTAGGGAGTTTGTTTTTGTTAAGTTAATTCAACAAGAACAACCTAAGTATGCACGGTCTTATGCGCTATCTATTGAACGCGATTCAGAATTATACCAGGTAGTGAGTATATTCAAGCGCATTGGAGAATTAATTAGATGAAAAACAAGATCCCCGACTTCTCTAAGAAGTCGGGGATCTGAAGATTGTCAATTTAATCATTCTGACTCGCCAATTAGGGTAAAAGCAGCCCAATCTAAAGGTTGAGGATTCTGTTTCATGGTTGTCAGCATGGCTTGACGTAAAGCCGTGGCTTTATCAGAGTTATGTTGAATATTTTTGTAAAATTCACTCATTAGGGATGCTGTGGGTTCGTCTGGTACTTTCCACAAAGACACCATCACACTAGGGACACCTGCTGTAATTAAAGAACGAGATAGACCGATTACGCCATCACCTGTAATTCTACCTCTACCAGTGTCACAAGCGCTCAAAACGACTAATTCCGCGTTTAGTTTCAGATCCAGGATTTCGTAAGCTGTGAGTAAGCCGTTGTCATTTCCGGATGGGGCAAGAGCGATCGCACCCGGTACACCCAATTGTTTATAATCATCCAATAAGCCATGCGTTGCTAAATGCACAATTCTGGCTTTGGTCATTTTTTGGACGATCGCTGTTTTCGTCGCTTGATTGCCGATAATCGCTTTGGTGTTGAAAAGGCTAGCGATCGCTTTTGCTTCGGTTTCCGCACCTGGTAAACTGTCTAATTGCTGCGGCTTCTCTCCCGGTACAAATGGCACACTAGGCATAGTAGGATTACCCACAATTAATATTCCCCCCCTCTCCCCCTCCCCCACTCTCCCCCTCTCCCTTTGCCGATGGGTTAAATCTAATACCTGAATTGCCGGCGCGGTGAGGATGGTATGTTTTTCAATTAAATATTTGCCGTTGGTATCTTGCAAAGCGGGGAAGGGAACGAGAAATAGGGAACCTTGGGGAATGAAAATAACGCGCTGGTTGGGGTTGGTGGGTAAAAGGTCGGCAATGGGTTTGATTAACAAGTTGTGAAGCTGTTGAAATCGGTTTTGTGCTTGCACAGCCGGATTGTAACTCACGTCAACACCGCCGCGACCTCTTGTACCGATAGAATTACGACTGGTAGTTACAAGGTTTGCAAGAGTTGTATTTTCTTTTTGCCATAGGGGTTAGTTGCTGTTCGCTAATATCTGGACAAGCCTACCCATCATTTCCCGTTTGTCCAGCTATCAACCGTTCAACGTATTCTCTAAGCCGTTTTTGCCAGTTAGGAACGGCTTTCAATTTGTCT
>JAESGF010000255.1_pt1 | contig 26173 bp, 25 predicted proteins | sample 9269621 | NCBI WGS metagenome assembly JAESGF01 (sample SAMN14515066, study PRJNA621663) | algae metagenome | isolation source: Tolypothrix carrinoi HA7290-LM1 and co-occurring heterotrophs from dry rock... | place: USA: Makauwahi cave, Kauai, Hawaii | collected 2011-01-06
CATCTTTACGCTCAACTCTATAGCGTAATAATAGCACAAAAAGCACCACTGTGGGGTAAACCCCACGACGTGGTTTTCATCCCCGGCATGAATGCGCGGGGCTTTCAACCTACCTTTTTGTAAAGATGCTCAATAGTTACGGTGCTGATGGCTCCACCGCCTGTCAGAATATCTCGTAATTGATGCCCTATGAAAGGAATTGCTTCAATTGTTTGTAGTTCGATGCTAAAACGCCAGTATCCTAGTTGATCCCAGTCTAGGATCATTGCTGTCCAATCCAGACCGATCGCACTCAAGGTAAACAAAATTCCGCTAATCCAAGCAGTCAACCAACTCTTGCGAAATTGTCTGCTTAAAAACATCACCACAATTTGAATTAAGGCAACAATAATTACTGCGTTACCTGCAATATTATGCGCTTTATGAAATAACCAGCCGTAAGTCACTTGCCCATCAATTATTTTCAATGACTCATAAGCGCCGCCTGCTGCTGGTTGATAATAAAAAGAGAGTAAAATTCCTGTAGTCGCGCTAATCAAGGTCAGAGTCAGAATCGCGACCGATAATATCGTCGATATTCGCCGCCCAATTATATCAAACCGGGTACTTTCCATAGCGATCGCCTCTTTCCTTAGCTTTATATGTATTTTTATTACAGTTTAACTAAGAATTATTAACACTTGATAACTCTTGAGGCGTAGATGTAAATATTATTTAAGCTAAATTAAGCTAAATATTGCGTCCAAGCTTTTAATGGTTCTGGAGAGCCATACCAAATTCCTCGACTTCTGGGGGAATGGTTGACACCTGAAATCACAATATTTTCGGCTCCTTCTAGATGAGCGGCTTCAATCGGCGTGATACCATCACCCCAAGTATTACCTTTGCCACAAGTTAATTGGTAGCTACTGTAAGCTAACCAGCTACCTCTTCGTCTTACCCCAAAGATAGTTTTGCCGGCTACACAAACATAACGAACGTTTTTGTAAAATGCTCCTGGGTAGTTATTTTTGACAAAATCCAGATTCCAGCGCGTCCAACGTTCTTGGCTAATATGAGGTGTGCCTAAGGTAACAAGAGTATTAATTAAAGGGTGAGCGCAATAAACAGACGGTTGCACCTCACCACGTCCTAAGTAAGGCTTTTCTCCCAAGTAAATGCGGGATATCCAACCTCCGGCTGAATGACCAATTAAGTTAATTTGAGAAGCGTTACATTGTTGCAATATCTGCTTTACGGTGCGATCAAGTTGCTGCAAAATAGGCGTTACAGGTCTGCCGCCGAGAGTCGGTATCCAGTCGCGCCGTCGCAGCGGTACTGTGAGGGTGGGAAAACCTGACTGTTGTAAAGATTGTTCGAGTTGACGGTAAGCGATCGCACTTTCTAAATATCCTGGCAAAATAACTGTCGGTAATGGCATTTGATAATTTAGATAAAAGTAAGGATTTTTTGACAAAACCCAAATATCTTACTTATACGTAAGTGATTGAGTAAATTAATACTATTTATCGCCGAAATTTGGGAATCAGCCGGAATTATTTACCATCGAAGAATTGCTTTGACTGCAAACGTTGTCAGTAGTAAAGAAGTGCTATTTATTCATGCAGGGTAAACCAGGAATGACATAATAGCTATTTGAAAAAACTGTTTAAGAGTTTGAATAAAAGTAAGGAATAGTGTATAATACTTAAGAGTTATTATTGTAGCTACGTTGTAGACTGAAAAATAGTTGAGTAGTGAAAAAGCGAATTGACTAGTACTAATAGTATATGTTAGCCCAAAGCGATCGCCAAAACTCAGAGTCAGACTATTTTTTAGCTTGAATTGTCGCTGGTGATAAAAAATCAATAATAAAAACTAATAAATTTCCACGGAAGAGTCAAAAAACGCAACTTTCAGCATATTTTAGCGTCGATGCAAAGGATAACCAAAAGCGCAAAAAAGGGAAATATTTCTGTTTTTAGTTTTTGCAGAGAAAGTTATTATTTGTAGTGGAACGCATCTGTATGCAGTATCTGTAAAGAGAAAATTACTTTTTTAACGCAACTGAGCCGAGTGAACGAGAATAGCTATGTCTTACGTCTCCCTGCTGAAAAACATACCAGATATCTTAAGCCAGCCTGCTGGAATTGCAGCCATAGCCTCTGTAGGCATTCATGGTGCGATCGCTTTTATTTTGCCCTTGATGCCTGTAGACTCTAACAAATCTACCAAACAAGTCTCATCAAACAAACCCGTCGGACTCGTTCAATTAAGCCAAGCCGATCAAAACCGTCTGCCACAAATTCCCGGCACATCTCAGGTTGCCCTAAAGCCGCAAGTTCCCTTACCGAACTTTGCCACCCAGCCAACTAAATTAGCACCTTTGCCCCCAACTTTGTCTAGCTCTAGCCAAGTTATATTGCCCCCCATCCCGAAAACAGCTAATAATTATCCCATCGCCTCTGTACCTCAAGATCAGTCGTTGCGGATAATTCCTCAGACAAAGGCAAATTTTCAAATCGACACCTCTGGCTTTAATGCAAGCAAAACAACCGCGCAATCATTTCCGCGGCGTTTTGACAACAATGACGTAAAAATTGCCAGTTCTCCTCAGCCGCTGTCAGTAGGCGGGTTGCCACAATTACAAGCGGATAATAAAATCCCTGAGGGAATACCTAACACCCCTCCAGTAGTAAGTTCTTCTGATGTGCCGACTACACTGCCTTCTACACCAATACCAGAAGGACAACCGATAGAAACAAGCAGCACTCCACAAACGATGCCGGTGGAAAATGATGTACCGAACACTGCTACTCCAAATCAAGATTTAATAACTCCTGTGGGAGAAACTCCAAAAGCTGGAGATAATTTAACCTTAGCAGCGGCAAACCTACCGCAATGGCAGCAGTCAAGCGTAAGCTTACCTGAGTTGCCATTAACTACTCAGAAAGACTATACGGTATCAGCAGCTACACGAGAGTTAACTAACAAAACTACTACCTTGGCAGAACAGTTTGTTAAAGTCAAACAGCAATACCCCAATATAGAAACGAAACAACCGATTTCCTTAGCGATTGATAAAGCAGGGTTGGATCGTCGAGTTGAGGTAGGTTTGGTAGTTAATCCAGATGGAAAAGAAGTTGAATCTCTAGAATTTTTGGATAACTCAGTTTCATCTGAAAGCAGAACAGCTATTAGAGAATATTTGCGGGACTATTTCCAAAAGAATCCGGCTCCGGCTAATGGCAAGCCCAAGTATTACACATTTAGTGTGTCGCCTAATTTATCACCCAAAAATGATGCCGGTAATAGTTCTCAAACGACTCCACTTTTGCCCGCATCCCCAGTAAATCAAACATCATCAAAAGTACCCCAAGCAAGTGAAAAACCACTTTCGGGATTAAGAATTACCAGCAAACAGCCTTTGAGTATACCCCAAGCACCCGAAAAACCATTACCAGAATTGCCAGTCGGGGGTAAACAGCCTTTGCTGCTACCGCAAGTCAACAAACCACAATCATCAGCACAAGTCAGAAAAAATCCGACTTTGCCTGTATTGGAACCGAATCGACAGCAGTTGTCACAAGTGCAAGCTAGCGTCCAACCTTCACCTATAGCGCAAGTCAATAAACAACAATTATTAGGAGCGCGAATTAGGAATAATCAAGCTTTGCCCACACCCGAAGCAACTGCGAAACCATCATTTGCTCCCGAAATCAGCAGCAATCAGACTTCCCCCACTGCTAAACCGAGTCAAAAACTCTTACAGCAGTTGCGCGAATTGAGGGAACAAAGAGAAACCTCTAATCAAGAAAAATAAAAGGGCAGCAGGAGTTAGGAGGAGCGGAGTTAGGAGTTAGAAGTCAAGAAAACTTTCATTTATTCTGGCTTCTGGCTTATGACTCCTAAGTACTTATTTATAAAATTTGTTTTCTTTGAGATTAGGGATTGGGGGATTAGGAATAACCTCCCAGTCCTTATTCTGTAATCTACCAGCCAAGTTCTGCTTGTTGGGAAACGTAAGCGGCTACTTCCATAATCTCTTGAGGAGTTAACTTATCCTTAAAAGCAGGCATCGCATTTTTCCCATTTTGAACTTGGTGAGTAATTGCGGCAATAGAGTCAACATCATAATTTTCCAGGTACTTTGACAAAGCTTCCTTTTTTAAAGTTTTCTGCTCGATGAGAATGTTACCACCACCGATGTGACAAGAGGCGCAGTTAGCATTGAAGATTTTGGCACCGTTAGATGTATCGACAGCTAATGCAGGATAAATGAATGTAAATTCCAGAGCGATCGCTAATAGCAAAATTAATAAAAATATTCTCAAGTAATTCTCCTTGCAAACAGGGAAAGGTGCAACTTAAAAAACCGTTTTTTGCATATCCTACAGGCTATAAGCCTGTGTCTATACGAACAAAGCCCGCCTTCGCGGGCTAGAATATCATAGCCCGCCTTCGCGGGCTTAGTTTGTATAACGATACCCTAGAAGGGTGTTGACTTAACAATATCCTTTCATACTATATATAATTGACGGTTCCGAAGCTTATCCCCGATTAGCGCTACGTAGCGTTTAGCATCTGGTGATGAGGATAGGACTCAGAACCGTTTGATATGCATCGTCTTAGCCTGACAAAATGTAGCCTAAGGATACATAATGAGAACTTTGCCCAGGAGCAAGAAAAATCATCTTGCTGTCACAGCATTATTCTTAGCCTTCAACAGTGAGTTTACCAACCATGCCTGCGCCACGGTGAGGTTCGCAGTAGAATGTGTATTCACCAGCAGGAGCGTCTGCGGGGATGGTGGTTGTTAGCTTTTGACCAGGACTCATCAGCAGTTGCTTGTGAGATAGTCCTTTGGCTAGCTCGGCGCTTTTAGCAGGATTTTTGGCTTTATCAAAGACAACATTATGGGGAGGCATCTTGTTGTTCACCCATTCAATTGTGTCACCTGGTTTAACACTCAACTTTTTGGGTTGAAACTGAAGCAGACCTTTATCGCTGCCTAGTTTAACCGTATAGGTTTCAGCCGCAGCGCTGGGAGCGAAAACAGCAAAGCTGCTCACTACTAAACAGATTGTTAAAACAGCTAAACCCAATCGCCGCAAACTAGCTGCAATCAATTTCATGACTTTCTCCTAAACATTCACTTTTATCTTGCCTTTCTCATTTTAGATATAAATGAACGCTAAATATGACAATCTGTCATAGATAATATTTTTTTTTCAATTTTGAGCAATAGTACTGGTGTAAAAGCCGAATAACGCGCCTCAAATCTAGATATAGGTTTAGTTGCTAAAAAGTTCTGTACCCCAACCAGGAGCTTTTTTTGCCGCTGTCAAAACGAAAGCAGCTAAATTTTCTACCTGCTGTTGCGATAGCACGCTAGGAGCTAGCTGACGACACCAATAAGTTTCTTCACTACCGTCGTAGGTCATCGGTTGTCGCATAAAGGCAACCAGACCGTTAATATTATCACGCGGCGGAGTAGCTTGTTTAAGTTTTGTCAGAGACAGAGACACTTCCGGGTCTGGTAAAGTTGCCCCACCAACGTGGCAATTTATACAATTAGTTGCAAACAGTTGTTTGCCATCTGATAGTTGTTGTGGTGAAAACTCTTTTGTATTGCCTTGCCCATCTAAGTCAAGGGTAATTTGCTCAGTGATATGCAAATAACGGGCTATGTAAAAGTCAATATTAGCAGCTTGGGCGGGTAAACTACGGCTGAAAATTATCAGTATAATTACCAAAAATAGTGATATATAGCGAACTAAGAACCAAGAAAGCATTCTTCTGCCTAAGACTGTAGTGTTAGAGTTCTCATTACTAAGTCTAGGGATTAGGGATGAGGAATTGATAATAAATATGAAGTAAGAAAAATTTCCGCCTTCATCTTTTAAATTGCCCCAGTCCCTAAACCCTTGACTTAACAACTTCTTGTTAAAGCGATCGCGGTTTTTTCAGACATTGATCGCCCAAAACCGATAACTTAGCATCCAGTGAAGAGTTTAGTAATAGATTTTACCGCCACCCCACTGCTTGCCAACAACTTTAGGTTGCAGGAGAATGTGACCGGCGATCGCCTTTAAATCCTCGTCAGTCAAATTTCTCATTTCTGTGAAAATATCTGCACTCTTGATGCTGGGATGTATTTCCGAAATCTCCTCCTCACCGTCGTAAGTGGTGGGATTTTTCATGTAGTCTACCAAACCTTCAATGTTATTACGGTTTGGTGTAGCTAATGCGAGAGCTTCCGGCTCAAGTCCCACGTTTTGGTTAGTCTTGGTAACACCACCCGCGTGACATTGGGCACAAGCGTAGTTAAATAAACGTTTGCCTTCTTTAACTTCTTTAAGGCTGAGGACAGTGGTATCACCGCTCTCATTTAATGGTACCGCCCGCGTTTGTTCGGTTAGTTCCAGGGCTGTTGCGCTACCCACAACAAACTGAAACGTCAGTAAAACAGTAGCCAAAATAATGCCAATTAATCTTTTTAACATGTTTCCCCTTAAATGTTTTGACGCTCAACACAGCACTTGACAGCGATACTCAATCTCAAAAATGCTAATCGCCAATAGCTAATTGCTCTTTGCTCTTAGCCACTACCAGTTTGCCCTTATAAAGACAGCACCTTTTCTAAAGCAACGCTCTCCAGGAGTTGCTATCTAACGAATCGCACGATTGAGTTGCTGTTATACCAATATCACGTTCGGAGTCCAATTTGTTCCCCAAAATACTGAGTGGGGATCGGGAGGTGGGGGGATGGGAGAGGGGGGAGCTGGGGGAGCTGGGGGAGCTGGGGATGGGGAGAGGGGGGGATGGGGAGAGGGGGAGGGGGAGATGGGGGAGCTGGGGAGGCAAATTCTCCCTTGTCTCCTTGTCTCCTTGTCTCCCTTGTCCCCTTGTCTCCTTGTCTCCCTTGTCTCCTTGTCTCCCTTGTCCCCTTGTCTCCTTGTCTCCCTTGTCCCCTTGTCTCCCCCCCTCTCCCCTCCTAACCCTTGCCACCTGTAAAAGTTACGCTTTGAATAAAGTAGCGGTTGAAAAAGGCATAAATACTTAAAGCTGGCAGGGTGAACACCATAGAAGCTGCCATAATGTAGTTCCAATAGCTGATATATTGCCCTTTAAAGGTGTTCAGTCCTAAGGGTAGGGTAAACATTTCTGGGTCAAACAAAATCACCACAGGCAACAAGAAATTATTCCAACTACCCATGAAGACAAAAACTGCTTGTGCTGCTAGTGCGGGTTTTGCTAAAGGCAGAACTATATAACGGAAAATTCCAAACGGTGTTAAACCATCTAGTTGAGCAGCTTCTTCTAATTCTTTAGGAAAATTAATGAAAAACTGCCGCATCATGAAGATGAAGGTAGCATTGACTATGCTGGGGACAATCATGCCTTGGTAAGAATTTAGCCAGCCGATCGCTTTTAAAATCAAAAATGTGGGAATCAACGTGACTTGTGCCGGTACTGCTAGCACTGCCAAAATCAAAAAGAACCACAAGCGCTTCCCCTTAAAGCGTAACCGCGCTAAAGCATAACCTGCCATCGAGTTAAACAGTAAGTTTAAAATCGTCACGCACACGGCAATAAACACACTATTAAATAGCCAGCGGAAAAATAACGGTTCTTGAAGAAAGATTTGTTTGTAGTTGTCAAGAGTGAAATTGTGTGGTAGGAAATTAGATTCACCGCTGACGATTTCTGATAGGGGCTTGAATGAAGCAGAAAGCGCCCACACAAAAGGAATCAGAGTGATGACAGCATATAGCGTCAGCACGAGGTATAGCAGTCCTTTTAACCAAGGAGTGCGAGAAATACTAGTCAAATTTTTTCACCTCCAAAGAAGCGGCGTTGAATTAAAGTAGTGGTGATGATGACAGCTGCTAACAAAAAGGCGATCGCTGCTGCATATCCCATCTGTAAGTTGCGAAAAACAGCTTGGTATATCAATAAAACTATCGTCAGAGTGGCGTTATTTGGTCCACCATTGCCATTAGAGAAGATATAAGATTGGTCAAACAGTTGAAATGTGCCAATCACCCCTACAGCCATCACAAAAAAGGTTACAGGCTTAAGCAAGGGTACAGTAATCCGGATAAACTTCTGCCATTGATTCGCTCCATCTAACTCTGCGGCTTCGTAAAGAGTTTGCGGTATATCCTGCAACGCTGCCAGGTAGATTACCATGTAGAATGGCGCGGTTGACCAAATATTCATCAGCATAATACCTTTGAGCGCCACTGCTGGATCGCCCAACCAGTTATAAGTTGGCAGTCCCACAAAAGCGAGAAAATCATTCAGCAGCCCATCGGTGTTATAAATCCACATAAAAATCAGCGTCAAAACTGCTGAAGATGTGACTGTCGGCAAAAAGTAAAGAATTCGCCACCAGTTTTTCCCGCGAATGCCAGAATTAAGTGTTACTGCCAAAATTAAAGCGAGAATTGTTTGAGTTGGCACTACAATAACTACATATTGCACTGTGTTCCCAAGAGCAATCCACACCCTTTCATCTTCAACGAGTCGCGTGAAGTTGCGAAAACCGATGAATTGATACTTTATCCCCCCTAACAGTTGGACTTTTTGTAGAGAAAGAAACACAGCGTAAAGGATGGGTAAGACAACAAAAGTCCCCATCACCAAAATGGTTGGCGTGATAAACAGGTATCCGGCAAGGTTTTCTGTAATGTTTAACCTGGGTTGCCTTTGTCGTCTTTCGATTTCCAACACAAATCTAACCTCCGCCTAATTCAGCACCAAAGAAGATTATTTATCGTACTCCTGCGCGGACGTAGTACGCACTTTAGTGCGTTAATATAAGCGCTGAAACGCTTACTACTTGGCGTAAACGAATCTTTTTTATGCTTTTGAGCTTCGGAACTCGAAACTTGATGTTCAGAACTCGAAACTTGATGTTCAGAACTCGAAACTTGATGTTCAGAACTCGAAACTTGATGTTCAGAACTCGAAAGTTCGTGTTCGGAACTCGAAACTTGATGTTCGGAACATGAAACTTCGTGTTCGGAACATGAAACTTCGTGTTCGGAACTCGAAACTTGATGTTCGGAACTCGAAACTTGATGCTTTTGGGTGGAAGCGTCAAGTTTAAAACACAAATCTTCTTACTGTAAATGAAATCTATCGTGTTGGCATTGTTTTAAATCAAATCTGAACTGCTTATATATCAACTTAGTTTTCTAAGTAAGAGCCAGATTTGACAAAAATAACAGCCAAATAAATATCAACTTAATCAAAGGAATATTCATTGCGATCGCCTATGAAAACCTTATAGGCTTTTGGCGAAAGCGTAGAGAAACTCTACTCTATTTTTCTACCACTCACACCCAGGTGCTATAGTGCGTTTATCTTTATTTTCTTTCTTAGCAATACCTTTTACATTTCTAAGTGTTGGTTTTGCTATTGTTTCGGAAATTAAACCAGTAAAAGCTGCATCATTTAGTGTGGTTGCTGAGGGTCTTGATAATGTACGCGGTCTTAGTTTGGGTCCTGATGGTAGTCTCTACGTTACAGAAGCGGGTGTTGGGGGAGATCAGCTATGCAGTGCCTCATTTACTATCCCAGACCAGCAAGCTTGTATTGGTGCAAGTGGTGCTGTAACGAGAATTAAGGACGGTAAGCAAGAACGTGTTATTACAAATTTGCCGTCTTGGGCAATATCACCCACTGGCAGTCAGGCAATTGGCGCTAATGACATCGAATTTGATGCAGCTGGAAATCCTTACCTTCTAATTGGTCTTTCTGGCGATCCAAATTCCAACAATACACCCCTAAATTCTCCCAATTTTGGAGAGCTATATAAAGTTGACTTTAACAGTGGTGCGTTGACAAGTATTGCCGATATTTCCAGCTATGAATTCGCCAAGAATCCGACTGTGCTTTTACCTAATGGCTATGTAGGTAGCAATCCTTACTCTTTTACAATTGAGGGTGATACAGCTTATATTGCAAATGCAAATAGGAACGAGGTTTTAAGTGTAAAACTTGATGGCAGTAATTTAAAGACGCTTGTTGAGTTTCCCGATCAAACCATAACTACTCCTACGCAGGAGATTAAATATCAAGCAGTACCCACAGGTGTGGCAATTGGTCCGGATAAAGCTTTATATATCAGCCAATTAACAGGTGTTCCCATCCCAGAAGGTAAAGCAAATATCTTTCGTGTGGGAGAAGATGGTAAAGCAACAGTCTACGCTGATGGCTTTACGCAACTTACTGACTTAAGTTTCGATAGTAAAGGCAATTTGTATGCCTTACAATTTGCTAATCAAGCATTTTATAAGGGAAATCTCGATGGTTCGCTGATTCAAATAGCCCCTGATGGAACTCGGACAACGCTACTTAGTGGTAATGGACTGGAATCAGCTACTGCTTTAACTATAGGTCCCGATGGTGCGATTTATGTTTCTAGTAAAGGCGATCGCGCTGGTATTGGTCAAGTCTTGCGAGTTGACAATCACGCAAAAGTCCCCGAACCAAGTTCTGCGTTAGCGGTAATCGCGCTTGGTGTAGGGGTTGGTTCGTTTTTGAAGCGCAAACGCTGCGGCTGATATGCATATTCTACAGAAATAGATAAATTCAGTTTCTCATAAGCTTGAGACATTGACAAAAGTCAAAGAAATATCAGGGACATCAAAAGATTACTCATTGCGATCGCAATAGCAAATTTCGTAAGCTTTTGGCAAAGTAGAGCTGCTCAACATGCCTTTATCTTTTCTTTCTAAATCAACTCTTAGCCTGACAGCTATAAGTTTATTTCTTAGCGTTGTTTCTCAAACCAAACCAGTAGAAGCTGCTTCTTTTAAAGTAGTTGCTGATGGTCTTGATAATGTACGCGGTCTGAGCTTTAGTCCTGATGGTAGTTTATATATTACAGAGGCAGGTGTGGGTGGGGATGGACGCTGCATCCCCGGACCTTCTTTGGAAGGTCTTGATTCATGTGCCGGTACAAGTGGTGCTGTCACCAGAGTTAAAGACGGCAAGCAAGAGCGTATACTTACAGGGTTGCCTTCAATAGCATTAAGACCCAGCGGTGCTACGGGTGAAGGTCCTCAAGATATACAATTTGATGCAGCTGGAAATGCTTATCTTCTCATCGGATATGGTGGTAATCCAACTATCAACGATTTTCAAGGCAATTCCCCAAGCTGGGGACAGCTTTATAAAGTAGATTTCAATACGGGTTCTTTAACAAGTATTGCTGATTTAGCAAAATATGAACTTGCTAATAATGCTGATGGGGAAGCTGTGCTTGATGTTAGCGGTGAAATAGCTAGCAATCCCTATGCTTTTACTATTAAGGGCAATACTGCTTATATTGTCGATGCGGCAGCAAACAACATTTTAACTGTCGGACTTGATGGCAGTAATTTGAAGTCGTTTGCTGTGCTTCCCAAGCAAGTTATAACTAATCCCGTTTTCCCAACTCCGGAACCGGGACAAGTTTCACCTCCCGATGCACCACCACCGGGACAAACACCAAATGAGGTGGAAATTCAATCAGTACCTACAGGTGTTGTTTTTGGTGCGGATGACGCTTTATATGTCAGCGAGTATACGGGTTTTCCTTTCCCGCAAGGTAAAGCGCGGATTTTTCGAGTTGCAGCGAATGGTGAAACAACAGTTTATGCTGACGGTTTTACCCAACTCGGTGACTTGGCTTTCGATGCTAAGGGCAATTTGTACGCTTTACAATATGGCAATGAACCTCAGTGGAAAGGTATTTCTGATGCTTCTGTAATTAAAATTGCCCCTGATGGAACAAAGGAGACGCTGCTTAGTGGTAACGGATTAGAATCGGCTACAGCGTTAACTGTTGGTTTGGATGGTGCGATTTATGTTTCAAGTAAAGGCGATCGCCCTGGTGTTGGTCAAGTCTTGCGAATTGACAATAGCGCAAAAGTCCCCGAACCAAGTTCTGCACTCTCGCTACTCGCGTTTGCTGCTTTAGGAGTTGGTTCGTTATTGAAGCGCAAGCGGTAAATTTCTCAGGACTTACGCACAAGTTACGGAAAAACGAACCACGTTCGCGCTTCGCGTCTGGTGAAGGAGAAGAGACGAACTACACGTTCGCCCTTGGCGTCTGGTGAAGGAGAAGAAGTAAGAGTTACAGAGGTATTTTGCGTAAGTCCTATTTCTGTTTTCCACTAACAAAAGAAGAAACAAATAAAGTCCGCCAAAGCGGACTTTAATCACATTCTTTTAAGTAAATATGCTACTTTCAGCTTGTTGATTGAAGACGCGATCGACGCCGCAGAAAAGCGACTCCAATCAAGCCGATGCCAATTAGCGCCGTAGTAGTTGTTGGTTCCGGAACTTTTTGAGAAACTTTAATAGAACCACTTACCTTTGCCAGACCATTTAAGGTAATAGTTGATCCGAGATTAACTATATCATCTTCCGAGAATAATAATGTGGCTGTAGCGTTTTTGAATATGCCCTCACCACCAGTGATATATACAAGACCAGAACCTTTAGCTGTGAGGTTATCAAAGTTAACAGCAGCGCTGGCATCACTGGTTCCAAATAACTTATTCGTGCCGTTGCCGAACTGGATGTAGCCTAATGGGTAGCCTTGTACACCGAATGCCTCTGGATTGTTGTTAAAAGTGAGATTTCCTTTGCTGTCAAGCACGGAGTATGTCAGACCCTCGTATAGTTCCAAACCATAAGGGGCATCATCACTTACACCTACCTCAAATACCTGGGAAATCTCACCAGCAATGGGTGTAATGTTAACAGTTGTGCGATAATCGCCAGTAAATGGATAAATGGTTTGTGCTGTTACTCTAGCTGCATTTGAGCAAACACCAACTAGGGTGAGGGCTAGTGGAAAAAGCCACACCTTAAGCGAATTGAATATCATTTCAAACCTTCAACCCTAAAGAATATTGAGTTTTACAAAGAGCCTAATTTTCAATTTTAAGACTGCGGCAATTCCACAAATGTCTTAATCTGAGTGAATTGTATCGATTGTCGCTATTGAAGATTTTCAAGCGAAAAAATACGCTCTGACTATAAAATTTACAAGGTGTAAGGTATTGTCGCAATGAACAATCCTTTGATTGACTTGTCAATTGTTTATACTTCACTCTTTCGAGTCGCTTATTTGGGGTAATGTTAGGGTAGCTTTTATGAAGTGCCAAAGCGTGTAAATTTTGATATTTTAGTTGTTGAAAAATCCTAAGCTGGAAACCTTCAGAGTGGAATGGGGAATCACTCATTTTTTAGTTTAATACAAAAAGCGCGATCGCTCTGTTTGAGAGTAAAGAAACGACGATGAGCGATCGCGCTTAGGAAGGGCAAGTCTTGAGAGTTGACAATAACATAAAAGTCCCCGAACCAACTTCTACATCGCTACTCGCTTTTGCTGCTTTCTTGTGTTGGTTCGTTACAAAGTAAGCAAACGCAAACATATGTTAGTATCTGGCATACAAGGAAGTAAAGCAAAAAAAGTAATATAAGCCTTAATACTGTTGAGATAAAGCTTTCTCCTTTCCTTACCAAGCGCAATGCGAAGAACATAACTCCCCTTTTCAAGGAAAAGCAAAAAGCGCAAAAAAGTATAACTATTAAGAATATTTAACTGCTTGATTCACAGCAATTTGTTTGTGCTAGCTTATTTTTTATAATTTACCACTCATCAATTACTAAGTATTTTATGTTAGAAACGCTGAGTAATTCTACTCATAAAATACCAGCTTTAAGTGAGCATTCTAAAGCTGGCATAGCTTTGATATTATCCAATAGCATCTGGTGGGTAATTGCGGCTAATCCAGTACCACCATCATTTAGATTATTCTTCGGAGTGTTAACTTTTATTTTGAACTTGGTAACAGCCTACAAAGCTTTAAAGCTTTATAGAAGTCCTCTCCAAAATAAATTTACTGAAGCTTCTACGTTAAATCTAATATGGATGATTGCCTTAACCATATTAGTCGAGAATTGTTTTTTTGATTTTGAAAATCGACAAAGATTAATAATTTCATTTATTTTTGGAGGAATTGCAACTGTAGCATTGTTTGTTGATATTTTTCGACAATTTGCATTATATAAAGTTTTACTTATACCCAGGCAAAACTCTGGTCAAAAATTATGGTCAATTGAAATGGCAATGTCAGTTGGTATAATAGGAAATATTCTTCAGATTATTGCCTTGTATACATTGATTAGATATCCATTTATTAATCAATTTTCTTGGAAAGATTATCCAGATCAATCCTGGTTTATATTCAATGCTTGGCATCTAACTGTAAGTATATCTATATTCAACCTTCCAGTATTGAGTTTGTATAACTTAAAGAAGATTAGTCAAAATGTTGTTAATTCATATCTGTTATTTACAGGGTTATTAAGTATCTTATTTTGTGTAGCCTGTATTTTTATGAAGGTGAAATGGTTTTTTTGATATCGCTTTTCCTCATCACTTTATTGCTTGAAGAAAGCTTGTTCGCTTATAAAGAGCGATCGCACCATTGCCTGCTTTAAAAGCGACGCTCATCTATAATAAAAAAATTCAACGCCATCGAGACAACGGTTATGTCACCCGATCTCAAAAATGCGTTACCAAGTACTGACGAGTTGCCTTGTTCAGACGATATACCTGTGGATAACGAAGACCAAAACTTTCTGCCTAATGTCTTACTATTTTTACTGAACTCAATTTGGGCTTCGCGGATGGATTGGTTCTTCGGTGTCGATATGGGACTATATCACACTACGGGGGTTAATCCAAGAGTACCTGTAGTGCCAGATGGCTTTTTAAGTTTGGGAGTTGAACGGAAAAAAAACGGGAAATCGCGCAAAAGTTACGCAGTTTGGGAAGAAAATCAGGTAGTTCCCATCCTGACGTTAGAGATGGTGTCTCATTCCCCAGGTGGTGAATATGACGAGAAGATGGCTATCTACACTCGATTGGGTGTATTATATTATGTGATTTACAATCCGGAATTTTGGCGGCGCGATCAACATCAACCGTTTGAAGTGTATAAGTTGGTTGATGGTAACTATCAATTGCAGATAGGTGAACCTTGCTGGATGCCTGAAGTCGGTTTGGGAATTGGACGATATCAAGGTGTTATAGCTGGTATTCCCCAGGAGTTACTATCTTGGTATAATCAGCGGGGCGATCGCTATTTAACCGCAGAAGAACAAACTGAACAAGAACGAACACGCGCTGAACAAGAGCGAACACGCGCTGAACAAGAGCGATCGCGTGCAGAACAATTAGCAGAGTATTTGCGATCGCTTGGCATCGATCCTGATAATCTACCTAGCAAGCAATCTTAATTAATCTAATGCTGTGGTAACGACAGCTTGTGCTGTGGTAACGATAACTTATGCGTTCATAACAAAGCGATTTGCTGTGATAATGACAACTTGTGCGTTCATAATAAAGCGATTAGCTGTGGTCACGACAATAAAACTTTTTCGTAGTTAGGAATGCGCGTTTTGATTCAAGAATTGAAGAGGACGCGCATTCCTCACTACTGCTTTCAAAACTCCATTGCTTGAATTTGCTTGTTGGCTTCTTGTTGCGATCGCACCATTGCCTGTTTTAATGGTTGTTGTCCCAGCATTGCGCTGACAAATTGGTTGTCAAAGTTGTTCATAATCACTGCCGGATATTTACCTGCTTGCCAAGGTATGGCATAATCAACACCTGTAACGAAAGGCGATCGCATCAAGTCTTTTTCATAACCTAATTTCTCTGCCACTGATTTGCGCGTCGGTAGTGCAAACCCGGTTGCTGTCCAATGAAGCATTCCTTCTTTCCCTGTCAGATAAGACATCAACTCCCAAGCTTCTGCTTTGTGCAATGCTAGTTTATTCATTACATAAGCAACTGTAAATACCATCGTGCCTTTTTTGTCATTCATTGTCGGCACTTCTGCGGTGGCAAATTCTAGTTTGGGAAAGGTTTCTGTTAAATAAGGAATTGCCCAGTTCCCCTCAATCACCATTGCTGCCTTACCTTGACCGAACATTTCACTACCTGAGTTTGTCCCCACATCAGATTTTTGTGCGGAGGTACGGTCTTTTTGATACTGGTCTACAGCTAACTGCAATCCTTGTAAACCTGCAACACTTGCAAAGGCAGCATAATTATTTTCTGTCACAAGTTGCCCGCCAAAGGCTTTGATTTTATAAGCTTGACGCGCTAATTCGGGAATTTCCCCAAAGCCATATTGGTCAATTCTGCCGTCTCGATTGCGATCGACTGTCAACAGCTTCGAGTCGCTGCGGAGTTCATCCCAAGTTGTGGGAGGACTGCTCAAATTAGCTGCGGCGAAAGCTTGTTTATTATAAAACAGTGCCAGTGTAGAATAATCTTTAGGCAAACCATAAATATGATTTTGGTATTTGAAGCTGTCGAGTAGCGTCTGCTGAAAGTCAGCTAAGTCAAATTCTGGTTTGATGTAAGCGTCAAGAGGTTCTAAGACATCCTGACTCATCAAAAAAGGAGCCTCGAATACATCCAGATAAAACACATCGGGTGCAGCTTCGCCGACAAAGCGAGTTTTAATCACATCCATATATTGGTCATTGATGACTTCATGCTTGACTTTTATGCCTGGATGTTGTAGTTCAAAGTCGTTTAAGACTTGTCTTAACAATTTTTGTTCAGCCGGATTAGCTGCCCAACTGCTGAGTTTAACGATAACTGGTGCTGGTGCATTATGTACCGCTAGTGGTAGTTTTTGGCAAGCGAGAATGGTGAAGGCAATGGCGATCGCTACTACTACTCGCAAAAATTTCCACACGTTGCTTATCATTCCTTTTGAAGGATGTTTCTTTTCACTTCTCTTATAGCTTCTCTGACTGGGGATTGATATATTTGTTGAGAAATGCAAGTTAAGATAACAAATAATTATCGGCACTGCTGAATAAGACAGATAAGTTCGTAGTGAGCGCAAAGAGCGCTCTTAAATTTGAGTACTAAAATACTCACTAGCTCTGGCAATTAATGCAGTTATACATTAGAAAGTTATAATAACCACCGAGATAGTAAATGGATTCTGTTGAGTTTGATATCGGTGCTCCTTTAGTTCCAAAAACTACTCAAGTTGCAGCACCAGAAACAGCAATTTCTCCTACCGCCAAACCCGGAACACCAATTACTAAGGCTGCTATTCGCACTTCGTTGCGAGCCTCAACTATAGATAGTGCCTTCGCTGCGGTTTACACAATTACCACCACCGGCGTTTTACTTAGTAATTTTCTGGTCGAGTTACATGCTAGTCCTGTGGCTATTGGGATGCTTACCTCAATCCCAATGTTGGTAAATCTGATTCAGCCAGTAGGTGCATATCTTTCAGAACGCATCACAAGCCGCTTCCGCTATTCCCTTTGGACTAATGGTCCGGCTCGTCTTGTGTGGATAATTCTATTGCTTGGTATTGTAGCCTTCAGCTGGGGACTAGTTAATTCTCAGCAGCTGGTTATCTTAACGTTGGGGATTCTTGTAGTCAGTAGTCTGTCTAACGGACTCGGAGGTGCATCTTGGCTAAGTTGGATGGCTCAGATAGTTCCCCGCAGATTGCGCGGGCGCTATTTTGGCTTACGCAACAGTGTAGCTAGCCTGACTAATTTAATTTGTGTACCTTTGGCAGGTATAGCTATATCAAAGTGGTATAGTGGCGCAATCCAAGGTTATGGCGTGGTTGTGTTTGTTGGCATTCTGGCGGCAATTATCAGTTTGGGGTGTCAGTACTTTCAGGTTGATATTAATCCGCAGCAGCAAAATGCTTTACCCGATCGAATAAGTGAAAACAAGGCTCTTTCAATCGAAGCGGTTGATAGCGATTTGCCGAATACCGAGAATACAGAAACAAAGAGTGATTTAGCTTTATCTGGAGATTCCAGTAGTGGCAAAAGCATCTTCAAGGATTTTAACTTTTTGATGTTTCTGTTGTATTTCGGCTTATGGGCGTTTGCCGTTAATCTCGGCGCTCCATTTTTTAACTATTACTTGTTAGACACGCTGGATATAGATGTCAGTTGGGTGGCGATTTACGGTAGCTTGCGGGCAGGGGCAACTTTAGTGATGCTTATTCTCTGGGGTAAGTTGGCAGACAAAATCGGCAATCGTCCAATCTTGCTTATCGTCGGGCTTGTGCTAGCACTTACACCGCTGCTGTGGCTGTTAGTTGGTAACAGTCCGCTTGATATTTGGGTCTGGTTGCCGTTGTTACACATCCTTCTCGGCATAACTTGGGCGGGTATTGACTTGTGTAATAACAACATCCAGCTAGGAATAGCACCAGCTAAACATCAGGCAATTTATTTTGCGATCGCTGCTGCGGTGGCTGGAGTTAGTGGTGCATTAGGTACAACCATAGGCGGCTTCGTCGCCCAATTCTCTATTTATGGCGGCTTACTCGGATTATTCGCTATCTCTGTAATATTCCGGCTAGCAGCTTTCATTCCGCTCGTCTTTGTGCGAGAACCGAAACATTAATTAGGGGCATGGGGCATTGGGCATTGGGCATAGGTTTGGCTGTGCGTTGGTGAAGCAGCGCGGTCTTCTCCCAAAGGGAGAGGCGCTCCGCCAAGGCGAGGCAGTGCGCTATCGCGCTAGAAGCGACAGTCACGAAGAAAGCCGTGGTTTCCACGCCAGATGCCTCAAGTCGGGAAACCCGCCCACGGCACTGGCTCCCCATGAGCGACTGCACCAAAGGGTTTCCCGGCAGACGCGCATCTGCCGTCATGGAGCATGGGGCATGGGGGAGGCAGTGCGTTGGGGAGCGCTAGTTTCGTGGTGAGGCAGCGCGGTCTTCTCCCAAAGGGAGAGGCGCTCCGCCAAGGGGAGGCAGTGCGCTATCGCGCTAGAAGCGACAGTCACGAAGAAAGCCGTGGTTTCCACGCCAGATGCCTCAAGTCGGGAAACCCGCCCACGGCACTGGCTCCCCATGAGCGACTGCCGCTCATGGTTTCCCGACTTGAGGCACAGCCGCGTCCGGCGAGCCGCGCTTGAAGCATCTGCCGTCATGGGGCATGGGAAAAAGATTTGACTTTATTCTCACGTTCCCATTGCCCATTGCCCATTGCCCAATGCCCAATGCCCATTTTCCATTACCCATTACCCATTCCCCATTCCCCATCTTCTTACTCAACTGCGGTAGAACTCAACGATCTAGTTTCCCACAACACCATATGAGGGGTGGTTGGTGCTGGCTGGTGTAAGGAAATCAGCTGCGCTAAAGTGTTTTTTAACTGGGTACGAGGTACGATGTCATCGACAAAGCCGTGTTTTAACAAATCTTCAGCAGTCTGAAAATCATCGGGCAGTTTTTCGCGCAAAGTTTGCTCAATCACTCGCCGACCAGCAAAACCGATCATTGCTTTTGGTTCTGCCAAAATTATATCACCCAACATGGCAAAACTAGCGGTGACGCCGCCTGTGGTGGGATTGGTTAAAACAGGAATATACAATAGTCGTGCATCTCGATGGCGTTGTAGGGCTGCGGAGATTTTCGCCATCTGCATCAAAGAAAGCATTCCTTCTTGCATTCTTGCGCCACCAGAGGTGCAGATGATAACTACAGGATATCGCCGCTGAGTCGCTTGCTCAATCAGACGGGTGAGTTTTTCGCCGACGACAGAACCCATGCTACCACCCATAAATCGGAAGTCCATGACTCCAAGAGCGATGGGTAAATTATTGATTTCGCCTAAACCAGTTTTTACAGCATCGATTAAGCCAAGTTTTTCTTGGGTTTCTCGCAGGCGATCGCTATAAGGTTTGCGATCGCGAAATTGCAGAGGATCGGCAGGACGCAAATTCTCATCTATAGGTTTCCACGTATTCGCATCTATCAATTGGCGGATGCGCTCTTCGCTATCCACTCGATTATGATGTCCGCATTCAGTGCAAACCATTTGATTCGCCCTCAGGTCTTTGGCATATGTCAATACACCACACTTAGGACATTTATTCCACAACCCATCAGCAATTTCCCGCTCTTGGCGTTCAACACTGATAGAGCCTGATTTACGTCGATTTGCAAACCAATCTAACAAAGACTTTAAACCGCGTGATTCTTCGTTGTTTGCCATTTTTATCTTATGCAAGGTGTACTAAGTTCAAAACAGATCAATCCGCTTTGCGTGGTCTTTTATATTTTGTCCTTTGTGAATAAATATACAACGAATCACGATTGACAAATAACTCATGACCACTTATTCCAATTTATCTTCTAAGCGTTAATCGACTTAGAGCATGTGCCTTTGGTGCCAGCTTAACGAAAATACATAAACCAATTCAAGTCTATTATTCCTTTTTTAGGGAATTTATCAGCAGTTTTGCATTTCTTTGATAGACGCGAACGCAATGGCAAGGAGTTATAGTACAAGCCTCCAAATTAATAATTTTTGTTGCTTTGTTATTGAGAGTCAGCATCTACCTCACCCTTTGCAGGCTCGCCAATCGATACTAGCTGTTAACATTATCCTAATCACCACTTGATATTACCAAAAGCTAAAAGACAGATGGCGTAATGGTGGTTACAGTCGGGGAGATGGGGAATGGGGCAATGGGCATAGGGCATGGGGGAGGCAGTGCGTTGCGGTGAGACCAGCGCTGCGGGAGGGTTTCCCTCGTGCCGGCTCTGGCGAACCCGAAGGGAGGTCACGAACGTTGTAGCACCTGCCGTCATTGGGCATGGAAAAAATCTCTCCCAAACCCAATTCCCATTGCCCATTGCCCCATGCCCATTTTCCATCAAGTAACGGGGAAAAATAACCTGATATAGCTAGATAAAATTGCTTCGCCACCAAAAAGAGCGATCGCAGCTCCTAAAGCGAGAAAGGGACCAAAAGGCATCTTTTGTCCCCACTTCTTTTTTGATAATATAATTGCACTGCTACCTGCTAAGGCTCCGAGGGTACAGGCGAGAAAACCAGCTAAAAGCAAAAGCTTCCAACCTAACCAAGCTCCCATCATCGCTGCTAGTTTGGCATCACCTCCACCCATCGCTGTTTTTCCAAAAGCGATAGAACCAAATATAGCGATCGCATCAAATAACCATAAGCCTAATACTGCTCCGACTATCCCCCGCATCAAATGATGAACTAGTCCACTCCAGCTAGCTTCTGGTAAAAAACCAACAATCATTTGAAACACAATCCCCAACACTAAACCAGACTGCGTTAATTGATTGGGGAGAATCATAGTATCAAAGTCGATGAGCGATAGCGCTAATAACCAACTACAAAAAGCCCAATAGCCAATTGTCAAAATTGAAACTTTAAATACAAATAAAACTAGTAAAAATACTATGCCTGTTATCGCTTCTACCACAGGATAACGGACAGAAATCTTACTTTTGCAATAACGGCAACGCCCTTTTAACCACAGCCAACCAAGCACAGGAACGTTATCGTGTGCTTTTAGCTGCCTCAAGCAATGGGGACAGCGAGAAGGAGGAAAGAGAATCGACAACTTAGCAGGTAGCCGATAAACTACAACGTTGATAAAGCTACCGATAGATGCACCCAAAGCGAAAACAATTACACTCGTCGGGACGAGTATCAATAAGTCCATATAGTTAGTGGATAGTGGATAGTGGGGCATGGGGCAATGGGCATGGGGGAGGCAGTGCGTTGCAAAGCCAGTGCGTTGCGCGGGTTAAGAGCGTTGAAGCACCTGGCGTGAGGTTCCCTCCGTTGTAGCATCTGCCGTCATGGGGCATGGGGGAGGCAGTGCGTTGCAAAGCCAGTGCGTTGCGCGGGTTAAGAGCGTTGAAGCACCTGGCGTGAGGTTCCCTCCGTTGTAGCATCTGCCGTCGGCTCTGCCGACAGTCACGCATCTGCCGTCATGGGGCATAGTCCTTTGTGAAATACGTCTAGCTTCTTTTTATTCCTATTGCCCATTAAACAATTGCCCATTAAACAATTGCCCATTGCCCTACTATCCACTATCCACTATCCACTAACTAATACATGTACGATTCAATCTGATTTAAAGGCACAAAACATTCTTGCGGTAAGAGGACTGGTTGACTAGTAAAAATTACCTTACCGCGAAGAGTAACTCGATTAATTGCTACTCCTGAAGCTTGTCCAACAATTTCCGGGTGTACCTCGCAGTAAGTGTAGTAAATTTGTCCAGCCGCTCTGATCACTGAAGGATCGATTAAGGGTGGCTGGTTTTGTGAGTTGCTAAAATTTGCTTGCCCTTGTCGTAAAGCGTACACTAGTTGTTTTATTTGCTTTCTAAGTTTGTATCTAGTCTATATGAAAGTTTGAAAAAACAGTTGCCAAATTGTCCAACTTTTAAGGGGACTGGGGACTGGGGGAGTGGGGGAGTGGGGGAGTGGGGGGCAGGGGGCAGGGGAGGCAGGGGAAGCAGGGGAGGCAGGGGAAGCAGGGGAGGCAGGGGAAGCAGGGGAGGCAGGGGGAGAGGAATTTTACCCAATGCCCAATGCCCAATGCCCCATGCCCAATGCCCAATGCCCAATGCCCCATGCCCAATGCCCAATGCCCCATGCCCAATGCCCAATGCCCGATTACCCATTACCCATTCCCTGATTCCAATGCTTGAATGAGTGTCTCACCCATAGAGCGACAACCTAAAAGATTCATTCCCGGAGACATTATATCGCCAGTGCGATCGCCTTTTTCTAAAACTTGCGATACTGCTTTTTCGATTTTGTCAGCCGCTGCACTTTGATTTAAGCCGTAGCGTAACATCATCGCTGCACTCAAAACCTGCGCTAGGGGATTTGCTTTATCTTGTCCTGCGATATCTGGTGCGGAACCGTGGACGGGTTCAAACACTCCAGGACCTGAAGCGCCTAAACTCGCAGATGGTAACATACCGATACTACCAGTTAACATCGCCGCTGCATCTGAGAGAATATCGCCGAATAAGTTGCCCGTAACGATAGTATCAAATTGCTTGGGAGCGCGAACTAGTTGCATCGCGGCTGCATCGACATACATGTGAGATAGTTCGATGTCTGAGTATTCTTGAGAAAGTGAAGTAATGCGATCGCGCCATAACTGCGATACTTCTAATACATTCGACTTATCCACCGAACATAGTTTACCCCCACGTTTTCGCGCTGCTTCAAAAGCGACTCTGCCGATGCGTTCAATTTCCGATTCGCTGTAAACCATCGTATTTACACCGCGCTTCTCACCAGTTTCTGTTTCAAAAATTCCCTTCGGTTTACCAAAGTAAATTCCGCCTGTGAGTTCGCGCACCACCATAATATCCACGCCTTCCACAACTTCTTTTTTCAACGTAGAGGCGTCAATTAACTGCGGTATAATCTTCGCAGGGCGCAAATTGGCAAAAAGCCCCAAACCTGCACGCAATCCCAGTAAACCGGCTTCTGGGCGCAAATGAGAAGGCAAAGAATCCCACTTGTAACCACCAACAGCGGCGAGTAAGACTGCATCACTATTGCGACACATTTCTAAGGTATCAGCTGGCAGAGGTTCGCCTGTAGCGTCAATTGCTGCACCACCCATGAGGGCTTGTTGAAATTCAAACTGTAAATCAAATTGCTTCCCGACGACTTTTAGCACGTCTACCGCAACGTTCATGATTTCGGGTCCAATGCCATCGCCGGGAAGTAAGGTAATGCGGTAGTTTTGAGTCATAGTTGGTTTTTACTGGGTAGATGTGCGATCGTAAGCGCAGATTAAATATCATACCTAGCAAAATGTCCCAATGGAGTTTTTAATTTATTTAGATGTGTGTTGCTTGAATCGTCCTTTCGATGACCAGACACAAGAACGCATTCGTTTGGAAGCTGAGGCTGTAATGCTGATTTTAAATCGTTGTCAAAACAATCAATGGCATTTACTAGGTAGCGAAGCCATTGATGTTGAACTCAGACGCACCCCAGATAAAGAGAGAAAACGGCAAATGTCGGGATGGGCTGCTTTAGCCATAACTAAAATTAGCGTCACCGAACTAATCAAGTCTCGTACTATTGAACTCACAAATCTAGGATTTAAAGCCTTTGATGCATCCCATATTGCTTGTGCAGAAGTTGCAAATGCTGATGTCTTTTTAACAACTGATGACAGGATGTTGCGTTTAGCAGCAAGACATAGTGGGATGCTACAAGTAAGAGTAGAGAACCCGTTGCGCTGGGTACTGGAGGTAATAAATGATAGACGTTAGCAAACTGACTCAAGCCCAGATCAGGCAACTGGGAATAGAAGCACTGACTAAAGCGCTTGGTCCTATTGGCATGGCGCGATTTATGCAGCAATTTGAGATGGGCAGTGGGGACTATACACAAGATAGGGATCAAATCTTGGGAGATCCCACTGTTGAGGAAATCTTTGCCGAGATTGAACAGATGCGGCAGGAACAGCAGAAAAAGGCTTGAAAAGAATCAGGTAGAGAAATATTGATACTTGTCATTGGTTTTAGTTGTTTGGTTTCTCTACAATAATTATGGCAAGCTTTGCCATTTACTGTCATGAGTGTTAAATAGTGCGTAGACACAAATTGAGTGTTAATGACTAATGTTGCAAGGTAGACCGCTCCCATAAGTTCGGGAACCGCTCCCGTAAGTTGTGAAACCGCTCCCGTAAGTTGTGAAACCGCTCCCATAAGTTCGGGAACAGCTCCCATAAGTTCGGGAACAGCTCCCATAAGTTCGGGAACAGCTCCCATAAGTTCGGGAACAGCTCCCGTAAGTTTGGGAACCACTCCCATAAGTTCGGGAGGCGTTCCCGTCAGTTGGGGAACCACTCCCGTAAGTTCGGGAACAGCTCCCATAAGTTCGGGAGGCGCTACAGTTGCAATATTGATAACTACAGTTTAAGTATGGTTACACTGATATCTTGCACCAGTCTCAATAACCCGCCGAGGAATAAATTCCCCGGCTGATAGCTAAAGTCGTCTAAAGACGACTGGGTAAGAATTTTAGTCCATTTCAATGGACTTATGCTATCAGCCCGGAAATTCATTTCCGGGCGGGTCTGGATGCTAATTGAGAATGGTGCAAGATGTTATACCATTTCACGTTAATAGCGATACATACAGCAAATTGTGTTTTTGTTGAATACACGTAGAGACGTTCCGGCGGAACGTCTCTACAGGTCTGTATTTGTATCAAGGTTTTTGTGAAACGGTATTAGGTTACACCAACTTGAATATTGCTGATGATAACTTAAGCATTCAAAGGTAAGGACGCACACTTATGTTCTTATACCGCGTGTTGCATCCAAAATTTTTGTATTTTCTTTATTTTGCCAAAATCCGAAATATTCTACAGCAAAGTTGTATACAATCTCAACAATAACCTGATAATGACCCAGTTATGCCGCCAGACTACTCCGGTCAAAATCTCCGAGGTCGCTCTTTTAAAGGTCAAAACCTGACTGGAGCAAACTTTAGCAAGGCAGATATAAGAGGGGCAAATTTTACCAACGCTATTCTCAAAGATGCGAACTTCAGAAGTGCCAAAGCTGGACTACAGACACGTTGGGTAATTGGGTTGCTCATAGTCTCATGGCTGCTGGCAATAATATCAGGATATTTGACATCTATCATTGGTATATTGCCAGCATACTTTACTGAAACTGAAACAAAAAATCCTCACAATCTTTTTACTAGCATAATCTACTTAATTGTAGTTGCAGGATTTTTTATAATCGCTATTCGTAAGGGCTTTACAAAAGGTTTAGCAGTTTCAATCTTATTCATCAGCTTAATAGTCGCGTCAGTTTTCATAACATTCTTTGTTTACAATAATGCCTTAAGCTTTATTTCCTTTAAACCCATAGCTTTAAGCTTTTTATTTGTTGTACCTATAGTTGTAGCTATTGCCATAACTTTCTCTTTTTCCCTAGCTTTTATCACGGCATCAGTATTTATCTTTGCTGGAGACATAGCCTATCTTATAACCTGGTACTTAGCTTCATTTTTAATATTGTCCTTAGCAATATCCGGAAATTTAGTCATTGGTGTAATTGCATTACTTTCTCAGCTGGGTATTTACATTGGTTTGGATAGCGTAACATTTGGATACAGAAAGGATACTTTTATACGCTCTTTTGCCATAGCTTTTGCTACTAACCCAAGTTGCGGGTTATCGATTGATACGGCTTGTGATCACTCAATTCATGCGATCGCGTACAACAAAGTGGCGTTGGTGCGTAGCGCCAACGTGCCGATGCCGTTGTTACCAGTATTCAG
>JAESGF010000256.1_pt1 | contig 26095 bp, 21 predicted proteins | sample 9269621 | NCBI WGS metagenome assembly JAESGF01 (sample SAMN14515066, study PRJNA621663) | algae metagenome | isolation source: Tolypothrix carrinoi HA7290-LM1 and co-occurring heterotrophs from dry rock... | place: USA: Makauwahi cave, Kauai, Hawaii | collected 2011-01-06
GGACTAGTGACCTCTACTCTACTTGGGGAAACCCTAGTAGAGCAAGTAACTAGGAAGAATGTAGAATCCCCTGATTTTCTGTACAAATGAGCGATAGCGAAATTTGTACAATCAGGGGAGTGTCAAAGATATTAGAAAAACACTGGTACAATCTTTTGCGATAATCAAATCAATATCTGCAATCCAATAAATTGCCAATGAAAATCTCCCAACTTCGGGCTGTAATTGCAGTGGCAGATTATGGCAACTTTAGTGAAGCGGCTTTGGAATTACAGCTTTCCCAGCCAGCAATTAGTCACGCTATTGCTACTTTGGAAGAAGAATTAGGTGTACCTTTATTTGCTAGGGGACGTCGCGGTGCTGTGCTGACAGCAGCAGGAGAGCGCATTTTATACCATGCACGTCAAACGCTGCAACACATAGAGATGATGCAACACGAAGCAAATTTGCATAAAGGTTTACATGGTGGTCATGTGCGAATTGCTTCTTTTCGCAGCGTTGCTACTCATTTACTACCAAAAGCGATCGCTCAATTTCACTCTTCATTCCCAGAAGTTGCTGTCACCATCATAGTATGTCCTGCCTTCGTTGATGTAGAAAATTCTTTACGCGAGGGACGCGCTGACATTGGTATTACCTGTTTACCAACTAGTGATGAATTTGAAGTATCGGAAATTCTACGGGATGAGTATGTAGCTTTAGTACCACCAAATTCCCGAATTGCCGGAAAGCAAATTAGTTGGGAAGACTTAGCAGCTTATTCACCAGTCATGATTCCCACCACACCCTGTGGACGTATTCTCCACAACCACCTAAAGACTGTAGCACTCTTGATGAATACTACTACCGACATTCAAGAAGATTCTACTATTGTTAGTATGGTCAATCAAGGACTCAGAGCAGCTATTCTCCCTCGTTTAGCAGCTGTGCCAATTCCTCAAGAGGTGCAAGTATACAGTTTACCAGTACCGCTAGAGAGAGTAATGGGAGTAGCAATTTTATCTAATGCCCTTCAGGTTCCTGCTGTGTTCACCTTTCTAGAAATGCTGAGGAAATTTGACTTTCAAAGTTTGGCTAAATCCACTTGTTCATGACTTATTATCAGCATTGAAAGATACATTTTACTTATGACGTACCGAATTGTTTCACAACTGACTGAAAATCAAATTTCGGAACTGCTGGATTTGTACAAAAACGAATTCTGGAGTAATCAACGTACACTTGAAGACGTAGTGCGGATGCTGGCAGCATCAGACATTATTATCGCTTTAGTTGATGAAAATGAAAAATTAATTGGTTTTACTCGCATACTCACTGACTTTGTTTATCGAGCAATTATTTTCGATGTGATTATTAAACCGACTCATCGAAACATGAAACTTGGCTCGAAGTTGATGGATGCAGTTGTCAATCATCCTCAGTTAAAATCAATAGAGTGGATTGCTCTTTGCTGTTTACCAGAAATGATTCCATATTATCAACGTTGGGGTTTTACATCTGAATTAGTTAAAATGCAGTTGATGTTTAGAATAAATCAAAATAATGATAATTAACCCGGAAAATGTACCCAGTCGCACAACTTCAATTTATCCTGATGAATTTAAGCCTTTGGTGTCAGGAAGAGTGAAACAAGCGTTAGGTAATGCGGCTAAATTGAAAAACTTCGGTGTAAACTTGGTTACACTTGCGCCAGGAAGTTGTTCTGCGCTGAGGCATTGGCATATGCTACAAGATGAGTTTATTTATGTGATAGAGGGTGAAATCACGCTAATTAGCAACGAGGGAGAACAAATATTAAAACGGGGTATGATGGCGGGTTTTCCTGCTGGTGAGGAAAATGGACACCATCTGGTGAATAAATCCGAGGCGATGGTAGTTTATTTAGAAATTGGCGATAGAACTCCTGACGATCGCGTAAACTATCCAGATGATGACATCATCGCGAAATCCACTTCTGATGGTTGGATGTTTACACGCAAAGATGGTACTTTGTATGATTAATTTTGCATAAATATTGTGGGCGATCGCATGGAAAACATCTACAACTTTCTCAAAATATCCGATACAATTGCCACTTCCGGACAACCAACTCAAGAACAGTTTCAAGCAATCAAAGAAGCCGGATATCAAGTTATTGTAAATCTGGCACTACCAGAATCTCCTAACGCTTTGAAAGATGAAAAGCAAATTGTCGAAAATCAAGGTATGCAATATGTCCACATTCCCGTAGTTTGGGAAAACCCAACATTGGAGAATGTGACGGACTTTTTTAGTGTCATGGAAGCGATCGCAGACAAACAAGTTTTTGTGCATTGCGCTGCAAATATGCGAGTTTCCGCATTCATGTATCTTTATCGCTGCCTTCATCAAGGTATTAGTGATGAAGATGCAAAAAAGGATTTGCAGAAAATTTGGATTCCTAATGAAATATGGCAAAATTTTATTGAACAAGTAATGTCAATGCAAAAATAATCCTTAAAAAAAGGCGATCGCACTGTATTTGCGTGGACGATCAACAAATTTCATGAAGCAAACCAGTTTTCAACTTTTAGAGATTGAAACTCAGCATAGTCTACCACATTGTTTGTCACTAAAACTAAGTTATTAACAACAGCAATTGCCGCAATTTGTCCATCAACAAAGGTTGGTGTTTTCCCAAGCTTAACTAACCTTGTCCGCTCAGAGGCGTGCCATTTTGCAGCTTCTTTATCATAGGGTAATAATGGCAGCTTTGCTTCTACCTCTTCTTTAAGGTAAGCTTCGATTGCCCGACGTTTTTGAGAGTTAGGCAAGCGATAACAGCCGTAGAGCATTTCATGAAGTACAACAGTTGCAGTGGCTAATGAGTCATCATATCTCAGTAGTGATTCCATAACGCCAGGGTTGGGAACTGGGCGTAGCGGTTCTGATAAGATATTGGTATCTAATAAAAATTGGGAAGCAGTCAAAAGTTAACCTCCCGACCAGATGTGCGATCGCGAACATTATCGAAAATTTCATCTGGGTTAATATTTAATCTGGATATTTGGTACTTTTGCCGAAAGGTAGCAAGTTCTGCACCAAATTTGCTGTTTTCTCTTATCAAACGTTGATACTCAGATAAGGATAATACAACTGCTACCGATTGACCTCGCCGTGTAATTTCAACAGGTTTACCATTTTCGGCTTGATGAACAATTTGAGCAAAGCGATCGCGGGCTTGAGCGATTGAGTATTGATCTGGCATTGTTAAAATTAGATAATATATGGCTATATTGATGGCTATATTTTATCGCAATGATATTGTTTTTGCAGAGGCGATCGCATCCCACTGACATCTCAGTAAAATCGCTATAATACAAAACAAAAGCGACACAAGGTTGCGGCAGATGCTCAGGCGGAAAAAATTCAAGAAGTTCAAGCATCAATCAGTGAAACCTTCAACCCATAAAGGGTTTAGCAAAGAAGTAGCACCAGTTAGATTAGAGAAACGAGACGCACAAACATGGGCTGAGTCCGGATGTAAACAATGTCAAGCAGCCAACTACAAAGTTGCTCTTGCTTCCTGCAAACGTGCTATTGAAATAGATGCTAACAACTATCTAGCTTGGATCAACCAAGCTTGTGTACTTAATAAGTTAGAACGATATGAAGAAGCGATCGCATCATACGACAAAGCGATAGAAATTAAACCTGACTTTGACTTTGCTTGGTGCAATCGGGGTATGGTGCTGTTTAACTTAGGGCGATTTTATGAAGCGATCGCATCTTGGGACAAAGCCATAGAAATTAAACCTGACTGCGACTTAGCTTGGTATAACCGGGGTATGGCATTGGAAAAGTTAGGACAATTTGAAGAAGCGATCGCATCCGACGATAAAGCGATACAAATTAAACCTGACTACGACTCAGCTTGGAACAACCGGGGTGTGGCATTGGAAAAGTTAGGGCAATTTGAAGAAGCGATCGCATCCTACGACAAAGCGATACAAATTAAACCTAATTATTACGATGCTTGGTATAACCGGGGTGTTGCGCTGGGTAATTTAGGGCAATTTGAAGAAGCGATCGCATCCTACGACAAAGCGATAGAAATTAAACCTAATTATTACGATGCTTGGAACAATCGGGGTGTGGCGTTGGAAAGGTTAGGGCGATTTGAAAAGGCGATCGCATCCTACGACAAAGCTATAGAAATCAAATCCCACTTATACTTCGCTTGGTTAAACCGGGGTGTGGTATTGGGTAACTTAGCACAATATGAAGAGGCAATCGCATCATATGACAAAGCCATAGAAATTAAACCTGACTGCGACTTAGCTTGGTATAACCGAGGTGTGGCATTGGAAAAGTTAGGACAATTTGAAGAAGCGATCGCATCCTACGACAAAGCTATAGAAATTAAACCTGACTTTGACTTGGCTTGGTTAAACCGGGGTGTGGCATTGGAAAGGTTAGGGCGATTTGAAGAGGCGATCGCATCCGAAGACAAAGCTATAGAAATTAAACCTGACTTTGACTTGGCTTGGTTAAACCGGGGTGTGGCATTGGAAAGGTTAGGGCGATTTGAAGAGGCGATCGCATCCGAAGACAAAGCTATAGAAATTAAACCTGACTTTGACTTGGCTTGGTTAAACCGGGGTGTGGCATTGGAAAAGTTAGGACAATTTGAAGAAGCGATCGCATCCTACGACAAAGCGATAAAAATTAAACCTAATTATTACGATGCTTGGAACAATCGGGGTGTGGCGTTGGAAAGGTTAGGGCGATTTGAAGAGGCGATCGCATCCGAAGACAAAGCGATACAAATCAAACCTGACTTCGACTCAGCTTGGCACAACCGGGGTATTGCGTTAGGTAACTTAGGGCGATTTGAAGAGGCGATCGCATCTTGGGACAAAGCTATAGAAATCAAACCTAATCATTACGATACTTGGCACAACCGGGGTATTGCGTTAGGTAACTTAGGGCGATTTGAAGAGGCGATCGTATCCGAAGACAAAGCCATAGAAATCAAACCTGACTTCGACTCAGCTTGGCACAACCGGGGTATTGCGTTAGGTAACTTAGGGCGATTTGAAGAGGCGATCGCATCTTGGGACAAAGCTATAGAAATCAAACCTAATCATTACGATACTTGGAACAACCGGGGTGTGGCGTTGGAAAGGTTAGGACGATTTGAAGAGGCGATCGCATCCGAAGACAAAGCCATAGAAATCAAACCTGACTTTGACTTAGCTTGGTGTAATCGGGGTAATGCGCTGTTAAATTTAGGATGCTATGAAGAAGCGATCGCATCCTTCGACAAAGCCATAGAAATTAAACCTGACTTTGACATAGCTTGGTTAAACTGGGGTTTTGCCTTGGGGAATTTAGGACGATTTGAAGAAGCGATCGCATCCTTCGACAAAGCTATAGCAATCAAACCTGACTTTGACTTGGCTTGGAATGGGCGGGGTGCTGTGCTATGCGATCACTTGCAACGCTATGAAGATGCGATCGCATCCTTTGACAAAGCCATAGAAATTAAACCTGACTTTGACTTGGCTTGGTTAAACCGGGGCATTGCGGCAGAAAAATCAGTTACTTATAATCCGCCGAGTTTGTTAATTGGCATAGTACAGAGAAATCTAACCCTCAACCAGCGCGGCTATGAGGGAAAATTGGCAAGCTATGAGGAAGGTTTGAAGTATTGCCAGCAAGACACGCACCCAGAAGGTTGGGGAAAATTACATCAGGCAATAGGTAATGCTCACTACTTCCGAGGGCGAGGAAATTCTTACCCCCGCACCTATTGGTACAAAGCTGTTATAAATTACAATCAGGCTCTGAAAACTCTCACAGAAGCAGATTTTCCTGAGTTGCATCTGGAGGTTTTGCGAGAGTTAATTGGCGTTCAATTGGATTTGCAGGAAACCGCCAAAGCTGAAGAACTCCAGCGACGCGGTACAGATTTTTTACGCCGCTTGCTGAGTGAAGCAAATCGCTCTGATAAAAGTAAAAAACAACTAGCTTTGAAGTTTGCAGGCTTTCAGCAGTTGACTGTTGATTTAGCGGTGCAGTCTGGGAATCTGGTACAAGCAGTTGAATTAGCAGAACAGGGTAAAAATGCCTGTTTAAGTTGGCTTTTGTCTGCGTGGAGTGATGATATTTCCTCCCCCAGCTACTTAGAAATGCAACGGTTGCTCAATCCTACAACTGCTGTTGTTTACTGGCATATTAGCCCTTACGCCCTACACACTTTCATCCTCAAACACAACGCGCTATCACCCATCGTCTTGGGAGAAACCCGGTTTCTTGAAGAAGTCGGGCTTCTCAGCCAAACGCAACGCTTGCGTGAGTTTGAAGACTGGGTGAAAAAGTGGAATGAGCAATACGCCGATTATCGCAAAGGCAAAGATAAGCAAACATCGAACCTAACCCCCCAGCCCCCTTCCCTGCAAGGGAAGGGGGAGAAATCAAAGCCTCTCTCCTTGCAGGAGAGAGGTTTGGAGAGAGGTTCCAACTGGCGCGACAACTTGCCCGAAATGCTTCGCCAATTGGGTAATATTCTCGATATACCTGCGATTGTAAACGCAATTGACCTAACCCCCCAGCCCCCTTCCCTGCGAGGGAAGGGGGAGCAAGATTCCCCTCCCCTGGCAGGAGAGGGGTTAGGGGAGAGGTCAATCCAAAATCTCATCCTAGTTCCTCACCGCGACTTACACCGCTTTCCTCTCCATGCGCTGTTTGGCGATCGCTTCACCATCACCTATCTACCCAGCGCTCAAATTGGCTTAATTCCCTCAACCCTCTTTGAAAACAAAGGTTATGAGCGGGACAATTTATTAAGCATCGAACATCCCAACAGCAAAGGTTATCCCTCGTTGGAATTTGCCCAAATTGAATCGGAAGCGATAAACCGGATGTTCTTCAAACCCACTCGCTTTTCCTCTAAACAAGCTACAAAAGAAGCACTAATAACTGCTTTGCCGGAAAAACACAGTATTTTTCACTTTACAGGACATGGCGAATACAATTTTCACAATCCGGCTTTATCTCACTTGGCGTTAGCGGGTGAAGATAAACTGACTCTTATCGATATTTGCAACTTTGATTTGAGAAGTTACAGACTCGTTAGTCTTGCTGCTTGCGAAAGCGCGATCGCAGGTAATCATACCATCACTACCGAATATGTCGGGCTTGTCAGTGGCTTTATGAGTTGCGGTGTGGCGCATGTCGTCAGTACTCTGTGGACTGTGGAATCAGCCGCTAGCGCTTTGGTGATGATTCAATTTTACCACCTGCTGCAACAAGAAAAATCAGAGATTGTAGCTTTGGCTAAAGCTACCCAATGGTTGCGAAATGTCACTAACGCCAAACTTGCAGAATGGTATGCAGCCCAAATTGCCCGACTTCACGAAGATGAAGGTATAGTTTACCGTTTTTTGTCACGCCATTTAAACTATATTAACAATACAACCGAACCAAATAATAAACCTTATAATCATCCTTATTTCTGGGCAGCTTTTACAATTACTGGGAATTTTGAATCATGCAACCTTTAGAAGCCTCGGAACTCAAAGCTTTTCTTTTTGCACTTTACCAGCTTGACGCACCTTTGCCAGATGATGTGCAAGCGCAAATAAATAATATCAACATTCCGGCGGATATTGACAAACTGTATAATATTGCGATGAGTTATCCGCCGCTTGCAACTTACTACGAACAAATTCACGAATCTTTAAACGCAAATAGTAAAATCCGGAGTCGAGGACCATTACCAGCTAAAATTAATCATGCTGCGGAACAGCAAAGCACAGAAATCAACAATATTATTGTTGCCATTGACGAACAACTCGAAGAAGAAAAGTTAACTGAAATCTCTCAACCCATTTTCAAGGCTGCTGACTCTGTAAATAAAGCTAAAGATGTTTGGGCAATAATTATTCGTTCTTTACAAATGCCCATGCCATGAATCAACAGCATAATCTCATTTATCCAACTGTTGATTTATTTGTCTACGATCTACAACAAGGCTTAGGACAAACTGAGGAGCAAATTAACCAAAATCGTCATCAGTTTTGGCGAAAAATCAAACCCGAATTAAATAAAGATTACCAACAACTTAATTCTCAAGAACAGGATTTACTCCAAAAACTCGCTTCTCTGGAAAAAGCTGAAGCCGATTATGTCGAGTTACTCGTACCAGAAAAACTTGAAAAATTTGACTCAGACTTAGAAGGCTACTACCGCGCACTGCAACTGAGTGATACCTATGCCTTACAAATCGATTGCTCTGTTATCAATGATAATAACAGCAAACCAATCAGCCGTTTCCAGGATATTAAAAAAAATATAGAATCGCGCATACATCAGCAAGGAAAACTCGGTAAAACCTGGTTTGTTTGGGGACAGTTGTCAAAAATTTATAACGATGAAGAAATTCACGCGATCGCCCAACAATGCTATAAGCAAATAAACCCCAATTCTCAAACTCAAATCAACTTGAAAAACCAGGGTAATTTTTTAGGTGCAACTGCATTTGAAGTGTGGGAACAACCCAATGATTGGGTTGATGAAAAAAGCTTTCAAGATAGCTTTCATATATTAATATGTTTGTTTGCACCAGAGCGATCGCTTGACGACATCAGCACAAGCATCGCCAATGTATATTTCGATTTAAGCCGTCTGTTTTGCTACCGCCATAAAATTATTTGGGCTTACCACCAAAGCCGTAAATTGAAAAGCAAACTCAAAAAAGATTTTCATGAGGTGCAACAAATAGTAAAAAAAATCACTGATTTAGGACAACAAATAAACGCAGGTAAACTAAATCTTCAAGAATTACAAAAAACCTTAACAGACACATTGACAATTTTATCGCACTATGCAATAGATTTAAATTACCTTGATGACCAAGGACGCACAATTAAAGTAAATCTGAATAATTACAAAAAGCGGCTAGAGAAGATTTCAAAAGAAAATAGCAACAATCAGCGACAATTTATGCAAGAATTTAGCGAATTTAGTGCTGAGAAATATCTCCAACAAATAGAGACAGATTATATTAACCTTAGCCCAGGTTTGACCCTGCTGCAAAATTTAATTAGTACAATTCAAGGTACAATTGACATATACCAAGCAAAAAGCGATCGCCACCTAGAAGAATTCATCGGCATCGCAGGTGTGGGACTAGCAACCAGCCAAATAGGATCTGCCGTCATCCTAGCCGAAATACCCAAAGATAAAAATCCTCTAGCTTACCAAACCCAAATCTTTACCTTGAGTTTAGGTATAGGCTTGATTTTTGCCGTGGTAACGTATATATTGTTTCGCATCTTTCGTCGCTAAATTCCTCTCTTACTCTGCGCCCTCTGCGCCTCTGCGGTTCGATATTATAATTATGTCTTCTCAACGCACAATTCAAAGTATATATACAGATGGCGCTTGCACCGGCAACCCAGGTCCAGGAGGTTGGGGTGTAGTCGTCTATTTTACCGATGGCTCAATTTATGAAATGGGCGATCGCTCTTTGCATACCACCAATAATAAAATGGAAATGCAAGCAGCGATCGCAGCTCTTAAATTCTTAGAAGAATCTGGACAAAAAGAACCCGTTCCCCTTTATACCGACAGCGAATATTTAATCAACTGCGTTACCAAGTGGGTGAAAGGCTGGAAAAAGAAAGGCTGGAAAAAAGCAGATGGAAACCCCGTCCAAAATCAAGACCTTTTGGAACAATTGGATCAACTCAATAGTCGCAGAGTCAAGTGGGAACATGTCCGGGGTCATTCTGGTAATATAGGTAACGAACGTTGCGATGTAATTGCTCGTGCCTACGCCAGTGGTAAAACCCCATCCCTCAAACAACTGGCTTACACTCACTCTCACCAATCCTTAACGCAAATAAGCGAGATAAATGTAGCAAAAGTATCTGATTGTGATACAAACTCGACAATAATTAACAAAAGAAAACAAGAAATCAGTATTGCAACAGATACAACAATTATGGAGCCATCTACATCGACAACAATCGAAGAAAAACCACCAGAGATGAGGGTGGCGCATCTCCGCAACTTGGTTGAAACTCTGCACATCGCTGACGAAATAGCCACAAAAGGCTACTTAATCACCAGTTCCGAACTAGCAGATTTAATGGATGTTCACGCCAGCGCTGTCACCAGTCGAGGAGATCAATGGCGCTGGCGCAACTGGATTGTCTCACGCGTAAGACGAGAAGGTAATCAAATTCTCTGGGAATTGGAAAGAGGCGATCGCGTGGAAAGTGAAAGTGAGGAGTGAGGAGTCAGGAGTCAGGAGTCAGGAGTGAGGAGTTATGAGTTAAGAGTCAGAAGTGAGGAGTTAAGAGTGAAGAAGTTGTTCTATTTTCTATCTTCTTTCTCATAACTTTGCTCCTCAATATTCATAACTCCTAACTCCTAATTCCTAACTCCACACTCTTAACTCCGCTCCTCATAACTCCGCTCCTTTGCTCCTTTGCTCCTTTGCTCCTCCTAACTATACTTCCTTCCCCGCCACTCGCGGGGAGTGCGGAGTGCAGATAAGAAAATTCGCAGCACTGCTATGGGATCGGCTAAAGGAGAAAGCCAGAACAACCAGCCACCATTAGCAGTTTTGCGATCGTAAGAAGGTGCGATCGCCAACAACAAAGCAAAGCGAATCACCACCAAAAACACATTCAAACCCAGTAGGGGCGGGGTTCCCCCGCCCTCTTGTAAAAACGAAATCCCCCTCCCCAGAAAAAAAAGCAGATAACCAAAAACGACAAAAATAGGTAAACCCTGAACCGCAAAAAGCAACCATAAATCCCCCCACAACTGAGCGCGGGAAGATGCATCTTTCAAATCAAGACTTCGCCCCCATTCCTTCCACGTCTCCAGCGCTCCCTCATACATCCGCACCTTTAGCACCTTCGCACCATCCAGAAAGCCCACCTTAAAGCCTTGAGCGGCGATATTACGAGCTAAAGTAACATCATCACAAAAAGAACCCCCAGCACTGCTATAGCCATCCACAGCCGCTAAAACTCGGCGACGACACAAAAAGCATTGTCCATTCGCCATCACCCGTTCTGGCTGCTTGGTATTCACACCAGCCGGATCAAATCGGTAAAGCAGAGTCATCAACAAAGCCGGTTGTAACCAGCATTCCCCTGGATATTTCAGGATAAACTGAGGCGACAGCGAAACCAAGTCATATTTTTCAGCTTCTGCTGTCTTCACCAAACCAGCAATCAAACCGGGATCGGGCTGAGTATCAGCATCCATCCCTAAAAACCACTCACTCGCCTCTGAACTATGCAAAAAGCCATTATGCAACGCCCAAGGACGCCCCACCCAACCAGGAGGTAAAGGATCATCCGTCATCAGGCGAAAACGAGGGTCTTGCTGCTGTGCCAATTTTACCAAGTCGGGAGTGCCATCTTGGGACTTACTATCTACAACAATAATTTCCCGAAGTTCGTAGCTTTGTCGGCTTAAACATTCCAACAAAGGGCTAATGCGAAGAGCTTCATTGAGGGTGGGGACGACAACGCTGACACTACCTAAAAGCTCTGGTGTCGGTTGTTGGGGTTTAATAGGAGGATGGCGTCCGGGTCCTTTCAGCAGACGCGAGAGCAGAATCGCTGTTGCCGGTACTTGGATAAGTAGCAAAAATAGCGTTAAATAATTCAAAATTGGGGAATGGGGAATGGGTAATGGGTAATGGGTAATGGGTAATGGGGAATGGGGAATGGGGAGGAGTTAAGAGTTAGGAGTTAGGAGTTAGGAGGAGCGGAGTTATTCTGCTTGTCCCCTTGTCTCCCTTGTCTCCCTTGTCCCCTTGTCCCCCTTGTCCCCCCACTCCCCCACTCCCCCACTCCCCCACTCCCCCACTCCCTACTTCAAAGCAACTTTGACTGGAGCGACTTGCATTTCTGTGTTTGCTTCAACAGCTGTTTGCGAGGATGTATTTGCAGTTCTCCACCATAGAGACACAGCTGGAACTACACCACCAAAGAAGCCGAGCAAAACTGGAATCGCAAACCCAGATCCTAAGCTGAGTCCAGCGGCGAAGACAAAATTGCTGATATAAACGATTAAAGGAACGTTGAGTTGCGATCGCTCTAATTTTATCGACGCATTTCTCCACAATAGTGCTGTTACAGTCATGAATAAAGCACTTGTACCAAACCAACCTGCATAGTTTTGGTAAGGTGTCCCAAAGAAAGCTCCTGGTTTTTCCCAATACCAAAACGGAAAAGCGGTTTGACTCATACCTGGCTCTAAAGCGAAGTCCCAGCAGGTGAATAACAAAGCACCCACCGCTATAGCAGCAATGTGACGCACTATACTTGGTTTTTCGGCTACTTGCAAACCGGCTCTGGCGATTAAGTACGCCGATAGACCAACATAAAACCAGGATATAGGAATTGTAAACGGTACTAAACCGGCAATTTTATAGCCCAACCCACTCAAGTAGTTATAATCACCAAATGGAAATCCTGTGCTAGTTCCCAGCAGTTCACTTCCTACAGAGATAAACACTGATGGCAGCATGAATGCTAACCAGTTTCGCAATCCCAAAACTCTATAAGCGAAAATACTGACAGCTACTGTACCTAATATAATATCAACTACACCGCCGTTAGCCATACTCGACTGCATCGCAGTCTCTCCAACAGTGCCTAAATTCAAAATTACTTCGGCATTAGGTATGACCAATAGTATACCAAGCAGTCCAAAAACCTTGGATAAAATATGACCGATGAGGCATACGCGCTCAACAATAACAAGTTGTCTCATGATAATTCCCTAACAATACGTGACACGCGGCTACTTCGCTGCTAACAGTTTACAAATGTTTAAGAACATATTTAACTAATTTGAGGGCTAATTAGGCGTAAACTTGTTTGTCTTTCTTTGACAGAGCATACGATCCTATTGGCTAAAGGGAAAATACACAACATGTTAAACTTATAGTTTAAATTATTCAAGTAAAAATTTATCAACAAAGAATTCAATCTTTCTAAAGTCAGAATTCAGGAGTTTTAAACTCCACCTCAAGACAGATAAATCGGTTTAGACATCGACAAGAGCCTATTGATCGCAGCTAATGTTTCATTCATAAAATGAGCCAATTGTCAAGTAGCCCAAAAGCTTTGCTTGCAGCAGAGCAGATAGTTGTGGAATAATGAGTTGATATGGTATTGGGAAATCAACCCATGTCAATGTATGAAAAGTTTTCTTTGGGTTTCCCTGACGTTAGTGGTTCTTGCTTACGGTAGCTTAGGCTGGTTGATATCGCAAGCACATTCACCTTGGTATGTTTGGTTGACGGTAGTCACAGCTATCTTGTTTTTGCTATCAGCCTTGACAACTCCCTGGTTGAAGATTGCAGATTATTCTATTATTTTTTTTAAATCGGATACTAGAACTTTCGCCTTTTCGGTTTTAGCTGCTTTCTTGTTCTTTGTGATGATCGCTTGGTTTAGAGTATTTCTTGATACCTTGTTAATCATCTGCGCGAACATATTATTAAGAATAGACGTTCAAGGGTCCGGTTTGGGAGAACGGCAAACTTTTTTGATTACGAGTATCTTTTCATTAACAGGTTTAGCCTTGGGTGCAATCGTGCAGATGGCATTTTCACATCATTTAACTATCCGTTTTTTTTGAAAATTGAAAATTGGTAATTGGTAATTGGTAATTGGTAATTGGTAATTGTAAATGCGTTTTACCCATTACCCATTACCCATTACCCATTACCCATTCCCCAATTTATTAACTTTTGAAGCCTAAATTACAAAATAAGTTTTATTATCTATGCCTTATAATACAATGTTTCAGTTGATAAACATGCTAGATAAAGGAAACATTAGATACAAATTGGCTTGATTAGTTTCTGCTTTTTGTTATGAAAATATTATCGTAAAAAAGTCTGCTGAAAAAGAGCAATATTTGCTACTTTTACAATTACATAATTTATGCTTTTTATTACAACTTTAAAAAAAATTTACATGCAAAATAAAAAGAGAGAAAAATACTGATATTTGCGTTCGGAGACGAATAATGGTAGCGATCGCAGAAAATGCCCAAAAAAGGCTAACAATACAAACTGTAGAAATTGCCCCGAATACAACAGCGATTCGTTCTCTTGATTGGGACCGCGATCGCTTCGACATCGAATTCGGTTTGCAAAACGGTACAACTTACAACTCATATCTAATTCGCGGTCAGCAAACCGCATTAGTTGATACTTCCCACCGGAAGTTTGAAAAGCTGTATTTAGACACGCTCAAAGGTTTAATCAACCCCAAGGCAATTGATTATATCATAATCAGCCACACAGAGCCAGACCACAGCGGCTTGGTGGAAGAAGTTTTGCAATTAGCGCCCAGAGCAACCGTTTTAGGTTCAAAAATTGCCCTACAATTTCTCGAAGGCTTAGTACACGATCCTTTTTCCAAGCGAATTGTTAAAAGTGGCGATCGCGTTGACTTAGGTAACGGACACGTCATAGAATTCGTCAGTGCGCCTAACTTGCACTGGCCCGATACAATATTCAGCTACGATCGCAAAACCCAAACTCTCTTCACTTGTGATGCTTTTGGGATGCACTTTTGCGACGAACGTACTTTTGACGAAGATTTAGAAGCAATAGAAGCTGACTTTAGATTTTACTACGATTGCTTGATGGGTCCCAACGCCCGCTCTTTGCTGAATGCAATGAAGAGAATGAGCGAACTAGGGAAAATCAACATCATCGCCAACGGACACGGACCCCTACTCCACCACAACCTTGATTTTCTCACAGAACGCTACCAAAGTTGGAGCCAAATCCAAGCAGAAGCGCAAACAACCGTAGCTTTATTTTACGTTTCAGACTACGGCTATAGCGATCGCCTCGCCATGTCAATTAATGAAGGAGTCCAAAAAACTGGGGTAGCCGTCGAAATGATGGACTTATCCAGTGCGGAAATCCAAGAAATTCAAGAACTGGCAGGTAGAGCATCTGGTATAATTATCGGAATGCCGCCAACCGCAGCCGTTGCAGCACAAGCGGCGATTAATTCGCTTTTAGTTGTCGCCAACAACAAGCAAAAAGTCGGACTCTTTGAATCTTACGGTGGGGATGACGAACCGATTGATACCCTCCGGAGAAAATTCATCGATTTGAGTGTCAAAGAAGCCTTTCCCGCAATTCGGATTAAAGGTGAACCCACCGCAGCTACTTACCAATTGTGTGAAGAAGCGGGTACGGATTTGGGACAATTGTTGATGCGCGAACGCAACATCAAGCAGATTAAATCTCTTGATGTCAACATGGAAAAAGCCCTCGGACGCATTAGCAGCGGACTGTATATTCTCACCGCCAAAAAAGGTGATGTCAGCAGTGCAATGTTGGCATCTTGGGTAGCGCAAGCGAGTTTGCAACCATTAGGATTTACAATAGCCGTTGCCAAAGATAGAGCAATGGAATCATTATTGCAAATAGGCGATCGCTTCGTCCTCAATGCCTTAGAAGAAGGAAATTATCAAGAACTGAAAAAGCACTTCCTCAAGCGTCTACCTCCCGGTGCTGACCGATTTGCCGGCATTAAAACCCAAAGCGCGAAAAACGGTTCTCCCATTCTCACCGATGCTTTAGCATACATGGAATGTGAAGTCACTCAAAGCATGGAATGCAGCGACCACTGGATTCTTTACTGCACCGTCCAAGAAGGTCGCGTCTCCAAAGATGGACTCACCGCAGTTCGTCACCGCAAAGTAGGTAATTACTACTAAATGGGCAATGGGGCATAGGGCATGGGGCATGGGGCATGGGGCATGGGGCATAGGGCATGGAAAAAATCTCCCATTGCCCATTGCCCAATGCCCATTGCCCATTGCCCAATGCCCATTGCCCATTGCCCAATGCCCATTGCCCATTTCAAGCTATCTCACCCTTCACTCCACACCTATGAGCGATTCCAAACCCCGTGACGTTCAAGTTTTACCGATCGCCACAAACACTACAGTCATGAGAGCGCGTAGCTGGTCGCGTCTGCGGTTTGAAATTGAGTATGCATTGGAAAGAGGTACAACTTCCAATTGCTATTTAATCGAAGGTGATAAAATTGCACTGATCGACCCGCCGGCGGAAACCTTCACTGACATTTTTCTGGAAGGATTGCGGCATTCTCTCGACTTTAAAAAGTTGGATTATGTGATTTTAGGTCACTTCAGTCCTAACCGTATCGCCACTTTCAAAGCGCTGTTAGAAGTTGCACCGCAAATCACCTTTGTTTGTTCGTTACCAGCAGCTGGAGATTTGCGTACTACTTTCCCAGACCGAGATTTAAAAATCATCGTCATGCGGGGGAAAGAAACTTTAGATTTAGGTAAGGGTCATGTTTTAAAATTTGTTCCTACACCTAGTCCAAGATGGCCCGCCGGTCTTTGTACCTACGACCAACAAACGCAAATTCTCTACACAGATAAGTTATTTGCAACTCATATCTGTGGAGAGCAAGTTTTTGATGAAAACCGCGAAGCTTTAAAAGAAGATCAGCGGTATTATTATGACTGTTTGATGGCGCCTCATGCAACTCACGTACAAGCAGTTTTGGAGAAACTATCAGAACTGCAAGTGAGAATGATAGCCACCGGTCACGGACCTTTGGTGCGTTATGGTGTTGTCGAGCTGATCAATTCTTATGAAGAATGGAGTCATTCGCAAACGAGTCGGGAGATAACAGTTGCTTTATTGTATGCTTCAGCTTATGGCAATACAGCAACTTTAGCGCAAGCGATCGCTCTCGGATTAACTAAAGGTGGTGTCGCGGTAGAATCAATCAACTGCGAATTTGCCGAACCTGATGAAATCCGCGCTGCTATCGAAAAAGCAGATGGTTTTATTATCGGTTCTCCCACCCTCGGTGGACACGCACCCACCCCGGTGCAAACAGCTTTAGGTCTTGTCCTCGGCGTTGGTGACAACAGCAAACTCGCCGGTGTCTTTGGTTCCTATGGCTGGAGTGGCGAAGCATTTGATTTAATTGAAGGCAAACTCAGAGATGCTGGATATCGGTTTGGGTTTGAAACGATGCGCGTCAAGTTCAAACCCTCAGATGTCATTCTCAAGCAGTGTGAAGAAACCGGTACAGACTTTGCCCAAACTTTGAGAAAGGCGAAAAAATTGCGTTTGCCACAACAAGCTGTAACTCCTGTGGAACAAGCTGTAGGTCGAATTGTCGGTTCGCTGTGCGTCATTACGGCAAAGCAAGGAGAAGTCTCCACAGCGATGTTAGGTGCTTGGGTTTCGCAAGCAACCTTCAATCCACCTGGAATCACCGTTGGTATTGCCAAAGACCGAGCGATCGAATCTTTGATGTATTCTGGGGGTAAGTTTGCCCTAAACATCTTAGCCGAAGGCAATCAACAAGATTTTGTCAAGCACTTCCGCAAATCTTTTGCTCCAGGTGAAGAGCGCTTTTCCGGCTTTTCTACAGAAATTGCCGAAAATGGCTGTTTAGTCCTCACCGAAGCCTCAGCATATCTTGAGTGTTCTGTCAACCTACGCATGGAATGTGGCGATCACTGGGTTGTCTATGCCACCGTTGACAACGGAAAATTACTCAAACCTGATGCTGTGACTGCGGTTCACCATCGCAAATCCGGCAATCATTATTAGGATGCGCTGATTGCACTTATTGGGAGAAAGGGCAAGGGTTTTGCCCTCATCCCTGTGAAATCCCCCAGACTTTAGTCTGGGGGATGAGCTTTAAGGGCTTTTCCCAAATGTTTGTAAGCGGCTTGACGAAATGCTTTAAGTCTAGCAATTTTCATTTTGGTAGCTGAAAGTTGGTAGTTCTTCTTTCAGTTTCTACCAATGGGGGCTGTATTCAATCACACCCCCTTTTTTTATTCTAAATGTAGCCTTTTTAGTCTAAACGCCAATTAATTATATTTACTTTTCAAATAACATATTTTCCGAAATTACCATTTCTGCATTTGTAGGTGTGTACAGATTGCACAAAAAATAATCAAAAAACTAGGAGGTATTTACATTAGCGTTATAGATGACCTGAAGAAGCAGTTTCATTCTACCTGTTTTTTTCCACAAGTGAAAGTTGGATTTTAGCAGATAATTACAACCCGTCCGACCTTGCATTTTGGTATTTATGCAAGAGGGAATATTAACTGCGTTTACAACACTAAGGAGCAATAAAACAATGGACAACGAAAAGCTGATTGAAGCGCTGCTAAACTGTCCTAATGGTGAAGAACTAGCTATTTTTAAAGCCAACCAAAACTTGATAGATGCTAGGTTAGTACAAACAATGCTAGATTATGCAACAAATCTGGCAACAAGAAACTACATAGACGCCTCCGAGCGCTTAATAAAGATTGTCGTCTTTAATCTGTTAGTTACCCTGAGAAATGCTAACTTTCGGGACTTGAAGAATGACTTTTTAGAGGCTAGCGCTCTGTTTTGTCTAGGTACTGATTACCAAGCCTTAGACCAATTAGCAGAAGCAAAAAAATGCTACCAGCAGAGTTTGAACATCACTAATAAGTTAGATATTGAGGTTGGAGGCGAACTCAAGGTAAGCAGTTTGCAGGGTCTGGGAAGTTATCACACAAGGAAGAGGGAATTAGCCGAGGCGGAAAAATATTACCAAGAGAGTTTGGATATTGCTGAGAAGATATTGGACATTGCTAATAACAAAAATGATGATGGGCTCCGGAACATGGCTCTGCAGAAAAAGGCTAATGCTCTAGAACCCCTGGCAGGGATTTACTATAACCAAGGGAAATTAGATCAGGCATGGAGTTCCAACGAACAGAGCTTGACGCTCAAGCAGCAACTTCAGGATCAGATTGGTAGAGGGAATTCTATTCGCTTTCGGGGAAGCATTTTTGTGGTCAAGTACTTTATTGATTTGGGTTATCAAACCCACTGGAGAAATTGCCTTTCGCCTCAAACCTTTATTGCAGGAATTTAATACATCTCTGGAAGAGCTGGTTGCGATCGCCCGTGAATCCATTGGTACTACAAGAACGCGTTTTGTTGGCTCGGATGGGGACGATAATGATAACGAAATTATTCAAGGAAACAACAAACAATTACAACAACTTTATCAAATCCTGATCGAACCTATTACTGAGTTTTTGCCAAAAGATGCAGATGAGCGGGTCATTTTTATCCCCCAAAACAGCTTATTTCTTGTTCCCTTCCCAGCCCTCCAAGATGCTTCTGGTAAATATCTGATTTCGCAGCACACCATCCTCACCGCTCCTTCCATCCAAGTTCTAGAAATAACTCGCCAGCACCAGCAACGAGTCCAAAAGATGGAGCTTCAGGATGTACTGGTGGTAGGCAATCCGACCATGCCGCCTTTTAAATCTCATCAGTTGATTCCTCTTCCAGGTGCAGAACAGGAAGCCAAACAAATCGCTCCCCTCTTGAATACCGAAGCATTTATAGGCTCGGAAGCCACTAAGGTTGCTATTGTCGAGCGGATGCCTACAGCACGGATTATTCATCTAGCAACTCACGGGTTACTCGATGACGCTGATGAATTAAAGGTGCCAGGAGCGATCGCTTTAGCGCCGTTAGGAACAGATGATGGTTGGCTTACGGCTACAGAAATCATGAATTTAAAGATGCTAAAAGCTGAGTTAGTTGTTCTGAGTGCTTGTAACACTGGACAAGGACGATTAACCAGGGATGGCGTGATCGGCTTATCTCGCTCTTTTATTTCTAGAGGCGTTCCGAGTGTGATTGCATCTTTGTGGTCAGTACCTGATGCTCCCACTGCCTCCTTCATGGTTGAGTTTTATCAAAATCTACAACGAGGCTTAGACAAAGCCCAAGCCCTGCGGCAAGCGATGCTAACGATCAAGGAAAGATATCCCCACCCAATAGATTGGGCTGCGTTTACATTAATTGGCGAAGCATCGCAATCTATCTTTCAAAAAGCTGTATAAATTGCAGATGCGCTCACCCATTTCCTTTAGGAAGTAGATTGGTCAAACTCAAGAACTTAAATCAGCGGAAAATACTTGCGAATTTCAGGTGCCGAACTCTACGAGCAGGTAGCAGTTAAGGTGAATACAGTATACCCTTCACAGATGCCCCAGTGTGAGGGCGATCGCAACCGAGTGATATTTGGAGGAATGCGGGTCGAGCGAGATCCCTTCATTACCGTGCAGAAGGTAGAGGGGAATGAAGTTACTCTGGAGGCTGGTTTGATACATGGGTTGCATGAAGGGACTGAACTAACTCTTTATCCACCCCAAGTGCAAACTAAGAAGGATTTACCCGCAGTTCTGACAACAGTTGAAGTTACCTCAGTGTCAGCGACCACAGCCAAAGCAAGCATCAAGGAGGGTGCTAATATTGTCTCTATTCCCATTTTCGCCCGTGGTCTGATCGCCAAACAAGTTTATGCTGGGCTGCACCAGACAGTAGCTCTAAAAGCAGATCCAGGGGAAGAAAACCAGAAGGCGATCGCACGTTTGCGTCAAGCAATCCTTGATGCAAATTCCGGTAGCGGTTCACCTTACCTAGAGGTGCTAGAAAATCGCGAGCAAGTAGCTGATTTGCGAGTTAAAGCTGCTGATGGGAAGTTGAACATCTACAACACCACGGGTGAACAGCTAGTCGTTCCAGAAGACATCAAAGATGGTGGCGGTGATGAGATAGCCGTACTTCATTCCTTAGAAAGTATTGTTCGCTACCGCACTCTCCAGAGTCTTGTTAATCAAGAGCCGGAATCGGAGCTAGTAGGCAAGGTAAAACTCCGCCTACTTCGTTATGATGTAACGGGTGCTGATGATTCTCATATGCAAGAACTTCCGGCGGGCACTGTTGGCACAGGTGGGGAAATCACCCTTACCTTAGATCAGGAAGACAAAGACTCTAATCGGTACGTTCTAGAGGTGATTAACGAATCGTCGAAACCCATTTATGCTCACCTTTTGCTTCTGAATCCTGATTACAGTATCAAACTTCAGTATCCACAATTGGGTCAAAAAGATCCCATTGAACCGAATGGTGGCAAGCTGATCGTAGGTCTCGACAACCGGAAAGAGCGGTTAAAGTTCACCTTGCCTGTCGGATGGGATTCCTGCCGGGATTATTTGAAAGTTATTGTTACAAGTAACCCCACTGATTTCAAGGGGTTGGAGCAGAAAGGGCTAAACGTTCAACCTCCTCAAAGAACTAGAGCAGCTTCTTCTTCTCCTTTAGAGCGACTCTTAGATTGTGTTCTTTCTGGCAAGCGCTTCGCTGGCTCTGATGAAACAGAAGACCTAGAAGACTGGGCAACAACTTCTCTTTTTGTTACTGTCGTGCGTGGTTTCCAAACAACAACGCTAAATGCTCCTGCCGAAACTATTAGCTTGAACGACGGACTCACACTAGTCAAGCCTGAAGGTTTTCAGGGTCAAGTTACAAGCATCTACTAACCTGGGACTACGAGACGTTTGGCACGAGCGTCGAAGAGAATGGCGCTAAACTAGCTCTAGCCTTACAGCAGCAATGTGGCTTCGGTCCTGACGACCAGATTACCGTTCACGTCTACGCCCACAGTATGGGCTGCCTGGTTTCTCGCTGCACGATCGAGCTTTCAGGCGGTCACGAATTTGTTGATAAGTTGGTAATGGCAGGTCCTCCCAACAATGGCTCGACACTCGCCACGCTTGGTCGGGGAATAGTCTATCTGCTCACGGTATTTGTCAATCGGGTCTCGGTTATTCCACCGTTGGGGGCGTTCAACTGGTTGTTAGAGCAGCTTTACCAGGAAGGTGTTGGCTCTATAGACCTGAAAGCCAACTCTGCTATCCTGGATAAGCTCAACGCCCTCAAAGAGCCGTCAAATGTTCCATACTTGGTGCTGGCAGGAGAGAATCGGTTGAGTGAGGAGGAGAGAAACCTTCTCAATCGGCTTGCACAAAAAGTGCTGGGTCAAACTCTAGACAGCTTATTTGGGGAGAAAAACGATGTAGTGATTGGGCTGTCTAGTATGCGCGGTGTCAGGGGCGAAGCCTACCCAAAGCTGACAATTGAAGTATTAGATTGCGATCACTTCGAGTATTTCCAAATTCTCCAAGGACGGGAAGCAGTCAAGCGTTGGGTAACAAGCTTATCGGTTTAATACAAGAGTTGCGGTGACCAGGTGCACGCAATCGCGCACCTAGTCACTGGTACTAGCTCATAACTATGAGGAAGTGGCAGTGAATTATATCGTGTCCGGTTAAAGACTGATCGTTAAGAGAGAGGGAGGGATTTGGGCTTTGACATTTGACAACAGACATGGGAATAATAAGTAATCAACCGGACTTGATATTACTGGTAATTTTTATCTTCTTACCTTTGTTGCCTGTGCATCCTAATTCGCATTAGGCGTAATTTATCTTTTAAATAAAAGCTATATCTTTAAAGGAAGATGCAGTACAAATCGCCTGAACAAGACTTAATGCGCCTTGAAATTCCAAACCCCCAAGGTGCTTCAGGAAACTATTTTGAACAAATTTCTCATACTTGTGTAATGACTGGAATGCAAATCCGCAAGGGCGACATTATTGATGCAGTAACGCCAATTTTCCAGCCTCTTGAGGCAGATCGCTCTATTAGATCCGAACTTTATATTGGAAAGCAGCAGGGAGGCGATGGGGGCGGTGGAGATATTTTCCTACAATTCGGGTATGTGTTAGTTGGTCTACGCTTTCAGATTGTAAACTACTACGGACACGGAGCTATCAATGCCCTCAGCCTGATTTGGCGCAGGTGGTTGAATGGGCAAGTTACTAATGAAGAACTTATCAGCGAACCATTGATACCTCAACTGCCATCTTACGTTAAGACATTTGGCTCTGCTGAAAAGGTAGAAGTGTATGTACCTGATGAATACGTGGCAATAGGTATTTGTGGAAGAGCCTCCAGTTATGTGAACACTCTGTCTCTCATAGCTGGTAAACCTGCTTTTGATATATCTGCAATTGTACGAACGCAAGATATCAACGCTCTTGTACGAGTAAACCTCCAAGAGATCGAGCAAAAACTAATTCAGGAGCAAACAGATGCGGATGAAGCAGCAGAACGCGATCGCCAACGCGCTCTACAAGAGCAGCAACAAGAACAAGCTGACCGAGATGCAACTAATTATCAGTTAACTTGTGAGTTTTCAGGAGGAATGAGAAGCGCTACAGACGGTTTGTCAGTTGTAACGTTTAATAATGATGACTCCCTTGCCTTCGATGGTAAACTCCGTTTGCTGTACGCAAATCGCAGTTGTATCCGAGCTAATTTTGAGTTACAAGAGCCAGCTACTTTTGCAGTAATGTACCTAAGCCATCTCTCTTCTGGAATGGGCGGTAGGAAGGGGTATTCACCAGTGAACATTGAGGTTAATAACAAGTGTGTAGCTGCTAACCACGATCCCCGAAGCGATAACTATACTGTTGATCGCTTTGAAATTACTTCCTATCTTTATGTTGGCACTAACGAAATAAACATCACTCTAGGTGATGCCACAACACACTATTGGATGGAATGGCTCAAATTATTAATAAACTTACCCAATATTCCTTAGTGTCATCCCATTACCTTGCAAAAAGTGTTGCGGTCAAGGATTACCCACTCCCGCGCAACACGGGTGCGCCGCATTATACTGCCATCATTTTTATAGATACTACCAGCCAGAAACTTACGCAAATTACTCAAACTTGATGCGGTGACTGCGGTTCACCATCGCAAAGAAAGGCAATCATTACTAGTCAGCGCTGATTGTAACACGAATTCTCACAAACGATTAATTGGCGATCGCTAATTACAACCGCCTTGGCTATTGTTTAGCCAAGGCGGTTTATTGTATCGGCTCTTATCCGGATGAAGTATGAGCTTATCAGTATTTGTATATGTTTGTGTGTAATTCCTTAATTCTTTGATGTATTCCACCCAATTGAAAACCAAAATAATGCTTTGCCCCCGCGATATCAATACAATCAGCAGTGCTTTTGTTTGCAGACAATTAGGTAAATTAAATCTTATACCTTCATTATTCAGTATACTGGCATTAATTTTATATATCTTCTCAGCCAGAAACTATAAAATACTTGAATCGGTGTGAGAAAATTCCGCAATTGCCACAAGGACAATTGAATATATAATGTGTAATGTTTGACTAGAAGTTCAGTAGTCAGCATCTTTTATAGTAAATGCCAACTACTACCACAACGCTTTTATAATATTTTGCCTTACCCATGACCCCAGAACACAGCAAGATTAAATTTCCCCTCTGGCAGTATCTCAACCAGCCCCTATTTAGCCACGATAATAAGTTGGTATTAAATCCTCATCGCTTTGCCAACATCTGGCGAATAGAACTTCTCAAAAGGTGTTGGGCTAAAGAATGTGATGCTAAAGGACCGCAACAGCATTAAATAGCCACTTGCCAATTTTAGATTTTAGATTTTGGCATTGCTGAATATTAGTATTGAAACCGTAATTTCTCGTAGAGACGTTCCGACGGAACGTCTCTGCTGACAGTCACGCATGTGGCATGGTGACTTTCCGCAAAATCCAAAATGTCTAAGTTTCGTCGAGAGAACGAGGTTTTTTGCCGTCAAGCAAAGCACTAACAGTCATGTCTCCCATGACATTAATCGCAGTGCGGCAGCGATCCAAAAACCAGTCTACCGTAACCAACAAAGCGATATACTGAGTCGGTAAACCAACGGAAGTAAACACCAAAGTCATCGTTACCAATCCCGCATTCGGAATACCCGCTGCCCCCACCGATGCAAAAATCGACGTGAGGATGACAACTAACTGCTGTCCCAAATTCAGATGTTGCCCAATCACCTGGGAAATAAACAATGCAGACATCGCCTCGTAAAGGGCAGTACCATCATTATTAAAGTTTGCCCCAACCAGCGCCCCTAAAGAAGCAGAAGATTCTCGCAAGCCGATTTTTGTCTGTAGAATTTCAAAGGTGATAGGCATTGTCACCGTTGAAGATGAAGTGGAAAAAGCTGTCAAAAAGGCATCAGCACCGCCAGCTAAAAACTTGAACGGGTTCACCCAAGAACCAAATTTGACTCTAGTGAGGTAGTAACAAGCTTGTAATGCCAGCGCTACCAGCACCGCTACGATGAAGGCAAACAGTGATTTAAATGGCGAAAAGCCCTGCAAGGCAACAGTTTTAGCTACAATTCCAAATACTGCCAGAGGTACGAGGGCAATCACCCAGTTGAGGATGCGAATTACTGCCTCAAACAAAGTCCCCACTAAATCCTCAATCGGTTGGTATGCTCTTTTTCCTTCAGCGATTTGCTCTGATTTTATTGCCCGCAAAACGATACCAAAGCTCAAAGCAATTACAATAAGTTGTATAACGTTATTATCAACCAACGGCTTGAGGACGGCTTCCGGTACAGCGTCTTTGAGTAATCCCCAAGGGTCAAGGCTTTGACTGGCTGCTTGTGTATTTTCTGGAGCCGCCAAACGCCCCCAAGTACCGGGACGCAGGATATTTGCCACTAAAAGCCCAACCAGTATTGCTACGGTTGTGTTAGTTAAAAGTAGTACAGCTAACTTGCGTCCTGCTCTTCCGGGAATATTCGTAGTCATGAAGGTATGCAACACTGCTACGAGAATCAGCGGTGTAGCTAGGGCGCGGAGTGCTTTCAGCACCAATTCAGCGGGAATTGCTAAGTTGTTGATAAAGTCTTTATTGGCTGCGTTGGGGTTGCCCGCACCTAAAGCAATTCCTAAGCAGACTGCCAGCACTAAGGCGATGATAATTTGCAAGGTGAGAGGGATACGCTGCCACCAAGGACGGAATTTAGTGTCAGGCTTAATGCTTTCTGTTTCGTTCATTGCGTTTTGTCAGACTGAGGAATTGCATATATTGAAACACGACTCAAGAGATTTCACTCTTTGTACAATCTGTAGTGATTCAAACTACAACAGCATTGTTGTCAATTACATAAATTTTCAGTGAAATCTTGATAAATAACCTAAGTTGCTAGTTATTGATTTAGGCGATCGCTTTGGGACAGTAAAGCAATAAAATGCCCTCCAAGAAGAGAAAATAAGGAGGGCTAGATGCTAAACGAAATAATTTCCATATATGCTATC
>JAESGF010000257.1_pt1 | contig 25972 bp, 25 predicted proteins | sample 9269621 | NCBI WGS metagenome assembly JAESGF01 (sample SAMN14515066, study PRJNA621663) | algae metagenome | isolation source: Tolypothrix carrinoi HA7290-LM1 and co-occurring heterotrophs from dry rock... | place: USA: Makauwahi cave, Kauai, Hawaii | collected 2011-01-06
GGAGTGAAAAATCAACCCTGAAAGCTATCGCAAAGTGCAAAATTCCAGATTCCAATTTTACGACCCAAATAGACCTTGCGATCGCAGCTTAATTTCCGCACCTTTTTTATGGTGACCTGTACTAAGAACCCGCGGCTAGACAACCCAATCATTTTGTCAAAATGGTTACCGGATAGGCCTTACTGGAGTTCTCCGAAATTTCTTCGGGAAATGGAAGCCTACTACCAAGCGCTCGACGAAGTGCAGAAGGATTTGGAACAATACGATGCTATTCTGATAGTGGGAGGTAGTGGCCCGATCATCGATTTGGCCAATAACCATAGGGTTCACGATCTCATCCTTAGCTTTTACAGGATGGGGAAGCAGATTGCAGCAGAATGCTACGGTGTTGCTTGTCTCGCCTTTGCTCGCGACCTTGGGGACCGTAAGAGCATTATCTGGGGTAAGCACGTCACAGGTCATTGCAAGGAATATGATTATCTGGATGGAACCGGATTTGTAGGAACTGACATTAATATTGGTCCGCCCCCCTATCCGCTAGAGTATATCCTCCGTGATGCTACGGGTCCAGACGGGCAATACCATGGCAATGTCGGTAAAGGGATCTCCGTGATTGTTGACTATCCGTTTATCACGGGTCGCTCTACTCCAGACTCTTATATGACTGGTCAGAAGTTGGTGGAAGTCTTAGAGAGAGGACTTACGCGGTACGGGTGGTAAATAACCAGGAGGAAATGTATGCGTTACAAACTGCTGGGAAATAGTGGACTTCGTGTTTCTGAACTTTGCCTTGGAGCAATGACTTTCGGTACTGACTGGGGATGGGGGGCAGACAAAGATACAAGCCGCCAAATTTATGAGGCTTTCCGAGAAACAGGTGGCAACTTCATTGACACGGCTAACTTTTATACGGGAGGCACCAGTGAGAAACTGATTGGTGAATTTATTTCCTCTGAGCGTGATCGCGTCGTACTTGCCACTAAATACTCGTCCTCAATGGATGACGACAACCCTAATGCATCTGGTAATAGCCGCAAGAACATGATGCAGTCGGTGGAGGCTAGTCTTAAGCGATTGGGTACTGACTACATCGACCTTTATTGGGTACACACCTGGGATTTCATGACGCCCATTGAAGAGGTCATGCGGGGTCTTGATGACCTCGTACGTCAAGGCAAAGTGCTTTACGTTGGTATCTCAGATACACCCGCTTGGATTGTAAGCCAAGCTCAGATGCTTGCCGAATTGCGCGGCTGGTCACCGTTTGTTGGGCTTCAAATTGAGTACAACCTTGTCGAGCGCACTATAGAGCGGGAGTTTCTACCAATGGCACGCTCCCTCGACCTCGGCGTACTCGCATGGAGTCCTCTAGGAGGCGGCATCCTTACGGGTAAGTACAACAGGGAGAACGGACAAGCTGGGAGTAATAATAGCGAGTCTACTCGTCAAGATGCCATGAAGCTTCATCAAATGAACTCGCGCAGTCTCGCCATTGCCGATGAGGTACAAGAAATAGCAAGGGAGATTGATCGCCAACCAGCTCAAATTGCACTCAACTGGGTACGGCAGAAGGGAGCCATCCCTATCGTGGGTGCAACTAAGCTCTCACACATTAAGAACAACCTTGGCTGCCTTGAATTCGATCTGAGTGCAGACCAGATGACACGACTTGATGAGGTCACCGAGATCGAGATGGGCTTCCCCTACGACTTCTACCCATATGTGCGTCAAGCTATGTATGGTAATATCTTGAGTCAAATTGACCATCACCGAGCTAATAGAAGTGGTTTTCCCATCACGCTCTCGCGCGTTAAGAATGAAGCAACAGCTAAAGCATGGAGCCGTTAAACTTGTAGCGGATGCCAGGTATTCCTGGTATCCGGAGAGCGTGAAAGCTTTTTGACCTACAGGTAAGATTATCGATATCGTCCGAATAGAGTTTTCTTATGACTCATTTAGGATTGCTATATATATTGCAAACAATTGTTTGCAATATGCAGTCGTCAAGATAAAAGGTAGGACATAAATATGAAAGCAATCGTACTCCATTCTTTTGGAAGTGTTGAAAATCTTCAACTTTCGGATTGGCCAAAACCTGAGCCGCAGGAAGGTGAGGTGCGGATCTGGATACAAGCAACCTCTGTTAATCCCATTGACTACAAATTACGACAAGGCCACTTCGGCGGAGAGTTGCCCATGATTCTCGGTCACGATTTGGCCGGTATTGTTGATGCCGTAGGAGGTGGTGTGACTGATCTTTCCGTAGGTGATGAAGTATACGCTTTTCTTGGTGGACAAAAAAGCAACGGTTCCTATGCTGAATATGTCTGTGTATCAACCGACTTTGTAAGCAAGAAGCCGTCGAACCTATCGTTTGCCCAGGCAGCTGCCGTTCCCTTAGTCGGGTTAACCGCCTATAAGTGTGTAGTGGAGAAAGCAAAAGTGCAAGCTGGTGAGGCAGTCTTTATTACTGGTGCAACTGGAGGCGTTGGCTCTATAGCCATTCAACTTGCCCGCTATCTCGGAGCCGACCCTATCATTACCACTGCTGGAAGCGATGACAGTGCCGACTATCTGATCCAATTGGGTATCTTGCCTGAGTACGTTCTCCGTTACAAAAACCTGTCTCTTGAACAACTCAAGGATCAAGTGCTGAAAATGAACGGTGGTCAACCTGTAAGGGCAGCCTTCGACTTTGTAGGCGGTGATATGAAACGATTGTGCTGTAGCGTCATCGGTTTTGATGGGCGTGTCGTATCCATCATGCAAGAGCCGAATGATTTTACTCTCAACCTTTGGGATTACGTAAAAAGTCCTCTGTTCTCTAAGTCTGCGACGTTTCACTTTGAGTTTCTCGGTTCCCGTGGGCTGTTCGGCGAGCCTGAGACTTGGAATATGTACCGAAAAGAACTCAATGCCCTTACAGAATTGCTCGAAGCTAACTACATTAAACCTCCAGCTATCACCGATGTGGGCAGTCTTTCGGCTGAATCAGCTCGCCGTGCACACACCATACTTGAAGAAGGACACGCAAAAGGAAAACTGGTCGTCTCGGTTGGTTAAATTCAGGTCTTGCTTGGCTCTCCAAACCAAGTAGACAAGTAGAACCGAAACAATGCAAACTTGCTCGGAAAGATCGACCCTTGCGGTCGTGTTTCGCGCTCCCTAAACTGATCATCAAAGACTTAAGAAAAAGCCACTAGCATTTTCAGTTAAGAATCTAGTGCCCCTAAGGAAATTTAACCAATTGGACTTTGAAACAACTTCATGAGTGCCGCAACAAAACAGATTACGTTTAAGGAAGCGGAAGTTATAGCTAATAGAAATGGTCGCTTTGCCATCATTGAACAACTTCTCGCAGATGGTATACGCTACATGTTTGGCAACCCCGGTACAGTCGAAGAGGGGTTCCTGGACGCGTTGAGCGACTATTACCCAGAATTTAAATATATCTTCGCATTGCAAGAGACGATAGCGGTGGCAGCAGCAGACGGTTACGCCCGCGTCACCAAGAAACCAACAGTAGTGCAACTCCATAGCGGAGTTGGTCTCGGTAACGGGATTGGGATGATGTACCAGGCAATGCGCGGTCATGCACCACTGGTAATACTGGCTGGTGAAGCTGGTATTAAATACGATGCTATGGATGCCCAAATGGCTGCCGACCTTGTGAGCATGGCCAAGCCTGTGACAAAATGGGCAACCCGGGTCGTTCATCCCTCTTCTCTCTTGCGTGTGCTGCGCCGAGCCATCAAGATAGCTGCCACGCCCCCTATGGGTCCTGTGTTCGTCAGTTTACCAATGGATGTGCTGGACGCTCCTAATTACGAAGAGGTAGTTCCGACTTCTTTTCCGGTGACACGGGTTGCCCCCGAACCCGACCAGCTTGCAAAGGCGGCAGCTATGCTAGCCGTTGCATCGGAGCCACTGCTAATTGTGGGTGACGGTGTAGCTGTTTCCGATGCGCAGGCTGAATTGACCCGGGTGGCCGAACTCACTGGTGCACAGGTCTGGGGAGCAGACTCATCTGAACCGAACATGAACGCCACGCATCCTCTGTTCGGAGGGCTGCTGGGTCACATGTTTGGAGATGATAGCCACCGCACTACATCGCAGGCGGACGTGATCTTGATTGTTAGAACTTACGTGTTACCCGAGGTATTCCCTGCCCTGTCCGGCGTTTTTGCTTCGGGATCAAAAGTGATTCACATAGACCTAAATACCTACGAGATAGCAAAGAACTTCCCGGTAAATCTCGGACTGCTTGGCGATCCGAAAACCACGCTCGCCAAGCTGACCATTGCGATCGAGACAACCATGACGGTTGAAAACAAGGAGGCGGCAAACGAGAGGGCTGTCTTGATAGCAGAGGCCAAGAAGCAGAGATTGGCTGCTCTGTTTGAGGCCGACAAGGCTGTTCACGATTCAGTACCTCTGCATATGTCACGTTTCGCCGAGGAGCTAGCTGCCCAGTTGCCACAAGATGCGATTATCTTCGATGAAGCACTTACCAATTCTCCCGAACTGTGTCGGTACATACCACCTACGACGCTGGGACAATATTTCCAGACGCGAGGCGGCTCGTTAGGCGTCGGCATTCCTGGGGCGATTGGAATCAAACTGGCTCATCCGGATAAAACTGTGATTGGGTTGACAGGCGATGGCGGCAGTATGTACACTATCCAGGCACTCTGGACGGCTGCACACCACAATATCGATGCGAAATTCGTCATCTGTAACAATCAGGGCTATCAAATACTGAAGCTCAATATTCTGCATTATTGGGGCGAACATCAGATACCGGAGCACGACTATCCATCTTCTTTTAATATATGCGACCCGGATATACGTTTCGATGAGTTAGCACGTGCCATGGGAGTTCAGGCTGTTCGGGTTGAGAAGCCAGACCAGATTGGTCCAGCTATCCAGAAAGCTTTGGATCACGACGGTCCCTTCCTGATTGATTTAGTGCTTACGAACGAAATTTCGGGCACAAAGATTGGCGTTAAATGTGGTCAATAGTTAACCGAGGTTTGTGCTGATTCAAGGCGTTGCATAGTTGTGGGATGATGCTGTCTCTAAATTCAGTTTGGAATTTTCAAAAACAAGAGGATATAAATTTAGCAATCACCCCTATCATCCCTGGATTATACAGTGCCTACATGACTAAAGTAGCACCTCTAAATGAACCAAAATTGAAGGAATTTACAGCAGCTTGGAGCACTTACTATGATTCATCAACTCATATTTGCCCATCCCAAACTTGGAATGAGTGAAAAGGATTTTCAGGACTACTGGAAAAATGTTCATGCCATTAAGTACGCTAGCAAAATTCCTCAAATCAAGCGTTACATGATTGATTCGAGGATTCCCTTTGGAACCGAGCCAGAAGATCCATTGTGGAGTGGCGTTGCTGAGATCTGGTTAGAGAATGAGGAAGAACAACTTGCCTCCCTTCAAACTAAAGAGTTTTTAGAGGGGGCACGTTTGGATGAACCAACCTGGGCAGCATTTTGGCGCACCGTAGTGCTGGATACAACTGCTCACACCCTGCTGGAAGGACTTCCCCTCCAAAAAAACTCCACAATGGTGAAACTTTTTATTCTGGCTAAGCGTAAACCAGGAATGCCTTTGGAGGATTTTCGTCAGAAGATGTTGGAAATTCATGCACCCAACGTGCTGAAACTTCCTGGTCTGCGGCGCTATCTCCAGTGTCATGTCCGGGATGGTTTCTATGCAGTCGGGGAAGCGCTTCTCGATTGTGTTTCTCAGCTTTGGTTTGATGACATCCAGGCGCTGGAAAAAGCTTATAAGTCTCCAGAATATGAAAATGGAGTCAAGCCGGACTTTGCCAATCTTTTCGAACCCAAATACATCCATACTATGGTAACTGATGAAACCTGGATTATCGGACCAGAATTTCGCCTGTGAAAAATACTTTTCAACAATCATGAGTGAACGATGATTCTGCTGAAGAGGTGGGGAAAGGTCTAAGAGAATTCCTTTTACCCTATACAACCTGTTTTTTTCCTAACTTCTACAAGAAGCATTAGGAACATAGTTCGCAACAAAAAAATAAAATTTTTCTTCCCCATTCCCCATGTTCATGTAAAAAGCTCAAGCTAGTGCGTGATGATACGATTATCAAACTTTAGGAGGCAATTTTATGGATGAACAGAGCGTAAAAGAAAGAGAGACTTATGAGGTTGCAAAACGTTGGTTTAATGCACTAGCACAAGGCGATGTTGAGACAGCCCTTAATTGCCTGGCTAATGATGTGGAGTGGTTTAACTACACCATAATTCCTGGGTTTAATGACATAATGCCTTGGATTGGAACATATCATGGTGTCGAACAAGTAGTTGAAACATTTAAAATTTTTACCGGGCTGGTCGAAGTTAAGTTTGAGGAACTGGTTAAATTGGCTGTTCAGGGAGAAGAAGCAGCAGGAGTTATACATGAACGCTCCCTGGTTAAAGCTACAGGTCTGGAATTTGAAATTGAGTTCGTCCAGTGGCTTACTATCCGCAACGGAAAGATTGTAAGGTGGAAATCCTACACTGATCCATCCTCCATCGTTAGGGCACTGCGAGGAGATTTACGCAAGCGCTTGGTCGAAGCCGTTGAAAATGATGATCTTGAGATAACCAGATACCTTCTCCGACATGGTGCAGATCCTAACTCCCGCAATCCTGAAAGTGGGCTAACGGTTCTCATGATAGCTGCTGGTAAAGCTAATGCAGAGATAGTGAAAACTTTGTTAGATGCTGGTGCGGATGTATTTGCTGTAGACAGTATTGCAGGTGCATCAGCTCTACATAAGGCTTGCCAGGCAGGTAGTATCGAAGTTGCTCGACTGCTTGTCGAAGCAGGAGCTTTCATTGACTGGGCTGTACCAGCAACTGGACATACGCCTTTGATAGAAGCTTTGTGGTTTAAGTCTCCCGATATCGTGGAGTATTTGCTGCAAAAGGGTGCGGGTTTGAATATTAACACTCATTATGGCTTCACCTTGTTGGAGCATTTTCAGTATGCTCTGAATGTTAACGTCATTGGAAAAGAAAAGTTACTTCAAGCAGATAAAATGCTGAAGGAACGTCATAAGTCAGATGAGGAAAAAATCCAGAGCCAAAAGTTGATGGCTGTTGTAACTAGTAATGACATCGCAACGGTAAAACAACTGATTCAATCAGGCGTTGACGTCGATGAAAGATATCCAATCCTCAATGGCTTTAATGACTACCACACTCCCTTGTTAGTAGCTGCACGGGACGGGCATACGGAAATTGTCGTAGAACTTCTGAAAGCTGGGGCGGATGTAAATGCAACAGAGCCAACTTTCGGAGCAGTCCCATTGCACAAGGCTGTATACAACGGTCATGCAGACATTACCACAATACTAGTTGAACAGCCTGGTATTGATATCAATTTTCAGGGAGCAACAAACGGCTACACACCCCTTCACGATGCGATTTGGCATGGATTTGCTGACTGCACCCAAATTTTGATTGAAGCTGGGGCTAGGCTTGACCTGAAGGGACATGATGGTAAAACCCCATTGAATATAGCTATAGAAGTCTTTGGTTTAAAACATGAGGTTGTCCAACTGATTCAGTCAAAACTGTCAAAGTTGGAGTTTGCTAAGGCTGCTTAGACATCGCGTTTGCTGCGAGACTTGATCCACCCTAAGTTGTGATTCAAAGGTGTAGCCTACCTGTGTAGGTGAGGGATATGGGAAGAGGGACACATTTAATCAGATTCTAAAAGGAGATGTAGCATTATGCTGTTTTACGTTCAAATGCGCTGGAACTACGAAGGAAGAATAACGTTAGATCAACTGTGGGAAATTGAGGAAAAGGAAATTGTACGCGCAAAGGAAACTGTAGATTCAGGCGAAGTAAAGGCTTTGTATAAGGTTGCTGCACAGAAGCGCGTTATTGCCATTGTGGAAGTGGAGTCAGCTGATGAATTAGACCGAAATGCCTTAGGTCGTCTACCAATGCGGGAGTACCTAGAGTTCGAGACGATTTGGCCATTGCGAGAGTATGAGAGCTTTGCTGAAGATGTAAAAGCTCGCTACAAGGTTTAATCCAAAGTTACCCCACAGTTTGAACCAGGCTAAGCCTAAAACCCTTTTACTGTAGCGATTTTAGAACATCGGTTCAGTAATCAATAAGCTAGTAGTGTGGCAAGTCAACAATGCTTGGTGAGACAAGTGGATATAAACGTCCCATTTTCTTCCGTGCATCCGTAGTTTTAAAGCGCCAATTTACACTTGCACGCCCGAGAATTGCGATCGCTCTGCCAAGAAGCAATTTTAGAGGATAATTTTTGAACGTCAGCAATTCGTCTTTCTAAACATTGACGGGATAAAACGGATAACTCAATCTCAACTTGGTTGAGCCAACTACCATGGAGAGGGAGTGTAGTGGAACTCGCGCTTTTTGGACAATCCGACGTGCATATCGACGGTGGAAATACTTCGTATAATGCAGCTGGATTATGTGTGTTGAGGTTATCAACTATCCATAGAATCGACGAGGCAACTGGGCAATGAATGTCTACTAAATTCTTCAAAAGTAAAGCAAAATCTTTTTTCGTTCTTTGTTGTGTAACCGAGTGGGTGTCGCCAACATGAGGAGGTTCAAAAATGGCAAATAAATTGACACTTCCCGAAGCGTTTATACTCGCGCGTCATAACGCTCTGGTTCGGGTGGTAATGGTTCTCTAACATCCTCTAATAAAGGATATGGGCGTTCATCGAAACAAATTACTGGATGTTTTGGGTCATATGGAACGCTCGTATAAATCTAATAAATCTTCCATCCGTAAAACATACTCGGCATCTACCGTATCGTATGCACCATTGTTCCTTTAACCAAGGTTAAACGAGCGTTTTTTTTAAATAGGAGCGAACAGTTTCTTTAGAAACCGAATCTACGATGTTTAAACTCACTATGCGCTCTGCTAATAGTTGCATCGAAAGAGCGATTTCTTCCTTCTGGTGCTTTAGAACAAGCTGTCGCTTTTCAGTTATGCTTATTGTTGACCATCTAATTTCCGTTGTTTTGGTGGTGATGGGCGGTCTTGTACAGCGCGCTTCAATTCCTCCCTCTACGTATCTGGCACGGGTACGCTTAAGGATTGAAACGTGTACTCGTAAGATTTCTGCGTTAGCGAAGCTCCTCCGTCAGGAGGCTCGCTCTATCAGTTTCTCCCTCACTCGCCATCAAAAGTATATGGGCGCGGGTAATGCTTCTTGCTTTAAAGATTGCCTGTTTTGAGAGCGCGATCGCAGTTGATTAACCTCCGATTCACTTAAACTTACTGTATATTTTTTACCCATGATGCCACCCTAAATCCGTTAAGATAAGCATACCAAAAAACGGCATTAACTCAGCTTTCGTTGACTTGCCAGACTACTAGGGTTAAGCTGTTCCACATTTTACTTGCACATTTAATCGTGTGGACTGTTAACAGTTAAAGCCAACAATCAACCTTTAACGACCCTAATAAGTAATTGTGCAATTTAAATGTGTTTTAGCTTAATACAGCAGTACAGGCAGCCACTGCTCACTTCAAAAACACGTTAAAGAACGCTGCATCTTTCTAGAACTTAAATCTTGCACCTCGTTGCCCACAAGTTCCAAGCCAAGACGGCAGTTGCTTCAACTTTAGAAACCCTCCGAAGTTCTGAGCGGACGAAACCGACCCTCGGACTTCTTTGAGCAACGTACTGCCTCTTGCTAAGATTGGTCTCCAAATCTAAATTCTCATCAGGAAACTACGTCAGCACAAAGGTTAGGGTTAACTTCTCGCACTAGGAGTTGGCATGATTGGCTACCTATCTCACATTTGTTTAGAGGACTATCAATAGGGCTTTTCAGGAAAATAGTTAAATTTCTTAACAATACCAGTGAATAAGTAGAATCGAAAAATTGCAAACTTGTTTCAAAATATCGACCCTTTTAGCCGTATTTCACGCCCGATAAACTTAACATATCGGCTTAATAACTTGGGGTAGCAGAGAAAAAATAAAAAGACTCAGGGGTACACACAGCGTCATAGAATGTGACACATGACGCAAAAAGCATCTGCTGATAAATAGCTATCTGCACCACTGCAAAGGATTGACCCCAAAGAGATTGCACACGAGTCCTTGCGTCAAACATCTGCCATAATTAGCATGATTTCCCTACCTTTTTTAAAGTGACTTGTATTAAGTAAGGATAACCTAGATGCCAAAGGACTCTGAAAACAAAATCCCCAATAGAGCCAATAGCGCATCTAAGAAGCAGACGCTTGGACTCTCTCGGCGTCGGATAATGCTTGGCGGCGCGGGATTAGCTGGATTAGCCACAGCAGCTGGGGTTGGATACCAGGTTAATGCCAACACCCAGAAATCAGTTGCTCCCCAACCAAGACCTGCTAATCCAAATGGAAAATTTGTAGGCAAGGTCGTTCTCATCACCGGCGCAACATCGGGGATTGGAGAAACCACCGCCCGCATGTTTGCTCAAGAAGGCGCGATCGTGCATTTTTGTGGTCGGCGAGAAGCACTTGGAAACAAAATCGCTCAGGAAATCAATGCTCAAGGCGGACGTGCGAGCTATCAAAGAGCAGATGTTCGCAACGAGCAAGATATTCAGTCTTTTGTTGGTACCTGTGTTCAAAAATACGGTCGCGTCGATATCGCTTTTAATAATGCTGGCGTTGAAAGTTCTCCGAAAACGATCATAGAACGTTCCTTAGATGAGTGGATGAACGTGATGACGACGAACGCAACCGGGGTCTTTTTGTCGATGAAACATGAACTGCCCCAGATGCTCCGTCAAGGTGGTGGAGTCATTATCAATAACGCTTCTGTTTCCGGTCATGTCGGCTTTGCCACAATCGCGCCCTACAGTGCGAGTAAACATGCGATCGTGTCGTTGACAAAGGTGGCAGCGCTAGAGTACGCCGATAAAAATATTCGGGTAAATGCGATCGCGCCAGGAGCCGTTGATACGCCGATGTTACGACGGGCAATGGCGGCTTGGAAAACTTCTGCTGAGCAAATTGCTAACGATTATCCAATCAAGCGAATTGTTGCTGCAGACGAAATTGCAAAAGCTGTGCTCTGGCTGAGTTCTGCTGAATCAACTGCAATTATTGGCACGGATATTGATGTAACAGGGGGGTATCTTGCAAAGTAGCTTCACGTCTCCAAACAGGATGTCACCTTACTGTGCTGTTTTTCGAGATTGGCATCTTGCGCTGATGCTCGTTTGGGCTGTTATCGGTGGATTTACTTTGTCATCCTGTAGCACACCGCCATCTGCTTCTCGTACCGGGAGTCCGATGATTTCTGATTCTTCATCGTCTCCTGCAACTGTTCAATTACAATCCACTACTAAAATGCCAAATTCATCAAACCCAACTGCCACCAATATTTCAGCGCCCATTCGTTGCTACGTCAATGCGGTTAACGCTAAGAATCTTAATGCCTTGGTTGCGTGTTTTGCTTCCGATGCAGTCGTCATTGACGTTAACCGTAAAATCACTGGTGTAGATGCCATCCGTACTTGGGCAAACAACGAGGTCATCGGCGGGAGTCTTCGAGTTATCGAGAGTACACCAACCCCTAACGGTGTCAGGCTGCTCGTACACTGGGCTCCGGGGGGATCTAACGGCTGGAGGGCGTATTACACCTTTGACTATCAGAACGGACAGATTACTCAGGCAGATTTACAGTACGCCAACTGAAACGGAATACCATGAACTGATTTCTGGCTTGATAATTCACAGGAAACCATGTTGCTTATGCAGTACACAACTTTTGGACATACAGGCTTGGTCGTATCGCGTCTCGCTTTTGGAGCAATGACCTTCGGTACCGGTGAATTGGTACCAGGCGTTACCAACAACATTGACCAGACTAAGGCAGATCAGATGGTTGGTCGCGCCCTTGATACCGGGATTAACTTGTTTGATACGGCTGATGCCTACACAGGAGGTCAGTCCGAAATTATGCTAGGCAAAGCGCTTTCTTCACACCGTAATGAGGTAATTATTGCAACAAAAGTCGGCTTTCGCAGCGGGAAAGCGCTCACCGATACAGGTCTTTCCTATCGGCACATCATTGCCTCAGCGGAAGCTAGCCTGAAGCGCTTGGGAACCGATTATATTGACCTGTATCAAATTCACATTCCTGACCCTCTTACACCCTTGGATGAAACGGTACGTGCTTTGGATGATGTGGTTCGCCGTGGACTCGTGCGTTATATCGGATTTTCCAACTTCCCAGCCTGGAAAGCAGCGCGAATGCTGGGGATTCAACAGTGTCATGGCTATGCCCGTTTTGCTGTAGCGCAGATGTATTACTCGTTGCTGGGGCGCGATATCGAGTATGAAATCGTTCCCTTTGTGGAAGAAACGGGGATTGGGGTGCTGGCATGGAGTCCGCTGGCTGGTGGTTTCTTGAGTGGAAAATATAATCGGGAGAATCCAACACCAGAGGGCGGGCGTCTCAACACGTTTAAAATTCCGCCTATTGATGTTGAGAAAGGCTACGATGTTATAGATTTGCTAAAGGAAATTGCTCAAAACCACTCTGCCTCACCTGCTCAAGTGCCTCTAGCGTGGATGTTGACTAAACCCTTCATTTCGTCGATTATTATTGGTGCGAATAAAATGTCCCACTTGGAAGATAATCTAGGCGCGATTGAACTGAATCTGTCCAGGCAGGAAGTGGAACAACTCGATGAACTGACAGCGCCCCTACCTATCTATCCCGGCTGGATGCAAGCACTCGGACAGGATGCCCAAGTGAAACAAGCGCTATCACAAGGCTTTTAGCATTGACCACATCGGCGCAACACACTACAGCTGGCGTTGGATAGTTGCCGGATGATTTATGCCAAGAGAGACCCAGTTCCATTATAGAGGTAATGCAGTAACAATTCAATTGTCATTTCAGCATTTCCTTGGTTTTGGGGTAGCACAGGATCTGAAGTATTAAGCGAGTATAGCTTGTATTAAGCGAGTATGTTCTCGCTTAATACAAGTTATGTAAGTTTTACTGACCCAGTGGTTAATCTTAAAGAGAGGTTCCTGAAATGACGCATGAAAGCCAAATAGACTTGCATAATGGGGCTTTAAAATCAATTTTTGCTAATAAAATAATTTACTTGTTTTTGTCCTCTATTTTGGGGTTTGACCCATTAGATTAGTATAATTTTGGATTACTCACTATCAGATAAAGAGTCAAAAAACAGTAAATACTTATAATCGTGAAAATGCAAAAAATATTCAAAAATCGTCCCTTGTAGCTGTATTTTGTGCCCATAAAATTGACATTTTTTTGATGAATCAAACGTTGGTATAAGCGTTATGCAGGGGCATTGTGTCTGACTATATGAGTGTTTTGCCTAATGTCCTCGTGTTCTATTAAGTCTCAGTTCGTCATAGATAGCAAGGGTTTTAAAATCGCACTGATTCTCATACCATTTCAATTTTTAGGTGCTACACATCCAGTCTCTACTTCCCTTTCAAATTAAGAATATGTAGTGTCCTAAAGGCGAATTGACATTGAGAGGTTTTATTGAGAGGTTTTAATGACGAAAAAAATGGCTTGGGGGAGAGAGTAAGAATTTTACTCATTCAGTAGCATTCAAAAACTAGTGAGGGTAAGACTTTGGAAAACACAAAAAACAACTCAATCGATTGGTCACAATGCAAGCAAGTTACTCTGATTGGTGCTTGCATAACTGGAATTATGCTAACGTTGGACGTTACTAGCGTTGGGGTGGCATTAGACAGCATTAGTGAGGAACTGAATACGAGCTTTGCCCAATTGCAGTGGGTACTGAACGCCTACAATTTGACCTTTGGGGCGTTTTTGCTTGCTGCCGGGTCAATAGCAGATTTGTGGGGTCGCCGTCGCCTCTTCACCATCGGCGTTGCTCTTTTCACAGCGGCTTCCCTTGTGTGTGGATTGTCTCAAAATCCAATGATGCTTAATATTGCGCGATCTACACAGGGCATATGTGCAGCATTTGTTCTACCGTCAGGATCTGCCTTGATTGCCAGTACATTCCTTGACAGTTCCGAACGGGCAAAAGCTTTTGGTCTGTTTGGGACTTCTTTTGGAATTGGTCTTGCTTTCGGACCAGTAGTAGGTGGTTTTTTGACCAGCGCTGTAAGCTGGCGGTCGATTTTTTTCATTAATGTGCCTATCGGTTTAGCCGTTTTAGCACTGGCTGTCCCGAAAATGTGTGAATCCAAAAACCCAGACGCAACTCGCGTTGACATACTTGGTGTTGCCAGCTTTAGCATATCCCTGTTCCTGTTGATTTACGCTTTGATTAATGGTCCTGAGGTGGGGTGGAATAGCCCCCAGACTCTGGGCACACTGATAGGTGCTGTTGTCGGAGTTACACTTTTTATTACTTTGGAGCGTGGACAACGTTACCCCATGTTTGATCTAGAGCTATTTAGCAACCCGACATTCATCGCGGCTCAGATTCTCCCAGTTGTACTCGCGTTCGGTTTTCTCACTCCGCTCATTTATCTTCCACTTTACTTTCAGGGTCTAAAGGACTACTCCCCAATTCAAGCAGGATTAGCGATACTCCCCTTGACCATTCCCATGGCAGCAGTTCCCGCTTTGGTGGGTCGCTTGGGAACCCGTTTTTCTGTACGCGGACTAGTGAGTGTTGGTCTAGTCTTAAACGCTATAGGTTCTTTATGGGTGAGTGTAGGTATTGCAGGGACAGAACAAATAACACTACTAGGTGCAATGCTAGTTATCAGCATTGGTTCTGGGATAGTAAATGGGCAAGCGGATAACCTTGCGGTAAGTGTGGTTTCCCCAGAGCGCAGTGGGATGGCATCAGGAATTTTCAATACAATGCGCCTGTCGGGCGATGCTATCACAATCGCTGCGGCTGGAGCAATTCTGATTGGCTTTACTCAGAAACGTCTATCCGATTTGCTTTGGGGAACATCTGTTGAACTACACCGTTCTATAGGGGAGACTGCAAACCAGCTGGCGCGTGGTGACATTAGTGATGCATCAACTGCTGTCTCTGTGGGTCAAGAGATGTTTATGGAAGCTGCCAGAATGAGTTATTTAGGCGCATTGAGTAACTTGTTTGTGATTATTGCCTGTGTTTCTTTCATCGGTGCAGTATTGATGTTAACTCTAATACGGTCGCAAGATATGTTTTCTCCCTCTGCCTCTTCCTCTCAACGCAAACTTCAAGAGAAGTAGACATCTCCGAAAAATGTTAATACCTTTCTATGACTGGCTTTCAACGGGCGATCGCCAATTGCAAATATCAGCCACTCTCAACGCAAAAATAAGGGTTTGAGACAGTTTATGTTGGACATATTGTGAATATTTCTTCTGTGGCTGGTCGCGTATCTGTGCCAAATTATCGTGTGTAGAATGCTACAAACATTATGAGAAGTGGGTTCAGTGAAGCTTTGCGGAAAGAAGTTTATAAAGACAACATTCGTGTGACAGTGATTGAACCGGGTGGGGTTGCAACGGAAATAGCTGACCACGTTACTAACTTAGAGTCTAAGCAGTGGGTAGAAGGGGTTTTCCAATCAATGACAGTCCTCAAAAGTGAGGACATAGCTGCTGCGACTATTTATGCCGTGACTCAGCCGCCTCAGGTCAACGTGAATGAAATCCTGAACCGTCCCACCGAGCAGGAACTGTAGCTTTTCGTTTGCTTCTTGTTACGTTCAATGCTGTAGTGGGTAGGGTGGGTACTGCTTGCCTAAGACCTACGTATGCATTAATATGCTCAGATCGAGAAAATCCATTTTGTCGAGCTAAGGGTTTTTCTTTCGGAGCAAGTTTGGATTCTTTAGCAAAAATGTTGAACGTTCTGCTTTTTGTGCAACCCTATGAAACGGAAATTATTTAACTCCATCCTGACCCTACCTGCTTTTATTGTGCTAGGTTTTGCCACTCCAGCGGTGGGAGCCCACCTCTACGTTGCCGGATTTAGCTCTGACAATATTCAGCAGTACGATGCTACGACGGGAGAACTTCTTGGTACCCTCGACTCTGGTAACGAGCTGCTAGATGAGCCGGAAAATTTAGTCTTTGGACCAAACGGCAACCTCTACGTCAGCAGCAGAGGCATCGACCGAGTTCTAGAGTACGACGTTAACACAGGAACCTTGGTTGGTATCTTTGCCTCAGGCGGTGGACTGGATGGAGCTGATGGCTTAACCTTTGGTCCAGACGGCAACCTCTACGTCAGCAGCCAATTTACCGACCAAGTGCTAAAGTACGATGGGATTACAGGAGACTTCCTTGGCATCTTCGCCTCTGGGGGTGGATTGGATGTAACTGCTGGTTTAGCATTTGGTTCAGATAACAACCTTTACGTTGCCAGCAATGGCACCAACCAAATACTGCGCTACGACGGCACAACAGGAGCATTTCTGGGCTCCTTTGCTTCCAGCAACGAGCTGCTTGCACCTACTGGTCTAGTATTTGGTTCAGATGGCGACCTCTATGTTGCCAGCTTTTTGAATGACCAAGTTCTAAAGTACGATGGTGAGACAGGAAGCTCCCTTGGCATCTTCGCCTCTGGTGAGGAGCTCGATGGATTTGATTACTTTAACTTTGGTCCGGATGGCAACCTCTACGTTGGTAGCGTAAATAACAACCAAATCTTGGTATATGATGGTTTAACAGGAAACCTCCTAAGGAGTTTCGCCTTAGTTGGGCTACAAGCACCCACTGGTCTAGTCTTCTCCTTCAAGACCATCCCTGAATCCTCTTCTGCATTAGGGCTATTGGGATTTAGTGTTTTATGTGCATATTGGCTGTTGCGCAAGAAAACCTTAGGAGTGCAAATTTCATCCGCGAAGCTTTATAGCAGACAGATGAAAGCGTAAACTACTCTGCCCATGCCGTAGGCTGACGTAAAATGTCTCTACATAACACAACTTTTGCTATTTTACACCAAGCCCACCAAAAGAATACAAACTTGCAAAAGAAAGATTGTCCCTAGCGACCTTGCAGCTGCGCTCTTTAGAATTAATCATGCATAATTTCAATGCGTAAGTCCTAGTATTCCCACTCATACTGAAGCCGCCCTTGCATTGAAAAAGCCTATGGACAGTTTGTGCGTAAGGTGATGGCAACAGCAGGTATGTTTGTTTTAGGAGTAGCCATCCACTTTTCCTGATGAGGACCTCAATGTCTAATGAAGTGCATAAATCTGAAGCCATCAGTAGTTCAGCCGCGATAGAAGCGCAGCTACAACAATTCAATCAGCTTTTATCAAGCCTCTCCGAGCGAGTTGCTCGGTCAGAGTAGAATCTTATACTGGTTGCAAATGTCTACAAATACAAAAAGCTGCGAGATTTGTTAGCGGCAGAGAACCTGCCAGAAGCGGATTGGGAAACCATTCAGGTAATCCTAGCGCTCACAGGACAGCCTGATGTGGAATCCATCACCCCTGATGACATGAGGCGGTTTCCCTGTGATCAACTTCGCGTGATTGACAGCCTCTGGACAACCTATAGCAAGGGTCGCTTTGGCTTCAGTGTGCAGATTCAGATTTATCAAAGTGTGGGTGGTTCTCTCGGTACCACCATCTCTCAAGATAATTCAGTTATTGAACAATTCGGCGATCGCGTCGGCTGGCGCGTGGACGGCAAATGGCAAAAGTGTGATGACCTAGACTACACCCAAGCTGCGCCAACAGGCTGTCATCCTTCGCGGTGGTGGAATTCCCCCTTTGGTTCTAAAATGACGAACTATTTCTTCAATCGGCTGCTCACGTGTGGTCTTTAGGTCGGCTGTTCTGATCTTGCAATCGGGGTAACTCTAACTATCGGCAAATCGTACTTTGAACACCTTTATCAGCGCAGCACAAATTTTAGCAACAGAGCCATCTTTGGTTCAAAAATCGTAATCCTAAGCTGAAAAAACGCCTGCTATGAAGAAATCTATCTTGATGCCGAAGATTAAATTCTACTTACTCACTATTGAAAAGTGGTATTTAGATACACCAGAGCGATCGCTGGATGAAGCGTACAAAGCGGCCTTGCTGATTAAGGCGATGGAAGAAAAACATTTCAGTGGTCAGAAAATAGCGGCTGAATCCGCCAGTTACGGAGACAGCGTTATAGCTTATTTTCAGTCAGAACTTAAAAAATACTTAAAAACTATCCGGATGAGACTGGTAGAATTTCAGGCGAGTTGTTCAGTGGTTAGTACTTATAATCAAATAATTACCACAATAGTAAAACATGCTCCCACAAATTCTCCCAAAGATTCCTTGGCTATCCAACTAAGAAATAATCCCGACTTGATTTTAGATAAATTAAGGTTCATTGATTCGTCTGTCGCCACCTACCGCAATATGAATGAATAGTTTTGAGTTTTGAATACTAAATGGTATTGCCCACTGATGTAGCCTACAAATAAAGTAAGTGTATTTTTCTGTCTTGGGAGGAATTGATAAATGTCAATGAAAGGAATAATTAGAGGTCTAAGTGAGTTTCATAAAAACTATTTCTGCTCACATCAGGAGTTGTTCGAGCGACTCTCTCACAGCCAACACCCTGAAGTGCTCTTCATCACCTGTTCCGACTCCCGGATTGACCCGAATCTGCTAACTCAAACCCAGCCGGGTGAACTATTCATCATTCGTAATGTTGGTAATATCATTCCAACCTATGGAGCAATCAATAGTGGTGAAGGTGCAGCCATCGAATATGCTGTTCATACTTTGGGGGTCAAGGATATTATTATCTGTGGCCATTCCCACTGCGGAGCCATAAAGGGACTGTTGCAGTTGGGTAATCTTGCTGAAGAAATGCCTTTGGTTTACGAATGGTTAAAGCATCATGCGGAGGGTACCCGCCGCCTTGTTCAGGAGAACTACAAGGAGTACTCTGGTAAGGAACTTTTAAACGTCACAATTGAGGAAAACATCCTGACCCAGATACAAAACCTGGAGACCTACCCAATCATTCGCTCCAAACTTCACAGTGGCCAACTCTACCTTCACGCCTGGGTTTATGAGATTGAGACTGGAAAAGTTTTCGCTTACAACGCTAGCCTTGGCAAATTTGTACCTCTTGAGGATCTGTTTCCTGTACCTAATCCTCTAGCTGCCATGCAGCCTAGATAATGGAACTATTGGAATTTTAATAGATGAGCCGCTCAAATCCTACTAATACACTGCAACGGTGCAAACAGTTTCTCAGCAAGACAAAGAATTCGTTTAAAGGAAAGTATCATCTTTACACTGGTGAACAACTGCATTGGTTTCAAGTAGTTTTACGACTTGAAAGTTCAGTTCTTTCAGTCATTCTTCCCTGCGTAATCGTTTGTGGTGTATATGGTTTTTTAGTATCCTTACTCCACTATTTTGGGGTTACTATAGCATTTCCAGAGGGGAATCGTGTTCTTACTAATGCCGTATTGAGTTTCAATGTTGGCTTGAGTTTGTTATTAGTTTTCCGGACGAATACAGCTCATGATCGATTTTGGGAAGGTCGTAAACTATGGGGAGCTTTAGTCAATACGGTTCGTAACTTGGCTCACTCCATTTACATAGTAGTTAAAGAGCAGTCACCGAAAGATCGAGTAGAAAAAGAGGCAATACTTCGGCTAGTAGTTGCTTTTACGGTCGCGATTAAGTTACATCTAAGGTCAGAGCCTTTGGACGGGCAGTTAGCGTCATTGATGTCAGAATTCCAGTATTGCAAACTCAAAGAAACGAATCATCCCCCACTACAAATTGCCTTTTGGATTAGGGATTACTTGCAGTATCAGCATGACCAAAATTGTCTAAATATCTATCAGTTGACTGCCTTACATAAATTGCTGGATGATATGATAGATATTTTGGGTGGCTGTGAACGCATTTTGAAAACGCCACTGCCCTTGATATATGCTATTAAACTCAGGCAACTGGTGGTAATTTATTGTCTGATATTGCCTCTTGAAATAGTCAGGAATTTAACTTGGTGGACCGGCTTAGTAATAGCTTTTGTGAGTTTCACATTATTGAGTATTGAACAAATTGGTTCTGAAATCGAAGAGCCTTTCGGGCACGATCCAAATGACCTACCCTTGAATGCGATTTGCAACACAATGCTACGCAATGTTGAGGAATTAATCAGGCTTGCTCCTAACAACGCTCGTGACTGGCAGCTCTCAGACCTACACGTTAGAAACAACCTCGAGAAAAAATGACTTGGGCGAACTGACTCTGTCCACACCCCTTTACGCCGCTTCTGGCAGAGAGTTTAGGCATTATTTAGGGGGATTATTGGGAGAAAGTGAGAGAAAAAATCTATTTCAGATGGCTTCTAATGCCGTAGGGGTGACTTACCATCGTTTACACAACTTTTTAACCGAAGCACCTTGGTCTAACTCGAAGATCAATGAACGTCGCTTGCAGATAATGAACAAATGTAGTCAGACCTGAATTAGTAGAGGATTTAGTCTAATAATTGATGATTCAGGGCAAGTGAAAAAGTGGAAATTTTACTACTGGAGTAGGAAGTTACTGATGCTTTAGAAGCCTTTAGAACAGCGATATCTTTTCGATTTTTTGATTGGTTAACCATGAGTCGTGACGTGTTTGCCGCTTATAAAGCTACTTTGGGCTTCATTTGGGCTTAATTTTTGTCTAAGTCCCGATAAGGCAAAAGGAAAAATGCGATCCCCCCTTATTGATCAACCTTTGTCACCCCGCACTCAGGTAGTATATGCAGCCCGAACCGAAAGTAAACGTCCTCCTAGTTGACGACTATCCGGAAAATCTTCTGGCCTTAGAGGGGATACTGGACTGCCTGGGTCAGAATCTACTGAAGGCTCAATCGGGTGTGGAAGCCTTGAGATGTCTTCTTAATCAGGATTTTGCGTTGATTCTGCTCGACATCCAGATGCCAGGGATGGATGGTTTTGAGACGGCAAAGTTGATTCGAGAAAGAAAGCGATCGCGTTACACCCCGATCATTTTCCTGACAGCGTTCAGCATAAGCGACAATCTGGTGTTCAAAGGTTATTCCCTTGGTGCAGTAGACTACCTGATCAAGCCGATTTCGCCAGAAATATTGAAATCGAAGGTCACGGTGTTTGTCGAGTTGTTCAAAAAGACAGAGGAAGTGAAACGACAAGCAGCACAACTTCAAATGCAAGAGCTAAAGATGTTATCTCAACAACACGAAAAGCTTATTGCCTTAGGTAAGCTAGCCTCTGGACTTGCCCATGAACTGAATAATCCAGCATCAGCAACACGTCGGGCTGCGGGACATTTGTGCTATAAAATACAGGTTTTCCAGGCTCTCTCGCTTAGATGTATTGAGCAACACCTCACGCCGATTCAACTAGAGCGCATTTTGGAGCTAAAGCGTGATGCCATTGAACACGTCAAGCATTTGGATTCCTTGGCTCAGATTGATTTGGAAGATGAACTAACGGACTGGCTGGAGTCACATGGCGTTGCCGATGGGTGGAGACTTGCTCCTACTCTGGTTGCGGGCGGAATTGACACTCTAGCTTTAAAAGCGATTAGCGAGCAGGTGGCGACCGATGCACTCAACGATGTGCTGACTTGGCTAGAGGCAACGCTGACTGTAGCAAGTGTGCTGGATGTACTCGAGCAAGGCACTGATCGCATCTTTGAAATAGTCAAGGCTGTTAAAGCATACTCTTACATGGATCGGGCTCCCCTACAGAATGTAGATTTGCATGAAGATCTCGACAACACGCTCACTATTTTGGGCTACAAGCTAAAATCGCGCAATGTCGTGGTGATACGCGAGTACGACGAACAGAAGCAGTTATCCATTCAGGCCTACGGGAGTGCATTAAATCAGGTGTGGACGAATTTGATTGATAACGCTATCGACGCGGTGGGCGAGGGAGGTACGATTTGGGTGCGTACATCAAGTGAGAAAGATTATGTCATAGTGGAAATTACGGATAACGGGTCAGGCATTCCCCTTGAGATTCAGTCGCGAATCTTTGAGCCGTTTTTTACCACGAAGGAGGTCGGTGCCGGGACGGGGTTAGGTCTGGAAATCGCCTATCGGATTGTAGTGGGTCAGCATAACGGAGACATTCGCTGCTTTTCAAAGCCAGGCGACACGCGCTTTCAGGTTCGTCTACCATGTGCCTAATCCAATCAGGATAACGGCGCAATATGGGTTGTATAAGTCCAAAATCGCTGCCGAAGCCTGCAACATGCAGGCTTCAAAACCGAACTTTTAGAACGATTAGCACAAAAAATGCAACTTTTTACCGAAAGATTGACCCTTGCAGCCATATTTTGTAGCTTTTAAACTGAACAAATAGGAAGGAGGAAAAACAAGGGAATTTGCATTGACACTCCCTCGATTTCCAGTCGGAGGATTCTTGGGCTGAAGTTGCCTTACCTATGCCGTTTTTCATCCGATGAAGGACGTTTGAACTACGTCGGACTTGTCTGGTTCAAACTTGTGGGCTTTCAGACGAACCGCAAATCTTTATAAGGTTGGTAATGATGAAAGGCTTATGGCAACCACCAGGGCTACGCATTGGTGAAAGCAGCGAAGAGGAAAGGCATGCAACGTGGTTGGAACTCTTTTATGATCTGATTTTTGTGGCGGCGATCGCCCAGTTAGCTCAAAAGCTCTATGAAGATATCTCGTTGCCCAGCTTCTTTAGCGTTGTGGTACTCTTTCTTCCAATCTGGTTGTCATGGTTTGGTACCACACTTTATGCGACTAGGTTTGATACAGATGACTTAGGGCATCGGCTATTAACTGCGCTTGGGATGCTAGCGATCGCAGCAATGGCAGTTAACATACGCCACGGGTTAAATGAGACTTCGGCTGGCTTTGCCTTCTCTTACGCAATCTCTCGGATTGTACTCGTCATTGAATACCTGCGTGTTCGACAGCATATAGTCTCTACGCGTTCACTGACAAGTCTATATGCACTGGGCTTTGGAATTGCTGCTACCATTTGGCTAGTTTCCTCCTTTGTACCATCGCCGCTGCGCTTCGTACTCTGGTTCTTTGGACTGTCGATTGACTTCGCAACCCCATTGTCAGTCGGAAAACTAGATGCGGAATTTGCTCCTCACGCTTCACATCTACCAGAACGCTTTGGATTGTTCATTCTAATCGTATTAGGTGAGTCAATAGGCGCTGTAGTCAATGGGATTGTTGGGCACCAATGGACTACCTCATCTGCGATCGCTGCTGTGTTTGGTATCAGCATTGCTTTTAGCTTGTGGTGGATCTACTTTGAAAACCTCGGTGGTTCAGCAATCCAGGTAGCCCGTAAGTGCCGTCGTCTTAGAGCCTACCAGATATGGCTCTATGCCCATTTACCACTAGCCATTGGTATAACAGCTACGGGAGCAGGTGTGAGACATGTCGTCTCCAGTACTCCGGATATAGCCCTGTCATCTCCAGCACGCTGGTTAATTTGTTGTGGTACAGCCCTGTGCATGGTATGCCTCGGGGTTATATATTTGACGGGTCTAGCTTCTAGATCCTGCAAAGTTCAGGCAGCAAATCGTATGGGGGCTGCAGCAGTTATTCTAGCCGTTGCTTTGATCGGCAAATGGTTATCACCCGCTTGGCTCATTGGGCTTTTAGCTACAGTCTGTGGCTATCAAGTCACCTTTGATCTAAAGTCACTTGCAAACCGCAAAGATATTGATTCAAATGCTTCAGAGACTCGCTTATAAAACTTACACGAACAACTCATCCAAAGTTTGCACATATGCATCACCAAATTCCAAAAGAACCAGACTTCGCTCCTTTTAATTCAATACCGTTCAGTTAAGCCCGATCGGACGAGCGTAGAGACTTCGTCCGATCGCGTCTCTACAGGTCTAAAATCAGTACCAAAAATCCTTAACACCAAGCGTATTGCCTTCTAATTGGTTTGGCTGAAAAGCTGTCAAGCCTAAACGTTTACATATTTAGAGAGGGAGTAGAAAGAAAAGGTAAAAATTACTCATGAAAAATTGTCCTTGTTGCTCTAATCGACTGCTGCAACACGTTCGGAGTAATCAGGTGTACTGGTTCTGCCGAAACTGTTGGCAGGAAATGCCTTTGCTAAACTTAAAAAATTCAAAATACGCGCCCATAAGTAGCAGCAATTTAGCAATCTCTGAGAAATTGTTCGTCCAGAATGGACAGTGGAAACAGAAACAAATATGAAAATTCAACTTGAGCGCACATTAATAAGCTGTCGCGCATTTAACTTGCATGTTTTCAACTTTTGGTAAAAACAGTCAACCCCTCTCCCCTGTACAAAGTGCTCCTCTGCTGTTTTAATGTGCAAACTACAAGCCCAACAGCTTATCTTGTCCTGACTATCTGCGGTGTGCACATATAGTTGCTACCAAAGACAGAATTTGTTTTATTATTATTTATTACTTTAGATAGATAAACTTTACATTACATTAAGCAAATTTTTTAATAGGGACACAACATCCCTTAACACTATAAATAATTAAATAAATATATAATATTTAGGACTTACGCATTGACAGAGTGATAAAATAGTGAAGTTGAAATAGGTGTCGTCTACTTGTAGGTATTGGGCAATTGAGAGAAATCAGCAAACCCTCGACAGCACAATGCAATCTGGAACATTATACTCTGTTTCTGTTATCAGAACCAAAGCATGGGGGGTGTAGTAGACTGGCAGAAATATTGGGAGATATTTCACACGATAGTGTGAACCGCTTTTTACTGAGGGAGCGATATGAACCAAAAGATTTATTTAATATTGTAAAGACAGTTATCAATTTAATAGGAGGGATTTTAAGTATTGACGATACAGTAATAGAAAAGCTTTATAGTAACCCTCAATATGCAGAATTAATCGGCTATTTTTGGTCTGGAAAATATCATAAAAGTATCAAAGGTTTGAATTTAATCACCTTGTATTACAGCGATGTTCATGGGAACTCAGTCCCAATAAATTATAGAATATATGACAAAAAAGAGGGGAAAACGAAGAACGATTATTTCCAAGAAATGTTACTTTAAGTGCTAGATTGGGGTTTAAAACCAAGGATAGTGACAGGAGATAGTTGGTACTCAGGGTTAGAAAACTTGAAATTTTTAAGAAACCAGAAATTGGGTTTTCTATTCGGCGTTGAAAAAAATAGAACTGTCTCAAATGAACCGGGTAAGTATTGTCAGGTAAGCACCATAGAGATTTGTGATGAAGGATTGATAACTCATCTGAGGGAATTTGGATTTGTTAAATTGTTTAGGAAAGACTTCAAAAAAGAAGACTCTAGGCATTATATATTGTATCTACCAGATGAAGAAACTTTCCAAAAAATAAGCAGAAGTGAATTTGTGACAATTCATGATACTCATTGGGGAATTGAAAGTTTTCATAGAGCGATAAAACAAGTATGTGGGATTTGTCGATTCATGGTTAGGGATAGCCATGCAATTAAAACACACATATTTTGTTCACTTCAAGCATTTGTTCGTTTAGAGAAAATGCGGTCTGAAAACATCATTTCTAATTGGTATGAGTTGCAAAGGAATTTGTTCACTTTAGTTGTGCGTGAATACATTGTGGACAATCTCACCAATACTCGTGCTGCTTAGTGTACATGGATGAGATTTTTTGTCAATGCGTAAGTTCTAATATTTTTAATCATATTATTTATATTATATTTATGTAAAACAAAATTGTTTTCGTGACTTTTGTCGCGAAAAATGAGTATTCATAATTTATGAATCCGCACAATCCAAAACGGAGTCGTGGCGTTATACTTACTCTCGAAGGCTGGGAAAAGCTTTACAAGAGAAAACTTGAATGGGAATATCGAGAAAAATATGGCTCTAAGTACATGTCACCGCAAAAAAGGGTCGGAAATAGAGGAGGATATTTTTTGTAGGGTGGCATAAAAATCAGACATGCAAGGACGTATCTCAAGTATCCGGGTTGAAATAACTGGTGAGCAGC
>JAESGF010000258.1_pt1 | contig 25410 bp, 21 predicted proteins | sample 9269621 | NCBI WGS metagenome assembly JAESGF01 (sample SAMN14515066, study PRJNA621663) | algae metagenome | isolation source: Tolypothrix carrinoi HA7290-LM1 and co-occurring heterotrophs from dry rock... | place: USA: Makauwahi cave, Kauai, Hawaii | collected 2011-01-06
CTCGCGACGCTCCGCGCGACGCTCCTGCTGCTGCTCCTCGCGCTGGCGCTCGGCCTGACGCTCCTCCTGCCGGCGACGGCGCTCCGCCTCGGTGGTGGCACCCTCCTCGCGCTGGCGCTCCGCCTGACGCTCCTCCTGACGGCGACGGCGCTCCGCCTCCGTGGTGGCCCCCTCCTCGCGCTGGCGTTCGGCCTGACGCTCCTCCTGACGGCGACGGCGCTCCGCCTCGGTCGTGGCCTGCTCCTCGCGCTGGCGCTCGGCGGCCCGCTCCTGCTGGCGTTGCTCCTGGCGGCGCTGCTGCTCGGCCGAGCGCTCCGCCTCCTGCTGACGCTCCTGCTCCGCGGCGCGCTCCTGCTGGCGCTGCTCCTGGCGGCGCTGCTGCTCGGCCGAACGTTCCGCCTCCTGCTGACGCTGCCGCTCCGCAGCGCGCTCCTGCTGGCGCTGCTCCTGCTGGCGCTGCCGCTCGGCCTCGCGCTGCTGCTGGCGCTCCGCGTCGCGCTGCTGCTGCCGCTGTTGCTGCTGCTGCTGACGCTCCGCCTCGCGCTGCTGCTGGCGTTCCTGCTGGCGCTGCTGCTGCTGCTGCTGACGCTCGGCCTCGCGCTGCTGCTGGCGCTCCTGTTGGCGCTGCTGCTGCTGTTGCTGACGCTCCGCATCGCGCTGCTGCTGGCGCTCCTGCGGGCGCTGCTGCTGCTGTTGCTGGCGCTGCTGCTGCCGCTCCTGCTGGCGCTGCTGGCGGCGAAGCTCGCGCTCGTCGACCTCCCCCTCGCTCTGCGCCAGGATCACAGACCGGCCGACGACCGGCTCTCCGGGGCCGGCGACCGCCGCCAGCGCGGCGCCATCCGCCGCCATCAGCGCGGCCATGGCCACGGTCGTCATCAATCCGCGTCGCATACGAAATCCTCCAACACTCGTCGACGTTGCCTTACCGGCCGCCCTGTGTACCGCCCATGAACGCCACAGAGCGCCCAGGGACGCGGCAGCGCATGCCGCCGCAATCGGCAACAGAACGCCGCGGGGACTACGCCGGATCCGCGCGTCAGGTGTGAATGACCCGCCCGTACGCATCGAGGACGGCCTCGTGCATCATCTCCGAGAGGGTCGGATGCGGGAACACGGCGTGCATCAGCTCCTCCTCGGTGGTCTCGAGGTTCATGGCGACGACGAAGCCCTGGATAAGCTCCGTCACCTCTGCGCCCACCATGTGCGCACCGAGGAGCTCGCCCGTCTCGGCATCGAAAATGGTTTTGACCAGCCCGTCCGGCTCGCCGAGGGCGATCGCCTTGCCGTTGCCGATGAAGGGGAAGCGGCCGACCTTGATCTTGCGCCCGCCCTCCTTCGCCTTGATCTCCGTAAGGCCCACCGACGCCACCTGCGGCTGGCAGTAGGTGCAGCCCGGGATCTTCGCCTTGTCGAGCGGGTGCGGGTGGAGGCCCGCGATGGCCTCCACGCAGATCACCCCCTCGTGCTCCGCCTTGTGGGCGAGCATCGGCGGCCCGGCGACGTCGCCGATCGCATAGAGGCCGGGGACGTTCGTGCGGCCGACGCCGTCGGTCACGATCGTGCCGCGGTCCGTCTTCACGCCGAGCGCCTCCAGCCCGAGCCCCTCGATGTTGCCGACCACGCCGACCGCCGAGATGATGCGGTCGGCCTCGCGCGTCTCCGCCTTGCCGCGGTTGTCGAGCGCGACCTTCAGCGTCTTGCCCTTCTCGACACCCGTAACCTTGGCGCCCGTCAGGATCTCGATCCCCGCCTTCTCGAGCCGCTTCCGGACATGCGAGGCGATCTCGTGGTCCTCCACGGGGAGGATCTGGTCGAGTACCTCGACCACCGTCACCTTCGAGCCCATCGAGTTGAAGAAGCTCGCGAACTCGATGCCGATGGCGCCCGAGCCCACCACGAGGAGCCGCTTCGGGACCTCTTTCGGAACCATCGCCTCAAAGTAGGTCCAGATCCGCTCCTTGTCGGGCTCGAGCCCGGGGAGGACGCGCGGCCGGGCGCCGGTCGCGACGATGATGTGCTTGCCTTCGTAGGTGCCGGCGCCCTTTGCCCCCTTCGGCGCGTCCGGTGCCTCGGTGACGGTCACCGTGCCCGGCGCGTCGATCTTGGCGGTGCCCCAGAGGACGTCGACCTTGTTCTTCTTCAGGAGGAAGCCGACGCCGGTGTTGAGCTGCTTCGAGACGCCCCGCGAGCGGGAGACGACCTTTGCGATGTCGAACGAGACATCCTTCGCGGACAGCCCGAAGTCGCCGGCGTGCTTGAAGTGGTCGAAGATTTCGGCCGAGCGCAGCAGCGCCTTCGTCGGAATGCAGCCCCAGTTGAGGCAGATGCCGCCGAGGTGCTTGTTCTCGACAACCGCCGTCTTCAAGCCGAGCTGCGCCGCGCGGATCGCGGTGACGTACCCGCCCGGTCCCGCGCCGATAATGATGACGTCGTAGGCGCCGCTGTCGGCCATGGTCGTCCTCCCGAGGTTGTGTGGAGCCTAGCCGGAGATGGCGGAGAAGTCCGCCACCTGCCTCGTCACGGCGCGCAGGGCTGCCAGAAGCGCAAGGCGGTTGCGGCGGAGGGTGGGATCGTCGGCATTGACGAGCACCTTGTCGAAGAAGCGGTCGACCGGCTGGCGAAGCGCCGCGATCGCCTTCATGGCAGCGGCATAGTCCTCGCGCGCGACGGCCTCGCCGACGAGGGTTTGGGCGGTCGCGACCGCGTCGGCGAGGGCGAGTTCCTCGGGCTCGACGAGCGCCTCGCGGTGGAAGTCGGGCGTGGCGGGGGCGCCGTCCTTCTTTTCCTCGGCCTTGAGGATGTTGGTCGCGCGGCGGTAGCCGGCCATGAGGGTGGCGCCGTCCTCGGTGGCGAGGAAGTCGGAGAGGCTGCGGATGCGCCGCGTCGCATCCACCATGTCCGTCATCGCGCGATCGAACACCGACTCGACCAGATCGTGCCGCGCGCCGGTCTCACGGAGCTGCACCTTGAGCCGCTCGGCGAGGAACGTCATCAGGCTCGTCGAGACGTCCGCGTCGCTTGCGAAATCCGCCGTCTCTGCCGTTTCGCCCTCCTCCAGAGAGCCGTTGTGCTGGAGCGGGTACTCGGAGTGGCGCGACGCGAACTGGTTGCGATAGATGCCCGCGGCGTCCGCGATCAGATGATCGAGGTTCGGCCGCAGCTCACGCTCGAGGATGATGCGCACGACGCCGAGCGCGGCACGGCGAAGGGCAAACGGGTCGCGCGACCCGGTCGGCGTTTCGCCGATGAGCCAGAAGCCGACCAGCGTGTCGATCTTGTCCGCCAGCGCAACGGCCGACCCCTCAGGGGTGGAAGGCACAGCATCCGAGGGGCCGATCGGCTGATAGTGCTCCTCGAGCGCCACCGACACCTGGGCCGGCAGGCTGGCTGCCTCCGCATAGCGTCGCCCGATGTAGCCCTGCAGCTCGGGGAACTCGCCGACCATGCCCGTGCCGAGGTCCGCCTTTGCGAGCCATGCCGCCCTCTGCGCTGCCTGCGGATCGGCGCCGACGAGAGGCGCGATCTCCCGTGCGAGAATGGCGATGCGCTCCACCCGCTCGGCCTGGCTGCCGAGCTTCTCGTGGAACGTCACCCCCGCGAGCTTCTTCGCGTGCTCCTCCAGCGGAACCCGCAGGTCCTGCTCCCAGAAGAAGCGCGCGTCGGCGAGCCGCGCCCGGATCACCCGCTCGTTGCCGGCGACGATCGCGGCCCCGCCGTCGGGGGCTTCGAGGTTTGCCGTCAGGATGAAGGCGTTCGCGAGCCGCCCCGTCGCGGGGTCGCGCGTGACGAAGCACTTCTGGTTCTGGCGGATCGTGAGGCGGATCACCTCGTCCGGGAGCTCCAGCGCCGCCTCGTCGAAGCGGCCGACGAGCACCACCGGCCACTCGACGAGGCCGGCCACCTCTTCCAGCAGCCCCTCGTCCTCGACGAGCTCGAGGCCGAGCGCGAAGGCGCGGTCGCGAGCGTCGTGCAGGATCATGTCGCGGCGGCGGTCGAGGTCGACCACGACGCGCGCCCGCTCCAGCGCCGGGGCATAGTCGTCGAGCCGGCGGACCGTGATCGGCCCCGGCGCCATGAAGCGGTGGCCGACCGTCAGCTGACCGAAGGGGACACCGACATCAATCGGCACCACCTCGGGGTCTTCGTTCTCCGCCCCGAAGGTCGCGACGAGCGAGGTAAGCGGCCGGATCCAGCGGAGCGAGCCGGGGTCGTCCGACGCGGCGCCCCAGCGCATCGAGACGGGCCATGGGAAGCGGCGGATCGCACCCTCGATCACCTCCGCCGAAACATCGATCGCCGCCCGGCCCGGTACGCGGGTCCGCGCGACGTAAAAGTCGCCCTTCTTCGGGTCGGACACGACCTCCGCCTCGGCGAGCGACGACAGGCCCGCCGCACGAAGGAAGCCCTCGACCGCCTTCTCCGGGGCGCCGACCCGCGGGCCTTTACGCTCCTCCTGCCGGTCCGCCGAGCGCGCCGGGAGGCCCTGCACGGAGAGGACGAGGCGGCGCGGCGTCGCCGTCGCATAGGCGCCCTCGTAGGCGAGGCCGGCGTCGACGAGGCCGCCCGTGACGAGCCGCTTCAGGTCCTCCGCCGCGCGGCGCTGCATGCGGGCGGGGATCTCTTCGGACAGGATCTCGAGGAAGAGTTCGGGCATCGTGCGGGGCTTTCGTGACCGGGCTCGCGTAACAGAGCGCCGCCGCGGGCGGCAAGCCCTGCCGGCACGGCTCAGTCGCAGGCCGCCGCGGCGTTCGCGGGGATCGTCGCCGCGACCGCGCCGGCGGGACCGGCACGCGAGACGACGGCGACCGCCCGCCCGTCCGCGTCGAGCACCGGCGCGCCGGACGCGCCCACGGTCAGGGATCCGCGGATCGCACTCTCCGCAGGCGGCGCACCTTCTGTCGCCGGCGCGGCGGACGTGCCCTGCGTCCCCGCGCAGTCGAGGAGCGCGTCGCGCCCCGCCACCGCCGCGATCCGGCACGCGACGCGGTGCTGCAGGTGGGTGCGCGGCGTGCCATAGCCGACTGCGGTGACCGGCCCCGCCGCGGCGGCCGCCACAGGGAGCGTCGCCGGTGCGTCGGCGGCGAGGCAGAGCGCGGCGAGGTCGGCGCCGAGGTCGACCGCCCGCAACGGCTGTCCCTCGGCGAGCCAGACCATGCGGGCGTAGCCGAAGAGAAGTGTCGTGCGGTCGGGCGCGATGCGAGCGAGGCAGTGCGTCGCCGTCAGCGCAACGCGTGGGGCGACGGCGAAGGCCGTGCAGTGCCGCCGCCGCGCATAGCCGGCGTGGTTGAGGCGGCCGATTGCGGGTTGGCCATCCTTCCCTGCCGGGGTCGGGGCGTTGTCTGCCAGCCCCGGCTGCGGCGCTGCCATGAGCAGCGCCGCGAGGGCGAGCACCGTCAGTCGAACATGTCGTGGAAGTCGAACGGCCGGTCGGCGCACACGCTGTAGACGACGCATCGCTTCTGGTCCGATGTCGACTGGTAGACGGGCTGCAGCATCTCCCACGGATCGCAGAAGCCCCACGATGCGACAAATCGCTGATACGTGTGGGTGCCGGTCGTCACCACGACGGCACCCTCGCGGACGATGAGACCGTTGAGCTCGCCGCAGGTCATTGCCCGAGCATCCGGCCGGGCCAGAGCCGGCGAGGTGGCGAGGACAGCGGCGACGATTGCAATTGCGCGGATCATGTTCGGTTCCCCCCGAACAGAACGCCGCCATACGGCGCCCGTTCACTTGACCGGGGCGGCGGCGCGTCACAGATGTCGCGCCCCATGCCGTCCGCCACGCCGCCGATCCTCTTCCTCGACATCTCGCGCCTCGTCCGCCGCCATGTCTACTACGGCGGGCCGACGGGGATCGACCGGATCGAGATTGCCTACGCGCGCCGACGGTGGGCGGACGACGGGTTCGACCTCCGCTTCGTCGCCGGCAGGGGCGCGGCGCTGCGGCTCCTGTCGTCGCGCGCCGTGGCGGCGGTGATCGGCAGTGTCGAGCGCCGCTGGGCCTCCGCGGCACCGCCGGGGCTCCGAACGCAGGCCGGCCGCGTCGCAGACCTCGCCGCCGGCGCCGCGGCGGAGCTCAGGCGCGCCGCCGTCTTCCGCGACAGCCGGCCGCTCGGGGCGGAGCGGCCCTCGGTGGTCCTCAACGTCAGCCACGACGGGCTCGAGGTGGAGGCGCGCTGGCGGACGGCGCCTGGCGCCAAGGTGGCGCTCATCCACGACGTCATCCCCCTCACCCACCCCGAATACGACACGCCGCGCCTCACGGCGCTCCACGCCGAGCGGATCCGGGTGGTCGCCGCGCTCGCCACGCACGTCCTCACCAACTCGGAGGCGACGCGGCAGGCGCTCCTTGCCGCCGCACCGGGTGCCCGCTTCACGAGCTCGGTCGCGCACTTCGGGCCCGCCCTCGTCGCGCCCGCTGCACCCGCCGTCTACGACCGGCCGACGTTCGTGCACGTCTCGACCATCAACCGGCGCAAGAACCTCGCCTTGCTTCTGCACCTCTGGCGCGACCTCGCCGCCGAGCCGGATGCGCCGCGGCTGGTCGCCATCGGCCGGCGGGGCAACGACGGGACGGCGCTGGAACTCCTCGACCGATGCGCGGCGCTGCGGCCGCTCGTCGACGCGCCCGGTGCGCTGCCGGACGAGGAGGTCGCGCGTCGGGTCGCCGGTGCCCGGGCGCTGCTGTCGCCGTCGTTCGCGGAGGGCTTCGGCCTGCCGATCATCGAGGCGCATGCTCTCGGCGTGCCGGTGATCGCCTCCGATCTCCCGGCTCACCGCGAAATCGGCGGAGCGGCGACCTTCCTCTCCCCGCTCGATGGCCCTGGCTGGCGGGCGGCGATCCTGCGCCTCGCCCGCGACGACGCTGCCCACCGTGACGCCGTCGCCGCGATCACCCCGCCGCCGTCGTGGGACGACCATTTCGGCACGGTCGGGGAGACGCTGCACCGCCTCGCCCGCTAACGAGCGTCAGGCCGTCGAGACGCGTCGCACGAGGTCCGGCCGCTCCCACACCGCCGGGAGGAGATCGACGCCGAGGCCGGGCCCCTCCATCGGGTACACGTAGCCGCCCTCGATCCGCGGCATCTCGGTCACAAGCTCCCGATACCAGCCGCGGTAGAACGCGCGGACGCTTTCCTGAATGAGCGTGTTCGGCTGCGAGAACGAGGCGTGCACCGCGGTCACGAAACCGACCGGGCCGATGCAGTCGTGCGGAGCGAACGGGCGGTGCCACGTCTCGGCGAGGGAGGCGATCTTGCGCGCCTCGGTGAGGCCGCCGGTCCAGCAGATGTCGACCATCGCGACGTCGAGCGCGCCGCGGTCGAGCATGTCCTTGTACGGGAAGCGGCTCCCCAGCGTCTCCGAGGCGCAGACCCAGACGTCCGTCGCGTCGGCGTATTCCCCGAGGGCCTGCGGCGAGGTTATCCGGATCGGATCTTCGTACCAGGTGGGCCGGTACGGCTCGACCGCCTTCGCGATCACCTTCGCCGCCGGCAGGCTCCACAGCGAGTGGAACTCGACCATGATGTCCATGGCGTCGCCTACCCGCTGGCGAATCTTCTCGAACGGCTCGAGTCCCTGCTTGAGCTGCGCGGCACTGATCGAGAGGCCCTCCGTCTCGCGGGCGATGGGGTCGAATGGCCAGATCTTCATCGCCGTGATCCCCTCGGCGAGGAGGTCCTCGGCGAGCGCGCCGGCGTCGGTCATGAAGGCGTCGAGGTCCTCGTGCCGGCCGTCGGCCCGGCTCCAGTTCTCCACCGGGCGGATGTTGTGGGAGCGCACGTAGCGCGTCCCGGCGCAGATGTTGTAGACGCGCAGCCGGTCGCGGCAGAGCCCGCCCAGCATCTGGTGCACCGGCTGGCCGCACACCTTTCCGAAGAGGTCCCAGAGGGCGATGTCGACCGCCGAGGCCGCCCGCGTCTCGACCCCGGTCGAGGCCTGCGCCATCGGGAGCGCCAGCATGTCCCGGTTGAGCGCCTCGATGCGGAGCGGGTTCCTGCCGAGAAGGCGGCCTGCCAGCGTGTCGTGGATGTGCGCCTCGACGGCGGCGGCGCCGTAGAAGGTCTCGCCGAGGCCGACGACGCCGGCATCGGTGTGGACGCGCACCCAGAGGATGTTCGCGAACTCCGCCGTCCGCAGCGTCTCGACCGCCGTGATCTTCATGCCGCGCCTCGCCGGCCCGTCGCGTCCGCGGCGATCCGGGCGATCGCGTCGAACCCCGGCCCGTCGGTCGGGATCGCGATGTCGAACACCTCCGCGATCACCTGCGTCCAGCCGTGGATGAAGTAGGTCCACCCGTCGACGACGGTGAGCCCGCGCGCGGATGCCTGCGCCCGTGCCGCGTCGAGGAAGAGGAGGTCGCCGCGGTAGTTGAGCTCCCAGACGATGCCGCGCTCGGGGAACACGGCCGCCCCGGTGAGCGGCGAGCCGGGCCTGTCCTTGCCGAGCCCGGTGGCGTTGACGACGAGGCTCCCGGGCGCGAGGCCCGAGAGGATGCGGTCGTTGTCGCCCGGGGCCGCGAGCACGTACTCCACCGGCACGCCCGAGCCGATCGCGGCGTGGATCGCGCGCACATGGTCGAGCCGGGCCGCGGAAATGTCGGAGACGACGATGCGGGACGGCCTGTCCGCGCCGCGCTCCGGCCGCATCAGGTAGGCCGTCAGCGCGATCGTCGACCCGCCGGCCCCCATGGAGAAGACCTCGGCCCCCGTGCTCGCGAAGTGATGCGGCGGCAGGAAGCCGTCCATGGCGAGGCCGGAGGAGATCGGGTCCTTGGCGTGGCAGACGAGCCGGCCGTCGCGCTTCGACAGGCAGCTCGTCTCCTCCATCAGCCGGGCGTAGGGGTCGATCTCGTCGAAGAGGTCGCGGCAGGCGGCGAAGAGGTCGAGCTTGTGCGTGGTGACGAGCGCGCCGCGGATCATGGGGGCCGCCTTCAGCGCGGCGACGGCGGCACGGTAGTCGGCCGGGTCGGCGCCCGGGGGGAAGTCGAGCCCCGCGATCGCGGCGTCGATGCCGAGGTGCTCGGCCCACGCCGGGAAGACGCGCATGATCGAGCTCGACCCCGTCGAGACGCCGATGAAGAGGAGCGTCGGCCGGCTTGGCGTGACGTGCACGGGGCCCGTCACGCGGCGGTCGCGAGGAGCGCCGCCACCTCGTCGGCCGCCCGGGCCCGCCAGCCCGGGTTCTCGGCGAGCGCCCAGCCGCCCGGGGCCGCCACGACACGGTGGCGCATCCCGCCCGACCGCTCGATGATTCCGTAGTCCTGACCGGCATCGGCCGGGTAGCAGAACGCCATCACGAGGTCGTCGTCGCCGACGTTGACCGAGCGGTGGATCCAGAATGGCGGCACGTAGACGATGGCGTGCGGGCCGATCTCCGCCGTGCGGGTTTCGCCGTCGGGCGATTCCATCAGCATCACGCCGCGGCCCGCCTGGCCGTGGTAGATCTCCGGCCGGTCCGCGCGGGCGTGGATGTGACCGCGGGTGAGGAAGAACTCGTCGCCGATCCGGCCGGGGCTCATCCGCGTCACGCCGAAGATGAGGTCGCCGGCGGATGCGGAGGGGCGGAAGTCCGTGACGTCGTAGACGACCCTGTCGCCCGCGGAGAGCGCCGCCTCGTAGGCGGCCGTGTCGGCGTAGAGGCCCCTCAGCTCGCCGAGACGCTTCTCGTAGCGCCCCGTCGCGCCCTCAAGCCGGCCCTCGCCGACGGCGACGACGGTCACGGCAGGGTCGGTGAAGCGCATGGCGGCTCTCGCGTGGGACAGGGCTCCGGGATAGCGCGGCGGTCCTTCGCCAGCAACTGCCGGCCCGCTATGGTGCCGCTCCGGCCGGCCCAGCAGAGCGGACAACATGCGTGACCTCTACCTCGCCGTCGATGTCGGCACCGGCTCGATCCGCTCCGCCCTCGTCGACCGGACGGGCACGGTCGTCGCCTTCGCGAGCCGCGAGCACGAGCAGATCGTCCCCCGGCACGGCTGGTCCGAGCAGCGGCCGGCCGACTGGTGGGACGGCACGGTGGCGACGGTCGCCGAGGTGGTCCGGGGGGTGGAGAACGCCGCACAGCGCGTCGCGGCGCTCTGCGTCTGCGGCCAGATGCACGGGACGGTGCTCGTCGACGCCGACGGGCGCCTCGCGCGCGACACGGCCCCGCTCTGGAACGACAAGCGGACGGCGACGGATGCCGAGGCGTTCGCGGCCGCGACGCTGCCGGAGCGCTACCTCGCCGCCACCGCCAACCCGCCGGGCCCCGCCTGGCCGGCTTTCAAGCTCCGCTGGATCGCCGAGCACGACGGCGCGGCCCTCGCGCGGGCCGCGGCGGTGCTGATGCCGAAGGACTTCATCAACTTCCGCCTCACCGGCGTCCTCGCGCAGGACTGGACCGAGGCGTCGATGAGCTTCCTGATGGACGCCCGGACGCGCGACTGGTCGGACGACCTCCTTGCCCTCCTCGGCCTCCGCCGCGACCTTCTGCCGGACATCCACGCACCGACCGCTGTCATCGGCCCTCTCGTGCCGGACGCCGCCGCCCTCGTCGGCCTCCCGACCGGCCTGCCGGTGCTGGCTGGGGCGGGCGACTACCCGGTCGCGCTGCTCGGCTCCGGTGTGATGGCACCGGGAATGGCGTCGGATGTGACAGGGACGTCCACCATCGTCACCGTCCTCCACCGCGAGCCGGTGATCGACCCGTCGGTCTCCAACGTCGCGACCGTCGAGGGGAACTGGGGGAGCCTCACCCTTCTCGACGCGGGCGGGGACGCGGTCCGCTGGGCGCGGCGAGCCTTTCACGAGAACGCGCTCACCTATGCCGAGGTCTCGGCGGCGGCGGAGCGGGCGGAGGCCGGCGCGGGCGGGCTCCTCTTCCTCCCCTACCTCGCCGGCGAGCGCTTCGGGGCCCACCGCAACGCCCGCGCGGCGTTTCTTGGGCTCACCGCGCGGCATGGCTTGCCGGAACTCCACCGCGCCGTGCTCGAGGGCGTCGCCTTCTCGGTGCGCCACAGGCTGCCCTCGCTGGGCGCGGCGCTGCCGGACCGCTTCGTCGCCGCCGGCGGCGGCGCCAAGTCGGCCCTCTGGCTGAAGATCAAGGCGAGCGTCTACGGCGTCCCCTACCTCGTGCCCCGCGAGCTCGAATGCGGCGTCGTCGGCGCGGCGGCGATGATGATGGCGGCCGTGGGCGACGCGCCGGACCTTGCCGCCGCCGTCGGCCGCATGGTCGCCTACGAGGCGGAGGTCGAGCCGGACCCCGCGTGGGCCGACCGCTACGCCCGCATGATGCCTCTCTTCGAGCGCCTCTACACCGCCGGCGGCGCGTTCTGGGACGACCTCGACGCGCTCGGCTGACGGCCGCCTCAGGCGAGCGCCAGCGCCTCGATCCGCTCGAGGCCGCCGACCACGGGAGCAAAACTCTCCCACACCGGCCGCGCGCCCTCGCGCCACGCGGCGAGATCCTCCGGCTCGAGGATCGTGCCGCCGCCTGCAATGATCTCGGCCGCCGAGCGCTCCTCGTCGGCGACGATGAGGTCGTCGAACGACGGCGCCGCGACGGCCCCGGCGGCGGCGAAGGCGGCCCTCTCCTCCTCCGACAGCCCGTCCCAGAAGGTGGCAGAGACGTAGAGGACGCCCGTCGCCCAGATGTGCGCCGTCAGCGTCATGTACGGCACCACCTCGTAGAGCTTGAAGCCGGCCGTCGCGGCGATCGTGAGGTCCATCGCGTCGACGACGCCGGAGCGCAGCGCGTTGTAGGTCTCGGGGATCGGGATCGGCGTCGGCTCGGCGCCGTAGGCACGCCAGAGCTCCGTGTGGAGCGGGCTCTGGATGACGCGGATCCGCTTGCCCCTGATGCCGGCCGGCGTCGTCACCGGCCCCTTCGCGAGGAGCTGGCGGGCGCCGTAGGTGATGAATCCGAGGACGACGAAGCCCTCCTCCGCGAAGAGCGCCTTCAGCCGCTCGCCCTCGGCGCCCTCCAGCGCGCGGCGGACATGCGCGCGGTCGGAGAACACGAAGGGCAGGTCGAGGATCTGCGAGGACGGCACCCAGGAGGAGAGCGCCGACACGGTGGAGAGGCTCGCCTGCACGGAGCCGAGGCGCGCGCCCTCCGCCACCTCCCTCTCGCCGCCGAGCGCGGCATTGGGGACGACGCGGAGGTCGAACCGGCCGGGCAGGCGCCGCTCGAGCTCGGCCGCGACGACGTCCCACACGCGCGTCTCCGGCTTGTCCGGGCCGAGCAGCGAGGCGACCGTGACGCGCCGCGCCTGCGCCCGGGCGACGTGTGGCGCGGTGAGGAGGGCAGCGGCGGCGCCGGCGAGGACCGTGCGGCGGCTCGGATGGGTCATGGCGGAACCTTCCGTCAGAGGGCGGCGAGCCCGACCGCGGCGGACATCGCGGCCAGGGCGGCGGCAAGGGTGCCGAGGAGCGGCAGCACGGCGCGGAACACGGCGCCGGCGGGAAGCCTCATGAGGCCGCTCACGACGTAGACGAGGATGCCGACGGGCGGCGTCAGCCCGCCGATCATGAGGTTGACCACCAGAAGGACGCCGAACGCGACCGGGTCAAGCCCTGCGGCAACGGCGGCCGGCAGGAGGAGCGGTGCGAGGAGGAGGATGCCGGCGCCGATGTCGAGGATACAGCCGGCGGCGAGGAGGACGAGGTTGGCCCCGACGAGGACGCCGACGATTCCAAGCCCGGCAAACCCCACTGCCACCGTCTCCGGCACCCCGTCGACGGCGAGGAGGAACACGACCGGTGACGCCGTGCCGATGAGGAGGCCGACCCCTGCGGTCTCCCTCGCCGCGCCGATGACGCCCTCCCACACCGCACCGCTGCGCCGAAGGAGGGCGAAGCCGAGCGCGTAGAGCGCGGCGACGGCGGCCGCCTCCGTCGGCGTCATCACGCCGAAGCGGATGCCGAGGAGGACGATCAGCGCGAGTCCGAACACCGGTACGGCCGCACGAAGTGCCGCCCGGCGCTCCGCCGCCGTCGCCCGCGTCCGCCCGCCCGCCTCAACGGCGCCCGTTGCGTGCAGCGCGAGCCCAAGCGCTGCGGCGAGCACGAGGCCGGCGACGAGCCCCCCGGTGAAGAGCGCGCCGACGGAGAGGTCCGTCGCGACCGCAAGGATGAGGAAGGCGACGGACGGCGGAATGACGTTGCCGAGCACCGAGGCCGCGGCGACGATCGCCGCCGCCCGCGCCGGGGTATACCCGGCGCCGACGAGCCCGGGCGCGAGCACCTTGGCGCCGAACGCTGCGTCCGCGATGGAGGAGCCCGACACCCCGGAGAGGAGCACGTTGGTGAGAACGGTCGTCTGCGCGAGCCCGCCGCGCCGGTGGCCGACCAATGCGGCGGCGAACCGGACCAGCCGCCCGGCAAGACCGCCCGCCATCATGAGGCTGCTCGCGAGGAGGAAGAACGGCACGGCGAGAAGAAGGAACTTGGCCATCCCGGACACGGTCGTCTGCACGATCGCCGGCTCCGGCAGGAGGCTTCCGAGCGGCAGCGCGAGCGACAGCGCCGACAGGAGCGCGAACGGGAGCGGCGCGCCGGCCAGGAGGAAGCCGAGCACCGCCACCCCGGCGAAGAGGCTCGGCGTCGAGACCGGCCACAGCAGCCCCGCATGCGAGACGGAGAGGAGGCCCGCCCCGAGAGCCGCCGCCACAAGCACCGTGCGAAGCCGCTCCTCCGCTGCCGCCCGGAGGAGGAGCGTCGCGAACGCGAGCACCGCGCCGACGGGAATCGCGCCGAAGCGCAGCCACTCCGGCAAGCCGAGCGCCACCGAAGTCCCGCCGAGCCGCTCGATCACCACGAGGCCGCCGGAGAGGAGCACCAGCAGAGCGTGGACGGTGACGGCGTCGGCGACGAGGCGCGTGGCGGCGCGGCCCGGAGGCGGCAGCCGGCCGGCGAGGAGGTCGAGCCGCATCGACACCGCGCTGCCACCGATGAGCGGCAGGCCGAGGAAGACGAGCGCCACGAAGAGCCACAGCGCGACCTCCTCCGTCCCGACGAAGCCGGTGCCGACGCCGTAGCGCAGCACGACGGCCGTCCCCACGATGGCAAGGAGCGAGAGAAGGATCGCGCCGACAACCGCGCCCAGCGTCGCCTCCACCGCCGCGAGCGCCCGGCCGGAGAGCCTCGCAACGGTGGCCGGTGGCGGAAGGAGGTCCGCGCTCACCGCGGGCGTCCGCCGTCGGGCCCGGGCGAGGGGGTCGGGAGGCGGATGAGGGATCGCATCGGGCTGACCTCGGGCGCTCCTGCCGTTCGCCGATCATGGCCGGTCGATCGTACCAGAGCGGCCGCGGTCGCGCGCTGCGGCGGACGCGGGGCTGTCCGCCGCGAGCGGAGCTCCTGCGGTGGTGCCCCTCCGGATGCGGGGTTGCGCGGCGCTTCCTGATGCAGGCGGAGCGGCACACGTTTATGACAGAGAGGCGAGGCCCGGTTCCGCCGCGACGCCCGCCGCCCTAAATTCCGGCCGGACGGTGCCCGGCGGCGTTGCGGCCGGATCGTTTGGAGCCCGTCGAACCCTGGAGTGCACGATGCGCCGATCCCTCGCCCCCTCCGTCCGCCGCGCCGCCGCCCTTGCCGGCGCGCTCTCCGTCCTCGCCCCCGCCGCGGCCGCCCCAGCGTTCGCGCAGGGTATCCAGACGCCGTTCTTCATCGCGCGGATCAGGGCGGTCACACCGCAGTGCAGAGACAACCCGACAGCTCCCGTCGCCGGCTACGTGTCGGGCAACATGTCGGGCCGGCCGTCACGCAACGTGTCGTTCGTCGGCTGCTTCCCGGACGTCGCCTCGTGCGAGAGCTGGCGCCTTTTCGTGTCCGGACAGATCGAGGGTCACCTCATCCAGAACCGCTGCGAGATGCGCTGACGGTCCTGTCCGGACGTGACGCAGCTGGCGCGGACCGGTCTCCGGGACGATCTCGGACCGCCTCCTCCTTCCGATGGGCGAGCCGCGCGACGGACGTCGCGCCGCCGCGGACGGTCCCGCGGCGGCGCGTCGCTCCGGCTTACGCCTTCGAGTGCAGCTCCGCGACGTATTCCCAGTTCACGAGGTTGTCGAACCAGGCCTCGAGGTACTTCGGACGGGCGTTGCGGTAGTCGATGTAGTAGGAGTGCTCCCACACGTCGACGCCGAGGATCGGTGTCGCGCCATGCACCAGAGGGTTCTCGCCGTTCGGCGTCTTGGTGATGGTGAGCTTGCCGTCCTTCACCGCGATCCACGCCCAGCCGGAGCCGAACTGCCCGGCGCCGGCCGCAAGGAAGTCCTCGCGCATCTTGTCGTAGCCGCCGAGGTCGGTGTTGATCTGCGCCTCGATCTCGGACGGCAGCGTCTTGCGGCCGCCATTCGGCGTCATCCACTTCCAGAAGTGGATGTGGTTGTAGTGCTGGCCCGCGTTGTTGAAGAGGCCGGGATTGGACCCATAGCTCTTCTTCACCACCTCCTCGAGCGACTCGTTCTCGAGGCCGGAGCCCTCCAGCAGCTTGTTCCCGTTGGTGACGTAGGCCTGGTGATGCTTGTCGTGGTGGAACTCGAGCGTCTCGGCCGACATGTAAGGCGCGAGCGCATCGTAGGCGTAGGGAAGCTCGGGGAGCTGGAAGGCCATCGTCGTCCTCCTTGCGCGCTCAGGTGGCGCGGCGTTTCGTTCGTGGGCGACATAGGCCGCCGCCGCGACACGATCAACTCGGGCGGGTGCCGGCGCGTCAGCCGTGCGCGAAGTCGAGATAGAGCTCGCGCGCACGGTGGAAGACCGGCCCCGGCTGCAGCTCGCGCCCTTCGATCCGCGTCACCGGCAGCACCTTGCCGTAGTTGCCGGAGGAGAAGATCTCGTCGGCATCCATGAAGTCCGCCACCGTGAGCGTCGTCGTGTCGACCCGCTGGCCGGCTTTCCTCAGGAGGTCGATGACGCGGTTGCGGGTGATGCCGGCGAGAAAGGTGCGGTTCTCGGCCGGAGTCGCGACCACGCCGTCCTTCACCATGAAGACGTTGGAGGTGGCGAGTTCGGCGACGTGGCCCAGCATGTCGAGCACGAGCGCGTTGTCGAACCCCCGCCCCCGGGCCTCCGTCAGCGCGCGGGCGTTGTTCGGGTAGAGGCAGCCTGCCTTGGCGTTGGTCGGCATGGTCTCGATCGTCGGCCGGCGAAACGGCGAGACGGTGATCGAGGAGCCGCGCGGCTCGGGCATCGGCGTGACGTAGAGGCAGAGAAGGAAGCGGGTCGATTCGGGCCGCGGCGCCACCGCCGACGGGCCACCATCCTCCGCCCAGTACATCGGCCGGATGTAGAGCGGCGCGCCGGGGGCGAACTTCGTCATCCCTTCCGCGACGAGCTCCGTCATCTGCCCGACGCTCATCGTCGGCCGCAGCCCGAGCGCCTCGGCCGAGCGGTTGACGCGGGCGAGGTGGAGGTCGAGGTCGGGCGTCACGCCCTCGAACGCGCGGGCGCCGTCGAACACCGAGGAGCCGAGCCAGAACGCGTGCGACCGGGGCCCGAGGATGGGCTGGTTCCCGGAGAACCACTCCCCGTCGAGCCACGTCCAGGTCTCAGACCATTCGACCATCACGCCCACCTTCCCTGCGATTCGCGCGGTGCCCCTCGCGGCGGCACTGGTGTAGGACGGTTGCCGGGGAAAGGGAAACGCCATGCACGCGGTCTACGTCTTCGACGCCTACGGCACGCTGTTCGATGTCCACGCCGCGGTCCGCCGCCACGCCGCGCGGGTGGGGCCGGAGGCGGACCGGCTCTCCGCGCTGTGGCGCCAGAAGCAGCTCGAATACTCCTGGACCCGCTCGCTGGCCGGCCGGTACCGTGACTTCTGGGCGCTGACGGCGGACGCGCTCGACTATGCGCTCGCCAAGGTGCCCGGCGCGCCCAGGTCCGTCCGTGAGGACCTCCTGCAGGCCTACGCCACGCTCGACGCCTATCCGGAGGTCATCCCCGTTCTCACGGCGTTGAAGGCCGCGGGCGCGCAGACGGCCATCCTCTCCAACGGCAGCCCGCGAATGCTCGACCTTGCCGTCGAGGCCGCCCGGATCGGCGCGCTTCTCGACGCCGTCCTCTCCGTCGACGAGCTCGACGCCTACAAGCCGCTCCCGGCCGTGTACGAGCTCGTCACCACCCGCTTCCGCGTCTTTCCGGAGGCCGTCTCGTTCCAGTCGTCGAACCGCTGGGACATTGCCGGCGCGGCGGCGTTCGGCTTCCGCGCCGTCTGGATCAACCGCACCGACGAGCCCGACGAATATGTCGACCTCGCGCCGGCGGCGCGCCTCGCGACTCTCGCCGGGCTCGAGCGGGTGTAGCCCGCCCGGCGAGCGACGAGGCGGTGCCGCCTCAGCGGGCGGGGGCCGCGCCGCCGCCGCTGAGCCGCTCGCGCCGGTCCTTTGCCGTCATCGCGAGCGCGATCAGCGAGGCGCCGTGGGCGATGAACTCCACCGCCACGAAAAGACCGATCACCCAGCCCCACTCGGCAAACCAGGTCTGCGCCGCCTCGGCGCTGGCGAGCTGCTCGGGCGTCGGCAGGCTCACGATCGAGTAGATGAGGATGCCGAGGGCGAGAGAGATGACGCCGGAGAGGCCGAGCCAGATCGCCGCCGCGCCGCTGCCGCGCGCCTGGAAGGCGATCACGAGCCGCAGGATGCCGACGACCACGAAGATCGCGCCGATGAAGAGCGTCAGCCACCACGCCGATTGGACGGGCAGCGCGATCAGCACCACTCCGACGCCGACATAGAGGAGGCCGACGAGCACGTGCGCCGCGACCGAGCGCCAGCCGGACGACTTGAAGGCCTGCACCACCTGCGCGACACCACCGATGATGGTGAGAACGCCAAGCCACAGGACGGAGAACATCGTCAGCCAGTAGGTCATCCCGAGCCCGAGGATACCGAGAAGGCCGATCAGGATGCCGAGCGTCAGCATCCACTTCCAGTTGAGACCAAGGTCCCCGAACACAGGGTCGCGAAGGGTCACGTCGCCCGCATTGGTCATGCCCATTCCTCCAAGCACGGTGTTGTACCGTCAAAGCCAATGACAGGCTCTCGCGTCACGTTCCAGTGCGCCGGCGTGGGTGCTCCACCGGGCGGCGTCACGCAGGAACTGCTTCCTCGGCCATACGTTGATGAGCGGAAGCACGGACGCGGCCGCTCCTGCGGGCGCGCACTCTGTGCGGTACTAAAGAATGGAGAATCCACCGATGGGCCTGTTTTCGAAGGAGATCAAGACCAAGGACGACCTCTTCGTCCACACGCTCCGCGACATCTACTATGCGGAGAACCAGATCACCAAGGCGCTGCCGAAGATGATCTCGAAGGCGTCTAACCCGCAGCTGAAGCAGGCGTTCGAGTCGCACCTCTCCGAGACCGAGGGGCAGATCCGGCGTCTCGAGGAGGTGTTCCGCCTGCACGGCGTTCAGCCGAAGGGCGTCACCTGCGAGGCGATCGACGGCATCGTGAAGGAGGCCGAATCGGTCATCTCCGAGACCGGCGACGCCGAGGTGCTCGACGCGGCTATGCTCGCGGCCGCGCAGGCGGTGGAGCACTACGAGATCAGCCGCTACGGCACCCTCGCGACCTGGGCGGACGAGCTCGGCCACCCCGATTGCGCCCGCCTCCTGCGCGAGACGCTGGAGGAGGAGAAGGCGACCGACAGCAAGCTCACCCGCATCGCGGAGACGTCGGTCAACCGTCAGGCAGCTTAAGGCTGCGGCTATCGGCTTGATGCTGCCTCGGGCAGCGCATGGAAAGGGGGCCTCGTGGGCCCCCTTTTTCGTGCCTGCCTCGATCGGGCAGGCGAACCCTCGACCGCGGCGCGCGCTACTTGCGGGCGAAGGTGATCTCCGAGGTGGTCACCGTCTCGCCAGAGACCATCTCGTCCTCGGTCTTCACCGTGAAGGTCCCGTCGCCCGGCAGCGAAATCGTCATGCGGGCCAGTGTGTCGCCGTTTACCGCGCGCGGGAAGGTCATGGTGAGGTCGACCGTGTTGCCGTCCGTCGCCTGCCCGACAAGCTGCGCGAGACCGACGTTCGCACCCTTGTAGGTGCCCGTGTAGCTGTCGCCGGACCGGGTCAGGTTGGCGCCGATCTCGCGACGGACGACGAGCATCGCCCGGCACTCCCCCTCGAAGCCGATCACATCGCCCTCGTGATGGCCCTCGACGGCGCAGTTGACGTTGACCGGCCTCGACTTCTCGTCCGCCTGGACGAAGCCTTTGCCCACCCAATCGCCATTAATGTTGCCCGCCTCGATCGCAAGCGCGGGCGAAGCCACGGCAGCGGCAACGACGGCGCCCATCAGCGTCAGTGACAGTTTCATCGGTTTCCCTTCACACGCACACACCGCGTCAGCGCGCGGCAAGTCTCAACGCGTCCGCCCGCGCGAAGTTCGCCCGGCAGTTGCCGCGAGCTTGCCACGAGATCGCGGCGGCCGGAAGGTGGCAGCTCGTTCTCCTCCTTCCAGGCGGGCGCGGCGGCACTTGCCGGGGGGAGGCGCTGCTGTTAGCCATGCGCCCCGCAGCGTTCCACGGGAACTGAAAGCGATCGCCAGCGCGGCCGACCCATCCCGGGGGCCAAGCGGCGGCTGCCGGACGGCGGGGCTCATCCCGCGCCATGGCTCGCGCATTCCGCTGTCGTCCGGAGGACCGCGCCATGGACCAACCCGCCGCCCGTTCGTCCATCGGAGTCATGCTGTGCGGCCACGGGTCGCGCTCCGGCGCGGCAGTCGCGGAGTTCGCCAAGCTCGCCGAGGCGCTCCGGCCCCGCTTTCCGGAGTGGCCGGTCGAGTACGGTTATCTTGAATTCGCGAACCCCGTGATCCGCGACGGGCTCGACGCGCTCCGGTCGAAGGGCGTTGGCCGCATCCTCGCCGTCCCGGGCATGCTGTTTGCGGCGAGCCACGCGAAAAACGACATCCCGAGCGTCCTCAACACCTACGCCCGCCGGCACGGCGTCGCGATCGACTACGGCCGCGAGCTCGGCGTCGACGCCCGGATGCTGGCCGCCGCCGCCGACCGGGTGCGCGAGGCGATCGCCGCGATGGACAGCCGCGACGGGCCTGTGGCGGAGGCGGACACGACGCTCGTCGTCGTCGGCCGCGGCGCCTCGGACCCGGACGCCAACGCCAACGTCGCCAAGATGGCGCGGCTCCTCTGGGAGGGGTTCGGCTTCGGCTGGTGCGAGACGGCCTATTCCGGCGTCACCTTCCCGCTGGTGGAGCCATGCCTCGAGCGCGTCGCCCGTCTCGGCCCGAAGCGGGTCATCGTGTTCCCTTACTTCCTGTTCTCCGGGATCCTGATCGACCGGATCTACGGCTTCACGGACACTGTCGCGGCGCGCCATCCGTCGATCGCCTTCGGCAAGGCGCCCTACCTCGGCGACCACCCGGCCGTGATCGACACCTTCGCCGAGCGGGTGCGGGAGATCCTCGACGGCCAGGCGGTGATGAACTGCGGCCTGTGCAAGTACCGCACCCAGGTCCTCGGCTTCGAGGCGGAGGTCGGCGCACCGCAGGAGAGCCACCATCATCACGTGGAGGGGATGGGCGCCTCGGCCCCGGGCTCCGCGGTCGAGACCTGCGACCTCTGCACCACCTTCTGCACCGGCGCGTGCCGCCTGCTGCGCCCCGCCGCCCACGGCCAAGGGCACGAGGATGCCCACGCCCACGCGAACGCCGCCGGGCACCCGCACGATGACGGACATGGCCATTCCCACGGGCACGCTCACGGCGACCACCACGCGCACGGCCACGCCCACGATCATGGCGACGGGCACGATCACGGCCACTCCCGCGGCCACGGTCACGGTCACGGCCACGGTCACGAGCACAGACATGCGCACGATCACGCGCACGCCCATGACCACGGCGACCATCGCCATGATCACGGCCATCGCCATGAGCACCCGCACCACCACGCCCCCTACCCGCACGAGGCCCATCCGCTCGGGCCGGTGAGCGTTGTCACCGGCGGCTCCTACGTCTACGAGCGCGACCCGGACCGGATCGTCGCCCGCTCGTTCGCGATCATCCGGCGCGAGGCGAACCTGTCGCGCTTCGGGGGCGCGGCGCCGGTCGCCGAGCGGATCATCCACGCCGCGGGGGACACGGGCCTCGCCGCCGACATCGTCATCTCCGGCCCGGTGATCGCGGCCGGCCGACGGGCGCTCGAAGCGGGCGCCACCGTCGTCGTGGACAGCGAGATGACGCGGCACGCCATCATGACGCGGCTCGTCCCGCCGGAGCGCGTCCTCTGCCGGCTCAACAACCCCGAGACCGCTGCGCTCGCCGAACAGGGCCGCACCACGCGCTCCGCTGCCGCGATCCGCCGCTCGGCGCAGGCGCTGGAGGGCGGCATCGCGGTGATCGGCAACGCGCCGACTGCTCTCTTCGAGCTGCTTGCCCTTCTCCGCGAGGGTGTCCGGCCGGCGCTGATCCTCGCCTTCCCGGTCGGCTTCGTAGGCGCAGCGGAATCGAAGGCGGCGCTCGTCGCCCTTGCCCCGCGGTCACCCTTCGCAACGCTGCGCGGCCGGCGCGGCGGCAGCGCCATCGCGGGCGCGGCGCTGAACGCAGTTGCCGGCGCCGATCGCGGCAATCCCGACGACGACACCCTCCTCGCCGGCGGCGCCTGAGATGGATGCCGAGCCCGCGCCGGTGCGTCGCGGCGCCACCGCCGAGGCGTGGCTGACCGTCATCGGCGCCCTCCCCGGCGGCGCGCTCGCCCCGACGGCACCCGCCACGGCTCTGGAAGCGGAGGCTGTGTTCGGCCCCGCGCGGCTCCTCGAGGCGGCAGGCGTCGCGCCGGAGCGGCAGCGGGCGTGGCCGTCGCCGTTTTCGGAAGGCGTCGCGGCGCTCCTCGGCCGTCGCGGGCGGCCGACCACCGTCATTGCCTCCGGCGACCCGCTCCACCACGGGATCGCCGCGACCCTCCTCGCCCACCTCGCGCCGGAGGAGATGATCGTCCACCCCGCGCCGAGCGCGTTCTCGCTCGCCGCCGCCGCGCTCCGCTGGCCGCTCGCCGAGGCGCTCTGCGTCTCGCTTCACGCCGCGGATCCCGAGGAGATCCTCGCCCATGCCGCGCCCGGCCGGCGGCTCCTCGTCCTCACCCGCGACGGCGAGGCGCCCGCCCGGATCGCTGCCGTCCTCGCCGGCGCCGGCTGGGGCGACAGCCCCGTCGCGGTCTGCGAGGCGCTCGGCGGTCCGGAGGCGGCGGTGCACCGAGCGACGGCGGCGACGCTCGCGGGCCGCTTCCACCCGCTCAATACCCTGGGCGTTCACTGTCGCCGGCCCGACCCCGTGAGGGCCGCGGACCTCGAGCACGACGGCTGCATCACCCGCGACGAGGTGCGCGCCGTCGTCCTCGCCGCCCTCGCCCCGTTCGGCGGCCACCTGTGGGACGTCGGCGCCGGCTCAGGCTCGGTCGCCGTCGCGTGGTGCCGCGCCGGCGGGACGGCGACGCTGTTCGAGCGCGAGGCCGACCGCGCCGCCGCCGCGCGCCGCAACATCGCCGGCCTCGCGGCCCGTCTCCTCGAAGGCGAGGCGGCGGACCGGATCGCCGCGGCACCGCCGCCGGAGCGCATCTTCCTCGGCGGCGCCGTCGCCGAGGAGGCGCTGTTCGCCATCCTCTGGGACCGCCTCCTCCCCGGCGGCATCCTCGTCGCGAACGCCGTGACGCTCGACGGCGAGGCCGCCCTCATCGCCCGCCACGCCCGGCTCGGCGGCACGCTCACGCGGATCGCGTTGTCCCACGCGGTCCCCGTCGGCCGCCTCCTCGCGATGAAGCCGGGGATGCCTGTCCTTTCGTGGCGCGTCGTGAAGCCCGCCGGCCCGGACACCGCGCCATGAAGGAGCGCACACCGTGCCGCTGACCGTGGTGGGAGTCGGCCCCGGCGCGCCGGACCTCATGACGCTCCGCGCCGTCCGCGCCATCGAGGAGGCGGATGTTGTTGCCTACCCGGAGACGGGCCGCGGCAGCCTCGCCGCACGGATCGCCGCCAGCCACACCGCCGGCGCCAAGCATGTATCCTTCGCGATCCCGATGACCGGCGACGGCGCCGCCGAGGCGGCCTACGACGCCGCCGCCGCCCGCCTTGCGCCGCACCTCGCCGCCGGTCGCCGTGTGGCGCTCCTCTGCGAGGGCGACGCGATGCTCTACGGCAGCGCCGCCTCGCTGGTGGAGCGGCTCGGCCCCGCGACCGTCGTCCCCGGCGTCATCGCCGCGAGCGCTGCAGCGGCGGCCGCCGGCGTCTCTCTCGTCCGCGGCGAGACAGCCTTCACCATCCTCCCCGCCACGGCGCCGGCCGCCGCCCTCGATGCGGCGCTCGCCCGGCCCGACGCGCTCGCCCTCTACAAGGTGGGCCGCCACTTCGACACCGTCGCCGCCCGCATCCGCTCCTTCGGCCGCACCGGCACGCTCGTCGTGCGGGCGAGCCAGGAGGACGAGACCGTCACCCCGCTCGCCGAGGCGCCGGCGGGACCAAAGCCTTATTTCTCCCTGATCCTCGTCCCCGCTGGCCGCCCCGAGCAGGCGCCGAGGACCGGAGACGTCGCCCTCGTCGTGCTCGGCCCCGCGGCACTCCCGGCGGCGGAGCGGGCGCGTGCGGCCCTCGGCGGCGGCGCGACGGTCCACGGCCTCGCCCGCCGCGTCCCCGGTGCCGATGTCCTTTTCGTCGACACCGCGCATCACCTGCGGGGCCTGTTCCGCGCCGGGACAGCCATCGTCGCCTTCGCCTCCTCGGGCATCCTCGTGCGCGCCCTCGGCCCGGTCGTCGCCGACAAGGGAGTTGAGCCGCCCGTCGTGGCGGTGGCGGAGGACGGCTCGTCCGTGGTCCCCCTCCTCGGCGCCCACGCGGGCGGGGCGGCGATTGCGGAGACCCTCGCCGCCGCATTCTCCATTCGCGCCGCGCACACGACGCGGAGCGAGGCCGTCCACGGCATCGCCCTCGACGACCCGCCGGAGGGCTGGGTCGTCGCCGACCCGCGCCCGTTCAAGGCGGTCGCAGCCGGCGACGGCGCCTCTCCCGACCCGGCGCTCACCTTCCTGCCGCCGCTGCCGGACGGGCCGACGCCGATCCGCGCCACCCATCACAGGGTCGCGGACGGGGCCGCCGTGCCGACCTACATCGCCCGCCGCATCGCGCTGGGGATGGGGGCCGAGCGCGGCGCAGACCCCGCCGCCGCCGTCGCCTTCGTCTCGGAGACGCTGGCCGCCGCGAACCTCGACCCGCGCGCCGTCGCGGTGGTCGCCAGCCTCGACGCCAAGGCGGACGAGCCGGCGCTCCACGCCGTCGCCGCCTCGCTCGGCGCGCCGTTCCGGGTGTTCGACGCCGCCACGCTCGCCAGGGAGGAGCCGCGGCTCGCGACCCCCTCGGAGGTCGTGCGGAGCGCGGTCGGCGTCGCCGGCGTCGCGGAGGCGGCGGCTCTCGCCGCCGCCGGGCCGGAGGCGACCCTCCTCGTCCCGAAGCGCGTCGCCGGCCAGCTGACGGCGGCCATCGCGCTCGCGCCCGCCCCGATCGTCTCGCCGCCCGGACGTGCGCGCGGCCATCTCGCGATCGTCGGCACCGGCCCCGGCGACCCTGCCCTCCGCACCGCCGAGTTGCGTGCCGCCCTCGCCCGGGCGGACAGCCTCGTCGGCTATTCGCTCTACCTCGACCTGGTGGAGGACCTGCGCGCGCCGCACCAGAGCCGGCACGACTTCCCCCTCGGCGACGAGACGCCCCGGGTCCGCTTCGCGCTGGAGCGGGCCGGCGAGGGACGCGAGGTGGCGCTCGTCTCCTCCGGCGACCCCGGCATCTACGCCATGGCGAGCCTTGCGATGGAGCTCCTCGACGCCGGCGACCTCTCCGACGCGGCGCGCAGGGTCGACGTCACCGTGGTCCCCGGCCTCTCCGCCGCACAGCTCGCGGCCGCCCGCGTCGGCGCCCCGCTGGGGCACGACTTCGCCTTTGTGTCGCTGTCCGACCTCCTCACCCCGTGGGCGGTGATCGAGCGGCGCCTTCAGGCCGTCGCCGAGGCGGACTTCGCCGTCGCTCTCTACAACCCGCGCTCGCTCCGCCGCACCGACCAGCTGACGCGCGCCCTCGACATCCTCCGGGCGCACCGGCCGCCGGAGACGCCGGTGGTCATTGCCGGCAGCGTCGGTCGCCCGGCGGAGCGGATCGTCCACACGACGCTCGCCACCGTCGACCCCGCCACGGTCGACATGCTCGCGACCGTCCTCGTCGGCGCTTCGACCACGCGCCGATTCACCCGCGGCGACGGCCGCGCGCTCGTCTACACACCGCGGGGCTACGCCGCCGGGAGAACGGGATGACCGTCCACTTCATCGGCGCCGGCCCCGGCGCGCCCGATCTCATCACCGTCCGTGGCCTGCGCCTGATCGAGCGCTGCCCGGTGTGCCTCTATGCCGGCTCGCTCGTCCCGGAGGAAGTGGTGGCCGCC